>ENA-UEPV01001181-UEPV01001181.1-human-gut-metagenome-genome-assembly--contig:-NODE-1181-length-16935-cov-6.920216_pt1 | contig 16935 bp, 13 predicted proteins | sample MGYA00242942_ERZ507925 | MGnify/ENA primary metagenome ERZ507925 (study PRJEB26167, sample SAMN06115453) | human gut metagenome | host: Homo sapiens | place: China:Fujian | collected 2015-08-26... | reverse complement strand
ATTCTCAACAGCAACAGATAACCAGACAGCCGTTGATATCAACGTAGTACAGGGTGAAAGACAGTTCGCAAGAGATAACAAGAGCCTTGGACAGTTCAGACTTGATGGAATCCCACCAGCAAAGAGAGGTGTTCCACAGATTGAAGTTACATTTGATATTGATGCAAATGGTATCGTAAATGTTTCAGCTAAGGATTTAGGAACAGGAAAAGAACAGCACATCACAATTACAGCAGGATCTAATATGTCTGATGCAGATATCGACAAAGCTGTAAAAGAAGCTGCTGAATTTGAAGCTCAGGATAAGAAACGTAAAGAAGCAATCGATGCTAAGAACGATGCCGACGCTATGGTATTCCAGACAGAAAAAGCACTTGGCGAAGTTGGAGATAAGATCGATGCAGCAGACAAAGCAGCAGTAGAAGCTGACGTACAGGCTCTGAAAGATCTGCTTGCGAAAGCGAATACAGAAGAACTTACAGATGCTCAGGTTGCAGAGTACAAAGAGCATGTGAAAACAAACCTTGAAGATAAGAAAGCAAACGAAGCAAAACGTGCAAAAGAAGATGCAGCAGTAGATAAAGTAATCGAAAATGCACAGATGGATATTCCGGAAGCTATGCTTATGACACAGTGCCGTCAGATGCTTGATGATTTCAGCAGAAGAATGCAGTCCCAGGGATTATCCATGGATCAGTACTTCCAGTTCACAGGCATGACAGCAGAAAAACTGTTCGAGCAGATGAGACCGGATGCACTGAAGAGAATCCAGAACAGCCTGGTTCTTGAAGCAGTAGCAAAAGCAGAGAATATCGAAATTTCTGATGAAAGAGTAGAAGAAGAACTGCAGAAAATGGCAGACGCTTACAAGATGGAGCTGGACAAAGTGAAATCTCTGATGGACGATGCAGCGATCGACCAGATGAAAGATGACTTGGCAATCCAGGCAGCAGTAGATCTGGTAAGAGATGCAGCAAAAGAAGTAGAAGCAAAATCGTCCATCAAAGTACTTGCCAACATATCCAGAATGTCAGCGTTGAGGATATGCAACACGCTATCCGGTGACATGGGGCCTCCGGTTGGGGACGGAAATACCCATTCGCTGTTACCCGTTTTTCTTCTTTGTTGCATCAGAACGTCTATCGCGTCTACCGACAGCGGCAGGGTGCGGTAGGCGTTTTTTGTTTTCAGCGGCATCTCGTAAGCGTCAAGTGTAGCGGCGGATTGAAGGTTACCCGCGAAAATGAGAGAATACCACCGTATAGAACGTAGAGTCCACGCGCTATGCGTGGACTCTACGCGAAAAACGGAGGTAGATCACAATGGGAGAACTTCGGCAGTTAAATGAGCAGAACAAACTGGCGATATGGGCCGAACGGGTCACAGAATGTAGAAACAGTGGGCAGAGCGTACTGGCATGGTGCAAAGAGCATGGTATCTGTAGTCAAACATATTACAAGTGGCAAAAACGGCTGTTTAGTGTGGGCAAGACAGCAATAGTCAACGTTGATCCCCCTCCTTCCCCTCTCCAGCGCAAACAGGGCCGGCCAGAAATACTTCTGACCGGCCCGCATCTTTTTCCCCGCATCTTTTTCCCCGCGTCTGCTGTCTGACAGCTCCGCGGATCAGTTTTTTTCGGAGGCGGAATGGACCGCCTTTCTGAATTGCAGCGGCGTCTGCCCCGTGATATTTTTGAATACCACATAAAAATACTTGGGATTGGAAAACCCGACCAGTCCCGCAACAGTCTCCACCGGCTGCTCGGTCTCCCTCAGCAGTTCCTCCGCACGGCGGATCCGGGTCTGGTTCAGGTATTGACTGATGGAGGTCTGCGTACTCTCCCGGAAGATCCGCCCCAGATACGCGCTGCTCATCCCCAGCGAGTCAGCGATCCGGGTGGGTGAGAGATCCGAATCCGCATACGACTGTTCGATCTGGCGAACCACTTGAGACGCCAGCTGATCAATGTGCTGTCTATGCAGTTCTCGATTGTTCTGGACGATTTTCCGGAAAGCATCAGAAAATATGGCGTCCAACGTCTGGATATCCTTCAGCGTTGCCCAGAAATTGTCGGAAACCAGCGGTTTTAACGCAGGCAGCTGTTTTTCCATCAGTGAAACGATCCGTTGGAAGGCAAAAAGCTGGTCCTGGAAGCGGTCCTCCCGGATACTGTCCTGAATCTGCTGCCACAGTCTCTGGATCTGCTCCAGATCGCTCCCCCGCAGGGCGGAAGCCAGTTCCGCACTCATTTGCTCCGTAAAGCTGCTGTGGGGACGGCGGGGTGTAAAGTCTTCCTCCTGCCAGCAGTGCCGGTCCGCTGCCCAGAATTTCTGGCGGCGCATTTCACACAGCACCTGATAGCACGCCGCCACCTGCGGGAATGTGGTCCTCTCAGAGCCGCAGAAGCAGTAGATGCTGGACTGGTCGGCCCATTCCCGGCAGATTGCAAGAACGGTCTCCCGTTCTTCTCCGAAGAACAGGACCACCTCGCAGCCGTCCTGATGATAGGTCAGCACGGACACATCCGTGTAGGTCTGCTTCAGCGCGGGCAGCGCATGTCCCGTTTCCATCAGCACCAGCGTATAGGGTGCAGGCAGCTCCGGCAGCAGGCCGGGGTCCTGCCCCTCCAGAAGGGATTGCAATGCGCTGGCCTTGCGGTGCGCTTCGGACTGCTGCGCCAGCTGTGAGACCTGTCCCGCAAGCTCTCCCTTATTTTCCATCCCGATATTCCGCAGAGCTGCCCGGACTTGATAGACCGGGAAATAAAGGAACAGGAGCACCCCCAGACTGCAGATCGCCAGCAGCGCAAAGCCGATCACGATGCAGACGATCAGGGCGTTTTTCAGCTCCAGCAGCTTGGGGACACATGCCTTCAGCGGCGTGATCTTCAGATAGTGCCAGCGGGAGGTGTCCAGTCGGCAATACAGGCAGACGGTCTGCTCGCCGTTGATCCGCTTCAGGATATACCCGCTGTCCGCCTGCCCCTCCCTGCTGATCTCGCCGAAAAACAGCGGGATCAAGGGCTGAAGCTCCTCCCGGCCGACGGTCAGGGGCGCTCCCTTCTCATCCAGCAGCACGCAGTCCCCCTGCCCGTTAAAGGACAGGAGCGTGTTCAGATACCGGTCATAGTCCACATTCAGCATCAGTGCGCCGCCGGTGGGTTCATCTTCGGAGGTGGTCTCAAAAAACAAAAAGGAGAAGTAGGAGCGGACCCGGACGGGATCGTCCGAAAAGGCGGTGCGGCGGATGGGCCGCATCCGGAGATCGGGGGTCAGGGAGCGAAACAGTTCCGCCGCATCCTGATCCGCGTATTTGTCAATGGGGGCGCTGATCACGTTGGAATCTGTAGAGTAAATGGATCCGGTATCCCGGTTATAGACCTGAATGGAGTCTACAAAATCGTTGCTGCTGACATAGGAATCCAACTCCCGCAGCGCGTAGACCTGTCCCATTTTGTCTAACGTCTTGTCTCCCCGCAGCGTCAGGACGGACGGGGCGTAGAATACCTGCATCCCGTAGTTTCGGACAGTGGCGGAGAGGATCCCCGAAATGGAGTCCAGCTGCCCCACGAAATCCCGGTGCTGCAGGGCCACGGAGTCCAGCACCACAGACTGAAACGCGGAGTAGACCAGGCCCAGAATGCACGCGACAGCGATCAGAATGCAGGCAAAGGCGGTGAGAAAGGTTTTTGCGTGGCGACGAAGCAGATTGTAAATTGGAGACATATTGATCGTTGTACGCAAGCACTCACGCCCTTTCTCGGTATTGAAGTTCAGTATAGCAAAAAAACAACGATGCCGCAACTTTACTTCCGTTGGGAAATCAGGTAAGATAGTCACATTGACATCTGTTTGACGGAGGTACATCGGCATGAACGCATACAGGATCATCAGAAGGATCGCGGCCTGCCTGATATTGGTGTGCTGTACCGCCGGATGCGCCGGCAGCCCACGGCCGGCTGAGGCCCCGCCGTCCATGGCCGGGTACTCCGGAACCGTTACGCTGTACTGTTCCATGCAGGAGGAGGAAATTCAGGCCATTAAGGAGGGCTTTGAGGAGAAGTACCCCGATATCACCATGAACTACTTCTTCGCGGGAACCAACAAGGTCCTGACCAAGCTGGCCACGGAAATGCAGTCCGGAGAGATCTCCGCCGATCTGGTCTGGACCGGCGCTCCGTCGGATTACAGAAAGCTGAAGGAAAACCGGTATCTCTCCCCCTACATCTCACCGCAGGCCATCAATATCAACGAGGCCTTCATGGATGAGCACCATTACTACATTGGCGGACGGCTGATGTCGGCGGTCATCGCCTACAACACGGATCTGGTCTCCAAGGAGGACGCGCCCCGGACCTGGGACGACCTGCTGGATCCCAGATGGAACGGGCAGATCGTGATGACGGACCCGGGCAGCTCCGGCAGCATCAAATACTTCGTCGGCGCGCTGATGAATTCCCCTGCCTACGGAACGGCGTATTTTGAGCGTCTGCGGGAAAACGGCTGCATGCTTGAGAGCAACTCCACCGCCACCCATCTGCAGGTCGCACACGGGACGTACGCCGTGGGGATCTGCATGGACTATATCGTCAGCAACATGGAAGAAGCCGGGGAGCCTATCTCCTTCCGCCTTCCGGAGCGGGATACGGTGCCGATCTACAGTCCCATGGGGCTGGTAGCTGGCTGTCCCAACGAGCGAAACGGTCGGCTCCTCTATGACTACATCCTCTCCAAAGAAGGGCAGACGATCCTGACAGAGCACCATCTCCACAGCATCCGTGATGACCTTGGAAACACGCCTGACTCCATTCAGACTGTGCTGGATTCCCGCCTTCCGGTCAATGAGCAGGAGATCAGCGATACGATGGAGGACGTCATGGACCGGTTCGACAGGATCTTCTTTCAGGATTGACCCTCCCCCACGGCTAAAGTAATGCCATTATCTTGTTACTGAATAAGCAAGCAGGCGCGGACAGCAATGCTACCCGCGCCTGCTTGCTTAGTTATTTATTGTAGTTTTGCGGCCGCAGAGAAAGCATTTGTAGAAAAGATACAAAACCGGTTGGTTTTGCGTTTTTTGGTATGTTAGTATATTGCAATATATTTAACAATCGAAACAGCAGATATTGCTTGAATTTTAACAAAATTTATCACTAATTGCAAAAGAACATGCAAAAAAAGATATGTACAAAATGACGGCAACATTTTCGGTTCATTTTTAACGAAATCTTTACTCTGGTGACAGGATAATGAGAAAACAGTAGAAAATCCTTCGAAAAGCAACGAAAAAGGTCTTAAATTTTCTCCATGCAAACCCTTGACTTTCATCGGAAAAAGGAACACCTTGAAGATAAGCCAACGCTCTGGACGCGGAGACATTGACTTAAGATCTTATTTGATCTTGATGACACTTGCCGGTACAGCAGAACACGAGGAACTGAAATCATCCCAGTGGTCAAAAAAGAAGGAGGAACGTCTATGTCTACCCCACTGACCATCAACTCTGTTGAGACCCTGCAGGAAGCCCTTCCCCTGATCCGCGCATCTCAGGAAGCGTACAGTAACTTCACACAGGAGCAGGTGGATGCCATCTGCGAAAAGACAGCCATGGCTGTGTCCAAGATGAGAATTCCTCTGGCCAAGATGGCCTGCGAGGAGACCGGCTACGGCATCGTTGTGGATAAGGTCACCAAGAATCAGTATGCCTCTGAGCATGTCTGGAACTACATGCGCAATAAGAAGACCTGCGGTGTCATTTCCGAAGACAAGGCCTATGGCGTGAAAAAGATTGCATCCCCTAAGGGTGTCATCGCCGCCATTACCCCCACTACCAACCCTACCTCCACTACCATTTATAAAATCATGCTGGCGCTGAAGACCCGCAACGCCATCATTCTCTCCCCCCATCCCCACGCGGTGAACTGCTCCATCGCCGCCGCGAAGATCATGCGGGACGCCGCCATCGAGGCGGGCCTGCCCGAGCATGTCATCAGCTGGATCTCCGTTCCCTCCCTGGAGATCTCCGACGTGCTGATGAAGAGCGTGGACCTGATCATGGCCACCGGCGGCTCCGGCATGGTAAAGGCCGCTTACTCCTCTGGCACCCCCGCCATCGGCGTGGGCCCGGCAACTGCAACGTGGTCATTGACGAGACCGCCGACCTGCGGATGGCTGTGGAATCCATCATTCACTCCAAGACCTTCGATAACGGCATGATCTGCGCCTCCGAGCAGCATATCACCGTTCTGGCCAGCGTATATGACGAGGTCAAGCGTCTGCTGAAGGAGGCCCGCTGTTATTTCCTCAATGACGAAGAGGCTGCCAAGGTGGCCGATGTGTTCTTCAACGCCAAGACCCACGGCGTCAAGCCTGATGCCGTCGGCCAGACAGCCTGCCGTCTGGCGGAGATGGCCGGTATCGAGGTGCCCTATGATACCAAGGTCCTGATCCACGAAACGGACGACACCTCTCACGACTGCCCCTGGGCCAACGAGAAGCTGACCACCCTGCTGGGCATGTACAAGGCTGAGACGCTGGACGAGGCCTTCGATATTTGCTACAAGCTGGTGCTGGAGGGCGGCGCCGGCCACTCCGCGGCACTGTACATCGACCCCACCGAGGAGGAAAAGATCACCAGGTTCGGTCTGCGGATGAAGGCCGGACGCATCCTCATCAACCAGCCCACCTCCTTCGGCGGCATCGGCGACCTGTACAACTTCGGTCTGGCTCCCTCCCTGACGCTGGGCCCCGGCTCCGTGGGCCACTCCGCCTTCATGGGCAACACCCACTATGAGCAGCTTCTGGATATCAAGACCGTCACTCTCCGCAAGGAGAATATGCTGTGGCTCCAGCTCCCCAAGAAGGTCTACTACAAGACAGGCTGCACCCCCGTGGCCCTGCGGGAGATGAAGGAGGTCTATAACTTCAAGCGGGCCTTTATCATCACCGACTCCACGCTGTATCAGCTGGGCGCCTGCGACGCCATCATCAACCAGCTGCGTGACATGGGCATTGAGACCGCCGAGTTCTTCGACATCCGTGTGGATCCCCAGATTCAGGACGCCATGAAGGGCCTGCCCAAGATGCACGAGTTCGAGCCTGACGTTATCATCGCCGTAGGCGGCGGCTCCGCCATCGACACCGCCAAGATCATGTGGATCATGTACGAGCATCCCGAGGAGGGCTTCCTGGACATGGCCACCACCTTCCTAGATATCCGCAAGAGGATCCGTTTCTTCCCCCAGATGGGCAAGAAGGCCAAGCTGGTCTGTATCCCCACCACAGCAGGTACCGGCTCTGAGTGTACGCCCTTCACCATTATTTCCGATGCCAATACCGGCATGAAGTGGCCGCTGATCGGCTACGAGATGATGCCTGAAATGGCCATCGTGGACGCGGACAACATGATGAAGCTGCCGCCCAGAGCCACGCAGGCCTCCGGCTACGATGTGCTGACCCACGCGGTAGAGGCCTATGTCTCCACCTTCGCCACCGAGTACACCAACGGCATGTGCCGCGATGCCACCAAGATGGTCTTCGACTATCTGCCCAGAGCCTACTATTCCGCCTTCCGGGACGCCAAGCCCGACCCCGTGGCCCGCGAGAAGATGGCCAACGCCTCCGCTCTGGCCGGTATCGCCTTCGCCAATGCCTTCCTTGGCATCAACCACTCCCTGTCTCATAAACTGGGCGGCTGGTTCCACATCCCTCACGGCACCGCCAACGCCCTGCTGTTCCCCTTCGTCTGCCGCTTCAATGCCCAGCGTCATCCCTACAAGATGGGCACCTTCTCCCAGTACAAGTATCCGCAGGCCTTCGAGCGCTACGTGGAGCTGGGCGAGCTGATCGGCGTGAAGGGCAAAACCGATGAGCAGACCTTTGAGAATTGGATCAAGGCCTGTGAGCAGCTGAAGAAGGACATCGACATCCCCGAGACCATTCTGGACTGGCTGCTGGAGGCGCATCCCGAAAAGACCGCCGAGGAGTGGGAGACCGAGTTCCTCGCCGCCGTGGATCAGATGTCCGAGTGGGCGTTCCACGACGCCTGCACCGGCTGCAACCCCGTCTATCCCACCATCGCCGAGCTGAAGGGCTGCTACCTGAAGGCATTCTACGGCGAGAAGAAGTATGCTGAAAAGTACGGCGACATCTGGGAGGTCCCCGTCACGCTGCCCACCGACACCCACGCCGCATATCCCATGGGTCTCTGCGCCGATCTGGGCGTGGAAAAGACCGGCGGCTTCAACTAAGCGAAGTACCTGAATCTCCGATCTCCAGATACGAACAATCAGCTCACGCAAGGGGCCGGTGTTTCGGCATCGGCCCCGGAAACGCAAGAAAATGAGGTGAGTGATGTTACAGGCACTGAACCTTCCCAAGAAAGTTTATTTCAAACCCGGCTGTATGCCGGTGGCCCTGCGGGAGTTGGGTGACATCTACCGCTGTCAGCGTGCTCTGCTAGTGACAGATCCGGAACTGTACCGTGCCGGGATCGCCGCGCCGGTGGCAGACCGGCTCAGAAAGCAGGAGATCCGGGTGGCGGAGTTTTTCACCATCGGAAAGCGGGTATCCTTTGGGGACCTCCGCAGCGCACTGCCTAAGTTGAGCGAATTCCAGCCGGACGTTATCGTGGGCGTGGGCGGCAACAATGCCATGAGCGCCGCCAAGGCACTGCTGGCGCTGTATCAGGAACCGGAATTGGATCTGGCCGCCGCAGTCGCAGATCCGGAGCGCGTCCCGGCGTGTACCAAGGCCAAATTGGTGCTGGTCGCCACCAATTTTTCCAGCGGCGCCCAGAACTCCCCCTTTGCCATGCTGGAAAACGATAGCGGACAGAACTGCTCCCTGAAAAGCATCCATCTGCTGCCGGAAATCTCCGTGACGGACGCTGACTTCACCGCAACCCTGACGGCAGATCAAGTTCGCACCTGCGCCTTGGAGATTCTCTCCCACGCCGCCAGAGCCTATCTGGATCCCCGGTGCACCGAATTTACCGCCGGGATGCTGACAGAGGCCATCGCAGCGGTACTGGGCTACACGCGCTACGCCGCGAAAGGCTGTCCCCCCGCACGGAAAAAGCTCCACAACGCGGCAGCCCTGGCCGGTGCCTCCTACGGAAATATCGTGGATGCGGTGACACCCCATCTCCCCTATTTTCCAACGGAGCAGGAGGTTTCCATCAATGACAACGACTTGCGCTGCGCCGAACTGGCGGAGCGTCTGGGGTTTGATGATTGCCGGGCTATGTTTACAGCCTGTCAGGCACTTTAGAATGTGCCGCAGGTCTGTTTTTTTCGCATATGCCCGAGAATACGTCTGGTAGGCGTCAATACGCTTGGCGAATAAAACACAGGACACGGCATACTGCCGTGTCCTGTATTTTTTCGGAAAGTCCGTCAGTCGGAGGTACGAACGGGATCGTCCCCCGTCTCATCGGGAATGTCGCCGCCGGCGTCTTCCACGGCCTTTTTCTCCATGCGGTTCATAAATATGGGAGAGCAGACGCCGAACACGCACAAGGCGATCAGCACCCAGCAGAGAGGCGTGGAGAACAGGATGGCCGGGCTGCCGCCGGACAGCCGCAGGGAGCGGCGCAGACCGTTTTCACCGATGGGGCCCAGAATCAGGGCCAGCACAATGGCCGCCGGGTTCAGATCGAACTTGCGGACCAGATAGCCCAGCACGCCGAAGATCATCATAATGACCACATCGAAAAAGTTCTTATGGATGGCGAAGGAGCCCACCACACACAGGACGGCCACGCTGGGGATCAGGATGGCGTCGGAAAGGCGGGAGATCTGCGCGAAGCCCCGGCAGCCCAGAAGGCCGATGCCCAGCATAAAGAACTGGACCAGCACAAAGCCCGCGAAGAAGGTGTAGGTCATGGGCGCATAGCGGGTAAACAGCTCCGGTCCCGGCTGGAGGCCCTGAATGATCAGTCCGCCCATGAGCACGGCGGTCACGGACTCACCGGGGATGCCCAGCGTCAGCATGGGGATCAGGGAGCCGCCGGTCACGGCGTTGTTGGCCGCCTCAGAACCTGCCACGCCCTCGATGGAACCTTTTCCGAACTCCTCTTTGTGATGGGAGAACTGCCGAGAGGTATTATAGCCCAAGAAGCAGGCGATGGATGCACCCGCGCCGGGAAGAATACCGATCAGGTTGCCGATGACCCAGGAACGGAGGATGGTGGGGGTGATCCGCTTGATCTCCTTGCCGCTCAGGGTGATCTTGTCGCTGAACTTGGCTGCCTTTGCCCGCTGCTTGATCTTCTTCTCCGCCAGGATCAGCACCTGAGACATGGAGAACAGACCGATCAGGGCGCAGGTGGTGTTGATGCCCTCGTACAAAGAAGCCTGTCCGAACATGAACCGCTGAGCGCCCTCCATGGGGTCCATGCCGATGGTGGACAGCAGCAGGCCCAGCGCACCGGAGATCAGGCCCTTCAGCAGGGACTTGGACGCCACGCCCGCGATAATGGTCAGGCCGAAGATCGAAAGCCAGAAATATTCCGGAGATCCGAATTTCATGGCCAGCTGCGCCAGCAGCGGAGCGAAAAAGTACAAAGAGACGCAGGAGAGCAGGCCGCCGCAGAAGGATGAGAAGCAGGCCACGGCCAGTGCCTTGCCCGCCTTCCCCTGCAAGGTGAGCTGGTAGCCCTCAATGGCGGTGGCGGCAGAGGCGGGGGTGCCCGGCGTGTGGATCAGAATGGCGGAGATGGAGCCGCCGAAGATCGCACCGCAGTAGATAGCGCCCAGCACGATCAGTCCCGTTTCCGGGGCCATGGTAAAGGTCATGGGCAGCAGCAGCGCAACGCCCATGGCGGCGGACAGGCCGGGCAGACAGCCGATGATGATGCCGATGGCGGTGCCGCCGGCCATAAACAGCAGATTGCTGAGGGACATCGCGTTTACGAAGCCGTGTCCCATCAAGGCTAAAGTTTCAAGCATAACTCATGCCCCCCTTTATTTGAACAGCAGGCCCACAGGCAGCTTTACACCCAGGAACATGGTAAACGCGCCATAGACCAATCCGATGATCACAATGGTAGAGATCAGGATCTGCCACTTGGGGACCCTGAGATACAGCAGGCTGGCCGCCATCAGCACGATGGTCGCCAGATAGAAGCCGACGAAGTACATACCGACCAGATATGCGATGAGCATTCCCAGAACGATAAAAAACTGCTTGGGCTGGAACCCTTCGAAGATTTCCGGAATACCGCTGGTCACCCCGTTCTTTTTGGCGGCAAACAGCATTTCAACCACATAACCGGTGGTAAGCAGAAACAGGATCGCAATGATGCACAGAGGATAGATCCGAGCTCCCTTTTTCAGATCTCTGGACATCAGGAAGAAAAAGGCGCAGACCGCATACATGAAGCCTACAACGCCAATATCAGTTTTTTTCATAGTGCCCTCCAGTTCGCACTGCATTGATGCGGAAAAATAAGGCGGGAGCAACCACCGGCTGCTCCCGCACAAAATGGGGATCAGTCGCCCCAAACGTCGGCCAGACTTTCAGTGAAGTCCTGCTGCTGCTTGATCAGAGCGGCGGTGTCTGCGCTGTTCTTATAGTCAGTCTCCATCCCAGCGGCCTCGGCAGCCTTGAGATAGTCGGCGTCCTCCATCAGCTTCTGGAAGGCGTCCTCATAGAACTTGATCACATTCTCGGGGGTGCCGGCAGGCGCCACGATGCAGCGGGAGGAACCCAGCCACTGGTCATAGTAACCCAGTTCGCCCATGGTAGGCACGTCGGGATAGCCCTCCAGACGCTCCTGATTGTAGACGGCCAGAACCTTGACCTCAGAGGTGAAGGAAGCGAAGTCCGCTACCTTGGCCACGGAGAAGTCCACCTCGCCCTGACGGAGCGCCAGCAGCTGGTCGGCGGTACCGCCGTAAGGAATGTCGGTATATTCAAAGCCGGCAGAAGTAGCCAGAACCTGCGCACCGATGTGGTTGGATGCCCGGTTGCCATTGGTGGAAGCCTTCAGCTTGCCGGGGTTGTCCTTTGCGAACTTCACCAGATCCTCCAGCGTGTTGAACTGGGAGTCCGCCTTCACCAGAACCACGGAGGTCTCCGTCACATGGTTGCAGATGGGAGCGAAGCTGTCCACGGTATACGTTGCCAGACCCTCGGAGATGGTGGCGTTGAAGTTGGGCAGGTTGATGAAGCCCAGCGTGTAGCCATCCGGGGCCGCCTGAGAGAGGGCCGTCCAGCCAATGGAGCCGGAGCCGCCTTCCAGGTTTTCAATGATGACCGGCTTGCCGATGTACTTTTCAGCATAGGCGGCCAGCACACGGGCGGTGTTATCGGTTCCGGAACCCGCTTTATAGGATACGATCATGGTAACATTTTCCTTGGGGGCCCAGTTCTCATCTGAAGTGGAGGGCTGATTGGAAGTGCCCGGATCAGTCTTGGCGCTGCCGCCGCAGGCGGTGAGGGCCAGTGCGAGCGTACCGGCCAGCAGAAGGCTCAAATAACGTTTCATCTTCATAGCAAAACTTCCTCTTTTCCTTTCTTAACTCCTCTGAAATTCGATTGACATTCGTTTTTCCCAGGGGTCCGGATCATATGCCGTTCAATAGCAGGTGCACCTATCGGATTGGGCATATTGCCTATATTCAGTCAAGCATACCGGGTAAAAAAAGTAAAGTTTGAATAATTGTGAAGGTTTCAAAGTACGCTTTTTGAACTTTTTCCTCCCACGCCGCCGTCTGTAAAACCGTCGCAGACGGCCCGATATTCTGCCAATTCTCCGCAAGCGGCCCCTGTCCGGGAAACGGAGCGGCTCTTGCGGGGCAGACGGTCCGCACCAGTAAACAAGCCGCACGGAAAATCCGTGCGGCATACTGCTCATTTTTCGGATAAATTGCCAAACGGCCCGGCTTCAACGCAGGATGGGACAGGCCGGATTTTAGCGAGCCAAGTAGCCCCGCACCAGCGCGGCGGCCTCCCGGGCAGCTTTTTCCTCGTCCAGATTCACCAGTTTTCCGTTGCGGACCGTGACCTTGCCGTTGACCACGGTGTAATCCACCGGGCCTTTCCAGCCCACGGTCCCCAACAGGGATTTGGGGTCCAGATCCGCCCCCACCAGCTCCAGACGCCGGGTGTCGATAGCGAACAGGTCTCCGGCCTTCCCCACTTCCAGAGAGCCGATGTCGTCCCGGCCCAGGATCTTCGCGCTGCCCACGGTGGCGATTTTCAGAACGTCGTAGCCGCTGGGAGCCTTTTCACTGGATTGGAGACGGTGGAGCAGATAGGCCACCCGCAGCTCCTCCAGCAGATTGGAGCCGTCATTGCTGGCGCTGCCGTCCACCGCAAGGCCCACGGGAACGCCCAATTCCAGCATTTCCGGCACCCGGCACACGCCGGAGCTGAGCTTCATGTTGGAGATGGGACAATGGGCAACGCCGGTACCGGTCTCCGCCAGACGGCGCAGCTCCTCCCCGTTAAAATGGATGCCATGGGCGTACCAGACGTCCGGGCCGATCCAACCAAGGGATTCCATGTATTCCAGAGGCCGCATCCCGCACCGCTCCCGGACGAAGCGCTCCTCGTCCTTCGTCTCGCAGAGGTGGGTATGGAGCCGCACGCCCAGATCTCTGGCCAAAATTGCGGACTGCCGCAGCAGCTCCTCGGAAACGCTGAAGGGTGAGCAGGGTGCCAGCGCCACCATCCGCATGGAGAATCGGGACGGATCATGGTAGGTCTCCACTGCACGCTGACAATCCCGCAGGATCTCGTCCACGGTCTGCACAACGCTGTCCGGCGGCAAGCCACCGTCCTTCTTGCTCAGGTCCATGCTGCCACGGGAGGCGTACATCCGGATGCCCAGATCCTCCGCGGCGGCGAACTGTGCGTCCAGCAGCCCCTCCGCCTGCCCCTGCGGGAAAACGTAATGGTGGTCGAAGCAGGTGGTGCAGCCGTTTTTCATCAGCTCCCCCATGCCGGTGACGGAGCTGTGGTAGATCACCCGGCTGTCCAGATTCTTCCAGATCTCGTACAGGGCCTTCAGCCAGTCGAACAGCTCCAGATTCTGCACCTGAGGCAGGTTACGGCTGAAGGTCTGGTACAGGTGGTGATGGGTGTTGATGAGGCCGGGATAGACGATGCAACCGGCGGCGTCGATGACCTCCTCCGCCTGCTGTTCCTCCGGGCCGATGTAGGTGATGACGCCGTCCTCCATCAACAAATTGCTGTCGGTGTACACGGTGTCGCTGGGGTCGCAGGTGACGATGTGGGATGCGTTTTTCATCAGTAAGCGTGCCATGGATATTCCTCCGTTCCGGGGTCGCCCCCCTTCCCTGTTGTCCTTTCGGATCTGTTCCGTTTTTTTGTTCAATCGTTTAAAATGTGCGAAATTTTGGAATAATAAAAAATAATTGCCTAGAAAACGGGTTGCTTTTGTGCTTTGAATGTGCTGTAGTCAACAACCCACGGCCAAAAGGCCATGGGCTTGTAACTGCCCAGTCGTAGTAACGGATAGCTCCTCCGACCTTTAACCCCAAGAGACATTGCTGTCTCAAGTGGCGTTACATCGTAGGGTGGTTGACAGCACCCTTTGCGGCAAAGTTTACTCTGCCGCAACTGTATCAGGTACTTGGCTATCATAGAGATAGTTGATTCCCATGCGATACAGATTCATTGCGCCGATACGGTCATCGTTCGACTTGTAGCCGCAGTTCTTACAGGTAAACAGATGTATCTTCTTGTTGCGGTTTGCCTGTTCTGTGTGTCCACAGACGGGACAGCACTGGCTGGTATACCGAGGGTCGACCTTGATTACGGAAGATTGGTTCTGTTTCGCCTTGTAGATGAGCTTCTGTTCGAGGTCGTAGAAAGCCCACGATGCAGAAACATAGCGATGCTTCGTTTTGACACGCTCCGAGGCATGACGAATACCGGACAAATCTTCCAGAACGAAGAGAGTGTGCGCGGGGTTATTTACAACGAGTGCCTTTGATACACAATGGTTGACATCCTGCATCCAACGGTTTTCTCGTTGACTGATCCTTTTGAGTCTACGTCTTGAAGACGGGGTATGCCGCATCTGGAGTTCTTTTCTAAGTGCTGAATAGTGGGCTCTTTTCTGCTTGATGGACCGACCTCTCACAAACCCAGACTTGTGCTTGCTATCGTAAGTTGCAACGACGAAGTTGATGCCTCGGTCGATGCCTACAACATTACAGATATCGGAGAGATTACTCTCTTCTACATCATAGGTCACAGGGATATGTAGGAAGTACTTGCCATGCTTGTTCACCAGCTTGGCGGTGCCGAACCGGTAGATAGAGCGGTCGAAGTATTTCGACATCCATTCTGCGAAATAAGGCAGTTTCACTCTTCCGCCGAGCGTGTTTACGGAAAACCGGTCTTGCGTCAGAGAGTAGTCTCTGTTCCAGACGAGGTCATACTGAGGTTTCTTGAAAGACGGTTTGATCCACTCTTTCTGATTCTCAAGGATGGTCTTATATCTGGCAATGACCGTCTTGAATACAGACTGAGTCATTTGAGATTTCAGTCCAAATTCTGCACGCAGCGTAGGATACAGAGCCTTGTTGAGCGAAAACTGTTTTAAATCGTGTGTGCGAAACACATAGTCCGAGACATAGTTGCACGCTTCACGATAGACAGACATCGTTTCATCAAGTAACGCCTTATCTTCATCAGATGCCACTACTTGGATTTTTGCCGTGATGGACATTTGAGCCATAGTCAATCCTCCTTTCTTTGTTGTTTCACTAGCGCTATTATATAATAATGGATAGTGAACATCAAGGCGCATTGAGGTGACTTATGGATTGATGCCATAAAACAAAAGATTCAAAGCATCGCTGATGCTCATCACTACGAAATCGTGGCGATGGAAACAGACAAAGACCACGTGCATATCCTTCTCGGATACGACACGACGGATTCCGTCTGTAACATTGTTAAGACACTAAAACAAGAAACGACACATCATCTTTGGCAAAGATTCGGTCCTTTCCTGGCCAAACACTATTGGAAGAAAAGGATATTCTGGTCCGATGGGATACTTTGCCTGTAGTATCGGGGAAGTATCCTCGGCAATTATCCAAAAGTATATCGAAAACCAAGGATGATGCGCCTTTACGAACAGGGCTCCTCCCACCGCCTAAAGGCAGTGGGTTTCCGCCCAAACTATGTTGGAGGTATTTTTTATGAAAAATCACTGGCAGAGCGTTTTTACAGGTACTACTGCAAGCTCAACCGCCTGCCGTCACGGATCGATCCGGAGACCCCGCTCGCAGCCAACGGCTGAGCAGTTCTCCCCTGTCGGGCAAACGCGGTTTTTGAGAATGTGGGCACGGCCAAGCTGCAGTAAGCCGGAGCCTCCGGTCTCCTTTGGGTTTTTGCGCCCCTGACATATAGGGCGCGGAAACGCAGTGCGGACCCCAAAATGGAATCAGGCAAAAAAGTAACGACCTTCAACCGTTGTCTCCCAGTTGAAGGCCGTTACTCATGCATCTTGGGTTCAATCATTGACGTAACCTCACATTCTTCAGTTTTCGGAAAGCTTTGGTTTTTCGCTTGCTAGGGTACTCTTAGTGATACATTGGACTCACCCTTTCCTGATTCTTATTATACGCAAATCCGCCGGAATATCAATTCGCAGGGATGTTAAAATTTGCAGAAAAACTTTGACTGTTCTGTGAATTGATTCGCGCCTTTGCCTATGCTATCATATTTAATTGGGGGCAATGATGCCGCTCCGTTAAAAACAGATGCACGCCTTGAGCTATCCACGCACAAGGGCAATATCAACAACCGCTTAGAGCAATGCTAAATCAGGGGGTGCGATTTACTACAAATCGTACCCCCTTAAATATTACTTATCATAATAAAGGCCGCCAAAGATCCACAAGGTAATTTCAAGCGTGTATTCAAAGGCTATCTCTAAAAAGGACCCGGG
>ENA-UEPV01001174-UEPV01001174.1-human-gut-metagenome-genome-assembly--contig:-NODE-1174-length-16996-cov-5.976949_pt1 | contig 16996 bp, 11 predicted proteins | sample MGYA00242942_ERZ507925 | MGnify/ENA primary metagenome ERZ507925 (study PRJEB26167, sample SAMN06115453) | human gut metagenome | host: Homo sapiens | place: China:Fujian | collected 2015-08-26... | reverse complement strand
AGTTTTCTATCGTACTCCACTTATCTACAATTTTAACGTAGGATATAATCTTAATAATTGGAATTTTGAATTAGGAACACGTAATCCATTTTCTACTTTTGTAAAAAAGAGAGAGTATATTTCGGATATCTATAGCTCATATTCCCGGAATTATGGTCCGAAAATAAACGATCATGTATTTTATGTGAATGGGAGTTATCGGTTCAACTGGGGTAAAAAGCATACATTTAAGCAGATAGAAATAGAGAAGACAAGAAACTCCGCCATATTGAAAGCAAATGAATAATTAATTATAGATATGATTTTTTCGGAAATCGATAAGGTTCCTTGTCATGTTGCAAATGAAACGAGGGGTTTCATTTGCAAGATAATGTTGTTGGTATCTATTTAAATTCATTACTTTTGTAGGAAAGAAAAACAAAAAATGTCATGAAAACATTCGATCAACTAATCATCACGACCGGCTTTTTGGCGTCTGCCTCTCCTGCGATGGCAGACGAAGAGCCGGAAGCGGACTCTGGACGCCCGAACATCCTTTTCATCCTTTCCGACGATCATACCTCGCAGGCGTGGGGAATCTATGGAGGAATACTGAGCGAATACGTGAAGAACGAGAATATCCGCCGCCTGGCGGCCGAGGGGTGCGTGCTTGACAACTGCTTTTGCACGAACTCGATCTCCGTGCCCAGCCGCGCGGCTATCATGACAGGCGCCTATAGCCATCATAACGGGGTCTATACGCTTGAAGACAGGCTCGATCCGGCTTTGGACAATATTGCGAAACGCATGCAGGAGGGAGGGTATCAGACGGCCCTTTTCGGCAAATGGCATCTCAAGACGCAGCCGTCGGGTTTCGACACCTTTTCGGTTTTCCATGACCAGGGGGAATATTGGGACCCGCTTTTCAAGACCGCGGAGGGCTGGATAGACGATGATAAAGGGAAAAGCGGCAAGGTGGAGAAGGGCTTCTCGACCGACCTGGTGACCGACAAGACGATCCGGTGGATCCGTTCGCGCGATAAGGACCGACCCTTCATGATGTGTTGCCATTTCAAGGCGACGCACGAACCGTGGGATTTCCCCGAACGGTTGAAACATATTTATGACGGAGTCACGTTCCCCGAACCGGCAAACATGATGGAGTTCGGGCCGGAAGAATCCGGGCGTACGTTCCCCGGACAACCGTTGGAAGATATGGCCCGCCGATGGGGGATCGCCTCGAAAGACCCGGATTCCTGGTGGTGCAAGTATCCGGAACTGCCTTTCTCCATAGAAGGAATGGACAAGGAAGATGCGCGCCGGAAAATCTATCAGAAGTTGATTCGCGACTACTTGCGTTGCGGAGCGGCCATCGATGACAATATCGGTCGCCTGCTGCGTTTCCTCGATGAAGAGGGGCTGTCCGAGAATACGATCGTAGTCTATGTCTCCGACCAGGGTTATTTCCTCGGCGAGCATGGCTTTTTCGACAAGCGCATGATGTACGAGGAGCCGCTTCGCATGCCGTTTGTTATCCGCTACCCGAAGGAGATCCCGGCCGGGACGCGCAATTCCGACATCATCCTCAATATTGATTTTGCTGCTACGCTGGCCGACTATACCGGGGTGGACGCCCCGTCGTGCAGCGAAGGCCGCAGCTTCCGCGACAATCTGAAGGGCGAGACTCCGCGCGACTGGCGGCAGTCCATGTACTATCGCTACTGGACGCACCACAAGATCCGTCCCGCCCACATGGGCATCCGCAACCATCGCTACAAACTGATGTTCCTCTACGGCGATCCGCTGAATGCGACCGGATCGGATAAGGCTCCCGTCACGCCGTCGTGGGAGTTCTACGACCTGCTCGCCGACCCCCACGAAGACCATAACGTCTACAATTCCCCCGCTTATGCCGGTGAAATCGAAAAGATGAAGCGCGAGCTGCTGCAACTGCGTCGCGAGGTTGGCGATACCGATGCCGCAACGCCCCGGATGCAGGAGATACTGGATAAGTATTATTGGTAATCCTCCTTTCTTCATCTTCTTGTACTCCAGCGGCGGCATCCCCATGATCTTGCTGAAGAGGCGGGAGAAGTAGTCGGTATCTTGGATGCCTTCTGGGAAAGCAAAGGGTTGGTAACCCCTGAGAAATACCGTGAATCATGTGCTCCGATCGTCCTGCTGGCGCGCCTTCAGAAGCGTGCTTACACAAATGCGGAGACCTTTACTGCGAAGATGGGCATCTATCATTTCGGTCCCGAAGCGATCCGTAAAGGGCAGTTGACTTGGCAGCTCGAAAGCGAAAGCGGAGAGATTGCGGCAAGCGGCAAGCAGTTTGGCCTTGTGGTCGATCCGGTTAAGGATATAGAGAAACGCCCGGCCATGCAACAATTGCTGACATCAGTCCGCAACTATGTCGCTTCCGACCGTTTTGCCCCGACTGTTACCCTGCAACTTTACGAACTCGATGCTTTGTTCGACTATAACAAAATCCAGGAGACGGAAACTCGTTCGGACGAAGCTATCAAGCAGTTATTAAATCAATAAACCGTATCTTTGCAGGAGACAAAGAAAGAATAATATCGATTTAATACGAATGAAAAAGGAATTTTGGCTAACTTGCATAAGCGCATGCCTATTGGCTGCCTGTTGCGAAAAGGAGTCACTGCCTGTCACACCGACAAGCAGTGACTTGCAGTTTGGTCACTTGGCCAAGACTTGGGATGAAGGAATTCCGTTGGGAAATGCCACAGTAGGAACATTAGTCTGGCAACGCGATTCTGTGCTACGTTTTTCGCTGGATCGGACGGATCTCTGGGACTTGCGCCCGATGGATAGTATTGCAGGACCGAACAATCGTTTTGCCTGGGTCTGTGAGCAGGTGAGGAAAGGAGATTATCTGCCGGTGCAGAAGAAGTTCGACCACCCCTATAATGCTTTGCCTGCCCCGTCTAAGATACCGGGGGCGGCTTTGGAGTTCCCGTTGAATATCGGGAAGGTTTCTTCCGTACATCTTTTCCTCAATAATGCCCTTTGTGAGGTGCTTTGGGAGAACGGGACGAAGTTGCAGACGTTCGTGCATGCCGACGAACCGGTCGGATGGTTTGTCTTCGAGAATCTGCCGGATACGGTTTCGCCGGAGATCATTGCACCCCGCTACAGCAATCCGGACGAGGTCGCAGGCGACAACTCGCATGCCGGTCCGGCCCTGGGACGCCTCGGATATAAACAGGGGACGATACAGAAGGAAGCCGGTACGACCACTTTCCATCAGGAAGGGTGGGGAGGCTTTTCATACGATGTGGTCGTCCGTTGGCAGCAGAAAGGCGGCACGCTCAGCGGCGTATGGAGCCTGACCTCTTCTTTGGCCGCCGACCGGGCCGACCAGGAAACGGCAGAAGCGATGGAGCGTGGCGTGGAGGCAGACTACCGCTCGCATATGGACTTCTGGAAAGGCTATTGGGCACAGTCGTCCGTCTCGCTGCCGGATACGCTCCTGCAGAAACAGTACAACAACGAGATGTACAAGTTCGGGGCGGCTACCCGCGAAGACTCCTATCCGATCTCCCTTCAGGCAGTCTGGACAGCCGATAACGGTATGTTACCGCCCTGGAAAGGAGACTACCATCATGACCTGAACACACAGTTGAGTTATTGGCCTGCCTATACCGGCAACCATTTGCAGGAGGGGATGGGCTATCTGAATACCCTCTGGAAACAGCGTGATGTGTATAAAAAATATACCCGCGAGTATTTCGGGACGGACGGGATGAATGTTCCCGGCGTTTGCACCCTGACCGGCGAGCCGATGGGCGGATGGGTACAGTACTCCATGTCGCCGACGGTCAGCGCATGGCTGGGACAGCATTTCTATCTGCATTGGAAGTATTCGGCCGACCGCATTTTCCTGAAAGAGCGGGCCTACCCGTTTCTGAAGGACGTGGCGACTTATCTCGAACAGATCTCCACAGTCGATGCTGACGGAGTACGCCGGTTGCCGCTGAGTTCCAGCCCGGAAATTTTCGACAACTCGATCAATGCGTGGTTCAAGGATATGACAAACTATGACCTTTCCTTGATGCACTTTGCTTTCAATGCCGCTTCCGAGCTGGCTTCCGAATTGGGGTTGGCAGACGAGGCTGCCCACTGGAAAGCGATCGGTGCTCAACTGCCCGATCTGAACCTGGATGAAGACCGGGCTTTGACCTTTGCAAAAGGTTTCCCTTACGACCAGTCGCACCGTCATTTCTCCCACGCCATGTCGATCCATCCGCTCGGCCTTATTGATTGGAGCCAGGGCGGGAAATCACAGGAGATTATAAAAGCGACCTTGAAGAAGCTACAGGATTTCGGTCCCGATTACTGGTGCGGCTATTCCTATAGCTGGTTCGGGAATATGAAAGCCCGTGCTTTCGATGGGGAAGGGGCTGCCGATGCGTTGCGCACCTTTGCCGAATGTTTCTGCCTCCCGAATACGTTCCATGCGAACGGCGACCAGACGAAAAGCGGAAAGTCGAAATTCACCTACCGTCCGTTTACTTTGGAAGGAAACTTCGCCTTTGCCGCCGGTATCCAGGAGATGCTGCTCCAGAGCCATACGGGCGTTATCCGGGTGTTCCCGGCTGTACCGGTTGCCTGGCAGGATGTATCTTTCGACAAACTGCGTGCTATGGGGGCTTTCCTTGTCTCGGCCGAAAAGGTGGCGGGGCAGGTGCGGCAAGTCCGTATCTTGCCCGAACAGGGCGGGACGTTGCGTCTGGCTATCCCTGAAGGATGCAAAGTCGCTTCCGTAACGGGCAACAAGGGAGATAAACTGGAGAAGGAGGGAGTCCTGATTCTGGAAACAGAGAAAGATAAAACAGTGACAGTACAATACAATTAACTTATATGAAACACGTAAACAAGATTTTAGCAGGATTGATAACCTGCTGCGTTATCCTCCTGTTCTCAGGATGCAGTCCCAGACAAGGGGAGAAGCACGATTTTTCTATCGGGAAGGGAACCTTCCTGCTGGATGGCAAACCATTTGTGATTAAGGCGGCGGAGATACATTATACCCGTATCCCCGCCGAATACTGGCAACATCGTATTCAGATGTGCAAGGCACTCGGCATGAATACGATCTGTATCTATGCGTTCTGGAATATCCATGAGCAGAAACCGGGCGAGTTCGATTTCAAGGGGCAGAACGATATTGCCGCTTTTTGCCGGCTGGCCCAGAAAGAAGGCATGTATATCATGTTGCGTCCCGGCCCTTATGTCTGCTCTGAGTGGGAGATGGGCGGACTGCCCTGGTGGTTGTTGAAGAAGGAGGATATCAAGCTCCGTACCAACGATCCCTATTTCCTCGAACGGACGAAGCTGTTCATGAACGAGATCGGCAAGCAGTTGGCTGACTTGCAGGTGACCCGGGGCGGGAATATCATCATGGTACAGGTCGAGAACGAGTATGGGGCATATGCTACCGACAAGGCGTATATCGCCAATATCCGCGATGCGGTGAAGGCGGCAGGCTTTACGGATGTCCCGTTGTTCCAGTGTGACTGGAGCTCTACTTTCCAGTTGAACGGTTTGGATGATCTGGTCTGGACGATCAACTTCGGGACAGGAGCTAATATCGATGCCCAGTTCAAGAAGTTGAAAGAGGCACGCCCCGATGCTCCGCTGATGTGCAGCGAGTTCTGGAGCGGATGGTTCGACCATTGGGGACGCAAGCACGAGACGCGCGATGCCGGGGTGATGGTTTCCGGTATCAAGGACATGCTGGACCGCCATATCTCCTTCTCGCTCTATATGGCGCACGGGGGGACGACTTTCGGACATTGGGGCGGTGCGAACAGCCCGGCCTATTCCGCCATGTGCAGCTCCTACGACTATGACGCCCCGATCAGCGAGGCGGGGTGGGCGACTCCCAAATACTACAAGTTACGTGAACTGCTGACACAATATGCCGATTCCGGTCAGGTCATACCCGATGTCCCGGCAGCTTATCCTTTGATCGAGATCCCGGCGTTCACCGTCGGCGAAGTGGCTCCGCTGTTCGACAATCTGCCTGCTCCCCAGGCTTCGAAAGAGATTAAACCGATGGAGCAGTTCGACCAGGGTTGGGGAACGATCCTCTACCGGACGACTCTGCCTGCCGTAAAGGAAGGAACGACCCTGTTGATCGATGAGGTGCATGACTGGGCGCAGGTCTTTGCCGATGGCAAACTGTTGGGCCGTCTGGATCGTCGCAGAGGTGAAAACACGGTGGTTCTGCCGGCTTTGGCAGCAGGAACGCGCCTGGATATCCTGGTAGAGGCGATGGGACGTGTCAACTTCGATGTTGCCATCCACGACCGTAAGGGGATTACGGATAAGGTGGAACTGATCAGCGACACCGGCAGACAGGAACTGGAAGACTGGCAGGTTTACAGCTTCCCGGTCGATTACGCTTTCGTACAGGACAAGAAGTATGCAGCGGGAGACAAACTCGACGGACCGGCTTATTACCGGACTACTTTCGAGCTGGATGAAGTCGGAGACGTGTTCCTCGACATGCAGACCTGGGGAAAAGGCATGGTTTGGGTAAACGGAAAGGCGATGGGCCGCTTCTGGGAGATCGGACCTCAGCAGACTTTGTTTATGCCCGGATGCTGGTTGAAGAAGGGAAAGAACGAGATCATCATCCTCGACCTGTTAGGCCCGGAAAAGGCTGTAGTGGAAGGCCGGAAGGAACCGATCTTGGATATGTTGCGGGCTGAAGCCCCGGCTACCCACCGTGAAGAGGGGCAGACGCTGAACCTGAAAGGTGAGAAACCGGTTGCCAACGGTGCGCTGAAACCCGGAAACGGCTGGCAGGAAGTGAAGTTTGGTCAGACTGTCAAGGGCCGCTATTTCTGCCTCGAAGCATTGGATGCACAGGATGGCAAGGACAATGCCGCTATGGCCGAGTTCTATCTGTTGGACGAAGACGGCAAACCGCTCCCCCGCCAGCATTGGAACATCTCCTATGCGGACAGCGAAAGCACGCAGTGGGGTAACTTCACTGCCGATAAGATCTATGACTTGCAGGAATCTACCTATTGGAGCACGAAGCGGGGAGACAAATATCCGCACCAGGTCGTGATCGATTTGAAGGAAGAGCAGACGATATCCGGTTTCCGCTACCTGCCCCGTGCAGAAGAAGGATTCCCCGGCATGATCAAAGGATATAAGGCGTATGTGAAAGCTACACCTTTTGCGATGTAATTCTGTCTTCGCTCTTCCGGGCTAGCACAGGAACGAATAAAAGAAAAAAGGTTATAGGGAATTTTATTTTACCCTATAACCTTTTTTCTTTTACGTTTATAACGTATATGATTTTACCTTACAAGGTATATACTGTTTGTGGACGAGCCTTAGAAGATGTCTATTCCAGCAAGGGCGGCAGCCTCCGTACGGGCGGCGATTTCCGCTGCTTCCACTTGGACGTAGCGGGCTTTTACCGTTTGCTTGAAATGATGGTAGCGTTTGGACGGGTCGTTGATCAGGTTGCCGAATTCGAAGCGTTCCACCTCTTTCCAGTTCTTTCCGTCGTTGCTGATCCGGATGATACCGGCTACCGTGCCCTTACCGCCTTGTTTTTGCGGGGTGAAGGCAAAGCCGCTTACCGTTTGCTGGCTGCCGAGGTCGATGGCAAGGGATTGCGCGGTCTTGTCGGCTATCTTCCATCCCTTCTTGACCAGCCCAAACCGTTCTTGTAAGATGGCTCCCTTTTCTCCGTTCAGGATGGCTACCGCTTTCAGTTCGCTGTTTCCCATCAGGAAAGGTGCTTTATATTCGGTAGAGCCTGCCGATGGTTCCGTTCCGTCTGTCGTATAGTAGATCTTGAAACCTGCGTTCAGGTTCTCGGCAATGTTCTCGCCGTGCGCTTTCCAGCCGAATTCCTGTGCCATCGGTTCGATGGTAACCAATCCGTCCATGCTTCTCTGTGCGCTCAACCGGGGCGGACGGGCTTTGTAGTGATGGGCGGAGATGGTGCAGATGGCGGGTGTCAGGCGGGATTCGAGTATGCGGACCCGTATCTTGTCCGTCGTGACATCCGGGAAGCGCAGGATTCGCTTGTAGCCGATGTTGGTGGCATGGGCGATCTCTTTCCATCCTCCGTCGATCCAGGCATCCACGGCGTGTTTCTCTACCCGTTCCCCGTTGGTGGCAATCGCTTCCTGGAGAACCAGACGGTTGAGGGTGACAGGTTGGGGAGTGGAGATGACGATTCCCGCCCCGTCCTTATCGGCCGTCACATAGGTGTCTGCATTTTGGTCGAGCACCTCTTTCGGGCCTTTTGCCTGACGGAACAGGTCGGTCCCGTAGGTTTCCCGGATTCGCTGGCCGGTTTCCTTCAGCACGGCTACATCTGTCGGAGAGAATTTGCCGTCCCGGTTGGGCGGGATGTTCAACAGGAAGGTGGAGTTGCCTCCTACGGCGCGTTCATAGATGTCGAACACATCGTCGGTGCTTCGTACTTTCTGGTGCGTGTCGTCCCGGTAGAACCAGCCTTCGCGGATGGAAGTGTTGGTTTCGGCCTGCTGGTAATGCAGGTATTTGGCTTTATAGAGCTGTTCACGGCTTCCGAGGTCTTTGTCCGTCATATCGGCGAAGTTCGACATCGTGTCCGGATTTGCCTGGTAGGGGATCACGTTCCATTCGGTCGACCGTGTGCCGCCGGCTTCATTGCCGCACCACCGGACATCTTCCCGTCCGAAGATAACGGCGTTGGGGGCAAGTGCCTTGATCAGTTTTTTCCAGGCGGGATAGTTGTAGGTCTGTCCGCCTTTCCGCTTGGGATGTGCCCCGTCGAACCATACTTCGTGGATCGGGCCGTATTCGGTCAGGATCTCGAAGAGTTGGTTGAGGAAGTATTCGTTGTAGTCGTCCACTACGAATTCGAAACGGGTCTTGTTGGCAAAAGGCCGTCCGGGGACTTCCCGCGGGATGGTCCGTTTGGTGTATGGGCTGAGGTTGCCGTACAACCCTTCCGGGTTTTCGATATGGTACAGGTCTGCCGGTGACAGATAGACGCCTAACTTCAATCCGTATTTGCGGCAGGATTCGGACAGGTCTTTCAGGATGTCGCCTTTGCCGTTGCGGAAACCGGTGGACATGATGCCATGCTTTGTGTAGCGGCTTTGCCACAGGACGAACCCGTCATGGTGCTTGACCGTCAGGATCACCATTTTCATGCCGGCGGCTTTCATGGCCTCGCACCACTGATCCGTGTCGAGTTCTTTCAGGTCGAAGACTTTCGGGTCTTCCTTTCCGCTTCCCCATTCCAACCGGGTGAAACTGTTCGGTCCGAAATGGATGAAGGCGATAAACTCGTTTTGTAATGCCGCCAACTGGTTGGGCGAAGGCACGACATGGGCGGCTTTCGCGATGATGTCCGCATGGCTGTCGCCAGCTTCGACCTTGATCGTGTTCTGAAATTGCATCTGCTTGTCCTGGGCTTGCCCCTGTAGGGACAGCATGGCTCCGAGCAGGAGGATAAAGGTGTGTTTCATGTTTATAAATGATTATTTGGAGATATTGAAATTGTTTGTTTCTACTATTTGCCCATCCCGGAGGAAGACTACCTGGTAATCCGCTTTATCCGTCCATTTCCCCTTTTCAGGGGTAAAAGTGAGGCTTGCTTTTTCATACGGTTGCAGGGGCTTGACCGTATGACGGCCCATTCCTGCCCCGGCTTGCTTGATTTCGACTGTCATTTCTCCTGATACCGATAGTCCGAAGTTCTGGATTTCCAGTTCGACTTCGTTCCGGCCTTCCCGGTAAACGGGACGTCGGCAGGATAATAGAGCCGGCTTGTAATCGACATAAGGCAGGTTCGCATATCCGAACAACAGTTTTCCGTTTTTATCCTTCCCGATCATCTTCGGGGCGAACTCATCCGGTGTGATACCGCTTCCCCGTCCGTCGAACGTGAGGATCAGGTCTTTTCCGGAGCTTTCGGTCCGGATCACTTGGCTTCCCCGTCCGAAGTTCACTTCGTTGTATGAACCGAACCGCAGGGACGGCACATCGATCTCCCGGAGCGGGTCGAAGCCTTCTTCCGCTAGGATCTTGACCCGGATGATTTCAGTGGAGGCTGTTATCGGTGTTCGGTTCAGGACGGACAATAACATCCCCTTGTTCATCGGGATACAGATATTCTTCGAACTGTGGTTGTCATTGCCATGATCGTCCCATTTGACGGTGTCGATGACGGCAAAGTTCATCTGCTCTACACGTCCTTGTTTGTCTTGGAAGACTTTAGGACGTTCGTATTTGAACCAATGCTCGACATGCCCGTCCCGGTGGAAGGAGATTCCGGGTACATAGGCTTCCCCTTGCTCCGTCACCAAGTGGATGCCGTCTTTGGAACGTTGGTAGCAGGCGATACGCCCTAACCAGTCATTCACAATCCGGTGGTATTGCAGGGAGTCCCGCCAGATGACCGGGTCCTCGAACTCTCCTTTGACAGGCGGATAGACCCGCTTGTCCGTGATCTGTTCGTAAGGGGCGATGCCGTCTTTGCTGATCCAGATGCCTCCTCCCCGGCAAACCATCAGATAAGAGCCATCCTGCCTTTTGGCAAAGCTGAGGTTGCTCAGTCCTTCGATGATCTTCCGGTCGCGGGGATTGAACGTGAACTTTCCGTATTGCCAGGGGCCATTGACCTGGTCGGCTATATAATATCCGTCGATGACATATACGACGATCCGGCCGTCGTTGAGGACGAAAGCCTCCGGGTTATGCCCTTTCCCGATTGTGTCTTGGATGGTGAAAGGCCCATGCAGATGATCGCCGGTTGCATGATAAACGGTTGAATTGGGCCATTCCATATGCCCTTTGGGAGCGCTTTCCGGCCATCCGCATACGAACAGATGGTATTTCCGGTCCGGCGTTTGGAGGATATTGCCTCCCCAGAACGAGATGTCGGGATGTTCGATACCGTTGTCGATATACCGGGGGCGTACGCTGTCCGCTCCCCACGTCTCTCCGGAGAGCGTACCTTCTGGCATTGCTTCGAAACGGTCCATGTAGCGTCCGCCTGTAATGAGGTGCTTCCATTCTGCCGGCCGTTCTCTTTCCGTGATTTGGGCGGCGGCGGTGCGGCAAAAATGCCAGGTATCTTTATGCCTTGGTCTTTGACCTGGACGGGGTAGGTATGCCCCAGCTCCGGGACACGCTGCACCAGATGAACAAGGATATTCTGCCCCAGGCAACCTTTGTTGTAAACAGCGGGACAGGGCTTCACCTGTATTATGTGCTGAAAGAGCCGGTGCCTATGTACCCGTACAACCAGAAATGCTTGAAAGAGCTGAAATATTCCCTTACCCGGCAGATTTGGAATAAGTTTACCTCCACCATCAAGGAGCCGCAAATGCAGGGGATTTTGCAGGGCTTTCGGGTGGTCGGCTCCGGCTCGAAGCTGGGGCGTGAGTACCCTGTGAGGGCGTTCCGGCTCGGCGGGCCGGTGGAGCTGGCGCGGCTGCTTGATTATATCCCGGACAGCAACGGGGAACAGCAGCGGCTTGAGGGGCTTATGAGAAAGAGCCGCCTGTCGCTGGCCGAGGCGAAAGAGAAGTACCCGGATTGGTATGAGCGGCGGATCGTCAAGAAGGAGCGGCGGGGCCGCTGGACGGTCAAGCGTGACCTTTACGACTGGTGGCTGCACCGGATCGCCGATGAAATCCGGGTGGGCCATCGTTTCTATGGCATTATGACGCTGGCGATTTATGCGAAAAAATGCGGGATAGACGAGGACGAGCTGCGCCGGGACGCTTTCGCGCTGCTCCGGCCCTACGATGATATGAGCGTGGAGGATATAAACCGCTTTACAAAAGATGATGTGGTGTGCGCCCTTGAGATGTTCAACGAGGACTATGTGACATTCCCCAGGGACGATATAGCGAAGCTCTCCGGCCTGACTATGCCTGTCAATAAGCGGAACTGGCGCAAACAGTCAGAACATATCAAGCTGATGAATTTAATTAGGGACGAGATCAATGGTAATAAGAATTGGCGCAATAAGGACGGAAGGCCCAAAGGCAGCGGAACGGCCCAGGCGCGGGTTTATGAATGGCGGCAGCAGCACCCGGAGGGGCGCAAGGCCGACTGTCACCGGGAAACTGGCCTTGATCCGAAAACCGTCCGTAAGTGGTGGGATTGCCCGCCGCCAGCGGTGCGCTTTGAAAATGGGCATATAACGGTGCGGGTGTCCCCTTCCCAGGAGTTGAGCGATTGGCTCCTGGACGCGCTGCACGATGGGGGCCAGGAATAAGGCCCAGAAAGGCCCCTGTTACGCTTTAGAAGCCGTTTTCAGCCCTCCGAGGGTAAATATACAGGCCCCCTCTCTACCGCGCCTGGAAAGCCGCATAAATCAAGGCTTTTTTGCCCCCTAAATGCGTACATACCAGGGTGGAAGTTTAAGGGGCGGTGCTTGGGTAAACGGCCAGGAACGAATATTGACATTGTAAATAAAAAGTTATACAATGGATATAATAAGAGTGAAAGGAGTTGCTACCTATGGCAAATACAAATATTAACATTCGTATGGACGCAGACTTGAAGCGGCAGTTTGAGGCGTTCTGTGCTGATATGGGAATGACGATGACAACGGCGTTCAATGTTTTTGCGCGTAAGGCTGTGAGGGAGTATAGAATACCCTTTGAAATCAGCGGCGATGTGCCGAACGCTGAAACCGTCGAGGCAATCAAGGAAGTAAAGAGAATGAAAGCCGATCCGAGCCTCGGCAAGACCTATTCCAATGTCGATCAGATGATGGAGGAGCTACTTGCCGATGTATAACATAAGACCAACCACAAAATTTCAGAAGGATTTGAAGCGCGTGAAAAAGCGCGGCTTTGATATTTCTTTGCTGACCGATATTATTAAAAAGTTGGCTGCGGGGGAGCCGTTGCCGGAGAAGAACAGGGATCACCAACTTTCCGGGGACTATGCGGGGTGTCGTGAGTGCCACATTACGCCGGATTGGTTGCTGATCTACGAAGTGGACGGGGACGAGCTGATTTTATATCTCACCCGGACGGGATCGCATAGCGATTTATTTTAGGGGAAGGAGGAAAGGTCTATGAGCTGGGATAAAGAGAGGATCGCGCAGATACAGCTTCCCGATCCGGCAGACGATGATCCGCACCCTCGGCTGCTCCTGGAAGGGGACGGCATACACGCAGGGCAGGGTTTTACCGCCTTGTTTCCTGATGGCTGGCACGAGATTACCCTTGAAGTAGCCTGGGAGCCAACAGGCCCCGGCTGCTGGTACATATCTACGCCTGGGTTTGAGGGCGTGTGTCCTGTGGGCCTGTTCGTGAAAGTATGAAAACAATCCGGCAGATAGCGGACGAGATAGGGGTATCAAAGACAGCAGTAAATAAACAAATCGCAAACCTGGGTTTGCGATCAGGTTTGCGAAAAAACGGAAACCAGTTTGCGATTGATGAACACCAGGAAGCCTTGATAAAAGAGGCTTTTTCTGAAAAATCGCAAACCGAAATCGAAAACCAAACGCAAACTAAAACGCAAACCGAAAACCACGAAGTTTCCGATTTGGTTTGCGTTTTACAGGCCACCATCGACACACTGCAAGGGCAGCTTGAAGTAAAAGATAGGCAGATTGAAAAGCTGACGGAGGCTCTGGTTGCCGCCCAGCAGACAGCAGCGGCGGCCCAGGCCCTTCACGCGGGGACAATCCAGCAGCAGCTTCTTACCGGGGAGGCCGGAGCGGATCAGCAGGGCCAGGAGCCGGAGCAAAAGCGCGGGTGGTTTAGTAAACTGTTTGGAAAGTAGAAAGCAACTTAAAGTTGCTCAATAATTGGTGGTAGCAACCGAGAAGTTATTGCTAAAATGATGATCAGAAAGGAGGAACAAATATGAGTATAGCGGCACCAATGCTGGTTATTTCTTTGATCATCTATGCAGGTCTTTTCGGGCTATTTATCTATCTGGTTATCTTGATTATTCGAGCTTTGAAGAAATATATTAGGTCTAAAGATGTAAGAGCTGAAAAAAGCGTCCTTAAGCAAAATTTAGGTGAAGTATTGAAAGACTTGCGGACTAAAAATAAGATGACCCAAGAATTTGTAGCAGAAACAATAGGGGTTAGTCGGCAAGCAGTATCTAAGTGGGAAAGCGGAGAATGTGATCCGAGTACCTCTAATTTGATTGCGCTGGCAAAGTTGTACGGAACGACGGTTGAGGAAATTTTGCAGAGCATAAAGCAGTAATTTGACAGTGTGGCCGAAGTCCCAGCCGGAGCCGCCCGAAAGCAGCGGGAAACCGTAGCGGTTGGCAGCTCCGGCAATCCCCCGCGGGAGCGCGCAAAAGCACTTTCATACTGCCAGCCCCAAAGGGGCGGCGGTGTGAAAGTGCTTTTGCGTTACTTTCTCACAAGAAAGTAACAAAGAGGTTGTGGCCTGCGGCCTGGTATGGTAAAATAGGAGTAGTAGGATATAGGCTTTTTGCAGGAAAGGGACGGGTGATTTTATAGGTACAACCATTTCGGGAATGACGGGCCGGGGAAGTATCCGGCACAACAACAGGAGCTTTTCAGCGGCGAATGTAGACCGAAGCAGGTCGGGGCAGAATGTCACCTTTTGCAACGAGGATTTGAAGAAGGTGTACCACGAACTTTTCGATGAAGCCCTGGCCGCCTACAATGCCAAAAAGAAAAAGACCAGGGACAAGATACCAGATTACTATGAGCATATCCGGCAGAGCAAACAGGAGAAGCTATTTCACGAGGCTATCTTCCAGATCGGCAACTTGACGGACTGCGGGTGCGGCTCCCCTGGAGGGAAACGGGCGGCGGCAGCTCTCAAAGAATTTGCAGAGTCCTTCCAGGAGCGCAACCCTCATCTGCGGGTGTTCAATATGGTGCTGCACATGGACGAGGCCACGCCCCACCTCCATGTGGACTTCGTGCCGGTGGCAACGGAGCAGAGCCGGGGCCTTTCGACGCGGGTATCAATGAAACAAGCGTTAAAGCAGCAGGGATTTGAAGGGCTGGGCCGGAAGCAGACGGAATGGAAAGCCTGGATGGAACGGGAGAAAGAAGCCCTAACGGAAATCGCCCAGGCGCACGAGTTTGAGATCATCAGCCTGGGCGGTGGCCGGCCTCATATGGAGCTGCCAGAGTACAGAGCAGCGGCCCAGAGGCTTGAAGCTATCCAGGAACAGGTGACAGCGGCAGAGCAGGAGATCGCGGCCCTGGAAAAGCAGAGAAAGGCCCTGCAAGGGAATGTGAAGCTGCTGAAAGCGGTTGAGAAGGTCAAGCCCGATCTGGATGCAATACAGCCGGAAAAGACGCTGACAGGGGCCGTCAAGGGCGTGACGGTGGAGCAGGTGAAGGAGCTGAAGGCGGCGGTGATCCGGGGCGCGGCGGCAGAGCAGAAGGTGCGGGAGCTGAAGGTAGAAAACCAACAGCTTCAGCAGAAAATCCCCTCGACGAAAGAAAAGCTGAAGGAGGCCCAGGAGCGGCAGCGGCTTGAAAATGAAAACCGGCAGCTCAAAGTGCAGGTCGAATACCTGGAAAAAGATTTGAGCTGGGAGCGTGGGATTTCGGCGCGGCTCCAGGAAGGGATCGGGGCGGTGCTGGACTTTCTGGATCAGCACTTGCCGGAGCAGTTCCGGCCCCTGGTCGAAAAGGCGCGGGAGCTGCTACCTGTGCCAGAGGTGCAGCAGCCGGAAAGAGAGCAGGAACGGGGCCACACCTGGGGCGGTATGGAGCTGTAAAAGAAGCCTGTCCGGGGGCCTTGCAAGAGCCCCCCGGACAGGCTATAATAACAGTAAAAATAGGGAATTAACTTCATTGATAATATATGCCCCCCTATGGGTATGGGGGGATAGCAGGGGGTTGGTTTGTCGTAAAATAGGGAATTAACTTCATTGATAATATATGCCCCCCTATGGCCTTTAGGCCAGGGAAAAAATAATAAAATATTTTCTCTCGGACAGGGAGAAAGTCGGAGGGGGTTATGGGGGTGAGCGGCGGGGTGTGGGAATGTGGTAAACCTGAAAGGTTTTCCATCATTTCCATGCCCCAGAGCGAGGGGGAAAAGGGGGAGGTGACTTTCTCTTTAAGGCCCCGAAGGGGCCGCTCTTTGGCTCCCCCTTTTCCCCCTATGGGTTTGCAGAATGTACGAAAAGAGGTGTAAGGAATGGCGGATCAGCAAGTAGCACTGGAACGGCTGCGGGAACTTTACAGGGAAAAGAACGAGCATTTAGAGAAGTTTTTGGAGCCGGTGGAGCCGTATGAGTTTTATCGTGAGATCTTCCCGGAAGGATCTTTCGAGAGGAAGGGCCATTTTGAGGACAGGAAGGGAAACGGGATCGCGGTGACGGTGCCGAAAGGTGAGGTTGACAAGGCAACCGGGATCGCCCTGCAAATCGAGGGGGACGGTAAAGCGAAACGCTGTACCATCACTGACGAGCTGGACGAGCTGCGGGAGCTGCAAGACACCGATTTCACGATTATGTCACCGATCTCTTATTTTGGGCGGCGGCGGTGCGGCAAAAATGCCAGGTATCTTTATGCTCTGGTGTTTGACCTGGACGGGGTAGGTATGCCCCAGCTCCGGGACACGCTGCACCAGATGGACAAGGATATTCTGCCCCAGGCAACCTTTGTCGTAAACAGTGGGACAGGGCTTCACCTGTATTATGTGCTGAAAGAGCCGGTGCCTATGTACCCGCACAACCAGAAATGCTTGAAAGAGCTGAAATATTCCCTCACTCGGCAGATTTGGAATAAGTTTACCTCTACCATTAAGGAGCCGCAAATGCAGGGGATTTTGCAGGGCTTCCGGGTGGTCGGCTCCGGCTCAAAGCTGGGGCGTGAGTATCCTGTGAGGGCGTTCCGGCTCGGTGGGCCGGTGGAGCTGGCGCGGCTGCTTGATTATATCCCGGACAGCAACGGGGAGCAGCAGCGGCTTGAGGGGCTTATGAGAAAGAGCCGCCTGTCGCTGGCCGAGGCGAAAGAGAAGTACCCGGATTGGTA
>ENA-UEPV01001169-UEPV01001169.1-human-gut-metagenome-genome-assembly--contig:-NODE-1169-length-17024-cov-13.600873_pt1 | contig 17024 bp, 16 predicted proteins | sample MGYA00242942_ERZ507925 | MGnify/ENA primary metagenome ERZ507925 (study PRJEB26167, sample SAMN06115453) | human gut metagenome | host: Homo sapiens | place: China:Fujian | collected 2015-08-26... | reverse complement strand
TCTGATTGGTGACATATCCAATTCTTCCGACAGAGAACAAATCAATAATTACCGTATTTTAGATAAATCTACTGGTAGGGTAGAACCCTTGAATGTTGGAAATATCGATTTGAAAAAGCAGTCTCCGGAAACACTAAAAAAGTTGTTATCCGGACAACAGACAGAAATAACCAGCAAATCCGGCAGTACTCAGATAATGGGATTAAGTAAATCACCGGCCGGTTGGACGCTTCAAGCCGGAAAACAATTTTTTAATATGGTAGATTCTTCAGTAGAAATATAATTAACCACATTTAATTGATTAAAGCAATGAATAAAATTACAGAAAAGTTAAAGGAAACCATATCATATATGAGTTTATTTTTTAATGCAGAAAATGAATATACAACAGAATTAATGCAGAAAAATCCGTATAAAATACAAGATTTGATTAATCCATCAAAAGAGTTACAAATTGCAGCTATACAAACAGATCCATCCGTTATACAATTCATATCAAATCCTTCAGAAAAAATACAGTTGTTAGCCATTACAATCAATCCGTCCACAATAAGATATATATCTAATCCAACAAAGGATGTACAGTTAACAGCAGTGAAAATTAGCCCTTCAGTAATACAACATATAAAAGCACCTTCTAAAGATATAATATTAGCAGCCATAGAACGAGATTTTTCAGTAATTAAAACTATACCTAATCCTTCTGAGGAGTTACAACTGATTGCTATAAAGAAAAATCCTGAAGCAATTCAGTATATCAAACATCCAACAATAGAGGCACAATTAGAAGTAATACATACCTCACAGAATAAAAAACTAATAGAAAAAGTAGAAATGGATATGGTAAAAGAAAATCCCGGAGTCATAGCAATACTGCCGAACCCTTCCGAAGCAGTTCAACTAGAAGCTGTAAAAGCTGATCTCTTCGTAATTGGAAAAATTAAGGAACCTTCGGAACAGGTACAACTAACTGCTATACAAAAAAGCATATATTCGATACAAAATATACCTAATCCTACTCCAAAAGTACTATTTCAGGCAATAAAACTATCTTCAAATGACCCTTTCTTTATAAATATTCTACCCGAATCATTACAAATCACTGCTGTACAAACTAAGCCCAATCTTTTTTCATTAATAACTGACCCTTCTCCAGCAGTCCACAAAGCTATTATTGAGAATATATGTAATATAAAGATTCATAGCAATGTAGATAACGGATTCATACCCAAAGTACGTTCGTTATTATACCAACTTGATTCAATCCAATGTAGACATAGTGAAATGTTATTGAAAGCAGATTATTCCGATGATCCTCAACAAACAAAAAAAGAACAAGATGAAGCGGATAGATGGAAAGCTACAGAAACCAGTAAGGCAATAACAAGCTTTAAAGAAGATATAAAAAATGACTATCCTTTTATTGAAAGGAAAACAGAAGATCTATTCTCATGTCCCCAAACAGATTCCACTAATAAAGAAGTCATAGGAACCATCTCATACTATGGCTTTAATGGTGAGGTACGTGAAGTTATTGAATACGATAATGCTGAAAGTTACCTGAAAGCAATAGAACATGAACTTGACTGTAATCCCACAGGATTCAGATATAAAACATTGACCACCAATCCTGAGGTCAAGAAGGCAGTAGATGATCTTACTTACGATATATATGATATGAATAATCCACATCCTTTAGAATGGTATTCCTCAAATAATATAAAAGCTGTAATAAATCCAGATCAATATTTATCAGAAGAACGTAATAAAATAATGCGTGAATATGCTAAAAATCCTTGGGGAGCTCTTGATAAAGAAAATGTATCAGCAGAAGGTATGGATAAATGGGCAGCTGTCACAAACAAATATATTGAGATGAAAACCAACATAACTACAAACCAAGCAGAACTTCAATCTTCCGGCAGCAAAAGTCTGATTGGTGACATATCCAATTCTTCCGACAGAGAACAAATCAATAATTACCGTATTTTAGATAAATCTACTGGTAAGGTAGAGCCCTTGAATGTTGAAAATATCGATTTGGGAAAGCAGCCTCCGGAAGCACTAAAAAAGTTGTTGTCCGGACAACAGACAGAAATAACCAGCAAGTCCGGCATTACTCAGATGATGGGATTAAGTAAATCACCAGCCGGTTGGACGCTCCAAGCCGGAAAACAAATTTTTAATATGGCAGATTCTTCCGCAGAAATATAAAAAATATGAAAGACCAAAAATCACTATTAGCAAAATGTTTGCACAACGATATCCCCGCCATTGTATTTCAAGGATCGGACAGTTGTGCTATGGAAATTCTCCAAGCTGCCGAAAAAATATACAGCAAAAACGGTTGCAGCCCCGAATTCCTAAAAGATTTCCATGAAAATGTAGTAGAAAATTTCAAAGCCTACCAGCAGGAAAACCAATCAGAAATTAAACTTCCTGATTTAACCCCCAGTGAAAAAGAAGCGTTCTATATCTTCCAAGAAAAGAAGTTTACTGATTTTCCTGCTCCAATAAAAGATTTTGAAAGATATCTAAAAGGGAATGGCTTCTCACAAATCAATGAGAATACCGTATCTCATGGCAAATATATTATATGCGATGAAAAAGAATGGAATGGAATAACTGCCCAAAATGGAGACTATAATTTTGCCATTAACCATAATAAGGAAACAGAACAAATAAGCTATTTTCTTTTTTCCAATGATAGAAACTACCCAGAGCGAATAGGAGATTATAATAGCTTAAAAGCATGTTTTTTTGACATAATGGCAAAACACCCATTATTTGCGCAGAAAACCAGTCTAATTCCTATAATTGAAGCATACCGCAATACGGGCTATAAAAATATAGCAAATGCTATAGAACGATATTCCATTAACATAGAAACGACCTTTATCTCTGGAGAATCCAAGTATACAATCAAAGATATTGAAATACAATCTTATGGTGCAAAAAGAATGACTGTTGATCTCACAATCTCGCAAAAAGACAACAAACCAATAACTGAAACACACAATTACCGTATTTTAGATAAATCTACTGGTAGGGTAGAACCCTTGAATGTTGGAAATATCGATCTGGAAAAGCAGTCTCCGGAGGCACTAAAAAAATTGTTGTCCGGACAACAGACAGAAATAACCAGCAAACCCGGCATTACTCAGATGATGGGATTAAGTAAATCACCAGCCGGTTGGACGCTCCAAGTCGGAAAACAAACATTTTATACAGTAGATTCATCCGTTGAATTCTAAAAATTAAGAATCTCTCTTTCAAACTTAAAAATAATATGTACCTTTAATTTTTAAAAGACAACTCAATGGACTTCAACGATTATAGAGCAAAAATTACTATAGCGGAAATGGCTGAATATCTTGGTTACACCAAAATATCCGGTCCAAATGCAAAATATCTTGAATATATCTTAGGGTCAAGACAGATGCCTGAAGATAAAATCATTATATACCCAAACGGAAAAGCCTATTTTTCCTGTAAAGGAGATATAAAAGACAAAGGTGATCTTACTAAATTCGTTTTATACAGATTGGATAAATTTACTAATTGCACTCAAACAGGCTATAAAGGAGTAAATGAAGTATTAAGTAAATATTTAGGAAGTGACCTAAAAGTTGCTACACCAACAAAAAACAATATTACACAATCTAAAAATACCGTCTTTGACATTAACAAATATTCTCCCCGTCCATTAACAGAAACAACAGCCACTTATTTAAATAAAAAGCGCTATTTATCCAGAAAAACAATAGAAGATTTCAGCAGTAGGCTACTTATTTATTCTGTGGGTAGTAAAGACAATGCCGGTTTCCCATTCCGTAAACCAGGACAAATGGAAATTACAAATTTTGAAATGCGTAATTATGATCCTGCCCAAAATATTAATTTCAAAGGATTTTGCATTGGCGGCGATAAATCAAACAGTTGTTGGATCGCAAACTTTGTACCATTTGATAAAGTAACAGAAATATATCTATTTGAATCCGCTATCGATGCTATGAGCTTCTATGAAATCAATCATTTCAATAAGAATACAACTTGTGCATTTATCAGTATTGGCGGTAACGTTACTCAAAGTCAAATTAGAAGCATTAAATCTCTTTTCCCTAATGTGAAATGGAATTGCTGTTTTGACAATGATGGTGCTGGTAACGGTTTTGATATTGCTACTGCATATTATCTGAAAGGAGATGACTGTAAAGCATTTTCAAGGACTATTCCTGGAGATAACTTTAAAACTGTTTTTATTAGCTTTCCAAATGGGCAAACACAGTCTTGGAAAGAAGAGGAGTTTTCTTCTAGTCATTATCTCAGTTCCATGAAAATGGAAAATACCATTAATATAGTAAAAACTCCAAAATGTAAGGATTGGAATGACCTGTTACGTTATTACAAGCATTTTGACCTTAATTTAGGTCCGGGGATGAAATTCATTCCAGCAATAGAAGATACAGTATCACAACTTAATCTAAGAGGCTATCATCTTCTTGCAGATATGTTTCAAATAAATGGAAAAGAACTCATCCAAAACCTAATTCAACGTTCTACATATTGCCTATCAGCTCCACTTGCAGAAACCAATGCTTACAAACTTATCGTCGATTGTAACGTATTCATGGGTATTGATACAATGGTTCCTATCCCCAATAATCTTTATATATTTGACAAAACAACACAAAAAACAGTGTCTGCATCTGCAATCAATGAATATCTTAAGAAAGAATGTATCAATATCTTCAGAGATTTAAATGCCAATGATTTTAAAAATTTATTAGAGAAACAAGTACTTACCTATACTAAAGGAAATGTAGAAAGAAGCTTTGAACGCATTCTTTCCCCAACAGGTTGGGGATTAAAAGAATATACCCCACTAAAAAAAAAGGATATTAATTTAGGAGTAGAAATATAATAGTTCTAAACCTAGTTATAATTTAAGACACCATTTGAATTTACGTAAACAGAAGCCCGCATTATTTAGTAGCTATAATGTTATTGAAAAAAAGATAGATGTCAATAGCTGGTGGAGTGGCCGAGCCATTAAAATACAAAGTGGTAATGAGCAGATTGTGGTTATAAGAACTTTCACACCTCAAACTATAAATAAGTATACAGAGATGGATTTGGAAGGGTAAGCATCCGAGAGTCTTCCAAAAGTAGTTTTTGGAAGACTCTCGGATGCTTACGTTTCAATGTACTCAATCCTTTGTACTGTTTTCTCCCTATTGTTCGCCTGTCTGATGTGTTACCTATGGGTGGATGCAGCTAAGGACAGGGATAACTATAAGAGGTATTATAAGTATTTCCAAGAACTAGAAAAACAAAAAAGTGGAGAGTAGTATTCTCCGCTTCTTATACCAAATTATCAATAAAAATATATATTATCAACGTGTTAAAGCTTTCCAGGTGGCTGTTCCACCATTGGAATCCATCGTGCCAAAATACAGTGTAGCACATACTCCTGAACCTGAATAGGCAAGACCTACTTCTAATGTTATATTTGTAAAAATAGAAGCCATTCCTGAATCTGTATTCCATGAATTAGACACCTCTGTTTTACAAGTACATAACGTTAATACAGATGTTACAGGTCTGCAGTAGAAACTAACAGCGTATACTTCGGATGCAGGATAGAAATCGTCCGTTCCAAAATCATTACTACTTGTTGTTATTGTTCCACTTGTAGAATTGGGGCCATAAAGTTCCACATCAGAATCATTCATGACCCTATCTAATAAAAAACCTGAATCCAATTTGTTTTTATATTCTTTATATTGCTGCTTTACATCTATTAATTCAATATTAGGATAATCAGCCAAAGCCTTATTTAAATTTTCTATTTCTGAAACAATTCTATTATAGTTTGATTTGTCTACTCCCAATTCTAAAGCTTCACTTTCAGATATATCCACAGAATACTTTCTATTAACTTTATCTAAAGTTATATACTGTGACATAATGATAGAGGCGCGTCTCATTATTTTAACCTCATCATTCATTTTCATGTAGTCAGTGATATTCAAATTTAATTCTGCTGCATCTTGAATATCACTCTTTGACGCACGAGAGTCTATTATCTTTTGCTCTCCTTCACTTACAACTTGTTCGTTTTGCTGACAAGAAAACAAACACAAAACCATACTACATAAATACAAAAATTTTTTCATAAGCAATAGATTTAAAAATTCGACTTTGAATTTAGAAAAAAAATCAATGTGTTGTTATTTGTAATAGTGTTTTAACTAAAATTTATTGAGTTTTCTTTTGAAAGTCTTTTTATGTGAGTTTGTAGCGCTTATAGAACCAAAAACAAATAATTGATAAAAACATCAGTGGTGCTATAACTGCAAAATCTGTTATGTTAAAAGACTCTCTTACATAGCCTATCACATACCACGGAATGGCACTGGCAAAAACTATAGAGAGCATTTTTGCGTGTCTTGAAAAATAATAGCTTGTAAAAGCTTTATGCAAGACCTGATTATCAATGTCGGGAAACATGTCTTTGTATGACTGCTGTTTGATAAGATAATCTTTCCTTGCGTGAGAGCCAATACCAAACCATATCAAAGCCCATGCTATAAAGAGCATTGTCATTGCTATGCCTCCCATACCATCATCAAAGAAGTAAGATATTGATACTTTCTTTATGTCGGCTCTGATGATAAGGGCAAATAGTAATAAAACATTCCAACAGCACGTTGTAATAAGCCCATATTTAATATGACTTTTCATAACGGTATGATTTAGGGATTAAGACCCTCAAATATAAACATTTTCTTAGAAATAAACAATAAAAATATACATATTTTTAATTACATCTTATTTTTTATTTTAAAGTGTAACTCATTTCTCTTTTTTAATATATAAACTAAATTTCTTTGAGTTTCCTCTTTATAGCTTCAATAACATATCCTTTAGGATTTTCCGCAAATCGTGCACCTTTCTTCAATTCTCCCAAGAACCCCATGAAATCGGGGATGCGGTTTTGTCCCTCGATAAGGATTTTCTTGTTCTTGTTGATTTCATCAGACTTGAAGTCAAAGGAGAATTTGAGGTAGTCATATATGTTGTTCTCCAACTGGAGCCGTGCTGTAATTTTAGCCATGCGCGCCTGTTCCTGTAGTGCAGGGTCTTCTCTATCTTCAAAGAAAACAGGAAACAGAGTCCACCCAATGACCTTTCTTCCCTTCTTTTTCCTCTTTAGCCACAAACGAATAAGGAGAGAACTTGTCAAACTCTTTTTTTTGCGACATCAATAACCTTTCTGCGAAAGTCGTTTACCCTTTCGTATTTCCCTTGTAGATTGAATCTTTCCCGAAGTCCGTCAGGACCTTCTAACGGCACAAACAAAGGTGTAGTTTATCCTGACATGAGTTCATAAAATCGCATGGCATAAACACTTTTGAATTTCATAGCGGTTACAAGCTCGTATTTTTTGAAACCCTTAGTGAAATCAAGCGCAGTTCTCCAAATAGGTTCATAGACATGGAAAGTGGCAACGCCTGTGCCTTTCTTTATTTTGGGATGCTCTATTATGGCTGTATAAAACCAAATCTCATCATCTTCATACTTCGCCCTCTTTTTTGAAAGCGAGGTAAATGCAGCCTTTGCTTTGGTATAGTTGTTGTCTGTTTCATCTCGAAGTATATCCGCAACAGGCATAGTGATATTTACACCGCATTCTGTCGGCTCGATTTTTGCATGTGGTCTTTGATTTTTACACCTCTTATATCACAAGTGAGGAAAAACCTGAAATAGTTACTGTACCAGCCCATAGTTTTGTTATGCTGACCAGTTTTAAACCTGAATAAACATTAATATTGAAGAGACCAACTCAATCTCATTTAGAACTATACCCCAAAAGTTTTATATCTAACTTTTGGGGTATTTTTATGATCAGAAAAGATGAATATTAGAAATATGACGATTCCACCCTGCATAACTTTAAGACACCATTTCTGAAAAGCAAATAATTGGCACTTTTAAAAATAGTGTCTTAAAACAATATTCACAAACCAAACTCTTTCTTTATTATTTGGATGGTAGAAACGGCTCTGCCTGTCAGCTTAGCCACGTTACGAATAGAATAGCCTTTCTTCAACAAGGCAATAGCTTCCTTGTATTCTTCTCTTTTCCGTTCAAGGCTTTTCTTGCTTCCTATATTTCTACCCAAACGCCCACCTTTTTCGATGTAAAGGGCACGTCCACTGTTTAAGCGATCAAGTATGCCCTGACGCTCCATTGCTGCCAGTTCGCCAAGCAGCGTGGTAATGAGTGAGGACAAAGGATTTACCGTCTTGTCCGGCAAAAGCGTTTCAATGTTCAGGTTTTGTATATACACACTGACCTTATGGCAGTGCAATGTATCAAGAGCCTTCAGCAGTTCCAGCGTAGAACGGCCAAGACGTGAGATTTCGGTAACGAGCAACATATCCACCTTGTTTTGCGGATTGGTACAATACTCCAGACAATTGAGCAATACTGGACGGTCAAGGTTCGCCTTACGTCCGCTTATCTTCTCCTCAAAAACCGTACACACCGTATAACCCCTATCGATTGCGAACTTGCGAAGCTCTGTAACCTGCCTCTCGGTAGACTGTCTGGCAGTCTGAGAACTGACACGTGAATAGATAACCACATTCATTGCTTTTGTTTATTTTCTTCTTTTGCTATCACTTTGCATACCTTATCCACCTCTTTTAATGAAGGCATAATTGCCGGGTCTATCCATGTAAGAAAATCACTAATCATCCTATACATATCCCTCACATAGGAGAAATCGCATTTCCTATTTACAAAACATATCGGCTCGTTATGGTTGATGCGGTTGCGCAGTTCGCGAACCTGCACTATTATATCGTTAATTTCCTTGCGTCCATACCCGTAAGGTAGCTTCTTGAAAATCTGACAAGGAACACCAGCCAAAAGCGCATAGTGGTGCGTTTCGTAAAAGCTGTTCCAAAACCCCAAGGTCTGTTCGGCTATTACCCTACCAGTCGTAACCTTAACACCCCTATCGGCAATTTTCTTTTCTGCTTTCAGAATTTCCTTCAGTATATAGTCATTGATCATTTTTTTCTTTGTCCGCTTGTTCGTATATGTCAGGGAAGGAGCAACCATGAATCCGGTCTTCTGATTGATAATCCAATTTCCATCGGAGAAATGGTGTGCCAACGCATAATGCAACTGGTTGCGCAATATGACCTCAAAGGAAGACAGCAATGGATGAAATGCCTGTGCAATCTTCATATTGGCAAAATAGAGCATGACTGCCTTGTTCTTATTGCGGTTGGTCGCCCTATAATATTTAGCGACCCTCGAATTGGAATATAATCTGACTACTTTTTTATATTTCATTTTGCATATTCAAGTAAAAAACATACCTTTGCATCGTAATGCTTGGTAAAGCCTCTGTTATCAAAACACGTAACCAAGTCAAAGATATACCCGTTCATCAAGAACGGGTTTTTTCGTTTATGACCGTCCCATCCGGTTTACCCCACAAATATACTGAAAAAAATCAAAGAATTTATTTGATACATAAAAAAGTGTACTAAATATATGCTTATAGATTTATTTCAGTACATTTCAGAAATCAGTACAGAATCAACAAGAGAACTGATTCATTCAACATACTTTCTTTTCAAATGCAACTCCTATACACCTCTACCACATAAATCTTGTAACAACTTTAAACAGTCCAATTGTATATTCTGATAATTACTATCAATTTCCCTGCTAGTTGTGAGCTTTACAATCGGAAGCGGTTTTTCATCTAAAATAAATCTTTTAAATCGAGTTTTTATTCTTTTTATATTAGAGTCTCCGGCCGACAAAATAAATTCTCCTGTTTCTAATTCTACAAAAGTTTTGCTATCGTAAACCTCTTCTCTTTGTTTACTGGTAGTAACGCTACTGTTACTGCGACCAGAACTAGAACCCGCAGACATACTTTTTTTCACTTTTTCTTCTTTACCATACAATAAGGGATATGTTTTCAAAGCTTCAGGATCTTTCGTTCGGCCAATAAATAAATTCGCACTATTCGCCAGAATAGAAGATCGATCTTCCTTTCCATACAATTTATCAAACTTAGTAATAGATTGAGTCAATACAAGAAAAGCAGCGCAAAATTCTCGCAAGACACTCAGCATACCCTCAAAATCATTAACTTTAAATGTCGTCATTTCGTCCAGTACAAACGCAAACTTAACCCTATTACCAAACTTGATACGGCGTGAAGCAATAGGAACCAGCATCGCAACTATCGGAGATATGATACCCTGTAAAGCATAGTCGTTGCTCACTGCAAACATCTTAGGATCTTCCGGATCAACAAGGTCAAAAACGAAGTCATTACCGGTCAGGACATAGCAAATGTTCTTATTAGTTGCGATGCCGGCCAACATATTGTTCAGTGTAAAAATGATGGAACTCTGTGTTTTGTCACTACCGGCAGAACCCAAAAAACCAGATGCCATCATAGAGGCACTCGTGTCATTGCGCAGAAAAGTGGTAAGTTCTTTAGGAGAAGCCATCAGAGTAAACGCAAGGATATGTGGCAAGGTACAGTATTTTTTGTAATCACCATCAAAATGGTAAAATACAATAGCGATACCACGAAGCAAACCCAATGCGGCCTGAAACCATTCATTCTCCTCCGCTTTCTTCGACTTCATCGCCTGAAGAAAGTCATCCATCGCCTGGAGCAGTGCTGCTTCCGTAGTGATAACACGCTTATCCAAGATATTAAAACGGTAGGTACGGTTCATATCCGTAAAATTAACGTAGTAAAACTTATAAGGATAATCGTATTTCTGCATCAGATTCCACGCGGTCTGAGTATAGTCGTAATTCTTAAAATCATAGATAAATCCCGCCCAGCCAAACTTGATGAATTGCTCCATGATCGGCTTGCCGATGGAAGCAGTCTTGCCACTACCAGCACCGCCCAATACCAAAAAATTATCTCGTGGATAATAAAACTCTATGGTTCCTGACTCACTTTCAAGCTTAAAAATATCCTCCCCCTTTCGAGGATTAGATTTCGGTTTAATAAGCCCATAAACAAAATAACTTAAGGTAATAAATATGGAATATGGTATTAATAAATATGAAGTTTTAGCAATACCCATAAAGACTTCAAAGAACCACGAAACGGACAGCAAAACAACTGAACTTATTAAAATATAGAAAAGTACATTTTTCCACCGTTTGGTGAATGGTTTAAAACACCATAAAGCTATTAAAATAGCTGAAATAAATAAACATTCAACAAAAATATAATTCATATCACTGATTCATTTTCTGATAAAATATTTTTAATTTTTCTCATTAAATACAAACTCACAGCTTTTTTTGAAGGCTGGATTACGGTACTAATTTTCCTTACTCCTGACACAAATTTACGTTCTTCATACATATCTTCCATAAGCTCATGCATTATTTTATTCTCTATCCGGGATTTATATTTCCCATAAGAAGCATGTTCGTAAAAACGCTCATCAGCAGTATAAATATATCTAAATTTATTACTAAAATGTTCAAAACATTCGGCCTGCCATTCCTTCATATTAAAACCATTCTTTACCTCTTTCCCATTAAGTAAATTTGTATTTCCTGTACTTTTTGCTCTCGGAGATAATGCAATGGTTTGAGTTACATCCATACGAGAAACAATGATATGTGCATGCAAATTGAGTCCTTCTTTGAGTTGCCCCCTTTCTTTCAATCCAAGACGCACTTCTTCATCCTTATAAGAATAATGCCGAAACTCCTCAATCCTTCCAAAATAAACAAGATCTTCAGCACTCAAAATTCGGTCTCTATTAAAATTCCTGGCGTAAATATCCATACAATCCCGAACGTAATTTCTAAATTCAGCAAAGACTTTTGCCTTTTCTTCACTTGTTAACTCGGCCAGATCCGTTACTTTTTTCCCAGTAGTCAGATACACCAAATGAGCAATTTCTTTCTGCGAAGGATTGTATGATAATGAGTAAAATTTCTCCTGATTCTTTTTTAATGTCCTCTTATTATTATCTATTTTTTCGATTACTTTACTCAGACTTACATAATCCTCATGTTGTGAAAAGTATTGCTTATTATCGTCCGATTCTTTATTCAGATAGCTTGCCAATTTAACACAACTACCAGCATTAATAGGCAACTTTAGCTCATTTTTTTCTAACCTATCTAATTTACTATACATTAGAAATTGTCTTAATTTTTTCAATAAGTAGGTTTCTATACTCACGTGGAAGAATAAGATTCCCTTTTGAGTCCTGACTCAAATTATTTTCAGATAATAATTCGGCAACAGCTTCTATAACATCTTGTATTTTAGTGCTATTCTTCAAAGAAATAATATCACTCTGCAATTTTTGTATAATATTTTCTTTCTCTTTTAGTTCTTTTGCTAATGTCTCATTCAACTGAATAAAACGGTATATCTCATCTTGGTCAAAGGCTTCTATGACTTCAGGAGTATTAGTTAAATTACCCGATTTTAAGCCTTCCAAAGCATGTACCATTACATCAATCTTGTTCGTTTCTATATTTCGCAATATTTTAATTACATCATCCATTCTCTTATATAGAGCAGCGGATGTTTCACCAATTGCCTTATTAATGGTTGCTACTGGTGGAACCTGCCCAAGCTTTGGTTCAACTCCTGTCATTTCAAAATAGGCAATCATCTGTTCTATATAAGAAGAATAAGTAGATCTTTTCTTTTGAAAGTCTAATCTTTTTTTTACTTCACTATTTATTTTAATAGATTTCAATTCACCTGTCATTTTCTACTTCTATTTATTTGCAACAAAGGTAGTTATTATTCTATACTCTACCTATTTTTAATATAATAATTTATAAACTATTGAATTATAGATATTTATAAAAATCAATGAAAAACATATTACTACTATTTAAATATTTGATTTTTAAGTATTTAATATAAATTATTCTACCTATTTTCTACTTATAAAAAATATATATACTTATATCTATTTGATTATTAATGCTTTGCGTTAAATGTTCACAACTATGCGTGAACTCTTCTTGCTAATCACATTACACTCCGTTCCATTTCCCTTACTGGGAAAGCCACCATTAGGGAAAAATGATTAAAAAATATTTACATGAGAACACGAAAATCTGTATGCACGCGCACCCAAAAGAAAGGCTCCTAAAAGAAGAGCATCAGAATACTCGAAAAACAACAAATGACTACAGCTTTCAAAAGACGCTATATAGGCTTGCCTTTCGCTCTGATTGAATTTTCTCCGACCATTCGAGGTATTTCTCACCAAAAACAAAAAAGTTCCTAAAACGGCTTGAAAATGCCTTATCTGAATTTCTCATTTATTTTTCCCTATTTGTGTTTTTTGTTGAGAAATCATTTTTTGCAAGGTTTTTTGATTTTTGGAGTATTTTTTTTGTTGATTTTGCTATATCTTTAGCAGCAATGAGTTTAGAATATTCTTTAGCTAAAGCTAGGGGAAATTATTCATTACAAATATATCTTGATTTTCAGATAATTATAATTTTACGCTCACGCTTTTAGGGAACGCTCACGCTTTTGGGGAAGTTACGCTCACGCTTTTAGGGAATGCTCACGCTTTTGGGGAAGTTACGCTCACGCTTTTAGGGAAGTACGCTCACGCTTTTAGGGAAGTACGCTCACGCTTTTAGGGAAGTACGCTCACGCTTTTGGGGAAGTTATTTTTATAGATGTTCATATATTTTTTTAGCTTCCTTTATTTTCAGAACGTTAACATACCTAAATCGTATTTCGATATTTTAAAACCACATTTAACAAATTGATAAATACTGCAATAATAGCTGGAATACACGCTCACGCCATTTTTTATTTTTCATGCACATTTATTTGCACGAAAAAAAATAAAGCCTTATATTTGTCTCAAAATAAATAATATGAATACTTCTAAAACTGGGAAAAAAGAAAAAGAAGCTTTGATCAAAAGGAATAATTCTGCTCCAGATTTTCCTTCAACTCTAATTTTAAGTAGAAGCCAAATGATTGTCGAAAGATATATCCAAGAGTATTCATATAATTTAGAAGACTATATTCAGAATCGCAGAATACTGACTGTCAATATTGACATCCAAACTTTAAGAAATTGGTATCCTACCAAACATTGGAAAAAAGATCTTGAAAACACATGCCTTTATATGATGAACGCACGAAAAGGCATTTCAGCAAAAGGTGGATTCGAATTATATAGTTTACTAACATTTGCAGAATTAGATGATACAGGATTACATGTAAATGTTGACCCAATGGTATTGCAAAAATATATAATAGCATCTAATACACCAAATACATTGATAGATTTTGGATTGTCAAATAAATTCAAAGGAGCATATACCCACGAATTTTATTGGTTAACTTGCCTACATGATCAACCAAGTTCTGGATATAAATTTGACCTTACACCTGAATGGATTAAAGATAAATTCGGAGTTAAGTATCAAAACAGTAATATTAAATTACAAATAATCATACCTGCACAAAAAGAAATAAAAGAACTTTACGACAATAGATTATGTCCCCGCTACTTTACGTTTGAAGAAGTAAGACAAGTTGTAGGAAAGTGTACTAAGATTGTTAAATGGGAATGTACCATTCATAATGAGAATAGAGAGGATAAACGTAAAATAGAAGCAAACAAAGCATATAGGGATATAGACCTATTTCTCACAAATAATCTGCCTAAGTACCGAATAAATATATTGGAACAAATAAGGCAGTTTGATACAGAACAAATTATTAGAATTTGGATGAGATTAAATAAATTTGAAAATTCGGATAAGGAAAAGATTCGCAATAAAACGGCCTATTTAATTTTTATTCTTGACAAGTATGGAGTTTCGGCCAAACAGAAAAAGAAAATTGCATCGTCTATAAGCTCCGCACCTCTGTTTGAAAAAGAAGAAAAGGATACAGTAGCTGGTATTAGCTATTGGAATGAATGTTTAAAGCATATAGACGAGAGTCCGAATACAAGCAAGGAAGTTAAAGATCTCTTTAAACAACTATATTTTTATTCATATACTGAAGAAGAAGAGAATTTTATAACATTTCAAACTTCCAAAGAATGTTATACGGCCATAGAAACCTATTTTACAGAGGTCTTTGCCGCTGTTCTCCAAAGATATTTCCCATCTCCTATAAAAGTGTTTTATAAAGTTCGCTAATGTTTTTATGTATGGAATTTGAAAATTACGATATTATCCAACTACACCACTTACTAGACAAATATGTTTACTCCCAGGTTAACTATGAAAATGAGTTGAACCGCAAAACCATAAAAACCAATATAAGTTGGAAAGAAATTCTTCCATTTCTCCATTGTCCCTCTTTAATCGAAGCAAAAAAACAAATGAGAGAGGCTTTCTATTGTTATGCGCAGACCTTTGTTACTATTTATACAGAAAATGATTTTTTTTCTTCATATCCTTTAGTCGTAGATGTAGATGCGACTGATTTTGGAATCATGATAGAGCATAATACAATAGCACTTAAACATTATCTTAAGCACTTTGATAAAAAGGTCGAAATTTGGAATCGGTTTATAGAAAACCTTTTAACCCTACATTTAAAATCACCTGGAAGAGTCATATACTCGTACTTGTGTCGTGGATATGAGAATACTATATCGATGGAGATATTAAAAAAGGATTTAGGTTCCACTTTGTCTAATCCACAGTTCCTATATCGAATTATCAGACCTATTGAAGCTGAAATTTTATCTCTTTATAATAAAAGATTAATACCTTTTTATGTGAAAGTAGAAACCCAAAAATCAGCATCAGGATCTGGTGGCCGTCTGCTTGGAGTTACTTTCAACTTTATAGATGAGGTATCCTTAATAAGACAAACAAAATTGTTACCTGAGTATTTAGAGTATCTAGAGGAACAATTACTTTGCATATATCCAATGGAATACCCTTTCCTTATGGAACAAATAAAAGAAATGCCCACTGCCGTTATTGAAAAACTCCATAACACTATCAAATACATAGGTGCAGATCCTTTAGCGTATGAATTGCCCATTGCCAGAGTTGTTAAAACAAAACTTGAAGAAGATTTTAACATCAAATTCTCTTAGTGCAATCTACCTATTCTTAGGTATATCTAAGAAGTCTAAATTGCATAGAAGTACCGCCATTTTCAAAGTTCAAGGCAACAAATAGGGAAATAAAGACATCAAATTATTATATATCAGTTTTACATATATGGAAATTTGATGTCTTATTACATCATTAATTTTCACAGATAAAAAAAGAAATGATTGGATTCTGAAGCCCTCTATATGTGTCTATAGAGTTATTTTCTAAAGCCTGTTTCACCATGTAAATAAGCCGTTCATCATCAGGTCTGCACATGGCTTCGTCAAACTCAACTATCACATGAAATTTCAGTTCTATAGGTTCCGGAACTTGTTCCAATTCACTGGCAAAACATTCAAATAACCGGTGATACTCTGCCCATTGAGAAGTTCCAAAAATATACTGGCCAATATAAGCATTAATTTCACTTGTCGATAAATGAGCATCTAATACATTGCCGGTTAGCTGTTCTATAGCCTTAATTTTGGCTTTCTTGCCGGCATATTTTCGTCTCGTCCTCATAGGTACGTGCGGTTCTCCATAAGCTATAATCAGCTCAGATTTTGAGCCGGCAACTTTATAAACTCCATACTTTACTTCCATATTACTTTCCCTATCTATGTAATTAACTAAGTAGCACCACAGTTTTCTCCGAATGCTCCAGATGGCAATGTCCATTCTTCAGCAACCGGTAGAATAATTGCTTGGTTATAATTGTAAGATGTTGCGAGACGTTGTAACTCCGGAGTGATATTCTTATACACACATCCCATTGCTATTAATTCCGGTAAGCTTAGTTCCTTAATTCCGCAACATAATTGATAATTATTTTTATAAGTTCCTGAGCAACATTTTGTTGCCCAGGTTTTTGCCAT
>ENA-UEPV01001166-UEPV01001166.1-human-gut-metagenome-genome-assembly--contig:-NODE-1166-length-17070-cov-9.107338_pt1 | contig 17070 bp, 18 predicted proteins | sample MGYA00242942_ERZ507925 | MGnify/ENA primary metagenome ERZ507925 (study PRJEB26167, sample SAMN06115453) | human gut metagenome | host: Homo sapiens | place: China:Fujian | collected 2015-08-26... | reverse complement strand
TATCCGCCGCTGGAATCTCGTATTCAAAGACTATCCCGATGTTTTTGAGGACAACGACTGCCGAAGTGCCATTCTTTCTCTGATTGATGACACTTCAGCCTATCTTCAGACGATAAAGGAGAGAGTGCTATAGAAGGATAGGAGGTCTGATCGCAATCATACCAAAAGACTGGAAATACCTCAGAGGGGACATTTACTATGCTGACATGGAGCCGCACATCGGCTCGGAACAGGGCGGCACCCGCCCGGTAGTCGTTCTTCAAAACGATATAGGAAACCGCTATGCGCCTACCCTTATCGTGGCAACGGTGACTTCTCGCACCGAGAAAAAGAGATATCAGCCCATACACGTTCTGATAGCCCACAATACAGCCTTTGAGAAGCCGTCTGTGGTTCAAATCTTCACGATAGACAAAAGCCGCATACAGCGTTTTCTAGGGCGGATTACGCAGAATGAAATGCAGGAGATCGAGAAAGGCGTTGTTTCAAGTCTTGCTCTCGCTGAAACCACATCCTAAAGATATATTCTACACTCCATTATAGAGAGGGGAGGAATCTGTTTGGGTGAGGAAAATTTGAATCCCCGTGATGCGTACCGTGTGATGCTCCGGGATTACCCGGACGTGCTGAACATCGACCAGATGTGCGAGATATTGAGCGTCAGCACAAAAACCGGGTATGCGATTCTGAAAAAAGGGAGCGTCCAGCATTTGAAGGTCGGACGCTCCTACCGCATCCCCAAGGCACATCTTTTGACTTATCTCATCGGATTCGCACCCGGTCACACCATCCGGGCGTGACATCCTTGCATTCTCTCCTGCCGTTGGGTACACTGATGGTGTCAGCGGCAGAAGTTACATATTCAAGTGGATGCAAAGACAGGAGGTAACACTATGGTAGCAGGGCATCTGCAAGAAAAAAATGACTTCTATTACATCGTTCTGAGTTACAAGGACGCAGCTGGAAAGCGAAAGACCAAGTGGGAAGCCACCGGTCTGTCCGTCAAGAGGAACAAGAAGAAAGCCGAGGCTCTTTTGTTGGAACGTCGGCGGAACTTCATGGTTCCCACCGCACCTGCGGAGATCCGCTTAGACGATGACATTCTCTTTTCGGACTTCATGCTGAAATGGCTGGAAGTCACGAAAAGCACTGTCCAAATCACGACCTATGCCAGCTATCAGGGAATGGTGGAGCGTGTGATCGTTCCCTATTTCCGAAAGCGCAATATCAAGCTGGTAGACCTGAAAGCCACCGACTTGCAGGATTTCTACAACAAACAGCTTGAACGGGTCAAGGCAAATTCGGTGATCCATTACCATGCAAACATCCACAAGGCGCTGAAGTATGCGGTGAAGATCGACCTGATCCCCACCAATCCGGCAGATAAGGTCGAGCGTCCGAAGAAGAATGAGTTCAAAGGCAGCTATTACAGCGCCGAAGAAATTCATGCTTTGACGGAGGTCTCAGAGGGCACCAAGCTGGAGATCCCGGTTCTGCTGGCATCCTTCTACGGCCTGCGCCGCAGCGAGGTTCTGGGTCTGAAATGGGATGCCATCGACTTTGAAGCCAACACGCTGGAAGTCAAGCACATTGTCACGCAGGCATCCATCGACGGCAAAAAGGTTCTGGTGCAGGCTGACCGTGCAAAAACGAAGTCCAGCCTGCGGACGCTGCCCCTTGTGCCGCCCATCCGTGACCGTCTGCTGATGCTGAAAGGTCAGCAGGACACCTACCGCCGCCTGTGCGGTAAAAGCTACAATCGGGATTATCTCGGCTATCTGTGTGTGGACGAGATCGGGAACATCATCCGTCCCAACTACGTTTCCGAGCAGTTCCCGAAGCTATTGGAGAAAAACGGTCTGCGTCCTATCCGCTTCCACGATCTGCGTCATAGCTGCGCCAGCCTTCTTCTGGCAAACGGCGTTCCTATGAAGCAGATTCAGGAATGGCTGGGTCACAGTGACTTCTCCACCACCGCCAACATCTACGCCCACCTCGATTATGCTTCCAAACTCTCGTCTGCACAGGCGATGCTGGAAGGGCTGGGCTATGGCAATGCGTCAGCATGATGCCATACGTCCCAAAGACAGGGTGGACGGGCGATGTTCCGGCAAAAAAGAATGGACAGACGAATAAAATTCATCTGTCCATTCGATTTGGCGGAGCATCAGGGAGTCGAACCCTGGCACCGGTCTCCCGGCCTATCGCATTTCGAGTGCGACCTCTTACGACCACTTGAGTAATGCTCCACATATTAAATTTTAGAATGCTCCGTGCATTCTGGGAAAATTTTGGAGAGAATTTCAGGAGAGAACGACCGAAAATCGTTCGCTCTCGAAGCCGGAAAACCCGCATGAAACCTAGCAAAATCGGAAATCCACTTCCAAAAAGCCAGTTAGATTTCGAGTCGTTCTCGTTACGACCGCTTCGATACATCTCCATAATAAACCTCATACAGTATAACAAAAAAGCCTGCTGCCGTCAACACTTTTCTCCAAGTGCCTTGCAAAGCGCGGTGCAGCGCCGGGTGCTGCGGTCTGAATCATCCGCACACAGTACAAAACAGCCACACAAAAAAGCGCAGACCGCCGCACAAAGTCTTGTGCAGCGGCCTGCGGTCATAGTTCAGCTATGATATGCTCAGTTCTTGCTGGTGCTCTGATTTGCGATGAATTCGTCGTACACTTTCTTGGTGATTTCCCAATTCATGGAATACTCGGAGTTATCGCGGATGGGGATGTACTGGAACAGTACAGTGTCGTCATCCTTCAACTCGGGGAAGTTGAAAGCTGCCAAGTGGATCGTGACAGGCTTCTTCTGCTCGATCTGGCTGTTCTCAGCGTCCAGGATCTGCACACCGCCGTAGTTCATGCTGAAGTAGCGCGATTTGCCCTCAGAATCCTTCACGGCAATCGAGAAACAGTCTGTGACAAGCCGGATGGGGTTTGCACGGGCAGACTCAATGTCCACCTCCAGAGTGCAGGTGCCTTTCTCGATCTTCATGCTTTTCAGGCCGGCAATGACATTCAAATCGCTTTTGATCGCGCCGGGCAGCGTTTTGCAGACCGGGTTTTTGGGGTCCTGATATTCACAGCCGCCCAGCAGACTGGCACCGGCCACAGCCACTGCAGTGGCTGCCGAATACTTCAGGAATGCGCGGCGGGAAAATGTATAAGACATAACTTATTCCTCCGTTATTTACCAGTATGTTCTTCCGACCCGGAAGGTCAGGTCGTAGAGGGGTCGGAGAGATCCGGTTCCAGCACATCTGCGGCCAGTTCCCAGTTGGCGTTGAACTCAGGATACTGCAGGTCGGGGTAGAAGGTAAGGGTTACCGGACCATCGGTCAGTGCGTTCAGACCCTTTGCCATTACATGGTAGGTAACGGTCTCGCCCTGCTTGACCTGATGGCTCAGTGCATCCGGGCTGGTCACCTGCAGCTTATCGTTCTGGTCGGCCAGATACTTCTCTGCCTTCACGGCAAAGTTTGCCTTGGTCACTTCCAGCGCATTATTGCGGCCATTGGTCACCACCACCCGGAACAAGGTGATGTTTTCATCTTCCTTGTATTCCACCCGGTCCAGCGTGGAGACGACCTTCAGCACAACGTTGCTGGTGCCGGGAGCGTGCTGCACCGGGGCATACCCGGAGCAGCCGGTCAGCAGGCTGCTGCCCGCCACAGCCACAGCGGTGAGGGCGGTATATTTCAGGAAAGAGCGGCGGGAAAATTCCCCAGTCATATTCGTTCCTCCTTTGGGACACATCAATACAGATTCTGCCATAAGGCACTACCTATACAATAGGCGAAACAGAGAAAAATGTCAATGATTTTTCACAAAACAAATGTGAAGATTTTGTGGCAACATCGCGCATTTTAGACGAAGTTTAAGTAATTTTTCTGGTGATTCCGTCAGCTGCGGATCACGTCAGAGGCATTCATGACGAAGGTCAGGCTCTTGCCCTCCAGGAAGGTGGGCACATAAGTGACCTTCAGCTGCTTCCAGTCCTTGGGCACCATGAGCATCAGCACGATGTAGGCGCTGCCCTGCGGGGGCAGGCTCTCCACATCGGAAAAGCTCTGGGAATTGGCGTTGTACAGCGAGATATTGGCGCAGCAGGCTGCGGGCTGGCCATCACAGACGGCGGTAAAGTCCGGGGTAGCGGCGGCCATGGCCTGAAAGTTTGCGTCCACGTTCTCCAGCGGGGGCACGGGGTAGGCCTCGTTGATGGCGTCAATGCCCTGTGCGCCGATGGCATAGCTCTCGGTCTTGCTGCGGTTGACGGTGGTCACCCGCACGCCCAGATACTCGTAGCCCGCCGGCTGCACGGGGTCCTGCGTCAGGTGGAACACGCTGGTCAGCTGCACGCCCAAGCCGTTCCAGTTGCGGACGGTGTCGCCGACCTTGACCTCCACCACAGTGTCGTTGCCATTGGACTTGCAGCCGCCCAGCAGGCTGGCTGCGCCCAGTACGGCGGCAGATGCACCGGTGCACTTGAGGAAGCTGCGGCGGGAAATGACAGTAGACATAAGATATATCCTCCTTGAAGGGTCAGTTTCTTTTTCTTCTTTCTCTGGTTATACCGTTTCCGGCGCACAGATGCAAGAGCTCTGGCCGATTCTTTACAACAATTTCACAAGCGGGGTCACTCCTGCGGCGAAAGCCCCTTGACATGGGTCTCGCTGGTCTTGACCAGATTTAACAGACTGGGCGTGTACAATGGAAATTCCCGCGTCAGGCTCTCGGTGGTCATAGCAAGGCAGGCGGGGTCCTTGACGCCCTCGCCGCCGTTCACATCCTGCCCGTCCAGCAGCGCCTCCACGTTGGCTTCCGCCATTCGCATCACCGCATCGGAATAGCCGTGCCAGCGGTGGGGCTCAATGCTGAACATGCTGGAGGCGTTGTGCGGCTCCGCAGAGTAGAGCAGCCGGAACATCTTGGCCACCGCCATCATCAGGTAGGCACTCACCTCGGTGGTCAGAGCCTTGCTGTGGCACTGGCCGATCTTGGCGTAGAGCACGTTCAGGCTGTTAGAGATAAGTTTTTTGTTCATGGTGGGCAGCACGCTGCCGTGGTAGACGTTGTCCTTCATCTTTTCGGGGTTGGGCAGATCCTCGGCAGAGAGCATCATGCCGTTGCGCTCGGCGCTGCGCCCCAGCAGATAATCGCAGGAAACATTATAGTAATCTGCCACCCGCACCACAAAGTCCAATCCGCACTCGCGGATGCCTTTTTCGTAGTGGGACAGCAACGCCTGAGAGACCCCCAGATCCTCTGCCGCCTGCTTTTGGGTAATGCCGCGCTCCTTGCGCAGCAGCTTGATGATACGATTGAACTCCATGGTGTGCTCTCCTCAATGTCCGCAGGATCTGTTTTTTGGTAACATCCTTGTTTTTGGTTTACAACAGGTTGATTATACACATTGGAAAACGACTTGTAAAGCAAGAAAAATGCCGATATTTTTCGTCTTTTTTCGTCATTATTGTCAAAAGTCTTGCCGGAGACCCCACATCTATGCTAAACTATGGGTATTAACACATAGATTTTGTGTTTCCGCTGCGGCAAAAAAACGACAGGCGTAGTGAAAGCAGGTCTTTTTCGAAACAAAATTTTTTCAAAGAGGTGGTTCCATCTTTCTGCAGTTTGTGCTATAATCTCTTTTTGGCGACTGTTCTTGACCGGCGCACAAATCTGCAAAGGACAAGCCAGACGCTATAAAAGGTAATATACCAAGAATAAGAAAGAGGAAACTTCATCATGAAACTCGAGCGCAAAGTCCGTCTGTGCAGCGCTGCCGCTGCCGTCCTGATCGCCGCCATCGCCCTGACCGGCTGCGGCGGCTCCAAGACCACTGCTTCTTCCGCAGCCGCTTCTTCTGTGGCTGCTTCCACCGCTGCTGCCACCAACAACAGCTGCGGCGAAGGCGTGACTTGGGCACTGGCTGACGGCACCCTGACCATCAGCGGCACCGGCCGTATGACCAACTTCACCAAGGACGCTCCGGCTCCCTGGGCTGATCAGGCCGACCAGATCACCACCGTTGAGGTGGAAGGCACCGTTACCAGCGTAGGCGCTACCGCCTTCAAGGACTGCACTGCCCTGACCACCGTGAACATCGCCGACGGTGTGGAGTACATCGAGGCCGGTGCCTTCAACGGCTGCACCGCTCTGACCGAGCTCAACATCCCCATGAGCGTGGGCTACATCAAGACCGGCGCATTCAAGGGCTGCACCGCCCTGACCAGCGTGACCATCCGCGACGACTGCCGTCTGGACATGAATGTGTTCCCCGATACCGTGACGGTCAACCACGCCGAGGGCTAAGCCCCGTCCGTAATTCTGAACCAAAAGAGGTGTGATCCATGAAAACCTTCAAGCTTCATCTCATCCGCCACGGCATGACCGCGGGCAACCTGCAGGGCCTGTACATCGGCAGCGGCACTGACCTGCCCCTGTGCGACGAGGGCCGCGCCCAGCTGGCTGACCTGAAGGAGCGGTTCGCCTACCCGCAGGTAGATACTGTTTTCTCCTCCCCCCTGCTGCGTGCGGTAGAGACCGCCAACATCCTGTTCCCCGGAGCTGCCCACCAGTTTACGGTGCACGATCTGCGGGAGGCCGGTTTTGGCAAGTTTGAGGGGCGTCCGGTGAAGGATCTCGTCCACGACGAGGACTTTAAAAAGTGGATCACCCCGGGCTCCGGCTATCTGCCGGAGGGCGCAGAGCCCACCGAGCAGTTCCACGCCCGCTGTGCCGACAGCCTTATGAAGCTGTTTGAGTACATGATCCGCATGGACGTTACCGAGGCCGCCTGCGTGACCCACGGCGGTGTGATCATGAGTATGCTCAGCCAGCGCGCCGTACCCACCCGCCGCCCCGAGCAGTGGATGGCAGACCCGGGCTGCGGCTACACTGTGCAGACCGATGTGCAGCTGTGGATGCGGGACAAGCTGGTAGAGGCCATCGACATCGTACCCTTCGGCTACGCCGACACCCTGCAGGGACAGGCCGAGGCCGAGGAGAACGAGAACTACGAATAAGAAAGGGTTACAGTTTCCCGCTGCCCCTTGACAGAACGCGCAGAATCCTTTATTGTTAAAGGGTAATGTATTGTATCGTATACAGGAGGAACGCTGTCATGTCCCAATCCATCTCCCGCCGGTCATTCCTGAAATGTGCCGGTTCCGGTGCGGTCAGCCTTGCGGCTGCCCTGCTTACCGGGGTCTGTGCTGCGGCGCAGCAGCCGTGTCTTGCGGGCGAGCCTGCCCTGCTGGACGGCAAAGCCGCCGTGGAGCTGCTGGGCTATGCCCCGGCACCGGAGCTGGGCGGCGTGCTGGTGTACCTCTCGGTGGAAAACCTCTCGGCAGCCAGCCTGCCGGTGGATACCAGCTACCTGCAAAGTCGGGGTCTGCGTACCCGGGAGCAGCTGTACAGCATGGGCACCGGCGTGACCGCTGCCTGCAACGGCCAGAGCGTGCCCTGCGGCAGCTTTGCCGCCCCGCTGTACAACGAGAACGCGGCGGACGCCTCGGTGTTCACCCTGAACCTTGCCGCCGGACGCGGTGCGCTGCTGCACTGCTTCTGCGCTGTGCCGGAGGACTGGCAGACCCTTGAACTGACTTGGCACCCGGACTTTGCCGCCGGACGCAGCGCCATCTTTACGGTGCGCCGCGATGCCGATAAAGCCGATCTGGGCCCCGTCCCCACCACCCCCGCCGAGGTCGGCAGCGTGGTGGATCTGTAACAGCATACCAAAAGAGCCATTGCACAAATTGCGTGCAATGGCTCTTTTTTGCTTGGTAAAACCCCTTCCGTCATCGCCTGCGGCGTGCCAGATTTCTCCGAGGTCGAGACGATTTGAAATGGCCTCCGCTGTGCTCTGGCCATAATCAGCGGAAGAATGATTTTAAATTTCGGGTTACAGGAAAGTCTGCGGACTTTCCTGTAACCCATTTTCACGGGAGGAGTCATAGAGGGAAACGGCATTTGCAGCACCGCTTTCTGCGAAAGCGCGGCGCTGCGGGCGTGCGCTTGCTCCCCCTTGGGGGAGCTGTCGCGCAGCGACTGAGGGGTTTTGAATCGGCGGAGCCGGAAAAAACGGTTAAAAGATCTTCACGCCGAACAGGCGTGAATCTTCAGTTTTTTCCGGTGTAGCCCTCCTCTTTGGGGTTAAAAGGGGCGAGCAGCCCCTTTTTCGTGGCTCCAGCGCGTCGAAATCGCTGGCACTTTTCTGGTTCTCTTTTGGTGTCAAAAGAGAACATCCCCGGCAGCCGCCTCTTGCCCAGCGGAGCGTCTTTACACTCCGCTGGCGACTGAGGAAGCAAAAAAACAAAACGCACAAGTTCCGAAGAACCTGTGCGTCATGGCAGGGGTAGTAAGTTTCGAACTCACGGCACGCGGTTTTGGAGACCGCTGCTCTACCAGCTGAGCTATACCCCTATATACATTCGCTGAATGCTTGATTATTATAGCCGATGCAACGGGGAATGTCAAGCCTTATTTTTACTTATTCTCATTTTTCGCGCCGCCGCAGCTGCAGCAGCTCTCCTGCGCGGCGGAATCCGGCGCAGGCAGTTGGCTTGCCAGCTGTTCCAGCGTAACGCTGTCGATATACTGGTTGATCACCTCGTCCAGCCCCGCCCAGAACGGCAGGGTGAAGCACTGCTCGGACATGGGGCATTCGTTGGTCACGCTGCCAAGGCACGGAATGGGCGCTACGCTGCCCTCGATGGCGCGCAGGATCTCGCCGGCGGTGTAGTCGGCGGGGTCTTTTGTCAGGCGGTAGCCGCCCTGACTGCCCCGCTCGCTCTTGACCAGCCCCACCCGCGCCAGCGGGGTGACGATCTGCTCCAGATATTTCAGGCTCAGGTTCTGCCGCTCACTGATCTCCTTCAGGCTGACGGTAGTGCCCGGCGCATAGCGTGCCAGCTCCGCCATCAGGCGCAGGGCGTAGCGGCTCTTGGTGGAAAATTTCATGGTAGTCCTCTCCTTGTTGCAGTTTATAGTATAGCACGTTACTCGGATTTTGCAAAGGAGAAACCTCTTGTGCAAACAAAAAAGGTCTGTTATCATAGGATGGAACAGAACCTATCTTTGAGGAGTGAGAGTATGACAGAAAAGATCACCGCCGCAGACGCCATCCGTCTGCTGGATACCGGCAAGGCTGTCGCAGTGGATGTGCGCGAGCCGGACGAATACGCCGTTGGGCACATCCCGGGGGCAAAGCTGCTGCCGCTGGGGCAGGTCATCGACCGCGCCGCCGAGGTGCTGCCGGACAAAAACGCCCTGTGGCTGGTGTACTGCCGCACCGGACGCCGCAGCGCCGACGCTGTGCAGAAGCTGGAAGCCCTTGGCTACACCCACCTGCGGGACCTGGGCGGCATTTTAAGCTGGCCCTACGAGATCGAGGGCGATTTTGAGGGGCATTTTTAAGGTTATATACTTTATAAGAAGCACAAACCCACAACAGAAAGGAAACCATGCCATGTCGTTCCATGCAAAAGAGTTCGCGGGCAGTCACTGCGGCTGCCGTTACCAGCAGGATTACCGCCCTACCTTAGGGCGGGACGGCAAAAAGGAATCCGGCACGCTGGAGGTCATCAAGTTCTACTACGATGGCGCTATCCGCTTTGAGCAGCACTGCTATGGCGAGGCTGCCACCTTTGTGTTCGGCGTGTGGGCGTCCGGCATGGATGAGGACGGCACGCTGCACTGGGTACTGCCGGACCGCCGCAAGAGCTATTACGACGAAAGCTATCTGCCCAAAAAGCTGGACCGGGTGGACGAAGCCGGAAACCTGTACTTTGACGGCGGCATCTTCCCGTGGAAGCTGGCGGACGACTTTGCCGAGGATAAGCGCTGGGGCTACCCCAAGTGGAAGGTGGCGCTGGGTAAGCTGACCGGAAAGGGCAAAAAAGGTGACTGAATCACGAAAATCCAGTATTCATATTGACATACTAGGGAATGATATGGTATAACTTATCCGTTGAAAGGATTCCGCATCTGCACAGGGCATTCAAGGCTCCCGCAGACGCGTTCAATAAGAAAGGATCATTCCTATGGAAAACATGGAAAAAGTGGTTTATCTGGATAATGCTGCCACCACTCCCTGTGCTCCCGAGGCACTGGAAATGATGGTCAAAGCCCTGAGCGGTGCCTGCGGCAACCCCAGCAGCCATTACAGCATCGGCTATGAGGCAAAGGAATTCGTGGACACCGGCCGTGCGCAGGTGGCAAAGGCCATCAATGCAAGTCCGGCTGAGCTCTTCTTTACCAGCTGCGGCTCCGAGGCCGACAACTGGGCGGTAAAGGGCACCGCCTTCACCAAGGCACGCCAGAACAAAAAGCACCTCATCACCAGCGCTTTTGAGCATCATGCCATCATGCACAGCATGGCTGCACTGGAGCGCATGGGCTTTGAGGTGACCTATATCCGTCCCACCTCCGAGGGCTACATCCGCCCCGAGGACGTGGAGGCTGCCATCCGTCCCGACACCGCACTGGTCAGCATCATGATGGCCAACAACGAGATCGGCACCATCCAGCCCATCAAGGAGATCGCCGAGATTGCCCACAAGCATGGCGTGTGGATGCACACCGATGCGGTGCAGGCTGTGGGTGCCATCCCCGTGGATGTGAAGGAGCTGGGCGTGGATATGCTGTCCATGAGCGCCCACAAGTTCAATGGCCCCAAGGGCATGGGTGCACTGTACTGCCGTAAGGGCGTATGGCCCCAGAACTTGATCGATGGCGGCAGTCAGGAGGCCCGCCACCGTGCAGGCACCGAGAACGTGGCCGGCATTGCTGCCATGGGCAAGGCACTGGAGATCGCCACGGCGCATCTGGATGAGCGCATGGCCCACGAGAGCGAGCTGCGCGATTACGTCATCGACCGCATCCTCAAGAACATCCCGGAAGCCCGCCTGAACGGCGGCCGCAGTCCCCGTCTGCCCAACAATGTGAACATCAGCTTCCCGGGTCTGGAGGGCGAGACCATTCTGCTGGATCTGGATATGCACGGCATCTGCGCCTCTACCGGCTCTGCCTGCAACTCCGACAGCTTGGACCCCAGCCATGTGCTGCTGAGCATCGGCCTGCCGGAGGAGATCGGCCACGGTTCCATGCGGTTCACCTTTGGCCCGCAGAACACCATGGAAGAAGCAAAATATCTGTGTGACGTGCTGGAGGAGGTCATTCCCCGCCGCCGCGCTATGAGTTGTATGTGGCTGCAGGGTCAGAACAAGGCCCGCCAGTTCAGCCTGAAGGGAGAACAGTAATTATGGCAAGTATGTATAGTGCCAAGGTCATGGAGCATTTCGCAAATCCGCACAACGTAGGTGAGCTGCCCGATGCAAACGGCGTGGGTGAAGTGGGCAATCCCAAGTGCGGCGACATCATGCGCATGTACCTGAAGATTGAGAACAATGTGATCGTGGACGTCAAGTTCCTCACCTTTGGCTGCGGCGCAGCCATTGCCACCAGCAGCATGGCCACCGATCTGATCAAGGGCAAGACCGTGGACGAGGCGCTGAAGCTGACCAACAAGGCCGTTGTGGAGGCTCTGGAGGGTCTGCCCCCGGTCAAGGTGCACTGCTCTGTTCTGGCCGAGCAGGCCGTCAAGGCTGCTCTGTCCGACTACTACCGCCGTCAGGGCATCGATCCGGAACCCATCGTGGGCAAGCTGGAAGAGGATTGCGAGCACTGCGAGAGCTGCGGCCACTGATCCTGACAGTATCATAAGCAAAAAAGAGGACACCGCTTCGTGCGGTGTCCTTTTTTGCTTCCCCACTTGTGAGAAAAGGGACGCCGGAGCGTTCGCAGACGCTCCGGTGTCCCAAAGTTATAGATCCGTTTTCCGCGCCTTACACCCCGCCGTGACGGCGCTGCTCGGCGGCAAGCTCTTGCTGCAAAGCGGCCTTGCGGTGATCCAGCAGCAGATCCTTGTTGTACTTGAAATACCGTTCGCAGCCGTTCTCGGTGAGGAACTGGTGAGAGGCGGGGTTCACCGTAAGTTCGGTGACGAACACCACCATCTCCTGACTTTCCGCAAAGGCCTGCTCCATAAAGTCGAAGGCGGCTTCCAGCGCAGCAGCGGCGGTCTTTTGGGCGGCTTCGCGCTGGTCCGCCAGCATACGGAACTGACCGCGCAGCAGGTCGAAGGCCTCTTGCGTACCGGCGGCGTTGGCGCGGCGCAGCTCCCCTTCCCACTGGTGCAGCGCGGCCTGCACCTGCAGACGGTTGGTCAGCTCTGCCTTGCCCAGCAGCCCGGCATCGCGCTTTTGCTGGGTCTCGGCTTCGTAGTCCTTGATCTGCTGGCTGAACAGTTCCGCAGAGCCGTCCGGGATATCCTCCGGCAGGGTAGCCAGCGCCTTTTTGGTCTCCCGCAAAAAGGCGTAGCAGGCATCGGCCACGGCATCCGCCTGCAAAGAGGCGGTAAAACGGGTGTCCAGCCCGGCCAGCAGCAGGCTGACAAGGCTGAGCCGCTCATCAAAGGGAGCCTGCAGCAGCCGGGCGAACACGGCGGGCTTTGCCTGCCCGGCAAGGATCTCCTCCACGCCGTAGTCGTCCCGGTACTTGTAGTACAGGTCCAGATAAGCCGAGAAGTCCTCGGCGATCTTAGGGTGCTGGATGTATTCCCGGATCAGCTCCTCGTCTGCCTGCAAGCCCAGTGCTTCGTAGGTGTCCAGCAGGTTGGAAAGATCCTCCCAGCCGCGGGCAGTGACGAACTGGGTGCCGTCCACGTCCGCGTTAATCTGGTAAAAGTTCTGGGGATGCAGCTCCAGATAGCTCAGGATGGCGCTGTGGATATGCGCAGCGCGGGCGTAGTCCTTCCACACCGGCAGGTCGGGCTCGATATCCATGCGGCGCACGCGGTCAAGGGTTACGATGTCAAAATCCCGGACGGATTTGTTGTACTCCGGCGGGTTGCCTGCCGCCACGATGACCCAGCCCGCAGGCACAGCCTGATTGCCAAAGGTCTTGCACTGCAAAAATTGCAGCATGGTGGGGGCAAGCGTCTCGGACACGCAGTTGATCTCGTCGATGAACAGAATGCCCTCCGAAAGGCCGGTGGCCTCCATTTTAGCGTAGATGCTGGCAATGATCTCGCTCATGGTGTACTCGGTCACCGACACGTCCTTATCGCCGTAGTGGCGCTGCCGGATAAAGGGCAGACCCACGGCGCTCTGGCGGGTGTGGTGGGTAATGGTGTAGGCCACCAGTGCCACCCCGCACTCCCGGGCCACCTGCTCCATCACCTGCGTTTTGCCAATGCCCGGAGGGCCCATCAGCAGGATGGGGCGCTGCCGGATGGCGGGAATGGCGTATTCGCCCAGCGCATCCTTGGCAAGGTAAGCTTTTACGGTATGCTCGATCTCTTCTTTGGCACGTTTGACATTCATAATATTTTCCCCTCTTGTCAGGAGTTGTTCAACTCGCGGTACAGGTCATCCTCTTCGGCCAGAGCGTCCGCAAGGGCGCTGGCCGGGCGGGCTGCCGCACCGGTAAATTCTTCTTCGTCCAGTACCACCTTCATCGCCCACGGCGGCACATTGGCATCATCGAACCGCTCCCCCAAAAACAGAAAGGCGGTATCGTAGCCGGGACGCCGCGCCGGGTAGGTGCCCATGCCGTCGGTGAAGTACAGCAGGCCGCGCAGGTTCGAAAACTTCTTTTCGGCGCAAAGCTGATCCACATATGCAAAGGCCGGACGGAAGTCCGTTCCGCCGCCGCCCCGCAGCTCAAAGTGGTTCATAGCGTGGATGAGCTCGTCCTCGTTGCGGATGAGGATGTCCTGCCGCACGGCGTTGTCGGCCTGAATCAGGTGCAGATTCATGCGGTGGAAAAAGTTCTCCCGCCCTTTCAGCAGGGTGTAGGTCTCGGCCAGAAAGGCGCGCACCAGCTCGCCGGAGGTGGAGTAACTGGTATCAATGACCAGCGCCAGCTCCTCAATTTTTTTGCTCTCCCGGCTTTCCAGCGGCTCGATGAGCGGCAGGTTGCCGTACACCGAAAGGCCGTAGGTGTAGAAGTTCAGATCGAACTCGTCCGGGTCCAGTTTTACCTCCTCGCGCAGGACGCAGAACCGGCGCAGAAAGTCCTTGTAGCTGCGGCGGCTGCGGTTGGCAGCCTTCACCTGCTGCTTCAAGGCATCGGTGCCCTCGCCCGCCTCTTTATCCCGCAGGTCCAGCTCGGTCTGCATCCGCTCCCCGATCTTCTGCCACGTTTTCTGCGGCAGAGGGGTGGGCATCTGCTGGGGCTGCTCCGGGGCATCCTTCGGCCACAGGCGGTGGTCATCGGTGACAAATTCCCGCTCCAGCTGCCGCAGCACGCCGGGCGTCTGCCGGGTGAGCCAGCGGTACACCGGCGCTGCCGCCACCACCTTTTCCTCAGCGGTGATCTGCCGGTAGGCGTTCTGCCGCACATAGGTCAGCGGGCGCATCACGCTTTTGCGCTGTAAGCTGTCGATGACGTTTTCCACCGCGATATCGCACGCAAGGCTCCACAGCTGCGGCTCGCGGCGGCCTTTCAGCCACAAATGCCGGAATACGCAGTGGAATATGGTGTGAAGATACAACCGGTTGAGATATTTCGGGTTTTCCTGATAAAGCTGCAGCAGGCGCTGCGGCTGATAATACAGGGTCTGTCCGTCCGTAGCCAGCACCCGGCAGCGCTCGTCCGGGGCGGGGTTCAGGGCGCTGAGTGCCATATCCAGAAACCGGAAGTCCAGATACAGCCCGCTGCGCACCACCGCCAGCACCTCGCCACCCATGCGTGCCTGCCACTCCTCGTGGGTCTCCGGCCGCTGGGATTGGAAGGGCTTGCGGGGGTCGAAAAATTTTTCTTTTGGCAACGTGTGGTCACCTCTCAAAAATCAAAATCGTACCGCTGCTTTTTGGACTGGGGGGCATATTTTTTGTGTTCCGCATCTGCCAACAGGGCGGCAGCAGCGGCGTTCTCCGCCTTGGCGGCAAGGGCGGCGGCAGATGCAAAAGCGGCTTTATCCAGCACGTCCAACGCCAGCAGGGCGCGGATGCTGTCGGTGTCCTGTGCCTTTAAAAGGCGGGCGAACACCCGGTCGGTGTTGGCTGCCAGAAACGCCCGGTAGTGCCCGGCGGCAGCTTCGGTCAGCTGCCACGGATACCGCAGGCGGCCAAAGCAGAGCATGGCCATAATGGCGGCGTCATCGGCATCGTGCCCCTGCGGGAAGATGGCGTCATATTCTGCGGGGAGGAATTTATTGTCGAGAAAACACTGTCTGTAATGGTATCCCTGCCCGGAAAAGGTGTGCAGCAGGATGTGGGCGGGGGTCTCCTCGATATCCTCCCAGTAGGCAGGGTACCACAGCGCCGCCAGCGGCGCGGGGGCATCGGCGGGCCAGAACTGCGCCTGCACGGCCTCGGTGATGTTGTTCACCAGTGCAAACAGCCCAGTGGGCTGCTCCGGTGCGGCCTGCACCCGCAGGGTCTCCAGCGCAAAGCAGTTCAGAAACACATCGCTGCCCACGGTAAGTCCCCCGCTGCCCACCGTGAGCAGGCGCAGGCTGCGGCAGTTGTAAAAGGCGCAGCTGCCGATGACCTGTACGCTGTCCGGCAGGGTGGCTTCTTCCAGAAAGCTGCCGCACACCGGGTGCAGTTCCATTTCGTCCGCAGCCGGGGCATCGAGATCAAAATCGTACCGGCGGGCGGGCTTTTGCCCCATCGCCTGCCCGAACGCCCGGGTCAGCCGCACCGTGCCGTCTGCGCTTACTGCGTAGCGGCACAGGGCATCCGCCGCAGGCAGGCTGCGGGGCTTTTCCGAGAAGCAGTAGTCGCCCAGCTCGGTCAGGGCAAAACTGCCGCCCTCCGGGGCGGGCAGAGTGCCCGGCAGCGCCACGCAGGGCGCTGTGCCGTACACCCGCACCAGCCGTGCCGTCTGTGCCGAAAGGGGCAAGATATCCAATATCAGTTCGTTTGCCTGTTCCACCATGCTGCGACCTCGTTTTTCTGCATTTCATTCAGCTTTCAGAGAAATCTTTACACTCTTCACACTCTTATCTGCAGTTGTCACATAGCTCTTTGTCTCAGATGAGAATGTCGGGAAGGATACACCGGATACAGATGCACTCTCCAGAATCGCATTTCCTGATTTTACTTTTGCAAGATTTTCAATATTTCCGCTCTCTCCTCCGGTTGCTGCATCTTCGGTCAGTGCTACTGCCTTGCCATTGATCTCCAGGTCTGAGAAAGTAAATGCGGTTCCTTTTGTGCTGTTTCCGGTACCGGCAACCAGTGCCACGCCAAAGGAATTGCCGATTTTATCGTTTGTGATGCTGTTTCCTACTTTTGTCCAATTTTCTTTATCAGCACTGCAATATCCGGTAAAGGTATTTCCGGATTTCTCCAGTTTCAGCCAGATTGCCTCTGCATTCGGATTTTCTGTGTTCTGATCTTCATTTGCACTTCCGTTTGCTTCGGTCACGACATGAACCTTTGGACTGTTCGTGCCATGTTTTCTCTCGACTGCCACATAGTTATCATCATCTTTGTAGATAAACAAACCTGCTTCGTCCCAGTTGTTGACGGTCTTGCCGCTCATTTTGACGATGGCTGTGAAGGTTCCGTCACCGCGGTTTACATTTTCACCGCTTACGATCACGTTATTGGCTGTCTGGGTTGCCCAGAGTCCCTGTCCCATTGCTTTGATGGTCACGCTGTCACCGCTGACACTGTAGCCGCCGTCGCTTGGATTTTTCACGGTCAGATCTTTTGCAAGCACTTTCACTGCTGTCACGGTTCCGGTGCTCTGATCTGTCACCGTAAAGGTCACAGGATCTGCCTGGAATTTACGTCCGCCGACCAGCTCATAAGCTGTCACGGTTGCTGTTCCCTTTTTCAGACCTGTCACATGACCGGTGCCATCCACACGTACAACTTCCGGATCGCTGCTGACATAGATCATTTCGCTTGCCGGCTGTGTGCCACTGCCGATGCTTACGCCTTCGTTTTCACCGATCTTCACTTCACTGTTCTGCATATTCGTGATATTGACTCTGCGTGTCACGCCTTTATCATAAATATTATCAGAAATATTTACGTTG
>ENA-UEPV01001158-UEPV01001158.1-human-gut-metagenome-genome-assembly--contig:-NODE-1158-length-17154-cov-3.793231_pt1 | contig 17154 bp, 16 predicted proteins | sample MGYA00242942_ERZ507925 | MGnify/ENA primary metagenome ERZ507925 (study PRJEB26167, sample SAMN06115453) | human gut metagenome | host: Homo sapiens | place: China:Fujian | collected 2015-08-26... | reverse complement strand
CTTGGCGCCAGGCTTCCCCTTGGGGGGCTTTTCTTGCCGAACTGCCGTTTAAGGCAGCTTCGGCAGCCTGCTGTCAACGAAGTTGACTGATGAGGGACAGTTTCAAATCCGATATAGTTTTTTACGGCAGAAAACAAAAAGCAACTTTTTTCAACAAACAAAGGAAAAACAACAATATGATTACAAGAGAAACGATTACAAGTAAACAAAGAAGCAAAATGAAGGCGATGGCGTCCACCGTTTCGCCGATTGCGCAGATAGGCAAGGGCGGAATTACCGACAATCTTTTAAAGACGCTTTCCGACGCGCTGGAAGCGCGCGAGCTGATTAAGGTGAACGTGCTGGAAACGGCGGACGACGACGCGGTGAATCTTGCCGAAAACGTAGCCGACCTTCTGGGGGCGATTCCCGTGGCGGTGATCGGCAGAAAAGCGATTTTCTATCGGCGTTCTTCGCGCGACGGGTTTGTTCATCTTGAATTTTAAACGGCGTTTTGCGTTTAAGTTTTCGGAAATCGCATTATAAATATAGTGAAATTTTTATGCGTTGCCGAAAAGTTCGGCAAAAAGGCGGAGATGAAATGTCGGAAGAAATGAAAAAAGAAGAAGAAAATAAATCGTGCGGCGGCTGCGAAAAACAATGCGGCGGTGCGGGTAAGGAAGAAGTCGTTTGCGAAAGCACGCAGAATACGGAAACGGCGGAAAACGAAAAGAATTCGTGCTGCGGCAAAAAGCAGGCGGACGGAACATGCGAAAAACACGAGGAGTGCGCTGACGCGGAGATGAAAAATGAAAAAGGCGAGAAATGCGAAAAGAAAAAGAAACTTTTCGCCGAAATCGACGAGCTGAAAAAAGAGGCGGAAGAAAACAAGCGTAAATGGTACGCCGTTACCGCCGAATACGAAAATTATCGCAGACGTACGGAAAAACAGTCGGCTACGCGCTATGCGGAGGGCAGAAACGACGTGGTGGCTGCGCTGTTCCCCGTGGGGGATAATCTGGAACGCGCCTTGTCTTCGTGCAAGGACGAGCAGACGAAAAAAGGCTTGGAAATGGTGCTGAAAAGCTTTGAAAAAGTGCTGGCGGACGAGGGCATAGAAGCGATAAATCCGACGGGAAAAGCGTTTTCCGCCGACGAAGCGGAGGCGATTATGGCGGTTCCCGCGGGAAACGGCGAAGAGAGCGGCACCGTGAAACAGGTATATTTGAAAGGATATAAAAAAGGCGAAAAAGTGCTTCGTTACGCGCAGGTGATCGTGGTTTCCTGATTGCGTTTGTATTGCAGCGCGGCTTGTGTAAAGATTTAAAAAGGCTGTAAAAATCAACAAAAACAAGGCTGTATTTCTATTTGAAAAAAATAGATCTACAGTCTTTTCAATTTTTGACGCCGAAAAACCTATATCGTCATGACCTCTGTCGTCTGTTGCGTCGACGCTTTTTCCGCCGGGAAAAGCAGGAAAAACAGAGAAAAAAACCGCTCCGAACAGTCCGTAGCAAGGCGGACGATGTTCCCAAGGCAGGTTAGTCGAATTTTAAACGTCAAGGCAACAGTCCGTTACAAGGCGGACGATGTTCCCAAGGCAGGTTAGTCGAATTTCAAACGCCAAGGCAACAGTCCGTTACGAAGCGGATTATGTATCCAAGGCAGGTTAGCCGAATTTCAAACGTCAAGGCAACAGTCCGTTACGAAACACGCTGTGCGTGTGCCCGGAAACGCATACGACGTTTTTTGCAAGTCGTTTTTTCCCGTTTGCCGTCGGATTTTCATATATGCGGGCAGGGGCACTTGCGCCAAGCCGCATAAAAGCCGGAAATAGCCGCGTGCGCCGTAAAATAAAAACCCCGCGGCGATTTCCGAAAAAACGCAACGGGGGAATTTTTAAAAAACGATAGGGGAGTCGAGCAAGCGATTTACAGCGAAAATTCGTCGAACGGCTTGCCCGTAGCCAGATCTATCCAGACGAAGCGCCCGCCTTGCAGCAGAACGAACGAATGCGGCGAATTTTCTTTGGGCAGCGATACCGAGCCGCAGTTCAGATAATACGCTCCGTTTTCCAGCCGTTTATGGCAAGGCACGTGAAAATGCCCGTTGAACAGCACGTCGCCGGCGTTTAAAAGAGGCGGATTTTCCGCCGAATACAAATGTCCGTGCGTTAAAAACAAATCCGAAAACTTTTCGCCGTTTTCACCGCCGTAGACATAAGGAAACAGCGCGTAATCGGCAAGACAGGGGAAGGGCAGCACCATCTGATCCACTTCCGCTTCGCAATTGCCGCGCACGCAGACGATTTTGTCTTTCACGGCGGAAAGCAGTTTTACCACCTTTTTCGTATCGTATTCTTCGGGCAGATCGTTGCGCGGACCGTGATAGAGCAAATCGCCCAGAAGAAGCAGCTTGTCCGCCCCCGCTTTTTCGGCTGCGGCAAGGAATTTTTCGCACCATTTCGCCGAACCGTGAATATCGGATGCAATCGCATAAATTTTATCAGCCATAATCTTATTCCTTATTGCAGTATAATGTTTTTGCAGAGATTTTTGCGCGAGGCGAGAAATACGCGGCTTTTGCGCAGGGAATTTACAAATCGTAAATGACCAAGCAAAAACGTAAGTATGACAAAGCATCGCACAAAAAGAATGCAAAATATTAAAAAATGAATTTGAAAATGTTAAATTCCTCGTTAAGAACCGACGCGTCGCCTGCGGAAAAGCGTTCGAGCGCGGCGGGGAGCGCCTCTTCGGAGGACTGATTGAACGTAAATTCGGAATAATTCACCGCTTTGTTCAAAAGCACGTTGATGGCGCCCGAAACGTAATCGCGGTTATCGGAAACGCATTTCACGGAGACGTCGTTTTTCATGGCGTTTTCGAGATTTACGGCAAGGCTTTTTTCCGTTCGGGAGCAAAATACCGCCGTGGCGCCGCGGCGCGTGAGCGAAAACACGCGCGAAGGTTCGCTTTTGTTGGAAAACGCGAAGTATACCGCCGCGTCCGCCAGCATGCCGCCCGTGATGCGCAGAAGATTTTCCTTCAGCGTATCGTCGTACGGGAACGTGTAGTAGATGCCGCATTTTTTGGCGAGCGCAAGCCGTTCGGGGTTGTTATCCGCAAGAACGGGCACCACTCTGTGCCAGATTAAAATCTGACACAATACGTTGGCGTACAATCCGCCGCCGACGACGAGTACATGCTGCCCGACGTCCGCGCCCGTTTCGTCCGCGATTTTTTCCGCGGTTGCCACGGCGTCGATTAAAAACGCCGCGTCGTCGGAAACGGAAGGGGGCAGAACGTAAGCTTCCTGCGCGGAAACATAGGCGAAATCGCGGTAGTAGCCGTCGCGGGTTTCGCCCGCGATTTCGATTCCGCTTTCCGTTTCGTCGTTATCCACGCAGTCGGCAAGATAAACGCGGTCGCCCTTATTGAAATAGGCGTCGGCGCCCGTTTCCACCACCTGCCCCACGGCGTATCTGCCGGGAACGACGGGGTATTTTACTTTTTGCGCGCCGGAATACACGGCCGCGTCGGCTTCGGATAAAAGCGCACGGGTGATTTTCACTTTGGCGTAGCCTTCGGCGGGGGGAGGAGTTTCCCTATCCGCGCGGGTTAAGTTTTTAGGGGAAAGTAATTGCCAGATTTTCATAAGAATACCTTGATTTGCACGGCGTAAAAGCGCCTGCATATTGATAGTATAGCTTATTCGGGCGAATTTTGCAACTATTTTTCGTAAATTCGTGCAAAAACAGTTGACGAAGAGAAGAAAAAACGCTATAATTGAAAAGCATCTGATACAGGAAAGCACTTTTGAGCGAGGTGAGAGATTATGAAATCCGATATTCATCCTAAATATCACGAAGTAACGGTTGTCTGCGCCTGCGGTGCCACATTCAAGACGGGAACCACGAAAGAGGGAGACGTTCTTAAAGTGGATATTTGCAGCAGTTGCCACCCCTTCTTTACGGGCAAGCAGAAACTGGTTGATACCGGCGGACGTATCGATAAATTCAAGAAAAGATACGGTATGTAAGGAAAAAGAAGAATCGGGCTTTAAGGTGCTACTCATCTTAAAGCCCTTTTTTCCGTTGCTTTGTATTCCGGAAAACGCGGCGCGTTTGTCAAGCGGCGCGGGCGGCAGCCGGAACAGGCGCTAATCGATTAAAAATAAGGAAACTTTCGGACATTGAAAAAACATACGAAAAAGACAAACCGCACGTATATCGGCGGGCAGGCGGTGCTGGAAGGCGTGATGATGCGCGGTAAAACTTCCATGGCTACCGCCGTGCGCGATCCGCGAGGCAAAATTCAGGTGGAAAGCGAGCGACTGACTCCGCCCGAAAAGCGCAACAAATTTCTGCGCCTGCCGCTGGTGCGCGGCGTGGTTGCATTTATCTCTTCTTTGATCGTGGGCAATAAAGTGCTGCTGCGCAGCGCCGCCGTTGCCGAAGAAGAGGACGAAACGCCTTCGAAAGCCGAAAAATGGCTGGCGGAAAAGCACAAGATAGATTTAAGCGGCATTTTCAATTTTATTTCCGTGCTTCTCGGCATCGTTCTTGCCGTGGGGCTGTTTGTGGCGCTGCCGCAATGGGTAACGGGGCTGACGAATTTAAGCCGCACGGAACACGGCGGAATTCTGTTCAACCTTGCGGAAGGCGGCGTGCGCATCGGTATTTTTATTTTGTATCTTGCACTGATTTCGCTGGTGCCGTCGCTCAAGCGCGTATTTATGTGCCACGGAGCGGAACATAAGACGATTACGGCGTACGAACAAGGGCTGGAACTCAATGTGGAAAACGTGCGCGGCTGTTCGCGCCTGCACGACAGATGCGGTACCACCTTCTTGTTTCTGGTGATGCTGGTGAGCATTCTTGTGTTTTCGCTGGCGAATTCGTTGGTGGGCGGATGGCTGTACGTGGGCAACAAAAAAATAGACGCGGCGCTGCGTTTTTGCTTCAAGCTGCTGCTTTTGCCGCTGGTGGCGGGCGTTTCGTACGAAATTCTGCGCGCGCTTTCGAAAACGGACGGAAAAATCATGACGATTTTCAAGGCGCCGGGGATGCTGTTGCAATTTTTGACGACGCGCGAGCCGGAGGACGGCATGATAGAATGCGCCATTGAGGCGTTCCGGCGCGTGCTTCTGATGGATTCCGACGAGAGCGTGCCCGAAACTTCGTTTGCGGTGGCGGGTGAGATGAGCAAACTGCTTGCCGCCACGAAAAAACGGTTTGCGCGCGCAAACATCGACGGCGAGGAGGCGGAATGGATTTTCGCGCTGACGCTGGGGATTCGGAAAAGCGCGGTGAGCAGCGAGGAAAGGCTGCTGAAAAGCGAACAGGTGCGCGAAATTCTGGATATGGCGGACGAACGCCTGACGGGCAGACCGCTGTGGTATATTGTGGGCAACACCGATTTTTACGGCTACGAACTTTCGGTAGACGAAAGAGTGCTGATTCCGCGCCCGGAAACGGAAGGGCTTACGCGGCTGGCGCTTTCTTCGGCGGAGCCGGGCGACAAGGTTCTGGATTTGTGCACGGGCAGCGGCGCGATTGCGATTGCGCTGAAAAAAGAGAGCGACAAGAAAAACATGAAGCTGCAGGTTACGGCGTGCGACGTTTCGGCAGACGCGCTGGAAGTGGCGAAAAACAACGCCGCGAAATGCAAGGCGGAAGTGAAGTTCGTGCAGTCCGATTTGTTCTCGCGCCTGCGCGGGCGGTTCAATTTAATCGTTTCCAACCCGCCGTATATTCCGACGGACGTGATTCCCACGCTGGAAAGAGAGGTGAAAGACCACGAGCCGCATCTGGCGCTGGACGGAGGAAAGGACGGCCTGGATTTTTACCGCAGAATCGCAAACGAAGCGGGAAAGTATATGGAAAAGGGCGGCTCGCTTCTGTTGGAAGTGGGAATCGACGAGGCGCAGGCCGTTGTGAAGTTGTTTAAATACTGCGATTATTCGATGATTTTAAAGGACGATTTCGGCGTGGACAGATACGTGAAAATCGTATTTTAAGGCGGGAAGGACGGGAAAACAAGCGGAATGATAGATAAACTGGATAAAATCAAAGAAAGATTCGAATTTTTGAACGACGAACTTTCGAAGGCGGAAGTCTGCTCCGACGCGGAAAAATACGGAAAATATTCGAAGGAACGCGCCGAACTGGAAGAGACGGCGGAAACGTACGGAAAATATCTCGCCGCGGAAAAGGAAATGAACGACGCGTTTTCTCTGGCGGAAGAGGAATCGGATAAGGAGATGAAAGATCTGCTGCTTGCCGAGGGGTACGAATGCAAGGAAAAACTTGCCGCGCTGAAAGAGGAATTGAAAATTCTGCTGCTGCCAAAAGACGAGAACGACGAAAAAAGCTGCGTTCTGGAAATCCGTGCGGGGGCGGGCGGCGAAGAAGCGGCGCTGTTTGCGGCGGTGCTCTGCCGTATGTACGCGGGATATTGCGCGCGCAAGCGATTGAAAATAGAAGCGGTGGACGTTTCTTCCACCGAGCTGGGCGGCGTGAAAGAAGCCGTGTATCAGGTTTCCGGCAAGGGCGCGTACAAGCTGTTGAAATACGAAAGCGGCGTGCACAGAGTGCAGCGCGTGCCCGAAACGGAAACGCAGGGGCGGATTCACACTTCCACCGCCACGGTGGCGGTGTTGCCCGAAGCGGAGGACGTGGAGGTGGAAATCAACGATAAGGACGTACGTATCGATATTTTCCATTCCGGCGGCGCAGGCGGGCAGAACGTAAACAAGGTAGCGAGCGCGGTGCGGCTGACGCACTTCCCCACGGGCATTGTGGTAACGTGCCAGGACGAGCGTTCGCAGCTGAAAAACAAGGAGCGCGCGTTTCAGGTGCTGCGTTCGAGATTGTACGATTTATACCGCGGCAAGGCGGGCAGAGAACGCGAGGAAAGCCGGCGTTCGCTGGTTGGCTCCGGCGACAGAAGCGAACGTATCCGCACGTACAATTATCCGCAATCGCGCATAACCGATCACCGGATAGGGTTCAGCGTGTACGATATGGAAAAATTTCTGGCGGGGGACCTCGACGAGATGGTGCAGGCGCTTGCCATTGCCGACAGAGAGATGCTGCTCGCTTCGGAAAGTTGAGGACAATAAAATGGAGAAAATAAAACTTTCGGAAAGAATTTCAAAGGTATCGCCGTCGCTTACCCTGGCAATCACGGCAAAGGCGAAAGCGATGATCGAGGCGGGCGAAGACGTAGTGCCGTTCGGTGCGGGCGAGCCGGATTTTCCCACGCCCCGGCATATCGCGGAGGCGGCGAAACGCGCGCTCGACGAAGGGCATACGAAATACACGCCCTCGGCGGGACTGCCGCAGTTGAGAAGAGAAATTTGCCGAAAACTGAAAGAAGAGAACAATCTCGAATACGATCCTTCGCAGATTATCGTATCGAACGGGGCGAAACAATCGGTGTTCAACGCGTGCTTTGCGCTTTTAAATGACGGCGACGAAGCGATTATTCCCGCTCCCTACTGGCTCACTTATCCGGAAACGGTGAAGCTTTGCGGCGGCGTTCCCGTGATTTTGCCCGCGCGCAGCGAAAACGGCTTTAAAATCACCGCCGAAGAGCTGGAAAGCGCGATCACGCCGAAAACGAAACTGCTGATTTTCAATTCCCCGTGTAATCCCACGGGCGCGGTGTATTCCGAAAAGGAAATCCGCGAAATCGCGGCGGTGTGCGTGCGGCGCGGCGTTTTCGTGCTTTCGGACGAGATCTACGAAAAGCTTGTGTACGGCGGCGTAAAGCATTTTTCGATCGCTTCCGTTTCCGAAGAAATGAAAAATCTCACCGTCACGGTAAACGGCGTTTCGAAAACCTACGCAATGACGGGCTTTCGCATCGGCTATCTTGCCGCGCCGAAAGAGATTGCCGCGGCGATCGATTCGTTTCAGAGCCACGCCACGTCGAACGCATGCACGATTTCGCAGTACGCGGCGATCGAAGCGCTTTCTTCCCCCGGCGAAGAAGTGCAAAAAATGGCGGATATTTTCGCGCGGCGGCGCAACGCGCTTTTAAAGGCGGCGGAAAAAATCAAGGGCGCGCAGTGCGTCCGACCGGACGGCGCGTTCTACGCCATGCTGAATATCGGCGGGGCGTTCGGAAGATCGGTAAACGGAAAAATGATCCGCGATTCCGCCGATTTCTGCGCCGCGCTTCTGGAAGAAAAAAAGGTGGCGGCGATCCCCGGGAAGGGTTTCGGCGCGGACGAATATATCCGCCTTTCGTACACGTTGTCCGAAGAAAAAATCGAAAAGGGCATGGCGCGCATCGGCGAATGTTTCGAAAGCGCGCTACGCGGCTGATTGTCTTGCTCGAAGCGTAGACAGGCTTTATATCGACCGGATTGTTTAAAGATTTGATAAAAATCGACTTATGAAAGTCGATTTTTTGATTTTTTCGGAAAAAAGTTGCGAAAGTTACAAAAAATTTTCGCTGAAAGCCTTGAAATTAACGGGAAAATCTGTTAAAATATATATACCTCGGAAAAACGTTGCCGCTCCGGCGCGGCGCGAAAGACGCGGAACGCGGCGGGCGACGGAACGCGGGGAAAGAGAACTAATTTTTTCAGGGAGGATTTTGCACAATGATTAAAGTAATTTACGGCGCGAAGGGAACGGGCAAAACCAAGCAGATGATCGACGCGGCGAACGAGGCGGTAAAAACTGCGAAGGGACACCTTGTGTTTATTACCGATACGAAACGCGGCATGTACGATCTGGAACGCGAAGTGAGATTCATCGACGTAACCGATTTCGACGTGGCGGGCGAAGCGGCGCTGTGCGGCTTTATCAAGGGCGTGATTGCGGGCAATCACGATAACGAATACATTTACATCGACGGCGTGATGCGCATCGCCGGCAAAAAGGCTTCGGAACTCGGCGCGTTTTTCTATATGCTGGATAAGGCGGCGGAAGAGAACAATCTGACGGTTACCGTTTCGATTTCGGCGGCGAAGGAAGATTTGCCCGACTTTATTCTGAAGTATCTTTAAGCTTTAAGCTTGGCGGCGCGTTTAACGGAGGCGGTTTCGGCAAAACTTGCTTTTGCCCGTCGGTTTGCGCGCGTACTTTTTGCGTGCGGCGCGGAACATGCTTTTAAAAGCGCGCGACGGATAAGATTTTTATAGAACCTGCCGTTCGGACTTTCCTTCGGGAAAGTCCGGATGCGGTTTTTCATTCAACTGATTTGAACGGCGACGCGCGGCGTGGGCGGTTTAAAAACTTTCGGAAGGTGTTTTTTTATGCAATTTATCGGAACGAGATCGGGGGAGAGGGTATCGGCGCCGGAAGCGGTGTATAACGGATTGTCGGCGGGCGGCGGTTTGTACGTGCCCGTATCTTTTCCGCTTGTGGGAAAAGCCGAACGGGAAAAAATGGAGGATATGAGCTACGCCGAACGCGCGAAGTATATCCTTTCGCTGTATTTCGGCGAATTCGGCGACGAATTTTTAACGTCCGTTTCGGAAAGCGCGTTGAAGGGCTTCGAGGGAAAAGACGAAGTGCCGCTGGTGAAAATCGACGACGGGCGGTACGTGCTGGAACTTTTCCGCGGACAGACGTGTTCCGTAAAAGACCTTTCCGTAAACATTTTCGCGCCGCTTTTCAAAGAGGCGAAAAAACGGTTGAACAAGACGGAAAAAACGCTGATTCTGGCGGCGACGTCGGGCAATACGGGCGTTTCTCTGATTGATAATTTCAAGGACGACGAGGACGTTTACGTGGCGGCGTTCTACCCGGAAGAGGGGCTTTCCAAAATGCAACGGCTCAACCTTACGGTGATGAGCGGCGAGCGGGTGTACGTGGCGGGCGTTTCCGATAATTTCGACGTGTGCCAGCATCTGGCGCACAGGATTCTCTGTTCGGAAAAATTCGGCGGAGAACTGAAAAAACGCGCGATTTACGCGGCGGGCGGCAATTCTTCGAACGTAGCGCGACTGATTCCCGAAATCGTCTGGTATTTTTCGGCGTATGCCGACCTTTGTTCTTCCGGGCAGATCGAGGACGGCGAGGAAGTGGATTTTTCGGTGGCTTCCGGCAATCTGAACGCCGCGGTGGCGGGGTGGTACGCCAAAAAAATGGGCTTGCCCGTCCGCAAGCTGTTTGTGCCGTTCAACCGTAACAAAGCCGCGCTGGATTTGTTTACGAAAGGCGCGTTGAACGAGGATAAATCGTTCCGCCGCACGATGGCGAAGGGGCTGGACGTTGCCGTGCCGCTGAACGCGGAACGGCTGGTGTTTGAACTGAGCGGCAGAAACGCCGCAAGCACGGCGGAGCGGATGCGGATGCTGGACGATACGGGCGTTTTAAGCCTGACGGAAAGCGAGCGCGCGGCGCTTGTAAAGGATTTTTATGCCGAATACGCTTCGGAGGACGAACTGCTGGAAACTTCGTATTCGATTTTCGAAGAATACGGCTACGTAACCGACGTGGAAACGGGCGTTGCGGCGGCGGTTACCGATAAGTACCGCACCGAGAACGAGGATGACGAAACGCCGCTGGTGCTGGCGGCTACCGTGAACCCGTTCAAATGTCCGCAGGACGTATTGTACTGTATTTCGGGCAACGACGTGAAAGACAGTTATAAGGGCGTGAAGCGGCTGAATCTTTTAACGGCGATGAAACCGCCGAAGTTTGTTACGGAACTTCGGTATATCGAGCCGCGGTTCAAGGACGTGCTGCCCGCGGAGGGAAAGCGGCTGACGGCGGCGTTGCTGGATTTCGTGGACGGAAATTTCGTGCCCGAAACGAAAAAGAAACGTTAATGGGAAAAAAGCGGCGCGGAGTCTGCGGTAGGAAGCGGACGTCCGCACCGTTTTTTATGTTGAAAACGGCTGATTTTATGCGCGGATCGGGGCGAAAAACGCTTATGGATTTGTGAAAAACGTGATAAAATCGGTGTTTTTAGGTGTATTTATCGCTTTTATGTGTAAAAAAGGGCTTGCAAAGTTGCGTTTTTTGCATAAAAGTGGTACAATATTCTGTGAAAAACGGCGGCGGGCAAGTTTTTGCGCGCGGCGCGTTTTAAAGGACAAGGAAACGAAATGTTCGGTTACGTGCGGGCGGATACGCCGTATCTTTATATTAAGGACGAAACTTTGTACAAGGCGGCGTATTGCGGCGTGTGCAAAGGCATCGGGTTATCCTGCGGCATGCTTGCCCGGATGGGACTTTCGTACGACGTTACGTTTTTTTCCGTTTTATTGCACAATATAAGCGGAGAGGACCTCGAAATAGAAGATTCGCGCTGCGTGGCGCATTGCCTGGGCAGAAAGCGCAAGATGGCGAAGGCGGACGAAATGACGAAAACGCTGGGCGCGCTGAACACGATTCTCGCTTATCTGAAATACGACGACGACGTGCAGGACGAGAAAAAGGGCAAAGGTAAGCGGCTCTGGTTTAAAAAAGGGTATCGCCGCGCGAAGCGCGATTATCCCGAACTGTTTAAAATTGTTACGGGAGATCTGAGCAGGCAGAAAGAAGCGGAAAAGGACGGCGGCACGGAAAGCGTGGATTTTGCGGCGGACGCCACCGCGCTGATGCTGGCGGACGTTTCCGATTATATTCTGAAAGACAAAGCCACCGCATGTACGCGCAACCTGTTTTACGCTTTGGGCAAGTGGATTTATCTTACGGACGCGCTGGACGATTACGATAAGGACGTGAAAAGCGGCGCGTACAACGTATTTTACAGGGCGTTTAAAGAAAAGAACGGCAAGGAACTTCTGGAAAAGCACGGTAACGACGCGGACTATATATTCAACAGTCTGTTTTACGACATACGCGAAAACGCGGCGGGCATCCGGTTTTATTTCAACCGCGATTTAACCGACAACGTGTTGCTTCGCGGGTTGCCGGCAAAGACGAAAGAGATAAAAAACAAACTGATTGCGGCGGCGGATAAAAAATGCAAAGGCTGCAAGAAGACGAAACAAAACGTTTGAGAAAAAAAGGAAGGAAGAAAAACATGAACGAGTATTACCGTTTTTTCAATCTGGACGAAACGGCGACGGACGAAGAGATCGAAGCCAGATATAAGGAGTTGAAAAAGAAGTACGAAGAGGACCGCTGGCTGGACGGCGAGGCGGGGAACGAGGGCGCGCAGAATCTGACGAAACTGGAAACGGCGTACGCCGAAATCAAGGCTTCGCGCGCGCAGAAAGAAACGGACGGTTCGAGTTCCGCGCTGGAAGAAGTGGCGAATCTGCTGCGCGAAAACAAGCTGAACGAGGCGCAGGCGAAACTGGATTCGTTTAACGAGAGAAATGCCGAGTGGCATTATTTGCAGTCGTGTATCTTCTATAAGAAAAACTGGTTTAACGACAGCAAAAAACAGCTGGAAATCGCCATGGAGCTGGATAAGGACAATAAGAAGTACCGCGAGGCGTACGGCAAGCTGAACGCGAAGAACGATTACGAAAAACGTTCCGCGAAAAACGAAACGGAAAGCGCGCCCGCGTACGACGAAGGGCAGCAGATGGGAGGAAACGCCTGCACGCAGTGCATTTCCTGCTGCTATACCTATCTTTGCGTGGATTGTTTGTTTTCGCTTTGCTGCGGGTGCAGATAAAGCGCGGAAAAAACGCGGTTGAAAATGAGGAAAAATTCGAAGGAAATCGCACTGTCGGCGGTGGCTTGCGCTCTCGGAACGCTGGGCTTAACCGTCGGCACGTTATATTCGCCGATGCTCTTCACGGGGTATCTTTTCGCATGCCTTTGCATGATGCTGCCGTTATCGCGCGGCTACTTCAAGGGCGCGGCGCTTTGCTATGCCGCGATTAACGTACTTACGCTGCTTTTCAACGGTTTTAATTTTTTCGATACGCTGCCGTTTACAATGTTTTTCGGGCTGCACCCTCTGGTGAACGAGTGGCAGGCGCGCCTGCATGAGGGGAAAGCGAAAACCGCGGGAAAAGCGGCTTGCGGCGGCGGGGAAACGGGAGAAAAAGGCGAAAAAGGCGAAAAAAACGGCGCGGCGGACGGAGAATACGCGACGCGGTGTGAAACAACGCCGGACGACGGAACGGCGGAAAAACGACAAGACGGCGGACAGGTCTGCGCTTCGAGCGGCAAAACGGAAGAATTCGTTTTCGATTTTTCTCAGCCGGTATTCCCGGAAAAAACGCGACGGGACGGAAAGAACCGAACGAAAAAGACGGGCGGAAAAAAGCGTTTTGTCGCGGCGGACGTGCCGTTTCTGCTTCTGAAAATCGTGTGGTTTGACGCGGCGATGTTTTTCGTCTGGAAGATCGTGTTTTCGGCTCAGACGGCGATACCGTTTATCGACGAGCATATTTTTCTTGCGATAACGCTGGGCGGAAGCGCGTTTTTCATCGTGTACGACCTGATTATGTTCCGCTTGCGCAGAAGCGTGAATTACCTGATAAAAAAATACGTCGGGAAAAAATGAAATACAATAAAATTCGCGTTCGCGCGCGCTATGGGTGGGCGAAATGATTGAAAAGAACGATATTTTAACGGGAAAAGTGCAGTCTTTCGGGAGCGACGGCGAGGGCGTCGTCTGTGCGGAAGGGTGCGTTTTTTTCGTGCCGTATGCGCTGCCGGGCGAAGAAATTTCGTTTAAGGCGCTGAAAATCAAGGGAAATACCGGCTACGGTAAAATAGAAAAGGTGATTGTCCCCGCGAAAGGACGGGTACAGCCGAAGTGTCCCGTGTTTTATACGTGCGGCGGGTGTCAGTTGCAGCACGCGGACTACGAAACGCAGCGGGAGTTCAAGCGGGAAAAAGTGAAAAACGCGTTGCGCAAAATCGGCGGGGTAGAGGCGGAAGTTTCGCCCGTTGTGGCATGCGAAAACGAATACGGATACCGGAATAAACTGCAGATTCCCGTGGGGGTGGACGCAAACGGGCACACGGCGCTCGGATTTTATGCGGAGCGCAGTCATCGGCTGGTGCCTGCGGAAAAATGTTATATTCACCCCGCGTGGGCGGAAGATCTGATGGCGGCGTTCAGGGAATACATAGCCGTTTCGGGAGCGAAAGGGTATGACGAACGGACGAAAAAAGGTCTTTTGCGGCATCTGGTGGCGCGGGAGATTGACGGAAAATTGTTGGTTACCGTGGTGGCGACGGCGAGAAAACTTCCGTGCGAGGCGTGGCTGACGGGGAGATTGCAGAAATTATTTCCCGGCTGCGGCGTGTATGTGAACGTGAATACGGGCGATACCAACGTGATTTTCGGCGACAGATTTTATCTGTTGTGCGGCGCCGCGCGGCTGGAAGGGCGCACGGGCGGAATCGCGTACGAGGCGGGTGCGGAAACGTTTGTGCAGGTGAATCCGGAAATACGCGAAAAATTGTACGAACGGGCGATGGAGGCGTGTTTTGCGGGCGGCGCGGATACGGTGATAGACGCGTATTCGGGCGGCGGATTGATGACGGCGATGGCGGCGAAGCGGTGCAAACGCGCGTACGGGGTGGAGCTGAATAAAGAGGCTTCGGCGTGCGCGGAGGCGCTGAAAGCGAAAAACGGGTTGCAAAATATGACGAATATCTGCGGCGACGCGGCTGCGGAAGTGCCTGCGATTATGGATCGGGAACGGGCGTTATGGCAGAAAGAGTCTGCGGGGAAAGCGGTTTCTTCGCCGCACGGCTACGGTGAAAAGGTGGCGCTGATACTGGATCCGCCGCGCGCCGGGGTGGCGCGGAGCGTGTTGCAGGCGATTTTAAAATCGGGCATCGAACGGTTTGTAATGATCAGCTGCAACCCGGCGACGTTGGCGCGGGACCTTGGAATTTTAACGGGAACGCTGCGCGAGGAAAACGGCGTTCTGGTGAAAGCCCCGGCGGCGGAAACGGGAGAAACGACGGGAAAAGAGAGCGGAAAATTTTTTGACGGCGAATCAATCGACGGCGAATTGCCCGACGGCGCGGAGGAATTAACCGACGGCGAATTGCCCGACGGCGCGGAGGAATTAACCGACGGCGAATTGTCCGACGGCGCCGGAGAGAGAGAAATAACGGCGTATTATAAAATCGAAAGCGTTGAACCGTTTGATATGTTTCCGCAAACGAAGCACGTCGAGACATTAGTCGTGCTTTCCAAAAAAATTCCCGACAGTCATATCAACATTGACGTAGAATTCGGAGAGGGCGAAGGGCAATTTTCGTTGAAGAAAATCAAAGAACGTGCCGATGAACGAAAACCGAAAGAAAAAGTAACCTACAAGATGATACAAGAATATATAGAACAAACTTACGGCTTCAAAGTCCACACGGCTTACATCGCCGAAGTTAAACGTGATGTGGGCTTGCCTATGTACGACGCCCCCAACGCCGTCGAAGAACTCAAACGCCCCCGCGCGCACCCCACACCGCGAATGGTGGAAGCAATTAAAGAAACATTAAAACATTTTGAAATAATATAGGTCTACATTTGAGGAATAAAAAATGAAATGTCCTATAACATATAAGCAAATTATACAATACATCAAAGATCATTATGGTTATACAGTACAACCCTGCGTTATAGCCAGAGTTTTAAGGGAACTTGGCTATGAAGTTAGAGATTCTTGGCGTTCTGGAACGGCAAAAAATCCTAAATTGCCTACAGATAAAGACCGTAAGTCAATAAAAGAAGCAATAAACGAGTTGAGATAATTTAAGAGGTTTACAATGGCATATAGATTTGCTAATCAAAGCGAAGTGAAAGAGCTTACAGCGTGTTGTATGAAGATTCTTTCCATGCTTGTGTGTTTGCTATTATTTTCAATAAGCCTTTTATATGTATAGGCAATAGTGAGCGTGGTATGGAACGTTTTCATTCATTGTTGGACTTGTTTGGATTACAACATTGCTTAATAAACTTAAACTCATTTTGTGGAGTTCCTTTTATAGATTGGAATAGTGTTAATACTAGATTAGAAGAATTTCGCGAGTGCTCTTTGAAAGATTTAAAAAGAGTATTAAAAACTTTTGAGCGTGGTCGTGGGTCGAATTAGTGTATTGTTTACGTTATGAAAATTGAAAGGCAGTTGGATGCAATTTATAAATAGTGTACCTTTCTATAATTTTATGAAAAGAGAATCCCCGTTAGTATCAGTTGTTATTCCAATGTATAATGTTGAGAATTATATAAAGAAATGTGCTTCTTCACTGTTTGAGCAATCATTGTCCAATATTGAGTATATTTTTGTGAATGATGCGAGCACTGATTCTACAGTTTTAATTTTGGAAAAAATACTTGATTTATATCCAAATCGAAAAAATCAAACAAAGATTATATCTCACTCAACAAATAGAGGAAGTGTCGTATCTAGACATACAGGGTTACAGTCATCAAGTGGAAAATATATATTATTCTGTGATAGTGATGACTGGGTGTCTCCGGAAATGCTTTTGCGTCTATTAATGGAAGCTGAGGGTGGGCAATATGACATAGTTTATTGTAATTATTTGGTAGTTAGTCATGGTGAAAATAGAATCTGCGTACAAACGGTTTATTCTTCAAAAATAGCGTATATTCAAGCTATTATTGCAGGCGAGTTGGGAGGATATCTTTGGAATAAACTAGTTAAGAGAGAATTGTACGAGCGTGTGGTTTTCAGTATGGGCTATGACATGTGGGAGGATTTATATATTAGCATCCAATTGTTTTGTTATGCTGAAGCTGTAGGGTCAGTAAACGCTGCTTTATATTATTATAACCAAGAAAATTTAAATTCAATTGTACATTCATGTAGCCCTAAGCGTTTATATGCCATGGTTGAGAATGTACGTTTAATAGAATCCTTTTTAACATCTTACAATATAGAGATGAAAACTTATTTGGAAAGTCGCAAAATGTATTGTAAGAACTTAATGATAGTTCAAAATGTAGCAGTACAGAAATGGAATATGATTTTTAAAGAAGTCAACCTTTTGTTTTGTAGGAATCAGAATATTCCATTTTATATCAGAATGATAGCTTATGGCTTGAATCATAATGTTTTTATTGGATATAATATCTATTTGCTGATTAAACGACTGATAAGGCATATCCGATACAGTGTGATGATATTAACTGATCATCGTTCTACATAATCTACAGATAGATATAGGGCTGTTGAAGTGCTTAAGTGAATTAACTTCTAAGTTGAGCGCTCTGATGTAATTGATTCTATAGTAAGTAATCTTGTTTTATATAG
>ENA-UEPV01001151-UEPV01001151.1-human-gut-metagenome-genome-assembly--contig:-NODE-1151-length-17225-cov-10.817763_pt1 | contig 17225 bp, 10 predicted proteins | sample MGYA00242942_ERZ507925 | MGnify/ENA primary metagenome ERZ507925 (study PRJEB26167, sample SAMN06115453) | human gut metagenome | host: Homo sapiens | place: China:Fujian | collected 2015-08-26... | reverse complement strand
ACGACATTGGATGGAGAAGACTTCGTAGTGAGAAAATATAATTTGAAGAATGTTGAATAAATAATGTTCATTTATAATCGAATCGTATAGTAATAGATGATGTATTTTTTAATCAGTGGCTATATGTGTATATTGAAGTTTATGCTTTTTTCTTGCGTTATATGTATTTTTTTTTCTTGTTCATCTTTTCATAAGGAACAATTAGAAAATGCTTTGAGCTTTGCAACTTTTAATCGGTTGGAACTGGAAAAAGTGCTGAAGCATTATGAACACGATTCTTTAAAATTGGAAGCGGCTAAATTTCTGATACGGAATATGCCTCATTGCTATTCCTACCAACAGGGAGGTGAAATGGATAGTGTGAAGCGTGTACGTACTTATTATAGTCCTTTCGGACAAATAGACCAGACTTATGCCAGACGTTGGGGGCATTATACCTATCGTAATCTTCTTAAAATATATGATGCCCATATTATCACAGCCGAATACTTGATAGACAATATAGACCGTGCTTTTGATAATTGGCAGAAACGTCCATGGAACCGTTCTCTTTCATTTGAAGATTTTTGTGAATACTTGTTGCCTTATCGTATAGGGGATGAACCGCTGGAAGAATGGCGTGAACTTTATGAAAAGAAATATGGATATTTATTAGATTCCATATATAAAGGCAGTGATGTGGTGGAGGCCGCGAATTTGGTAAGCAGGCATCTACAAGAACCTGTCTTTATTTATTGTGAAGACTTTGAACTGCCTCATATCGGTCCCAGATATTTATTCAGCCATCGATATGGTAGTTGCGTGGATGCGGCGGATATAGTGACTTATGCATTTCGGGCTGTCGGCATTCCTTGTATGGAAGATACGGATGCCAGAGGGGGACATGTATGGAATGTTGTTCGTGACACGACAGAGAGCGATGTACCTATTTGGTATATAGCTTCGGAGGCTGTGAGGGGGAGTAGGGATACGGGAGGGTATAAACGTGGCAAGGTTTACAGGCCCATGTATGGTTTTCAAGAAGAAAAGGCAGCACATCTGGGAGATGATTGGAAATCAATGCCGCTTTTATTCTATCACCCTTATATGAAAGATGTCAGTTATGCATATTATCCGGATACGTTACGCATACTTACCGGTATTCCTGATGATGAGGTTTGTTATCTGGCCCATTTCCACGAAGCGCATTGGTGGAGTTGTGCCTGTGCACGCTCGGCAAGCGGCAAGATGGAAATACCTAATCTAGAATCGGAACTGGTATATCTTCCCATGAAATATACCAAAGGCAATTATTATCCTTCCGGCTTCCCCTTTTGGTTTGCAGGTGGAGAAATAAATACGTTTCTTCCGGATTGGGAGAAAACAGTAAAGGTTCGTTTGTATAGAAAATATCCGGTATATGGTTGGTTGCGCAGCTTTATGGGCCATGTGGTGGGAGGTACTTTTGAGGGAAGTATGACGAAAAATTTTGAAGATGGAAAGACATTATATGAGATAGCGGATACTCCCGTGATAGCAAGGAATAGAATCTTTCTGAATAAGTCGGTTAAGTGCCGTTACATAAGATATAAGGCTGACAATGATAAATGTGCGGAACTGGCGGAAATGACATTTTATGCCAATGGAAAGGCTGTTTCTCCGATAGCGGTTTGGGGGAGTCCTACGGAAAAAGGAAATATGCATGTGCTGGCAAAGCACGTGGCGGATGGTGATCCTCTTTCTTATTATCTGTCTTTAGACAAAGGAGGGGAGGTTGTTGTTGATTTGGGCCGTGTCGCAGTTATAGATTGCCTGGAGTATATGCCCCGGAATGATGACAATTTTATTTCTCCGGGTGATACTTATGAGTTGTTCTGTCATGCCGGTACTGAAGGATGGAAGAGTTTGGGAAAACAGCGGGCTGATACTACCTGTTTGGACTGGATTGTGCCTGACAATGCATTGTTCTGGTTACGCGATCTGACCCGTGGGCGTGAAGAACATATTTTCTTTATGCAGAACAGGCGGCAGAAATTTCCAACCTTTTAAGATTTAAAATGAGGTATATAAAGAAATACATAGGCGTTTTATATAACTTGCTGGTTTGTGTGACCGGAGGGGGTTTGTTAATGATGATTATTTGGTTGTTATTACAGATATTTGTTTTTGCCTCATTTGCCATACCTTCTGACTCCATGGAGCCGGTTCTGATACCGGGTGACTATGTGCTTGTCAATAAAATGTTGAAAGGACCACGTATATTCAGCCTTGGTGATGCCCGGCAACATAAGCCGCTACACATAGATCGTTTGAAGGGATTCAGTGAATTTCGGCGCAATGAGGTATTGGTCTTTAATTTCCCTTATCCGGAACGATGGGACAGTGTAGGCTTTAACCTGATGCTTTATTATGTAAAGAGGTGTATCGCATTGCCGGGTGATACTGTTGAAATAAGGGACGCCCGATATAGGGTCAGAGGTTATGATAAGGAATTAGGAAATATAGTTTCACAAAACAGTTTGGCGCATTTTTTGGAGAAACCGAGGAATGTGGAGAAAATGATACAGGAAAATTGTTTTTTTGCTTATCCCGGTGATACCATCTTAAAATGGAGTATTAAAGATTTTGGTCCTTTTTATCTTCCTTCCCGTGGGGATACTATTGTGATGGATGATAAACATTATTTGCTTTATCGCAACCTTATAGAATGGGAGCAACAAGATAAATTAATAGCGAGTAACGGGCATTTTTATTTAAATGGGCGGGAAGTGGAGCATTATGTTTTTATGCACAATTATTATTTCATGGGTGGTGATAATTGTTATAATTCTCAGGACTCGCGCTATTGGGGGCCTTTGCCGGAGGAATATATTGTAGGAAAGGCGACATTGATATGGAAGTCTAAGAATGGAGTGACGGATGAAATACGTATGGACAGGATATTTAAAAAGATAAAGTAGTATGAGAGTTTGTGGTGTATATTTTGTTTTTGTAATTCTTCTTTCTGCTTGTACGAATGGAGTAAGTCATTTGGATATTGCTTTGCAGCAGGCTAAACATAATAAAGCGGAGTTGGAAAAAGTGTTGAAGCATTTTAAACATGATAGCTTGAAATACCGTGCTGCCTGTTTTTTGATTGAAAATATGCCTGGTAAATATTCAATACTCCCTTATGATTCGTTGGATAGATATAAGAACTTTTTGAAGATTATCCCACAAAATGATCCTATAAGTTGGGATGTGCGATATTCTAAGATTTGGCATGGATTTGATTCTATTTCTAAACGACAGTTGGCAGGTTTTAGTAAGATTGAAGATATAAAAGTTATAACGGGAGATTATTTAATAAAAAATATTGAATATGCTTTTAAAATATGGGAGAATGGAAAAATAAAAGATTACTGTTCATTTGATGAATTCTGTCATTATATTTTGCCTTATCGTATAGACCATGAGCCATTATCGGATTGGCGTGAGGAAGGTTTTCAAAAGTTTGGTCATTTATTGGATTCTTTAATGTCTCCACGAGAATTGGCCCTTCGTATCATAAAATTAGGTGGAATGCGTTATAATATAGGAATGACTAAATATCCTTATAAACAGTCTTATGCTGAAATGCTACAGACCCGTTGGGGTACTTGTGATGATATGGCGGCATTTTTAGCTTTGTCTTTACGTGCCATTGGAATCCCTGCTTCTATTGATTATGTTCCGGCATGGGCTAATAGGAGTTCTTCGCATTGTTGGAATGTGGTGAAAGATGCTACTGGTGATTTTATAGAAGTGGGATATGGCCCTGAAGGAAAAAATGAAGTTGTATACAAGATTTCTAAGATTTATAGGAAAAAATATGATATTCCACTATGTGACGTTACATCCGAATATGCTATGCCTCTTTCTGATTTAACCTTTAGAGTGCCTTCACAGAAAGATAAACAATTAATCAGTCTTTGTACTTTTAATAATCATGACTGGGTTCCTGTTGCTTTATCAAAGGTGATGAATGGAAGTGTTTTGTTTGAATCAGTCGGGAGAGGAATTTTATGGGGAGATAATCAAATAAGAACTTATTTAAACGAAGGAAAGGGGATCGTTTTCTTAGCATTTATCAGCCAAAATGGGCGGTTGAATAATAAACCTATAGGGTTTCCTGTAATTCTTTTAGAAGATGGAACCATAAAAGAGCTGTGTGCTAGTACAGAAAAAGAAAGTATTATACTTTACCGTAAATACCCATATTATGGAAGTAATAATGCAATAATATATGATAGTAATGAAATATGTGTCGATAATGAATATGAATTGTTCTATTGGAATATGAAATGGATTAGTTTAGGGCGAAAATTAGCAGTCGACAATAAACTTCATTATGATGATGTGCCTAAAGGCGCTTTATTGTGGTTAAAAAATCATACTCAAGGGAAAGAAGAGCGGATTTTTACATACGAGGACGGGAAACAAGTTTGGTGGTAGAGATGGAAAATAAATGGTCGAAATATGGAATGGCATTGGTGGCAGGCATACCGGTTGCCCTGTGCCTCAGCGTGGTGTGTTGTGGTACGTCTTCACTGTCATCCGATATTTTGGCGGATGACTGGCGGTGGATGTATGCCTGTGGAGTTCTTTCATCGGCAGCTTTTGCCCTGTTGATATTTCTTTTTCCGGCACGGATTAAGGAATGTCTGTCGGCTGTCGTTTCATGGGTGTTTATTCTATACGGAGGTATAGAAGCCGTTTGGGGCATCCGCCAGGTATACGGATTTACCTATTCCAACCATTCCCTCTATGCCTTGACCGGTTCGTTCTATAATCCCGGTCCTTATTCAGGCTACCTTGCCATGATATTCCCTATCTGTCTGTATGAATGGTTAAAGCGGAAGGAGGATAAGAAAACCATATCTTATTATATTGTTTTATTCGGAATGCTATTGATTCTTTGTGTGTTGCCTGCCGGAATGAGCCGCTCGGCATGGATAGCCGCATCGGTCTCTTCCGTTTATATTTGTAGTATGCACTATAGGATGGAAATTCAGCATTATATCAGGCATCATCGTAAGCAGGCAGTGTCTTTTGCCATAGTAACCTTTATTTTGGGCGGTATAGCATTGGGTGGCATTTATCAAATGAAAAAGGATTCGGCAGACGGCCGTCTGTTTATGTGGAAAATTGCTGCCCAAGCTGTCAGTGAGCACCCATGGACAGGATGCGGATGGAACAGTGTTCCGGCTGCTTACGGACAAGCGCAGGAGAATTATTTTGCAGCCGGAAATTATACGGCAACGGAGGAACTTGTGGCAGGTGCTCCCGAATATGTTTTTAATGAATATCTGCAAGTAGCCATTGCCTGGGGAATACCTGTGCTTTGCATCGGGTTGTTGATACTAAGTGGGAGCATGTACATAGGTCATAAACAAGGCATCTATGGACTATGCGGCGCATTGCTATCTTTAGCGGTATTTGCGTTTTCTTCTTATCCACTACAATTTCCAGCGTTTGTTTCGGCTTTGATTATATCGGTGCTGGCTTGCAGTATTCGTGTTCTTCCTTTAGAGAAAGTCTGGTTTCGCCTTTTGTTTACTATCTTATTGTTAATCGGAAGCTATGGCTGTTTCTGTAAATATCAGCAGAAATCCAAGACTGTAGAAGCTTGTAAGCAATGGACCAAAAGCCGTATGTTTTACCACTCGGGAGCTTATCAGCAAGCAGTAGAAAGTTATGCTGAAATTCAGAAAGAAATGAAAGAGAATGCTCGCTTTATGTTTGAGTATGGCCATGCCTTGCATAAACTGCATGAACCCGAACTGTCTAACAAGGTACTGAAAGAGGCCTTGAAAGTGAGTGGCGATCCCATGATACTAAATATTATCGGGAAAAACGAACAGGAAATGAAGCATTATGAAAGTGCGGAATATTGGTTTATGCGTGCCGTTCATCGGCTACCCGGGAGGATTTATCCTTATTATCTTTTGGCCAATCTATATGCGGATCCGTCTTTTTATCGGCGTGACAAATTGGAGCGGATGGTACAGACGGTATTGGAGAAAGAACCGAAAATTCAATCTACCGCTATCAAGCAGATGAGACGGAAAGCACGGGAATTATTAAAAAAAGTACCCGAAAATTAGTTTTTTCAAAATAAAAAGTTTTTATTTGTTATAGATATCACAAAATATGACCATGAAATTACACATATTTGCATCAGGCTTATTATTAGCCGTTTCTTTCACTGCCTGCTCGGGAGAAAAAAAGGAAACAACGGAAAAAGAAGGGGTGGAAACAGTTCTTCCTTCTTTACCCAATGAGGTGACGGTGATGCCGCTCAAAAAGCAGGTTTTCAATCATGAATTGATCAGTAACGGGAAAGTGACGGCACAGGATTATGCCGACCTGTATTTTCGTACCTCGGAAGTGGTGGCGAATATCTGGGTAAAGAACGGGGATATAGTGCGGAAAGGTCAAAAAATAGCCCAATTGGATTTGTTTAAGTTGAACAATACGTTGGTACAGAATAAAAATAGTTTGGCACAGGCTACCCTGGAGATGCAGGATGTGTTGATAGGACAAGGATATGCTCCCGATAATCTGAAGGTGATACCTGCTGATGTGCTGGAACTGGCAAAAGTAAAAAGCGGGTATGAGCAGAGCAAAGCTCAATATGAATCTGCTCAATATGATATGGAACAAGCTACGTTGACTGCTCCTTTCGATGGAGTAATTGCCAACCTCTTTGAAAAGAGGTATAATATGCCCAAAACTTCCGAGCCTTTCTGTCGGGTAATCCATACAGGTAATATGGAGGTGGATTTCACCGTACTTGAAAATGAGCTGCCATTGCTGAAAGTGGGGGATAAGGTGGAGATTACTCCTTATGCATCGGCAGCAGGGGTGCGCCAGGGAAGTATCAGTGAGATTAATCCGCTGGTGGACGAGAATGGAATGGTACGGATAAAGGCACGAGTGAACGGGAGTAATAAATTGTTCGACGGCATGAATGTAAGGGTAGGCGTGAAGCGTTCTGTGGGTGAACAACTGGTTATCCCCAAAACGGCAGTTGTACTACGTTCCGGCAAACAGGTGGTATTTACACTGAAAGAGGGTAAAGCTATGTGGAACTATGTGCATACGGGATTGGAGAATATGGAGGAATATACTGTCACAGACGGACTGGAAGAAGGTATGGAGGTGATAACTACCGGAAATGTGAATCTGGCTCATGAAGCACCGGTGAGGGTGATTAAAAATTGAAAGTATGGTTAAGTTCTTATTGCAACGGCCCATTGCGGTGCTGATGGCTTTTACCGCCTGTTTTATTGTAGGGTTGGTAACCTACTTTTCGTTGCCTGTATCTTTGCTGCCCGATATTGCCATACCGCAGATTACCATACAGATGACGGGCGAGAATTCATCGGCACGCGAGTTGGAGAATACGGTGGTCACCCCTGTGCGCAGGCAGTTGTTGCAAGTAGCCGGACTGAGGGAGATAAAAAGTGAAACCCGTGACGGGGCGGGTGTGATCCGTCTGGAGTTTGATTTTGGCGTGAATACCGATCTGGCATTTATAGAGGTGAATGAGAAGATAGATGCCGCTATGAACAGTCTTCCCAAGGAAGTGACACGTCCCAAGGCTATCAAAGCAAGTGCAACGGATATTCCTGTACTTTATGTCAATATGACTTTGAAAAACGACGGTGCTTATCAGGAAACCGACGAGCAACAATTTCTGGAGTTGTGCGAATTGGCGGAGAATGTGGTGAAACGCCGCATCGAACAGTTACCCGAAGTGGCTATGGCGGATATAACCGGAGTGCCCGGAAGGCTTTTGCAAATTGTTCCTGATAAAGATAAACTGGCCATGACGGGGATCAGTGTGGAGGATATAGAGAATACACTTTCCGCCAATAATGTAGAGCCGGGAAGTATGCTGGTGAGGGATGGTTATTATGAATATAATATTCGCATAGCTACCCTGCTTCGTACCCCGGAGGATGTGAAGAATATCTATATCCGCAAGGGGGAACGTATTATGCAGTTGAAAGAGCTCTGCAAAGTAGATATTGTTTCGCAAAAAGAGATGGGACGTTCCGTAGCCGGAGGAAAAAGGGCGGTAACGCTGGCCATTATCAAGCAGAGCGATGAAAATATGGATGTCATGAAAGAGAAGCTGAAAGAAACAACCGATTATTTTGCATCCCTGTATCCGGATATTGAGTTCAGCGTGAGCCGTAACCAGACGGAATTGCTGGACTACACCATTTCAAATTTACAGCAGAATCTTTCTTTGGGCTTTCTATTTATCTTTATTGTAGCTGTGCTGTTTCTGGGGGATGTCCGTTCACCGTTGATTATCGGCATCAGCATGGTTACTTCTATTGTAATCACATTCTTTTTCTTTTATTTCTGTCATGTGTCGCTGAATGTGATATCACTTTCGGGCTTGATTCTGGCAGTAGGTATGATGATAGACAGCGCCATTATTGTAACGGAAAATATTTCGCAGTATCGTGAACGGGGGTATTCTCTGAAACGTTCGTGTGCCGTGGGCACGACGGAAATGATTACACCGATGCTCAGTTCGTCCCTTACAACCATTGCGGTATTTGTGCCTTTGATATTTATGAGTGGCATAGCCGGAGCTATTTTTATGGATCAGGCTTTTTCTATCACGGTGGGATTGATGATATCTTATATTACGGGTATTATGTTGCTGCCCGTATTGTATCTGTTGTTTTATAAGGTCGGTATCCGCAGTAAGGGATTTCTTTCCAGACGTTTTGACAATCTGCTGAAAAATGAGTGGCTGGAAAGCTTTTATGATAAAGGGATTGACTGGGTGTTCTCACATAAAAAGCTTTGTGTGACCGGCACGCTGGCAACCCTTCCACTGTGTGTGTTTCTTTTTTATGTAATGGAAAAAGAGCGTATGCCGCAGATTGACCAGAATGAACTGGTGGCAAGGATAGAGTGGAATGAGAATATCCATGTGGACGAGAACAACCGCCGGGTGGATGATTTAATGAAACAGGTGGACGACCGGGTGACAGAGCATACGGCATACGTGGGTATGCAGGATTATATATTGAACGGGGGCAGCGAACTTTCATCTACCGAAGCGGAACTTTATTTTAAGACAGAAAGTCCATCCGAAATCTTTTCATTGCAGGAATTATTGGGGAAGGAGATAAGGGAGAAGTATCCGTTGGCAGTGGTTACTTTCTCACCCCCCGAAACTATCTTTGAAAAGTTGTTTGTGACAGGAGAGGCGGATGTGGTAGCGGAACTCCATACGGCGAATAAATCGCAGGCACCGGAGGCGGAGCGTTTGCAGCGGTTAGAAAAGGAAATCACGCAGGTGACGGGCAATGTTCCGACGGGCATCGCTTTCCGGAACCAGATGAATCTGATAATCAATAAAGAAAAACTGTTGTTGTATAACGTATCATACGATGAATTGACGCGGGTACTCCGCACAGCTTTCAAAGAGAACAAGGTTTCTACTTTACGCTCCTACCAGCAATATCTGCCTATCAGTATTGCCGGGGAGGAAAAGAGTGTAAATAGTGTATTAAGTGAAACTTTGGTGCGGACGATGGCAGATGGTAACGGAGAGGTGAATTATATTCCTTTGAATAACCTGGTGACGGTAGTGCCCGCCGAAGATTTGAAGAGTATTACGGCGGGAAAGAACGGAGAATATATTCCTTTAAGCTTTTATGATGTGAAGGATGCACCGGGACTGATGCGGAAGGTGAAAGAGGTGGTTAATGAGGAAAAGGAATGGGAGGTGGATTTTTCGGGTAGTTTCTTTTCGAATGAAAAAATGATGGGGGAATTGACTGTGATTCTTTTTGTTTCTTTGTTGCTGATGTATTTTATCCTTTGCGCGCAATTCGAGAGTTTCCTGCAACCGCTGATTGTCTTGATGGAAATTCCTATTGATACGGCTTTTGCTTTGCTGGCATTATGGGTTTTCGGTCACACGTTGAATTTGATGTCTGCCATAGGCATTATCGTGACTTGTGGTATTGTGGTGAATGACTCTATTTTAAAAATGGATGCCATCAATGAATTACGGAAAGCGGGGATGCCTTTGGTGGAAGCCATTCATACAGCGGGCAGGCGCAGGTTGAGAGCGATTATCATGACTTCGCTGACAACTGTCTTTGCAATGGTTCCGTTGCTGTTTACCTCGGATATGGGGTCGGAGATGCAGAAGCCTTTGTCTATTGCCATGATTGGCTCTATGGTGGTGGGAACTTTGGTCAGCTTGTTTATCATTCCTTTAATATATTGGTTTATTTATAGAAAACATGACAAAAATGAAGTACATTAGCATATGGATGGTGGGGTGTATGCTGTTGTCTCTCGGAGCAAAGGCGCAGCAGGTGGTGAAGCTGGATTTGCAACGCACGATAGAGATTGCGAATGATAGTTCCTTGTCCGCTTTCAGATATCAGAATCTTTATTTGTCGGGATATTGGGAATATCGTACTTACAAGGCGAACCGTTTGCCGAGTCTTACGCTGGATCTGACTCCGGCTAAATATTATCGCTATATCACCCAGCGTTATGATTCGAATGAGGATATGGATGTGTATCGTGAACAACAGATGTTCAGCGCATCGGGTGGATTGAGTATCAAACAGAATCTGGACTGGACGGGCGGTACTTTCTATATTGATTCGGAACTGGACTTTATGCGTAATTTCGGTGACTCAAAGTCTACACAGTATTCCAGTATCCCTGTGCGTGTGGGATATCAACAGAGCCTGTTGGGATATAATGCTTTTCGTTGGGACCGGAAAATAGAGCCGTTGAAGTATGAAAAGGTGAAGAAGCAATTCATTTATAACACGGAAATGGTTTCAGAAGAAGCGGTGACTTATTTCTTTGCGTTGGCTATGGCACAGGCGGATTACCGCTTGGCGGAGGAGAATGTGGCGTCCAGTGATACCCTTTATAGCATCGGGCTCCAGCGTCATAAGATAGCAGCGATATCACGTGCCGATTTGCTGACATTGCAACTGGACAAAGTGAATGCGCATAATACGTTGCAGAATGCGCAGATTGCTTTGAAACGCGCTATGTTTTCATTGGCTTCCTTTCTGAATCTGGATAAGAATACCGTGATTGAATTGGATATACCGGGACGTCCCACAGGAAAGATGATTCCCGTAGATGATGCGTTGATGCGGGCCAAAGAGAATAATCCTACTTTCCTGGAACAACGGCAGAATGTGCTGGAAGCGGAACAGAATGTGGACAAGACAAAGAAAGAATCCCGTTTCAATGCTAGTTTTAATGCCAGTGTGGGTTTTAACCAGGTGGCGGATAAACTGGGAGATGCCTACAGACATCCTTTGCAACAGGACTTGGTTTCTGTCAGTGTTTCTATTCCTTTGATTGACTGGGGGGTGAGAAAGGGTAAATATAATATGGCGAGAAATAATCTGAATGTGGTGAGGATTGCCGCCCGTCAGGAAGAACTGAGTGTGGAGGAAGAGGTGATTATGACGGTGAATGATTTTAATATTCAGCAGAGTTTGATTGCGAGTGCGGAGGAGGCTTTGGATCTTGCCGTAATGGCATACGAGCAGACACGCCAACGTTTTATCATCGGAAAGGCGGATGTGAATAGTCTTACTCTTTCGTTGAACCGCCAGCAGGAGGCGCAGAAAAATTATATTTCGGCTTTGCAGAATTATTGGTTGAATTATTATAAGATACGTAAACTGACGCTGCACGATTTTGAGTCCGGTTTTTCCCTTGCGGACAAGTTTGATTTTAATACAGGAATTTATCGATGAGTAATCCGCGTAACCTCTCCTCGTTTACCTTGATAGTGACATTTGTCTGCCTGTCACTGATAGGGGTGGTATTAGTACCGCTGTTGCCGGTTAAGCTGGCGCCGTCGCGTACCTTGCCCGGTCTGACTGTTTCTTTCAGTATGCCCGGCAATTCGTCACGGGTTATTGAGGCGGAGGTTACCAGTAAACTGGAGGCGATGATGGCCAGAGTAAAGGGAATCAGGAAGGTGAACTCTACTTCGGATAACGGCAGCGGCTCAATTTCTTTGGAACTGGACAAGCATGCGGATATTGACGTTACCCGCTTTGAAGTGTCTACCATCATCAGACAGACCTGGCCTCAGCTGCCCGAGGGGGTGAGTTATCCTCAAATCAGTACGCGACGTTCGGATGATAAGGCATCCAGACCTTTTATTACTTATACACTGAATGCGCCTGCCAATCCTATTTTGATTCAGCAGTATGCGGAAGAGAATATCAAGCCGGTATTGGGACAGTTGAAGGGGATTTATAAAGTGGAACTGAATGGAGCTACACCTATGGAGTGGCAGTTGGAGTATGACAGTGACCAGCTTTCGCGTTTGGGAATCACACTGCAGGCTGTGCAACGGGCCATTAACCGCCATTATGAAAAAGAGTTTCTGGGGATCTGTTCTATTGAAAAAGGTGCGGAGGGCAGAGAGTGGATCAGACTGGTACGTACATCTACTGAAAAAGAAATGGAATTTGAACCGGGAGCCATTCAACTGCAAGCCGAAGATGGAACGATGGTTATGCTGGATAAACTGATAAAGGTAAGGCATGTGGAAGAACGACCGCAAAGTTATTACCGGATAAACGGGTTGAACTCTGTTTACCTGTATGTCACTGCCGAGGAAACAGCCAACCAATTAAATTTAAGTGGGGAAGTGAAGCACCTTATGGGTGAGTTGCAACAGAAGATGCCTCCGGGCTATGAGGTACATATCAGTTATGACGCTACGGAATATATTCAGAAAGAATTGGATAAGATTTATTTTCGTACCGGACTGACTGTATTGATTCTATTGTTGTTTGTAGCGTTGATAACACGGAATCTGCGTTATCTGTTCCTGATTGTGGCCAGTCTGGTGGTTAATATATCTGTTGCCGTCATTCTTTATTATGCATTTGGTCTGGAAATGCAGCTTTATTCATTGGCGGGTATTACCATCTCATTGAATTTGGTGATAGATAATACGATAGTGATGACAGACCATATTCTGCATCGCCGCAATCTGAAGGCGTTTGTTTCTGTACTGGCGGCCACGCTGACTACTATCGGGGCATTGGTTATTATTTTCTTTCTGGATGAGAAGATACGTCTGAACTTGCAGGATTTTGCAGCGGTGGTCATTATCAATCTGGCAGTATCTTTGTTTGTTGCATTATTCTTTGTTCCGTCCATGATTGATAAAATAGGTTTGGAGAAGAAAAAGAGAAGAAAAAGAAGACGTTTTCTGCTCAGACCCACTTTTATGAAACGGTTGACTGTCTATTTTACCCGTTTCTATCAAGGGTTGATTTATTATTTATGCCGTTTCAGGGTGATAGCTTGCCTGCTGTTGCTGCTGGGGTTCGGTCTGCCTGTATTTATGCTGCCCGAGAAGATGGAAGGAGAAGGTAAATGGGTGGAATATTATAATAAGGTATTTGATAATCCTACCTTCAAGGATAAGGTAAAGCCGGTAATCAACAAGGCTTTAGGTGGCAGCCTCCGTCTTTTTGCGGAAAAAGTATACGAGGGAAGTTATTTCAATCGTGATGAAGGTGAAGTGGTGCTTTCCGTTTATGCTACGTTGCCTAATGGCAGTACATTGGAGCAGATGAATGTGCTGATAAAGAGGATGGAAACTTATCTGAGCGATTTTAAGGAAATTAGGCAGTTTCAGACGTATATCTATAATGCGCGTCAGGCTAATATCCAGATTTATTTTACAAAAGAAAATCAGCGGAGCGGATTCCCGTATACTTTGAAAGCTAATATAATCAGTAAGGCACTGACTTTGGGAGGTGGTAGCTGGAGTGTATATGGTTTGCAGGATCAGGGCTTCAGTAACGATGTGCGTGAGAGTGCGGGAAGTTTCCGTGTGAAACTGTATGGATATAATTATGACGAACTTTCTTATTGGACAGAACAGCTGAAAGAGAAGTTGTTATTACACCGTCGTATTAAAGAGGTTACGGTAAATTCGGAGTTCTCTTGGTGGAAAGATGATTATAGCGAGTTCTATCTGGATTTGGACAGGTTGAGGATGGCGAAAGAGCATATTACAGCCACGCAGCTGTTCGCCGCTTTGCGCCCTGTTTTCGGAAGGGATATTTATTGTGGTAACGTGTTGTTTGACAGTCAGACGGAGCAATTGAAACTTTCATCGGTTCAGGGACAACGATATGATGTATGGGGATTGGTCAATATACCCTTTTTTATTGATGGCCGTTCTTATAAACTGGCTGATTTCGCTACTGTCCGGAAGGGACAGTCACCTCAGAAAGTCGCTAAAGAAAACCAGCAATACCGGCTTTGTCTGCAATATGAATATATCGGTTCTTCCGAACAAGGAAAAAAACTGTTGAAGAAAGACTTGGAAGAATTTAATAAGATATTGCCTATGGGATATACAGCCGAAAATGAGCAGGATTACTGGTCATGGAATAAGAAAGATAACAAGCAATACGCATTGCTGCTGATTGTAATCGCCATTATTTTCTTTACGACGGCTATTTTGTTTAATTCCTTGAAACAGCCTTTGGCTATCATTTTTGTCATTCCGATATCCTACATTGGCGTATTCCTTACGTTTTATCTTTTCGGACTGAATTTTGATCAGGGTGGATTTGCTTCTTTTGTATTACTTTGCGGTATTACAGTAAATGCCAGTATTTATATTCTAAATGAATATAATGCGATAAGAAAAAGGTATCCTCTGTTATTACCGGTACGTGCCTTCACCAAGGCATGGAATTCGAAAATTCTGCCTATCTTTCTGACGGTCGTTTCTACTATTCTGGGATTTATTCCTTTTATGGTGGGAGATGGAAAAGAGGCTTTCTGGTTCCCTTTGGCAGCAGGTACTATAGGCGGGTTAGTTATGTCTATACTTGGAATATTTTTGTTTTTGCCTATATACTTGAACTATGGGTTGTGGTTGTTACTTTTTATTTCCCGTTCCTCTTTTGCTGCTTGATAAGGTGGGTGTATATGGGTTTTAAGGAAAAGTAATTGACATTAAGGTTGTTTTGTTTATTATTATAAACAGAGCTAGAAACTCTACAGAAGCGGCACACACCCGTCAGATGTGTTTTTTTGTGCGATTCATTTTTTGACCTCGTTTGTACAAAATTTATCTGGGGGTGCGGAGAATATATTGAATAATCCCGCCTGTTCTTTTGTCAGGTTTCTAGCCCCCAGGCCTAGCTGTTCTAGGAAACTTCTAGAAAAAGGACAAAAGAAAAATGAATGAATTAGTCAAAATCAATGATAACAATCAAGTTACTACAGATTCTTTAACAGTTGCCGATCGTTTCGGAAAGCGGCATTGTGATGTGTTGCGCTCTATTAAGTTGTTGAAATGTAGTAAAGATTTTAACGCACGCAATTTTGCGTCCGTTGAATATAAAGACCAAAAAGGCGAAAAAAGAACTTATTACGATATGACACAAGACGGCTGGATGTTTCTCGTTATGGGTTTTACCGGAGAAAAAGCCGCAGAATGGAAAGAAAAGTTTATTGTCGCTTTTAGAGCTATGGAAGCGGAACTGCGCAAACGTCAGGACAAGCCGGTCATCGTTTCCGAGCACACCCGGTCGCTGCCTTCCGGTAAAAAGGAGATTGTTCTTTCGGAAAAGGCCAAGGCGGAAATCGGCGGGATTGTAAAAAGCTGTGTAGCGTTTGCAGTGAGAGAAGAATTGGCGGCGATTATGTCCGGTTCGGGAAAGACCGAATATTGGGAAGTGAGCGATCGAGATTTGCTCTATCAACTATACCACTGGCATGCTACCAAAAACAAAAAAGATACATTGGAGTTTCGGAGATTGCATGCGGAGAACGATCGGCTGGCAGCGGAAAATGCCGACTTAAAAAACCGGATGAGCCAAATCAGCAGCTGGGTGAGATAATGCAGGTTGTGCTTGAGTTCGCGGCATATTTTCTGGTCTTATGGATTGTGCCGTATCTGGCTTTATGCCTGTTATAAAAAGACAAAGGGCGGATTTCTCCGCCCCTTGCTTTTCCTATCGTCTTATTGACAGGAAAAATCGGATTTTCCGAATTATCAGAATAATTTTTATTCTCATAATTTTTCCTTTCAGCCTTTATGGCGGTTGGGAAAGGGGAAAACCCAAAACCTATTGACATTTTGTGTCAAATAGGTTATCTTTAACTTATGAAGTGGTTAAAGTGGGTTTAACCCCTTTCAGGTTAAAGAATTTGTCCGTTGTTCGTGCAACGGACTTTTCTTTTATATCAGAAGATGCTTTTTCTTGTCAAGTTAATGGTTTTTCTTGACATTTTCTGAAAAAGGAAATAACTTTTTAATATCGTGGGCAAGTATGGACTTGCCCTTTTTAATAACCGCCCGACAAAGGCGGTTTTTTTATTGGAGAAAAACACATGCCTTTTGATTCACAAGGAAATTTTACCCGGCTTCATAACTGGGAACAGGATCGGATCGACGACATTGATATTGTCACCGATCACGCGGATGAGGAGGACAACAATTTTGCCGACGGGCTTTCGTTGACTTTTCTTCGTGACGGCCGTGTACCGATGAGCGGCAATTTGAATATGGGGAATTTTCAAATAAAAAATCTTTCAGACGGTGCTTTGGACGGAGATGCGGTTAACCGTAAGCAGATGACAACGGCAACGGAAGATTTGAAAACAGAAATTACTAAAACCATTAACGGGTCGCTGATGATCGGCGATATTAAATGTTCGGCTTTGCAGAAGGATCACGGTAACTGGATGATTTGCAACGGGCGGGAAGTTTCAAGGGAAGATTATGCCGATTTGTTTGAAGCTATCGGCGAAACTTTCGGTGACGGCAACGGGGTAACAACCTTTAATCTGCCGGACTGTCGCGGTGTGGTTGTCCGCGGTTTTGACAACGGGCGCGGTTATGACAGCGGCCGCAAGTTCGGTTCTTATCAGGAAGATCAGATGCAGACGCATACGCATGGGGTGCCGGGGGTTCAGTCTGCCTGTTCCGGCGGCGGTCGTAACATCGGTGTTTATTATGCCAGCGATGCCAGTCCGTCAGCTAATTTCAGAACTTCAAGCAACGCTTCGGGACGAACCGGCAATGAAACGCGCGTAAAGAGTATTGCGCTCAATTATTTTATCAAGGTAAAGGAGGATTAGGTTATGGCAGGGTATATGACACAAAACGGAATTGTCGTCCGGCAGGGGGACAGTTTCGATAT
>ENA-UEPV01001144-UEPV01001144.1-human-gut-metagenome-genome-assembly--contig:-NODE-1144-length-17265-cov-4.296428_pt1 | contig 17265 bp, 15 predicted proteins | sample MGYA00242942_ERZ507925 | MGnify/ENA primary metagenome ERZ507925 (study PRJEB26167, sample SAMN06115453) | human gut metagenome | host: Homo sapiens | place: China:Fujian | collected 2015-08-26... | reverse complement strand
TTGTGCCCATGAATTTACCGGAGAAGAAAAGATCGATATTTCCGGTTTCGATATTAGAAATGTGGCCAGTCAATTTGAAGAATTGGTAAAATAAAATTCTTACATCATAATGATTATTGAAGCTTCTCAGATTAATTCTAACGGCGGAATTGTCTTATTGGAACTTTTGCTAAGGCATTTAAGCTGTTGCAATACGAAAGTCTTGGTATATATTGCTTATGAGGCTGTTTATGAAAGATTGAAGAAGTATCAGTCAGATTCAATAATCCTCCAACGTACCAGCCCTTGGGCTACTTTTTTCAGATATATGGCTCCAGACAAGAATAGCTGTCAGCACTGGATAAATTAGTATAGATGACAAAACGGAAATCAAAATCCAAGGAACATAAAAATTCAAACAAATTTTTGGGATTTCGTATATCTGAATAAAATAAACCGGCATACCCAAAAGTCGGAATCGGATTCCTTTGATATTCGGCCAAACGTATATCGTCAAAATTAAACCCTTGCGGAATAACTTTTATGCTCTTTTCCTCCTTTAACCAAAGATAAGAGGACACAGCCCGGCTGGTTGGAACAGTGACGTAGTCAAACCTGCGAAGTACTCTTTTTTCAATCCATTGAAAATATTTAGCTACTTTTATACTATGATTAAACCTCGAAAAAGGATCACCATAATCAGCAACATAACACCGCGCAACCTGCCGGTCCTTTATTTTAGAACTGACTCCCCAATGAACAGTAAAAGGTAAGCCAATTGAAATAAGCAGATCATACTGTTCATTAAAAACGAGTTTCCGTTTTAATCCGAATAAAATCTTCAACCAGGTATTGGTTGTAAAATAAAAAAGATATTTTCTGAATTCAGATTTATACCATTTCTCTTTTGTTCTATTTCCGGCTTTTGGAGAATCCTGTTGCATCCGGATTATATCCAGATTTACCAATTTAACCCCTCCCGTAGCCCGGGATACATTCACGCCGTCCCTGATAACAGAAGTCGTATTAAAAACACTGACCTCATACCCCCGTCGTACAAATTCCCGGGCCAACTCGGCCGCACGGAAAGCTCTCGGAGCAGGTATTGGCTCATAGTAAGCTGTGACTATCGCTATTTTCATTATATTTTTCTAATAAATAACCGGAATAAACACAGGCAAGCGCAGTCCAGTAGACAGGTAAAAGAGAGATACTTCTTGAAAATTGAAGAAATATAAAATATTGAATAAAAATCAAGGCAAAAAAGCTGTATCTGCTATTCAGTTTCAGTAACCTGTAAGCATACTGGAAAACTTTAAAATTAATATACAGGAATAGTACTCCACCGAGTAACCCGATAGCCATGAACACCTCTATAATCATATTGTGAACATAACCTCCCCGCAAATCACCCATCAACAATATAGACCTTCCGAAAACCGGATGTTCCATAAACATCCGGATTCCTTCCTGATAAAAAGCTCCTCTTCCTGACGCATTTTCTACGTCAAATGTGAAAATCGTCATCAGTCGGGAAATAAAATTACTATTCAAATATTCCTGAAAAAAAAGATCAATATGTCCAATATTCAAAATAAGCAAGAGAGCTACGATACAAATCCCCAGGATTGTCTTCAAGTTAATCCGCATAAAACAAAAAATACCAAGAATAGCAAAAAGGGCAACAAACGGACTTCTTGAATTAGCAATTCCCATTGAAAATAGCCCAAAACTTAAAGGTATCACTAACAACCAGCGCCATTTCCCGGAATAAAAACCCATCAGGCTAAAACAAATCAATACAAAAGTTAAAGCCAGATGTCCATATCCGATTGTATCTAAAAGCTGATTAGCCTCAAACCTACCTTCAAAAGCATTTTCCCCACTCATCACCAAAGCTATCACTGCCTTCAAAGAAACCAATAAACCGAGACCAAAAAGGGAAAAAAGTGTCCAAAGCATCTTTTTTAAATTGACAAGCCTCCAATTAATCCAACGGCAAAGCAAATAAGGAAGTATACACAAGAAAATATAATATATAATATACGTACTCCGATTGGCAAATGTCGTCTGTTCTATCTGTTCCAGATATATATTATAGACCATTCTCATCCCATACCAAAACATAAAAACATACATCAAAATGTCCAGATTCCCGATGTTGACCTTAGCTATCTGATCCCGGTAAGGAAATAAAAAAAGGAAGTAAAAACACGCTGTTAATATCAGAAAAACCCCGGACGTTATAACACTGATAGGAAGCACATTCCCCAAAAATGTCCTTACATCGAAAGCAAACAAAACTATAACCGCCAGAAAAACTAAATTCCGAATCCAGCCGCTATAACTTATTTTCGTACTAAATTTCATATTTCTCCAAAATCTCCGTAAGAGAACGAAAATGATGGCCCTTTGCAGCTAAATATTCTACAGCACGCAATGAAGAAAGAGTTAATGTTTTAGGATGGGCTACTATACTGACAAACGGTAATTCGCTTTGGGATACTTTTCTTTCAATCAGGACCGAATTTATATATCCGTCCAGCATAAACTGATTAAAATATTTCCCTTTTTGCAGGAAAGACATGAAACGCTTCCGGACAGAAACAGCAGCAATAACACTTATGCCTTTTCCATCACCAAATATTTCAGCATTTTTCCGGTTCATTTTGCGTCCCAGTGCAAATGCTATTTTTTCCCACCGTGACATATAATAACCATTGACAGGCAACTCTATTGTCTTTCCATTTTTATCAGGAATCCGCACATCATCCGAAAACCTGTAAAATGCGTTAGACTTTAGTCCGGAATAATCCAAAGCATGCACTTCTCCGTCTAATCGCATTCCGGGAACCACCGAAGAATCGACTTTTATTCCACAAATCTGAAAAGCAGAACGCAATTTTTCAAATGGCTCAACACACCATCCCCCGGCACGAAAGGCACAAACTGCATAATCGGGAACAGCTTTCCGTGCAATATGATTCAGAAGCTCCACCCCTTCCTGAAACAACTCAATAATCTTTTCTTCGGTCAAACTATTCAGTTTATAATGCTTATAGGACTGAAATACCCATTCATTATTTTCCTTACGGACATCCAGCCAATGAGGATGGAGATGTAACTCAATCCGGTGTCCACGGATTACAATTTCCTGAAGCTGGCTTTCAAATTTCCCATACAACTCCGCATCCTGAGGTATCTCCGATTTTTTAAGCAGATTCAAATAAATCGTATCAACAAAAAAAACAGCTTTCCCACCAATCCTTTCCAACACCTCCAACAGCTCAGCCGTCGGCTTCAAAAGAGAAACAGAAGCATCACCACTTTTCTGAAAAAAAAGCTCATAATCCAAAGTCAGCAGACAATCAGCCATACCAATCAATAATTACCCCTTTTCCGTTCCTGATCTATGACATCCCCACAATAATTCCTGCCCTGTTTAGCAGCAACCAACCAACAAAATAGCTTATATTTGAATTTATTTAGCGGCATCTTCCAGAGATACCCTTTTTTCAATTCTCCTCCGAAACGGCTCTTAAAACGCTGTATTCCTTCATATTTACTTCCTTCATCCGGATTGATACGCGCCCCGACAAAATCATAATACTTCACACCGCGTTCCTTCATAAGCTTCATGGCAGACCAATGCAATAAATTCATGGCACCGGCATGCGGCTTAACGGCAGAGCCGCCAAACATATAATAGGCAGAACGATTTTCACTCCATAACAGAATTGCAGCCCCCTGAAGTTCTCCCTCAAAACTCGCAACCCAATAATCAATATGTTTCACTCTTGATAAACCCTCCAGCATACCTTGACTGAGAAGCCCGATATGCTGGCGTTCCAAGGTTGACTGTATCAAAGCTTCACAAACACCCCGGTTTTCTACCCCACAACTCACCCTTACGCCATCTTTTTCAGCTTTTTTTATAACATTACGATGTTTCGTATGTAAATTGGCAAACAACGCATCCTCATCCAAAGATAAGTCCACCACGTAAGAACCAAAAAAACAATTTACCGAACCTTGAGGACAACAACTGAACAAAGCTGTGACATGTTGTGTCAGAATAAAATCTACCGGTAAATTCTTTTTGATAAATCCGGTAACTTCATTCAAAAGGTAACTTACCCTGTCCTCCGTTGTAACTCCGGAATCTCCCAGAGTAAACAATAAATACCTGAAAAACAATTTCTTTTTGATGTAAAAAGGGAGTACAAACGAATCATGCACGATATACCCCCAATCCTCAACCTCCTGGGCTTGCAAATATTCAGGAGTAGCCAACACCTCACCACCCGTAATTTCTGCGATTTCGCTATAATCCTTTGTTATCCTCATCAGGCTTAAAATCTTTAATTATTTTTCCTAATTCCATATCCCCCGTAAAACCATTCCATGAGCCTCTGATAAAATAAAGTTGATGCATCAGTTTCTCTTTATGAAAAACATTTCCGACAACACCTTTGAAAAATAAAAAAGAATGAAATGCCAATTGCTCCGCACTCCGCCAAAAACCAAAATGCTTTTTAGCCAGATACACCTTATTACGCCCCATCAGATAAGAGGTATAAAACATCCGATGTTTTCCCCCTCCGGCATTGAGATGTTGGTGCCAGGCTTTAGCTTCAGTTGTAACCGCCAAATTGACTCCCAATTTCTTAGCTCTTAACCCCATATCAACCTCATCGGAATACATAAAAAGCAAATTATCCTGTAAACCAACCTGCTCATAAAATTCCCTCCGCGCTAAATTCATTCCGCCCGCAACTGTTTCACAAACAAAACTGTTAAAACCAAGAGCATCACAGACTGAACCGACATAAGGTTCTTTCAAAAACAAATATCTGCTAATAAAACATCCGACACTCTCAATCACTTCCGAATCCTTCTTCAAAACTACAGGAGCTACCATTCCCAATCCCTCATCACGATACAAAAAATGATACAATTTTGTCAATTCTCCTGCCGGTAACCGAATATCATTACCGATTAACAAAATGGCATCCACATTTTTATCAGCTAAAGCCACCTTTATCCCATCATTATATGCATACGTACAGCCTCCGTTAGAGCTACGCCTGATAATCTTAGAGCAAGGAAAAAAAGTCCTTAATTTACTTGCATATTCCTCACACGAATGATTATCAACTACAATATGCAAATACAACTCATCCTTGTATTCCTGATAATGTCCAAGCCATTCGGTGAACTTATAATCATCATTATAAGTGATTGTTATGGCAGCTACATTCATATAACCTCAAATTTTCTATTGTATAATCCAACTTACTCCGATCATTCTCCAACGGCAACTCCAATACCCTTTTATACAATCTCTTTGCAGTAGGGACATCTGCAGAATACTCCATCAAATCATATCCGGAAGCAACATAAATTCCGGCTCCGGTCAGAAAACTCACCATTTCCGTTGCCACATCTTCATCCCGGGCAACCAGAACAATTTTATGGTTATTGGTTCCTTCCGCCCCCCGGGTTATTATCCTGAAAAAATGGCTGTTTTCAAACGCTTTATGAATCAACTGTGAAAACTCACAACGAAAAGTCTGCTTAAAATTCGCATATAGAATACCACCTAAAATTCTACTCTCAAAACGATTCATAGAATCAAATACCATATCTACCCGTTTTTGCAAATAGAAATATAAATAGGAAAATAATACAAAAATCCTGTATCTCTTATAAGTATATATCTCATACCTGTTAAAATAATAATTCAGATAAGCCAATACATGCATCCCCCAGTGATTCTTTCTTTTAAAAGAATAATTTCTATTCGATGTCCAAAAAAAAGATCCCAAATGGCCCGGTGTGGATTTCCCGGGAGAAAAGGAAAAAAAACCGGCATCTCCCCAAGTTCCCGCCAAACGTCCATTCAGCTTGGCTCCAAAACTCTGTGCAGCATCATCAATCAACTTAATACCAAAGTCCTTACATATTTTTTCAATTCCAGGATAATCGACCGGATTTCCATACAAACCTGCCACTAAAATACCGGAAACATCAGGATGTTGTAAAATTTTCTTTTTTATATCCTCAACATCAGCATTCAGATCAGTTTCTGATAAATCATAATATATGGGACTAATCTTCAGACGCCTCAACACGGGCTTAACAGAGCTGCACATATAAACAGGCATCAACAACTTTCCCTGAATATTCAAAGATTTCAAACAATGATACAGAGAGGCTTTTCCGCTACTGCTATAACGCCAGTTCTTACCTGTCAGAGCAGACAATCCGGTCAGCTCCAATTGCCTCTTACAAAACCGGAATGGTACAAATTTTTCTATCCGTAAAGTCATCTTTAAATTTCCGCTCAAGCAGAGAATAAACCAATTGACTTATTTCAGCTAATAATTATAACAGAACATTCCAACAATCTCTTCGTATGGATCCTCTTCCTCACCTTTCACTCCCTGAAACACAATCCGGGTTCCGTTTTCTTCAAAATATCTCCTCAAATCTCCCTCCATCTGATTACTAAATATTCGCTGCACATGATAGCTAACCGGCTTTGCAGGTGCCCCTGCTATAAATGCATGGGAAGTATATTGTTCCGAATAATCCTTATTAACCAAGCTATTTCTTCCGGTAATGGTGTAATCCGGTACAACAGCATTTTTGGAAACCACAGTTCCCGGATTAAGCCAGCAACGTTGTCCAATTACAATAGGTCCGGTCACTCTCCCTATCCTACCTGTTTCTATATCCTTTATAAAATGCATATTAGTATCCATAATAACACATCCATAGGCTATTCTTGTGAAATCACCTATTATTATCCCATATTGGCTTTTCAGCATTGTTCCGCTTCCAATCACACAACACCTGCCCAGCTCCAGAGGACCTTTATAAGTCTCGATAGTAACACCCCCGCTAATCATAATATGCCCGTTGAAAATAAGATCATGACTTATCGTCCACTGTCCCGGAAGACAAGTAGAATAATGACTGTCAACATTCCGGCCAACTTTTACCAATCCCCGGCAAACAGGTCCGCGTATTATGATTCTTCCACTCAAATCGTATATCTTCAGCTTACCGTAAACCAATATGGGAAGTTTACAAGCCGTGCTAAAAGGTAATTTTCTAAAATTCAATCTTATGGTTGCCCTCCAATTTACAAGCCACAGTAACCTGAAAAAATGATAAATATGACGAAGGATTCTTTTTATATACTCTCTCATACGAACAAAGCTTATTTACCGGGCTTTCTTCCCCAAAATTTAGATAATAAACCAGCTAAACTTAAATTGATTACCGACCTCATCAAACACAGGGAGTAAAAAAAACTACATCCGAAAATAACCATCCCCAAACCATACCTCAAAAAAAGATGATTGAGATCCTTTACAAAAAAACTTAAAAGACAAAAAGCACAAGTAAAAATAAAAATCTTTACTGCCCTGGTTTTAAAAACAATATGATATACTTTTTTCATAATGCCGCACATCAGTAATAAATGACATACAGCAACAATAATAGACGATATGCCCAATCCCGTTAATCCCCAATAATAATAAGCAACCAAATTAAAAACTATTGAAAGGACATTCATAATGGTTGTTGTATAAACAAAAATCGATGACTTCTGTTTAGCCAACAAAATCATACCCATTGTATTTGAATAAATAGTAATCAATATACTGAAAATCGCATATTGAATATATTCCATGGATTGCAAAAACATTTCCGTATATAAAATCCTGATAAATAATGGCATAGCAAACATAAACAAGACAACCAAAGGCCCCATCAAAAGTAACCCAACCTCCGCCTGTCTGTTCACTTCAATCACCAATGCCTGATTATCCGAATGTATAGCAGATATTCGCGGATAGTAATCAGTTGTCAAAGCAGTTGTTATAATACCAAAATAAGCAACCACAATTGTACTGCCTGCCTGAAATATTCCTACTTCATCCAATCCTGACTGATGGCTAATAAAAGCACGAATAATAAAATCGGACAACATGCCAAATAAAGACAAATACATAAATGCCAGTCCCATCTTTATCATCCCCTTGCCATCCGTAAAAACTGTCCTGTTCTCCATCACCAACCTCACATAATTCACTTTACGGACATAAAGCCACGCTATCAACGCAGAAAAACCGGCTGCCAAAATCAATGAAGGAACAATACCTGCAAATCCCCAAAAATAGTACAGGGGTACAGATATTAATAATCCCAGCGAACTTCCATACACGGAAGCTTTTGCCAAATCCCGCAACCGCCTCATTCCTTTTAATATAGCTAACTCACCTTCACTAACAATAGAAAGAAATACAGCCATGGATAAAAAAATAAAGGCAACGATATGGTCACGGTTATTAAACGAAACATCGCTTAATACTCTGGCAAATACGATCGTTACTACAGCCCCCAGCAAAGCTGTAAACCAGACAATTTTTTTGGTAACGGTTATAATCCGATTTAATTTTTCAATCTCACAAGTCGCATTTGCCTCAGCAACATCCCTCACTGCACTCTGGGGAATTCCTAAACCAGCTACTGTCCTTAACATATTGACCGCTGAATTATAGAGACTGATCACTCCCATACCCTCCGTCCCCAACAATATCGCAACAGCCTTATTAATAGCAGCTTTCATCACAATATTAAAAACCTGCACAAATCCAAACAGAAAAGTGGATTTAAAAATAGACCTGTATGAACTCTCACTACTCTGCATCTGCTCTCCTCAGATATTTGCAAAAAAACAAATACATGTCATCCACCGTCTTATTCAACGGATAATTCTTCCCCATATAACTATAGTTACCAATAATAACCGGCTGGGGTACAACATTGTGTCCCCCGACCTCATCCGTATCAATAACAATAATTTCCGAACCTTTCTTATTCATAATGTCCGCAAACTGAACAGCTATATCATAAGACACAAAACGATCCCTTTTCGGCTGAATGATCAAATAGGGACATCTATAGGGCACATCCGAATGCGTATTATATACATACGGATCATATTTTCCAACTTTATCTTTTTCATAAGAACCTGATTTCATTCCAAACAAACGGATAAGCCCTGTCTTATACCCCAGTTTTTCCCAGACATTTTTTTCTATACTGATCAAAGGACACAATCCCCCTTGCGCCAGAATGGGAATAGAGGTATGATTCACTAAACTGGAAGCCGTAAGCCCCCCGTTTGAATTACAATATACCACACATCCGGAAAAGTCAATATTATTAAAATGTTCTTTAATATAATCATAAGCTTTAATAACAGAACGGACAGAAACCGGATTACCCAAACATCGGGTATGATCCACCTGCAAACGTTCAGAATAGGATTCAGGCATTCCGGCAGTACACAATACGGCACATCCCCTGGATACAAAATATCTTGTAAAATCATTATTTTCCGGTTCACTTCCCGAACTGCTTACCGTCCCACCCCCGCTATGGCAATAGATAACAAGAGGAATATCCTGCATGATCCGATTATTTTCCGGTAACATCAACACACACCAGTCCGGCTCAACATTGTAACCACCACGTCCATTCGGATCAGTTTCAACATCAACCTGAAATCTCACTATATTTTCATCCCATAGTGAACCTTTATCCCCATCATGACATCCGGAAGTTGACAAAGTCAATAACAAAAACAGCTCCCCCCAGAAAATTGTAATACAGTATTTCATTTATTATAAAACATCAAAAATAATACTCAGTTATAACAACAACGATTTCAGCCGTTCCCTCAAAGCTGTATAATCCTCCTTCAATTCTGCCGGACAACCGACAACAGTCCGGCCGGCCGGCACATCTTTATTCACCATCGCAGCCGTTCCTACAAGTGCTTCCTCATGAACAACCACTTTATTCAAAACCACTGCTTGCGGAGCTACATAAACAGAATCCTCCAAAGAAGATGACCCCATCAAACGTACCCCGGCAGTTAAAATACAATTGCGCCCGACCACACAATTGTGGGCGATATAACAAAAATTATCAATCATACAATGATCACCAATAGTCACAGCCCCTTCAAAAAGTGCATTAGCGACAGTCACCTGGTCACCAATATGAACATCACGACCGATAACCGTACCTCCGGCATGTTTCACTTTATAAGGTACTTTACAATGATCCCTCAACACCTGAAATCCCTCACACCCAATCACACAGTGACAGCCAATGACCGAATAGTCACCTATCACAGTATTTGGCTTCACAACCGTATACGGCCCTATCGAAACACCGTCACCAATAACAACAGGTCCTTCAATTACCACCGAAGGATGAATATCACATCCCCGGCCTACCTGGACAGAGTCGCCCGGTAATCTATAAAAATCAGTCTGTTCCAAAAGGACATGATGGATCTGATAAAATAACTCTTCAGGAAACGAAGAAAGAATATAACTAAACCGTTCTCCGGTAAGCGTCTTATACAAATCCGGAGTAATTATTAATGCCTGAACAACCGGATTATTTCTTGCTTTCTCAATGAAACCAACAGAAGCAACATAAGACAACACCGAGTTATAAACTGAACTCCGGTTACACAAACCCAACCCTTGAATAACGACATCCTCCCCGATGAAATCGGTATCCGCCAATTTGGCAATCTCAGACAACCGGGCTGATCTGCTATTCATTACCACATCTTTTAAACCACCAGCCACAAGGCAAAGCAACAAAATGGGAATGAAACTCCCGAACCCCCGGATATACTCCCTGCTCTCCGAAAACACTGTAATAACTATTAGGCAGATGAACTCCTGAACAAGAATACCCCCTTGCTTTAAAATCTTTCAAAGTGGCAGCTTTATCTTTGGCCAATATTCCAAAAACCCAATAATTAGGATTTATATTTTCTGTATCTAAAAAACATAAACCCGGCATTTTATCTGACAAAACAACTTGCCAATCAAACGCGTTTTGCCTTTGCTTTTCCAGCAACTCATCCAATTGCCCCACCTGCAAACAACCAATATAGGAAGCAACTTCATTCATAGTAACCCCATATCCGGGAAAGGATACATCACTGTTTGGATTGATTTCACCGGCAGCGTCACGGAAAGTTGAGCGATCGACTCCCAAATCCCTTATTCGTATAGCCTTCTGCACATGTTCCTTACATCTGAAAATCACAGCTCCCCCATCTATGGTATTTGGTAAACGGACAGTCTGAAACGACAATAAAGTGGCATCGGCTTCCAGCGTACCCAGTAGCTTTCCTTTATAATGCGCACCGAAAGCTTCAATACAATCATCAATCACAAACAACCCTTTTCTCCGGCCTATTTCATTTATCTCATCAATATACCCCGGATAACCGCAATGATGATTGTGAAATATAGCCTTAGTCGCAGGTGAAATTTTTCCTTCCACGCTTTCAGGGCACAACGTTCCCCGCTTGGGATCAACATCTGCCCAGACAACTTTCGCCCCGTAAGAAAGCAAAGGCATAGTGGAAGCCAGACAGGATTGCGGCGAAGCAATGATTTCATCCCCCCTTTTAACTCCCAAAGCCGCCAGCATGACATGTATTGCAGCCGTAAAACTATTTACAGTCACAGGTACTTGCAGACAATGTAAATACTTCTGTAAAGCATCTTCAAAACTCCTCCCCCATTTGCCATAAGCCAACGCTCCGCTATGCAAAATTTCTTCCAGACAGGGCAATTCATCCGGCATATAAGGTTTATACAATGGAATCATCACCACCCCCTCTTTATACAACTGACAATTCTTTCCCTCTCTTCTCCACTAACCCACCAACCGCAGGGAATATGAATCAAACGGGAATAAAATTCCTCCAATCCCGGCAACTCCCGGCGGGAAGCAGCAAAAATACTGTGCGTATCATTCCGGTGATGAAGAGGGGATACAGTTATTCCCTCAGACTCCATCATCTTTATAAAATCCTCCCGGCGTTCCACTTTCATCGTGTACAGCCAGTAAGAAGCTTCTGTATTTTTAGAATACTCAACCAGTTCAACTCCTGAAATATTTTTCAAATGTTCATCATAATACTTTCCATTTGAAATAAACCGGCCTAAAACCTCCTCCAGATACCTCATCTGCACCAGACCAATCGTTGCAGTTACATTATTCATCCCGTATTTAAACCCAACTTCCTGAATATCATTCTCCAAACGGGACTTTGTTTTATCCAGTCCAAACCATCTTTTCAACCGCGCCTTCTCATAATCCTTCTGATTTCCGACACACAAAAAACCACCGTCAACTGTCGTCACATGCTTAATTGCCTGCAAAGAAAATAAAGTATAAGGAGAATTACTGCCTATCAATTGCCCGTTAAATTTAGCTCCCAAAGCATGGGCGGCATCTTCTATTACTGGAATCTTAAAATCATGGGCAATCCGGTTGAATTCCTCCATATCACACACCATTCCGGCATAATGCACAACAACAATAGCCTTTGTTCTCTCATTAATAAGCGAACGAACCGAAAAAGGATCCAACAAACCATTCCGCGGATTCACATCCCCCCAAACAACCCTGGCTCCGGTCATGGCAATCGCCGTATTCGTTGGTTCTGCTGTCATCGCCGTACTGATAACTTCATCTCCGGGCTTCACTCCGGCCAGTAACAAAGCCAGATGAAGCGCATCTGTCCCCGCATGAACTGCCAGCGAAAAAGGATTCCCTATAAATTTACTAAACTGAGCTTCAAATTGATATACAGCCTCTCCCTCTGCGATATAACCACTGTAAAGGATTTTCTCCAATTCAGGCATCAAAACTTCACGCTCGGGAATATACGGTTTAACTAATGGAATCATCATAATCCTTTTCAGTAATTTTTTAATTCATCCCGGACATAATCCAGGGATAACAACAACTGTTTTAACTCATCGACTGATAATCTCCTCGTATTGGCGGAATTATACTCATCTTCAATCAATTTCGGACCATCCTTTTGTATATATTTTGTATAATTCAAATCCCTGAAATCCGCAGGGACACGATAAAAATCACCCAAATCGAAAGCTTTGGACATCTCTTCCTTGGTACACAGTGTCTCATACATCTTCTCACCATGCCGGGCACCGATTATTTTTATTTCATTATTGGCATGAAACAATTCACGGACAGCTGTTGCCAAATCGATTATTGTAGCCGCAGGTGCTTTCTGGACAAACAAATCTCCTGGTTCCGCATGTTCAAATGCGTATAACACCAAATTAACCGCATCATCCAAAGACATCATAAAACGGGTCATCTCAGGAATCGTTACCGTCATAGGCACACCCTCTTTGATCTGCTTAATAAATAAAGGAATAATAGAGCCCCTGGAACACATCACATTGCCATAACGAGTAGCACAAATCACCCCTCCATTTTGCATCACCCTGGAATCCCGTGCTTTAGAAACTGCCAGTTTCTCCATCAGAGCCTTTGTCATTCCCATAGCATTAATTGGATAAGCTGCTTTATCAGTACTTAAAACCACCACCTTCTTCACATTATTCCTGGCAGCAGCCTCCAATACATTTTCCGCTCCATATAAATTGGTCCGTATCGCCTGCATAGGATAAAATTCACAAGAAGGCACCTGTTTTAAAGCTGCCGCATGAAAAACATAATCCACACCTAACATGGCATTATTGATCGAATCAAAGTCCCGGACATTACCAATGATAAAATTCAACCTATCATTTTTATATTCGATACGCATATCTTCCTGTTTCTTCTCATCACGGCTAAAAATCCGGATTTCTTTTAAATCCGAATTTAAAAAATGTTTCAAAACAGCATTACCAAACGAACCGGTTCCTCCGGTAATCATCAACACTTTATTTTTAAACATATTGGATTGTATTTATTATTCTTTTACATGCTTCCCCGTCTCCATAAGGATTTACAGCTTTGCTCATCCGATCATAATATTCCGGTTCATCTAATAAAGCAGAAACCTCATTGACTATTTTATGATAATCTGTGCCAACCAATTTAACCGTCCCCGCCTCCAAAGCCTCCGGTCGTTCAGTTGTATTGCGCATAACTAACACAGGCTTACCCAATCCCGGAGCTTCTTCCTGAATACCACCGCTGTCTGTCAATACAATTGTACTTTTCTCCATCAGATAGATAAAAGAAAGATATTCCAAAGGTTCGATAAAAAACATATTGGACAGTCGGGCAGCACCGAAGACTTCATAGATTGGTTGCCGCACATTGGGATTCAGATGCATCGGATAAACGAAATCCACCTGAGGATATTTTTCGGTTAAAGTTTTAATAGCTTGACACATGTGAATGAATCCATTCCCAAAATTCTCCCGACGGTGTCCTGTAATTAAAACAAGACTCCGATCCTCATTCAAACGTTTCACATTATATCCGGCTTTTTTCAGAGAAACTTCCAGCTGTATATCCAAAGACTTATCATGTTTGATTTTGTCCACAACCATATATAAAGCATCGATCACCGTATTACCGGTCACTGTAATCGCTTCTTCTTTTATCCCTTCGTCCAATAAATTCTGACGGCTCAGTGGTGTGGGAGAGAAATGGTAGCTGGCAATACGACCGGTAATCAACCGATTCATTTCTTCCGGCCAGGGACTGTATATATTATGTGTACGCAAACCCGCCTCTACATGTCCTACCGGAATTTGCTGATAGAATGCAGCCAAAGCTGCCGAAGTCGAGGTAGTGGTATCCCCATGTACAAGAACTATATCAGGCTGCGTTCCTTTCAATACATCCCGCATCCCCGTCAACACCCGGGCAGTAACATCATACAAATCCTGACCTTGTTTCATAATATTCAAGTCATAATCAGGAACAATCTCAAATAACTGAAGTACCTGATCCAACATCTCACGATGCTGCCCTGTTACACATACAATAGTCTGGAATTGCTCAGGATATTTCTGGAATTCTTTTACCAGCGGTGCCATTTTAATGGCTTCAGGACGAGTCCCGAAAACAAGCATTACTTTTTTCACAACCGGATCAATTCTTCTTGTAAATACCACAAAAATCCAATATTACTTTATCATCCCGATAAGGAAGTGTCTTAAACTCTTTATGTGCTACCAAAAATACCACAATATCTGCCTTCTCATAAGCTTCAGCATAGTCCGCCAGCTTAAACACTTTATGTTCAGACACATTGGGCTCCACCACTAAAATATCGGCGTTATTACAGCTCTGCAATACTTTTGTCGTAATATATTTCGCTGGAGATTCACGAAGATCATCGATATTGGGTTTGAAGGCAAGTCCCATCATTGCGACAATCGGTTGACGATGATGAACCAATTCAAACTTCAACATCTCGTTTTGTACTTTTTCTGCACACCAAAACGATTTATAGTTATTAATCTCACGAGCTTTAGATATAATCTGGGATTCCATCGGAAAATCCGCCGTAATAAAATAAGGATCGACAGCTATGCAATGGCCCCCCACTCCACATCCCGGCTGTAGAATGTTGACACGCGGATGTTTATTCGCCAACTCAATTAATTCCCATACGTTAATCCCAGCTTTGTCACAAATCAATGACAATTCATTTGCAAAAGCAATTTGTACATCCCGGGAAGAATTCTCCGTTAATTTACACATTTCGGCCGTACGACTATTTGTTCGATGCAATTTTCCCTGTACAAATTGACTGTAGAATGCAATTGCCTTTTCAGTAGATTCAGGATTTATACCACCAATTACCCGATCATTATGCACCAGTTCATATATTACATTTCCAGGCAAAACACGCTCCGGACAGTAAGCAATATAAATATTCCCTTCCAATTCAGGACGCTCATCAAAAATAAGTTTTGTCATCATTTCCGTCGTTCCTATCGGAGAAGTCGACTCTATAACAAATAAATCTCCCACTTTCAAAAAAGGGATAACAACACGAGTAGCAGCCTCGACATAGGATATATCCGGTTCATGATTCCCTTTAAAAGGAGTAGGCACAACTATAAAGTAAGCCTCGCTGATCTCCGGCTTCACAGCAGCTTTCATCTGGCCGGAAGAGATCACTTCCTCCAGATAAGCTTCCAAGCCAGGCTCTACGATATGTAATTTCCCTTGATTAGTCATCTCTACAACTTGGGGATTAATGTCTACCCCAATCACTTCTATACCGTGTTTAGCAGCAATTATAGCTGTAGGCAGGCCTATATAACCCAATCCCATAAATGCTTTCATTGTTATCAGATTTTAAACAAGAATTATTAACGACTATTTTAGATGAAGGTACCTCCAAAATGCCAATAAAAAGAGTTCAATTAAATCAGAATTTAATTAAACCAGTTCCCATTACATATAGGATATTAAACAAAACTCCCTGATCCGATAACAGATCAGGGAGTTTTGTTTAATATGAGATAAAAAACGATTGGAATGCAATTTTTACATAGAATATTATGTGATTTGCATAATTCGGATAATATAATTATATTTGTATAAAAATGGAGTTATGAGGAAAATAGTGAACCCTTTTATTGTGACGGGGAAAATCGATCCGGCCTATTTTTGTGATCGGGAAGAAGAATCGGCCCGTTTGATCCGGTCGTTGGATAACGGGAATAATTTGGTGATTATTTCCCCGAGAAGGATGGGAAAGACGGGATTAATTCAGTTTTGTTATGAAAAACCGGAATGGAAAAAAACGTACTACACTTTTTTCATCGACATCTTACATACTTCCAGTCTGAGGGAGTTTACCTATACGCTGGGGAAAGAGATTTATGAAACGTTGCTGCCCCGGAGTAAAAGAATGACTCAACTTTTTATGCAGACACTGAAATCAATTAGCGGGAAATTCGGTTTCGATCCGCTGTCGAATACCCCGACTTTTAGTTTGGAGTTAGGGGATATCGACCGACCCGAATATACGTTGGATGAAATTTTCGTTTATCTTGCCAAAGCCGATAAACCCTGTATTATTGCCATCGACGAATTTCAGCAGATCGCTAAATATCCGGAAAAGAATATCGAGGCTTTGTTGCGGACACATATTCAAAAAATAAATAATTGCCATTTCATTTTTGCAGGAAGTGAACGGCATATGATGCAAAATATGTTCGTATCTGCTTCACGTCCATTTTACCATAGTGCAGATATGCTCGAACTAAGTGCTATCCCCGACGAGAAATATATTCCCTTCATTGTCGGTAATTTCAATAAATTCGGAAAATCTATTTCCGAGGACACGGCCAAACGGGTATACGCCTTGTTTCAGGGGCATACTTATTATATTTAAAAAACTTTTACTGAAGGTTTTCCGGATAC
>ENA-UEPV01001143-UEPV01001143.1-human-gut-metagenome-genome-assembly--contig:-NODE-1143-length-17275-cov-4.451332_pt1 | contig 17275 bp, 14 predicted proteins | sample MGYA00242942_ERZ507925 | MGnify/ENA primary metagenome ERZ507925 (study PRJEB26167, sample SAMN06115453) | human gut metagenome | host: Homo sapiens | place: China:Fujian | collected 2015-08-26... | reverse complement strand
ATTACTTCGGGATATTTGGCACAAAGCCAGTACGGCATTGCCGCACTCGGCGTGGCAAGATTGACTTTCACACCGATTTTTCCGAGATTTCCGAGTATATCATCGAGAAAAGAAAAATCAAATTTCCCTTCTTCCGGTTCGAGAAATCCCCACGAAAATATCCCCACCGAAAACGTATTGCACCGCGCCTTTTGCATTAAGCGCAGATCTTCCCGCAAAATCTCGGGCGTTTGCAGCCACTGCTCGGGGTTGTAATCGCCTCCGTGTAAAAAATATGCGTTTTCCTTCTTCGATTTTCTCATCGTTTTCTTCCCTTTCTTATCGTTTTTTTTCAGTTCTGTCTGCGAACAGAACTGAAAAAAGGCTAATAGCAAGCTATTAAAAAACCGTTCCCTTGTTTTTTATCTCTGCGCTTTAAACGTCAGCGTTCTTGTAGAAAAATCGCCCCACAAACCGCCGATCAATAGTCCGCAACGCATAATCACGTCGCCGCGAAGGCGCAAATCCAATTCGGGAATTTCATACGCCTCGTTTTCGTCCAGTCCGTCCGGGTACACCCTGCACGCCTTGTCGTTGGGCAGATAAATCGGCTTCATCATCGTAAGCACTGCAAATTTTTTATCTTTCGATACAAGCATTTCGGCGAATAAATTTTCTTCCAAGGGATTATTCAGCCGATACAAATCCCCCGATAACACCAGCGTTTCTATCTCTTTATAACGCGCAATCTGCGCCTTGATTGCCGAAACTTCCCCGGCGGAAAGTTTTGCGGGATCTAATTCGTACCCCGTCGCCCCCAGCTGCGCCACCGCCGCCCGCGAAGAAAACGGCGTCACTCTGCCGCTCTGGTGATTGGGACATACCGATACGTGGCAGGACTGCGTTGCAAGCGGATAGCAATACGAAGTGCCGTACTGAATAATCGTGCGAAGGTACGCGTCGGAATTATCGCTCGCCCAAACCTGCGGGAAATAATACAGCATACCGGGATCGAACCGGCATCCGCCGCTCGCGCAGCCTTCGAAAAACACGTTCGGAAAGCCGTTGATCAGCCGTTCGCAAAGATCGTACAGTCCGAGAACGTATCTGTGATGCGTTTCTTTGCCGTTTTTACCGAGCTTTACAGAATAATTATCGGTGAGCGTTCTGTTCATATCCCATTTCACGTAGTCGATCGGGTAGGCTTTTAAAATCTCGCTCACGCTTTCCACGATATAATCGCGTACTTCCTTCCGCGTTAAATCAAGTACCAGCTGACTGCGCCCCGGGCAAGGTTTTAATCCGGGAACACCGATCGCCCAATCGGGGTGTGCGCGATACAAATCGCTGTTTTCGCTCACCATTTCCGGCTCGAACCAAAGACCGAATTTCATTCCGCTATTGTGCGCGTAATCGGCTACTTTCCGAAGATTTACTTTCTTCTCGTTCACGCGCCAGTCACCCAAAGCGCAGCAATCGTTGTTTCTCGCGCCGAACCAGCCGTCGTCAAGCACGAACGTATCGATGCCGGTGCCTTTCACTCCATCGATAATCGCGCAAAGTTTTTCCGTATCGAAATCGGCGTACGTGGCTTCCCAGTTATTGATAACAATCGGGCGCGGAAGAAAAGAAAAACGGGGATTTACAAGGTATTCTCGATATAAATCGTGAAACGCGAGGCTCATTCCGCCAAGACCGTTATCCGAATACGTCATCACGATTTCCGGCGTTACGAATTTCTTTCCAGGCTGCAATTCCCACGAAAAATCGTAATCGTTAATGCCGCCAACGATACGTAATTCTTCGTTCTGCTCGATCTGCGCTTTCAGCGCGAAATCGCCGCTGTACACAAAATTATACCCGTATGCTTCGCCTTGCTTCTCGTTCGTCGTTTTCCGCACGAGCGCGAGAAACGGATTCATCTGTCCCGAAGAAACCCCGCGGTTGCTGTCGATCGTAAACGTGCCGTGAGAAAGCGAAACTCTTTCTGCAAAACGCTCGCGCAAATGCGCGCCCGGCAGCGTGATTGCCTGCCATTCTTTATCCGGCATATCCACGCAGAACGAATACACGCGATCAAGAATAAACGGCTTTTCACTCTCGTTTTCTATTTTCGCATGTCGCAAAATCACCGGCAAATCTTCGAAAACGGTATAGTAAAGCGATACTTTCGCGCCATGCAGATCGTCTTTCAAAATAATTTCAAGCGTCTGATTGCCGCGCACGGAAGGCAGCCCTTCGAGCGTGGGTTTTTTATCGTAAATCGTATACCCCGAATACACGAAATCGCCCACGCGCACGCCGTCAAAATCAAAAGCAAGCATGCTTTCGCGATAATCGCTTCTGCCGTATGCGGGACATTCGTTTGCATACACGTTCAGCGATTTATCCCGCCATTTTCCCGCGATATTGCTGCCATGCCCGCGATCCACAAGATACACCGTGTGCGAAAGGTCTTCACGAGAAATGCGCTTGCCGTAATACAGGTGGTTTAAAAATCCGCATTCGTTTACGCAGAATATGTACGATACATTCTTACTTTCGAGATAAAACGTTTTTGTATGCTCGTCAAAAAAAATCATGAAAATCGCTTAAAATCCTTTTTCCCCTATAAAATCCTCACGGTTATATTATATCACATTTTTCATCGCACTTCAATTTTATCCGCTATCTTATATCCGCTTTATACTTACCGATATTGTCTTTACGCTTTTTATATAATCGCCCCGCGCGCCGCTCAGCCACACGCTTTGCCGGATCTTCCGCCGCGCTCTCAGCTCGGGGTAATAAATTTCTTTTTCGTCTTTCATATTACGTCCTATAATTCTTTTGTTTCTTCTTTTTGCAGAACAAACGCTAAACGGTATGTACCGTTTTGCCGCACGCTTTTTCATCGATAATTTTCCCGTGCGATCCTTTACGGAAAATATTATATCATACGTCTGATAAAGTCGCAACGGTACTTCAAAAAAAACGCTTAAAATTATTTTAGAATTTCAATTATTCAAGAAGTACCTTTGTTTCGCTTGACAAAATAGCGTAAATCGGTTATACTACAAAAAAAATGCCGCGAGCAAAAAAGGAAACAGATATGCTTCAACCCGTAGAACTTTCGATTACCAAAAACGCAGAGCAAATCACACAGATCGCGCACGCGCTCTCCTCGCCCGCGCGTATGGAAATTTTAAAATTGCTTACTTATAAAAACCTGACGATCAAACAAATCGCCGACGAGATCAAACAGCCGCTGAATACCACCCTGAATCATATCAATCTGCTGGAACAAGCCGGTCTGCTTGCCACGCAGATTTCCTACACCTCTAAGGGAAAATCGAAAACCTGCTACCGCATGCTCGATAGCGTAAACATTCTTTTATTCGATCCATCGATGGATTTACCGCAATTGAAATACGAAGAATATCAACTGCCGATCGGCTCGTTTTTCGATTTTTTCGATCTTGCCGCGCCGTGCGGCCTTGCGTCGGCAACACGTGGGCTCGGCAACGACAACGATCTTTCGGTATTTCTGTTACCGGAACGCGCCGCGGCTTCCCTGAGCTATACGGAGCCTGCCATACCTGTGGGCAGCTATTATCCCGACGGTGATGCTTCGGCGGATCATTATATGGAGGTCTCGTTCGAGGACGGAAAGTATTACATGACATACAAAAGTCCCGACGGCAGCCTTTACGGTGGTGCAACTTCGGAATATTACGGAAAAAAGCAGTTTATCGTTCATACCATTCATTCAAACGACAGTGTGGTCATATGCACTCAGTGGCATGACAGGACATCAGCTGATGATGACGGATTTTCTGAGGGACTGTGGCCGGGCGAAAAGATCATTGTGGACGGCACTCTCAAAGGTGTTGTTTTTAACGATGACGGCTCGGTCGATATCCAGCCCTATGATCTGGGTACAGGATACAATCAGTCAGATGTTCGGAATGGGGTATATATGAAAATGGCTGAAAGCAGATGATGTTTTGCATGAAGCCGATATGCTTCAGAACGTATCGGCTTCATAAGCTTATTTATCGGAGGACATCATGAAAAGTAAAATAACGAAAATAATCTTTTGGATTTATAATATAATAATGCTCCTGTTCTATTTCAGGATACTGCCCAAGCCGGTAAATCTGGCAATGTCAAGAGAGCTGGTTCGTGATATGCGTGAGGGCGGCTGGCAGGTTTATAATCTTGTTCCGTTCAGCTCCTACAGTGAGATATGGATAGATCCTGCGGGAAATATCATGCGTATTATATGGCATATAGCTATGTTTGCGGTACTTGCATTCCTGCTTTCGGCAGCCTTTGAAAATATGCCGCTGAAAAAGCGATGCGCACTGCTTTTGGTATATGCGCTTCTGCCTGAGGTTGTGCAGTTTGTGCTTTCCATAGGACTTTTTGATATTGATTCGGTGATACAGAATATTTTCGGTGCGGCTTTGGGACTGCTGGCGGCGTGGGCTTTTGGAAGGCTTTTCGGCAGGAGAAAAGCTCAGACCTGAGGTTATATGGGAGGAACGAGACGTATGCAATGGACTAAACACAAGAGCATTACAGCTGTTTTTGCTGCTGCACTTCTGCTTACCGCCTGCGGGAGCGGTGCGAATGAACAGGCAGTAAGCAGTTCAGCCGAAAGTGCATTGACCGAAAGTACCTCTGCCGCAGATACGGTCAGTGAAACCTCCTCAGACTATGACAATGCCATAGAGCGGGAATATGACGGGCGTATCACGCAGCTTATGGACGCCTTTGCGGGGAAGGACAAGGAAACATTGCGAATGCTTTGCTCTGCGGACAGCACCTCGGCGTTTGATTTTATTGACGGCGTTGATATTTCGGGGTACAGCATTATTTCGTCGGAGATAAATGCAGGCTCCAACCCATCGGATTTTTCAAAGACCTATCATATCGGCGTGAATGTGACCGAAAGCAGCGATGACCGCTTCAAAGCAGGAGAGAATGTGTGGACGGTGACAGCTCTTGATCCTCTCGGTGAATATTCGTTTTTCGGTGCGCTTTCAATAGGCGATGAGAGCCGTGAAAGTATCCGTTTGCTTGAGCGCAGCGGCGGTGTTTCCGATAAGGTGTGGTTCTGCTATCAGTGCATGGTGGAGCTGGAGCCTTACATAAGATATACCGAGCCTATAGCAAAGGACGAGGATTTTTACAGCTCTTATGCAAGATTTCTGGGCAAGTTCGCCGAGAGCAGTGCGGATAATTTCAACGATGCCGCTCAGAAGTATTTCGGCATAGACGCAGGCTTTGATGACGATAATATTCAGCCGCTGTGGTACGGCGCTTATGAAAAGGAAGCGTCGGCAGCTTATGAAGATGAAAATGAGGTCATCATTGATTTTTATGCGGATTCTCTTCTGCTTACAAAAGCCTGCACCGTTAAATTTACCCTTGATGATACTGACGGATATATCCGCCTTGACGGCACGGAAGTGACATATGATTCGGGGCTGAAAATAGCATCATATACTACATAGATCTCGGAAAGCAGGGCGGCATATGAGCGGAACAGCATTAAAGATCATTGCACTCATACTTATGACAGCCGACCATATCGGGGACTATATCCCCGATATGCCCCTGTGGCTCAGGTGGATAGGGCGGATATCCTCGCCACTGTTTTTCTTCTGTGCCGCAGAGGGAGCGGTGCATACAAGCGACAGGCGCAGATATCTTAAACGGCTCTGGCAGGCAAGCACGGCAATGGTAATGCTGGAAGCTGTACTGCCTGCGGTTTTGTCCATGTATTTCAGGATAACCTTGTACGATTTCGATAATAATATTTTTCTTTCCATATTTCAGGGCGTGCTTATTATCTCCATACTTGAAAGCACGAAAAACGACAGTCGGAAAAGGACAAAATATCTTCTGTGCTATGGTGGATATCAGTTTATACTGGCAGTGCTTTCATATACTGTTGAGGTCAATGACCCGATCATGGCGGCAGGCATAGATATAAACCTTATCCCCATACTAAGGGACTGGGACAGTATAGTGTTCACCCTGCTCGGCTCTTTGTGGCACAGTGAGGGACCTGCTGTTCTTACAGCTTCCATAGTTCTGTTTTATTTCTGCCGTGAAAATAAAAAGCGGCTGGCGGTGTGGTATTCGGCATACTGCGCTCTGTATTTCCTTATATTTGTGCCGCAGATCGGAATACATTTTTTCAATTTCCTGCAAAGGTGCGGGCTGCCAAGCAAGCTGGTTTATCTGCTTGCGCTGCCGATAAATGCGCTGGGCATTCCCACTATGCGGGTGTATTCGGCAGGAAGCTTTGCCGATTCTCTTCTGCGGATAAATTTTCAGTGGATGATGATATTTGCGCTCCCGTTTATGCTTATGTACAACGGCAAAAAGGGAAAGGGCTTTGGCAGGCTGTTTTACATATATTACCCTGTTCATCTTGTTATCATTCACATTATATCGGCGATAATATGACCCATAATAAGCTCAGGCTGACGGACATTAGTATTTCGTCAGCCTGAGCTTTATTTTACCCTGACCGATACTTATAAAACGGTTGCAATTTCCGCAGCGCTATGATATAATGATAAAATACGATATTATGCAAAATTCAATGAAACCGTTAAAACAGAGGAATTTTTATGCCGAACACCGAAAATGAGCTTATCCATATTGAGGGCACTGTGGAGACCGTTTTGTTCTGCAATGAACAGAACGGCTATATCGTCCTCGACCTTGACACTGGCGGCGACTATGTTACCGTGGTGGGTGAGCTGGGAACTATCGAAGAGGGCGAGGAGCTGCGGCTCACGGGAAAATATGTCACTCACCCCAAATTCGGCGCTCAGTTCAGGGCAGAGGCATGCGAGCGGAAGCTGCCTGCCACTGAGGCCGCCATACTGAAATATCTTTCCTCGGGAGTTATAAAGGGCATCGGCCCCACCCTTGCAAAGCGCATGGTGGAGGAGTTCGGCGACAAAACTCTGGAGGTCATTGAAAACACCCCCGAGGATCTTATAAAGGTCAAGGGAATGTCCGCCAAAAAGGCTGACGAGATATCACAGGAATTCAGGCGCATTTTCGGCATACGTGCGCTGATGATATTCCTTGCGGGCTACGGAGTTTCCCCCTCTGTGGCGGTGTCCGCATGGAAGCGGTGGGGGCAGTTTGCGGTGGAGCAGATAAAGGCGAACCCCTACATTCTCTGCTCCCAGGGCATTGAGCTGGAATTTTCCAAGGCTGAGGAAATGGCAGCAAAGCTGGAGATACCCAAGGACAGCCCGGGACGCATAAGGGCGGGCATTTGCTATATCCTTACCCACAATGCTTTTAACGGTCACACCTGTCTGCCCGAGGACAGGCTGAAAGAAACTGCCGTAAAGCTGCTGGACGTGGGCGAAGAGGTGTTTGACGATAATCTTTCCGCTGCCTGCGATGATGACGAGCTGTGCGTTTATGACAAGGACGGCAGGAGCTTTGTATTTTTGCAGGACTTTTTCCGTGCGGAGCAGTACATAAGCACCCGACTTTCCGTGATGAACGACTGCTTCAAGGACACGGGAACGGATTACAGCAAGCTTATCGACATTGAAGAGAAAACAAAGATAATCACCTATGCGGACAAGCAGAGAGAGGCTATATCTCTTGCACTTTCAAAGGGCTTTCTTATCCTGACGGGCGGCCCCGGTACAGGTAAGACCACTACCCTCAAAGCCATAATCTCTCTTTATGAGCAGAGGGGCATGAAGGTGATGATAACTGCTCCTACAGGCCGTGCGGCGAAGCGTATCGCCGACCTGACGGGATATCCCGCCAAGACCATTCACCGCCTGCTGGAAGTGATGTACGACAAGTCGGGGCAGCTTAAATTCAAGCACAACGAGCAGGATCCCGTTTCCTGTGATGTTATGATAATAGATGAGATGTCCATGGTAGATACTCTGCTTTTTGAGTCGCTGCTCAGGGCTTTGAAGCTTTCGTGCAGGCTCATAATGGTAGGTGACAGCGACCAGCTGCCCTCGGTTGGGGCGGGAAATATCCTGAAAGACATGATAGACAGCGGCAGGCTGACTGTTGTTGCCCTTAACGAGATATTCCGACAGGCTCAGCAGAGCTGTATCATCACCAATGCCCACAAGATAGTGAACGGCGAGGAGCCTGACCTTTCCCGCAAGGACAGCGACTTTTTCTTTATGCAGCGCCTTGATGCGGAGGGGGCGGCAGTGACTGTCACCGAGCTTTGCAGCAGGCGGCTTCCCGATGCTTACGGCTATTCTCCGCTGGATGATATTCAGGTGCTGTGTCCCTCACGAAAGGGCATACTGGGTTCGGTGGAGATGAACAAGATGCTCCAGAGGGTGCTCAATCCCCCGAAAAAGGAGCTTTCCGAGGTAAAGGGCATACTTTTCACCTTCCGTGACGGCGATAAGGTGATGCAGACCAAAAATAACTACGATATTGTCTGGAAAAAGGACGGTGAGAACGGCACGGGAATTTTCAACGGCGATATCGGCACTATAGTAAAGGTAAAGCGTGGCGAGGGCACGGTGGTCATTGACTTCGAGGGGCGCATTGCGGAATATTCCCTTGAAATGCTGGAACAGCTGGAGCTTGCCTATGCCATTACCGTTCACAAGAGCCAGGGCAGCGAGTTCACGGCGGTGATAATCCCGCTGCTTGGCGGATTTGACAAGCTTTATTACAGAAATCTCCTTTACACGGCGGTAACGAGAGCCAAAAAGATGCTTATAATCGTCGGCTCCAAATCCATTGTGGAGAAGATGGTGCATAACGACAGGCGCACGCTCCGCTACACCTGCCTGCGGCATATGATAGAAAGCGAGCTGGGCTGATATGGACAGGCGCATTATTGCGGGGGACGATGTTTTTTCAAATTGCTTTTCGAGTGCTTTTAAAAGCAATTTGAGAAGCAACTTGAAAAGCGATTTAAAAAGCAATTTGAAAGCCTATCTGCTTGACCTTGCCTTTCCAAACCGCTGTCCTTTCTGCGGTGAGTTCATTGCCTATGATATTTTGTGCTGCGAAAAGTGCTTTCATGAGGCTCTGTGGGCTGATGAAAATATATGCACAGGCTGCGGGAAATCGCTCCTCGAAGGCTGCATATGCGGAAATGTGAGCTATGACGGCTGCTATGCGGCGGCATATTATGCGGATAGCGTAAGGGACTGTATCCACAACCTTAAATTCCACGGCAACACAAACGGTGCCGACATATTCGGCAGGGTGCTGCGTGACAGACTGGAAACGGACGGCGTTTTGAGCGGTATTGACCTTATAGTCCCCGTTCCCATGACATCAAAGCAGAAGCGTGAGCGTGGATATAATCAGGCGGAGCTTATTGCAAGGGCGATATCGGCAGGCGAGGTGCCTGTGGAAGATGTGCTTTGCAGAAAGCACGTTAAGACATCGCAGCATCTTCTCGGCGCTGAGGAGCGCAGGAGTGCGGTGGGAAAACAGTATTCGGCGACAGAACGTGACCTTTCGGGCATGACGGTACTTCTTGCAGACGATGTTATCACAACAGGCTCGACCCTCAGCTGCTGCGCATCGCTCCTTAAACAGATGGGAGCGGTAAGGGTGATATGCGCTGCTGCGGCAACTGTATAAATATAGTAATAAGGTGGTTTTTTATTTGAAAAGCAATACAAAGGTGGCAGCTATCCATGACCTTTCGGGCGTGGGACGCTGTTCGCTGACGGTGATACTGCCTACCCTTTCGGCCATGGGCATTCAGGTATGTCCCGTTCCCACGGCGATACTTTCCACGCACACGGGCGGTTTCGGTGATGTGGTCATGCGTGATCTTACCGATTATATGTCCCCTGCACTGGAGCATTATAAGCGGTTCGATATGGATTTTGACTGCATTTACAGCGGATTTCTTGCTTCTACCGACCAGATAGATCACTGCCTGGAGTTTTTTGCGGACTATCCCAAGGCGCTCAAAGTGGTGGATCCCGTTATGGCAGACCACGGAAAGCCCTATAAGACCTGCACCGCCGAGCTGCGCCGCAGAATGGGAGAGCTTGTTGCTGTGGCGGATATCATCACGCCCAACATGACCGAGGCAGCCATACTTCTGGGCGAGGATCCCAATCTGCTTCCCCGCTCCGCTTCGGAGATGAAAAGCATTCTGGTGAGACTTTCAAAGCTTGGCCCCAAGATAGTCGTCATCACCAGCGCATTTATCTGCGGAGAATGCTGCAATGTGGGCTATGACAGTGAGCACAACAAGTTCTGGAAGGTGCCCTATGTGCAGGTGAACGCAAGCTATCCCGGCACAGGAGATGTGTTTGCTTCCGTACTTACGGGAGCGGTTCTGAGAGGGGACAGCCTGCCCATTGCCATGAACAGGGCAGCGTCATTCCTGGAGCTTGCAATCAAGACCACATACAGCTACTGCACCGACCCCAGAGAAGGCATCATGCTTGAAAGATGCCTGGGCTTTCTTATTGATAACCCCAATCTCTGCGATTACGAAACACTGTGAGAAAGGATATGCTATGCCTTCTTTGAATATAGTTCTTGTGGAGCCGCAGATACCCCAGAACACGGGGAATATCGCACGCACCTGTGCCGTTACGGGAGCAAGGCTCCATCTTGTCCGTCCCATGGGCTTTCAGATAGATGACAAAAAGCTGAAGCGTGCTGGACTTGACTACTGGGACAAGCTTGACATAAGCTACTATGACAATACAGATGATTTCTTTGAGAAAAACAGCGGCGGGAATTATTTCTTCTTCACCACCAAGGGCAGGAAGATACATTCCGATGCAGAATATCCCGACAACAGCTTTCTTATTTTCGGACGTGAGGACGCTGGGCTTCCCGAAGAGCTTTTGTATGCCCACCCCGATGAATGTGTAAGAATACCCATGAGAAGCACGCTGAGAAGCCTTAATCTGTCAAACTCCGCTGCCATTGCAGTTTATGAGGTGCTGAGGCAGTGGGGCTATCCCGACCTTGAAACAAAGGGTCAGCTCACAAAATTTTCATGGTAAAATATAATCATAATTATGCCGCAAAAGCGGCGGAATGGAGAAAATCATGGCAAAAATAAAGATCATCACAGACTCGGCAGCCGATATCGCCAAGGCTGACAGCGCAAAGTACGGCATTGACGTTCAGGGCTTCCCCATCACCGTAGGCGACAAGAGCTTCCGTGACGGCGATATTTCCAACGACGAATATTACGACCTTATCGACGCTTCCGCTGAGCTTCCCGTTCATTCTCAGCTCACAGCATTTGAGTTCGAGGAGCTTTATGAAAAATATGCGGAAGAGGGTTACGAGGACATCTTCTATGTTTCCATAAATGCCCACGGTTCCGCTACATATCAGAATGCCTGCATGGCAAGGGATAATTTCTTTGAGGCTCACCCCGAAAAGAAGGGCTCCCTGAGGATACGTGTGCTTGATTCCACCAGCTATTCGGGCGCATACGGCTATCCCGTTATCCGTGCGGCGCAGATGGCAGAAGAGGGCAGCTCTGCCGATGATATCGAAAAGTATCTTACAGACTGGTTCGAGGTGAACGAAGTTTATCTTGCCACCTATACCCTCAGATTTGTAAAGAAGTCGGGACGTATCAGCGCTGCTGCCGCATTTGCGGGAGAGGTGCTTGGTCTCAAACCCATTATCCTGCTCAAGGGTGCCGGCACAAAGGTAGTGGCAAAGCCCAGAGGAGAGCAGAATGTTGTTCCCAAGCTTGCCGACGTTGCCTGCAGCAGGATAGAAAAGGATTCGCCTTACGTCATTATCGGCGGCAGAGACCTGAGCCGTGCAAAGGAGCTTTCGGAGCTGCTTACAAAGCGCCTGGGATATCCTCCCGTTGATTTTTCGTTCAGAGTAGGCGGAGCAGTTGCGGCAAACAGCGGCCCCGATGTTGTAGCTGTGGCATTTATGGATTCGCCGGCAGAGAGCCAGGTTGTAAACGGCTACCAGTTTTTTAAAGTTATAGACGAACAGAATCTTGAATATATTCTTCTTGCAAAGGGAACAAGCGATGATGTTTATATGCTTGGTAAGCTTGCGACATTTCAGATTCAGAATCTCTTGGTGGCTTATAAGGAAAGATTCGATAAAGATAATTTTATAAAGAATCTTCTTCTAGATAATCTCTTACGTGTAGATATGTATACAAGAGCAGAAAAGTTACATATTGAGACGGATGTTAAGCGTGTTGTTTATATAATTGAGACGAAACACGAAAAAGATACTAATGCACTTGAGATAGTAAGAACTTTATTTGCGGGAAAAGTGCATGATTTTATTACAGCAGTTGATGAGAAGAGTATAATTCTTGTTAAGGAAGTTAAAGGCAATGAGACATATGAAGAACTCGACAAGACCGCACAGGTTATTATTGACATGCTCAATACTGAGGCAATGAGTTCAGCACATATTGCATATGGTACTATTGTGGGTGATATAAGAGAGGTTTCGCGTTCTTATAAAGAAGCTAAGATGGCTCTCGATGTAGGCAAGATTTTCTACAGCAACAAGAATGTGGTTGCTTATAGCAGACTTGGAATCGGACGTCTTATTTATCAGCTTCCGATACCACTTTGTCAGATGTTTATAAGGGAAATATTCGGCGGTAAGTCGCCTGACGATTTTGATGATGAAACATTGTCAACAATTAACAAGTTCTTTGAGAACAGCCTGAATGTTTCAGAGACATCAAGACAGCTTTATATTCACAGAAATACGCTTGTATACAGACTTGATAAGCTCCAGAAGAGCACAGGTCTTGATTTGCGTGTATTTGATGATGCGATTACATTCAAGATTGCACTTATGGTTGTGAAATATATGAAGTATATGGAAAGTAAAGATACATTTTAATGGAGGAGATTACTGATGATAATCTTAGAAAATGTCACAAAGACATACTCATCCGGTACACCTGCCTTAAATGGTATTAACCTGCATGTTCAGAAGGGTGAGTTTGTATTTATAGTAGGTAAAAGCGGTTCGGGTAAATCAACTCTTATAAAGCTTCTGCTTAAAGAGTTAGATCCGACAACAGGAAAGATATATATTAACAAGAAATATCTTAACAAAATCACAAGAAAGAAGCTTCCTTATCTCAGAAGGGACATAGGTGTTGTGTTCCAGGATTTCAGGCTTCTTCCGGATAGAAATGTTTATGAAAATATTGCATTTGCAATGAAGGTTGTAGAAGCTCCGTCAAGACAGATTAAGAGCCGTGTCCTTTCTATGCTCTCAATGGTTGGGCTTCTCGACAAATATAAGGCTTATCCGAATGAGCTTTCAGGCGGCGAGCAGCAGAGAGTTGCAATCGCAAGAGCTCTTGTAAACAGACCGGCTATCCTTTTATGTGATGAGCCGACAGGTAACCTTGACCCTGCCAATTCTGCCGAGATTATGAAGATTCTTAATCAGGCTAACAAGCTTGGCACGACTGTCCTTGTTGTTACACATAACATGGAAATTGTGCAGCAGATGAAGAAGAGAACTATCACAATGAGTGAAGGTAAGATTATAAGCGATTTGGAAAAGGGTGGTTATTTCTATGAAGATTAGGTCATTATTTTATCATATAAAAGACGGTCTCAAGAACATATACCGCAACCGTCTGTTTTCACTTGCTTCAATAGCAACAATAGCGGCATGTATATTTCTTTTTGGTATTTTGTATTCACTTGTAATGAATTTCCAGTATATGGTTAAAAAGGCTGAAAATGAAGTCTGTGTTACGGTTTTCTTTGACGAGGGACTTTCAGAGACACAGATTAAGCAGCTCGGTGATACTATTTCAAAAAGAGTTGAAGTTTCTTCAGTACATTACACATCTGCTGAAGAGGCATGGGCTAAATTCAAGACAGAATATTTTAAGGAATATCCTGAACTTGCATTAGGATTTAAGAATGATAACCCTCTTGCCAACTCTGCATCTTATGAGGTATATCTCAGCGATGCAAGCATGCAGGGTACACTTGTAACATATCTTGAGAATCTTGACGGCGTAAGACAGGTAAACCGTTCAGAGGTTACTGCGAGCAGCCTTGCAAGTGCAGCAAAGCTTGTAGGATATGTTGCTGCAGCAATTATTATCATACTTCTTGCAGTATCAATTTTCCTTATTACGAATACAATTGTTATTGGTATTACAGTTCGTAAAGACGAGATTTCAATTATGAAATTTATTGGTGCAACTGATGGATTTGTAAATGCTCCATTTTTTGTTGAGGGTATTACAATCGGAATTATCGGTTCAGTAATTCCGCTTGTTATTCTGAGCTATATTTATCAGAAGGTTATCAGCTACGTTCTTGGTAAATTCTCAATCCTCAGCAATATTCTTGCATTTATGCCGATGTCAGATGTTTTCAGAGTTCTTGCACCTGTGGCAATATGCCTCGGAATCGGCATTGGTTTCCTCGGAAGCTTCTTTGCGGTACGTAAGCATGCCAATGTATAAAATGCCGGTTTGAAAAATGTTAAAAAAATGTGCCGTTATCGGATGGTATTGGGAAAGGAGAGGCACCGTATGAAAAAAACGACAATTTTAAAATTTGTTGCTACATTGCTGTGCCTTGCATTATGTGCATCTTCTGTTATGGCTTTGTCTAACGGATTGTTTGCGGCAAAAAAGGTCGCGGCTTCTGACCTTGATGACGTAAAACAGGAAAAAGAAGATAAGGAACAGCAAAGAAAAGATGTTCAAAAGAAAATGGACGAATATAAGGCCAGTGCACAAGATACAAAAGAATATATGGCAATACTTGACGCACAGATGTCAGAACTTAATGGCAGTCTGTATGAACTCCAGATAAAGATGGAAGATCTGAATACACAGATTGATGAGACAACACAGAATCTTGAGGCGGCACAGGAAGATGCAGCAAGCCAGTACGAGATGATGAAGTTAAGAATTAAATTTATGTACGAACATAATGAAGAGAGCTATCTTGCTTTGATTCTTACATCTGAGAGTATGGGTGAAATGTTAAACCGTGCCGAGTATGTTACAAAAATTTCGTCATATGACAGGGATATGCTCACAAAATATGAAGAGACTATTAAGTATATAGCTGAGGCAAAACAGCAGCTCGAGGATGATTATACTGAGCTTGCTGATACACAGTCACAGCTTGAATCACAGCGTGATGAGCTTGCACAGATGCAGGCTGAAAAAGAGAGCGAACTTGCCAATTATAACAGTCTCATAGCATCCTCAAAGGCACAGGAAACGGAACTTTCTAGTGATATCAGCGGACTTACGAGTGAGATAGAGCGTATTGAACGCGAGCTTGAGGAACAGAACAGAAATAACAACAATAATAATGGCGGAAATAGTGGCGGAAGCACAGGTATTCCAAGTACGGGAGTATTTCTATGGCCTACAATATCAAGAAGAATAACTTCTGATTATGGCGATACTGATGGAAGAAACAATCCGCATATTGGAATTGATATAGGAGCAACTACGCCGGGCGTATGGGGAGATCCTATTTATGCGGCTGACGGAGGAAGAGTTGTAAGAGCTGAGTATAACTGGTCAGCGGGTAACTGGCTCTGGATAGACCATGGCAACGGACTTTATTCTATTTATATGCACTGTTCACAGTTCCTTGTCTCTGTAGGCCAGACAGTAAACAGAGGAGATACAATAGCTCTGATGGGTTCGACAGGTGAATCGACAGGGGCACATCTTCATTTCAGTGTGCGTTATGGCGGTACATATGTTAATCCTTGGGGATATTTAAGGTAGAAAGACATATTTTTTATACATAAATCAGAACGGGTCTTAATACGGATTTGTTCTGATTTAAGTTTTTTGAAAGGCGAAAACAGATGGATAATATGGACAATTCAAATCAGCAGAACAATGATTTAAATAATGCGTATGCATCGTATAGGAGAGAAAAAAATAAAAATAAGTCAAAGTTTGGCAAAGGGCTTGTGGCTGGCATTCTTGCAGGAGTTTTCGCAACGGTTTCTGTTGTGGGAATTACAGCTGGGATTTTTGAGAGAAAAGGATATCTTCATTTTGGTGCAAATGGAGAGGTGTATGTGCAGCAGACTTCAACTGATGATTCAGACGGAATTGGAAGTGAGGTAGAAGGCAAGCTTAATGCAATTGATTCTGTGCTTGAATCCTTTTATTTTGGTGATGTAGATGATGAAACCGCCAAAGATAACATTTACAAGGCGTATCTTAGTTCATATGGTGACAAGTATACCATGTATTATACAGCGGATGAATATAAAGCCTTAAAGGAGTCAACAAATGGCAAGTTCTATGGCATAGGAGCAGTCTGCCAGCTTAGCGGTGAAGGTGGTGTTCTTCTTGTAGATGTATATGATAATGGGGCAGGTTATCAGGCTGGACTCAGGAGTGGCGACAGGGTTGTAAATGTTGATGGCAGGGACATAACAGGTATGGAGCTTTCATCAGCCGTTGCACTTATTAAAGGCGACAAGGGTACATCTGTCACGCTGGAGGTCATTCGTGGAACTGAGCGATTGACATTTTCTGCGGTAAGAGATGCTGTTGAAGCAAAGACAGTGTCATATACACTTCTTGATAATAATATAGGTTATCTTTCGATATCACAGTTTGAGGAGGTAACAACAAAGCAGTTCAAGGCGGCTGTTGAAGATTTGCAGTCACAGGGTATGAAAGGACTTGTAATTGATATAAGAAACAATCCAGGTGGATTGCTTGATACGGTTGTAGGTATGCTTAAATATATGCTTCCTGACGGACTTATTGTGTATACAGAGGATAAGCAGGGCAATAGAAAAGAGTATAAAGGTCAGGATAATGATGAGTTCAATCTGCCACTGGCAGTCATTGTAAATGGCAATAGTGCCAGTGCCTCAGAGATATTTGCAGGTGCTATACAGGATTATGGCAAAGGAACGATAATTGGAACTCAGACATATGGCAAAGGAATTGTGCAGACAGTTAAACCACTTACAGATGGAAGTGCAATAAAGTTCACAATTGCCAAGTATTTTACACCAAAGGGTCAGGATATACACGGAAAAGGTGTTACTCCAGATATGGTAGTGGAATATGATACTGATGCAGATGTTGATACCCAGCTCTCTGTATTTTCCATCTGCCAGAACCGGATTTTCTTTTCTCATCTTTCCAAGTGCCGCAATATGTGCTGTCAGCTCCGGATGCGGATTCTCTTTCTGCATTTTTTCAAGGTCAAGCTGCGGACGCATGGCATCATCTGAGGCACCCTGCTTTCTTCCTTCAATGCCCCACTCGGAGCCATAATAAATAGATGGAATGCCCGGCAGC
>ENA-UEPV01001135-UEPV01001135.1-human-gut-metagenome-genome-assembly--contig:-NODE-1135-length-17320-cov-5.022096_pt1 | contig 17320 bp, 19 predicted proteins | sample MGYA00242942_ERZ507925 | MGnify/ENA primary metagenome ERZ507925 (study PRJEB26167, sample SAMN06115453) | human gut metagenome | host: Homo sapiens | place: China:Fujian | collected 2015-08-26... | reverse complement strand
GCTGCGCGATCCTGTCGCTATTGTGTCAATGATAAAAAATATGATCAATCCGTGGGCTGGTTCATTTTTGATTTTTTGCTGGGCAAATGCAAATTCTATCAAAAAGGTTGTTTTACAGCCCTTTTGATAAGACGCAACCGCTGGTTGCCAATTTTTCAACCCCGCTTGGTGGACTTTTGGCGTGCCTTTTGGTAAACTGAACGCAGAAAATCCGCAAAGGAGAACCACTATTTATGACACTTGGAGAGAACATCGTGCGCCTACGCACACAGAAAAACTGGTCGCAAGGCGATCTTGCCGATGCGTTGGACATTTCGCGCCAGAGCGTATCCAAATGGGAGACCGACGCTTCTATCCCCGAACTGGACAAACTCTTAAAGCTCTCTGAGCTTTTTGGCGTGACGCTTGACGAACTCGTGCGCGGCGAGGAGGTGCCGAAGACGGAAACAGCCATGCCTGCGGCACAAACTGTACCCGCGTCCTTTGCACCGCAGGCAACACCCGAGCGTGAAAAGCGCCGTACCATCGCTGGAACAGTTTTACTGTGTACTGGTGCAGTCATTCTGGTTTTTTGCCTGCTGCTCGCCGGTGATCCGCTGACAGGGCTGCTGTTCGCGTCACCGTTCCTCATCTGCGGCATCATCTGCTTTGCTGTGAAGCAGCGTGTTGGTCTCTGCTGCGGCTGGGCGGTCTATCTCTGTATTGATCTCTATCTCCGTTTTGCGACAGGTCTTTCGTGGACAACCATCTTTATGACGCACCTTTGGACGGCGCAGATGAACTATGCGCGCCTTTCCATCGCGTGGGTGCAGTTCATTGGCATGGTCCTGATGATCCTCTGCACAGTGTGCTCCTACCGGACGCTCAAGGTGTCCGCGACGAAAAAAGAGGTTACATGGCTTATCGTCGGCTGGGTTGCCGCGCTCGTTGTGCTACCGCTTTTGATGCGCTACGGCGTCATGCCGCTGTGGAGAGACAACCTGCACAGCTACAGCCATTTCTCCCCAGATTTCTTCATCAACATTCTGTGTAGTTATGTGCGCTTGGTGCTCGTCAACGTTTTGCTCGTGCGCACACTTGCCGTCTGGCGCGTGAAGCGGGAAGAAAAGAAAGCGGACGTCATTTTGTCAAAATACCCCCCTTCCCGGGCTTGCTCTCCCCTTAATTGAACAAAACTTTGTTTTTGTTCAATTCGTTCCGCCTCCCCCCGACGCCCCGCCGGTGTTATTTTGACAAAGTGAACTTATCATTTTAACTCTTTTTTTGTACCTACCCCTGCTGTTCACCTTGTCAAAAATGTTGCTCCGTTTCGTGTGTCATGATAAGATACGGTGCCAATTGAACCTGCAGCATCCGATGAGTTTCGTGAACTCTTCCGAAAAACAGAAATTCAACCGATCCCAGCAGATGATGTAATGCTTAAGCTTCGCTTGCAGAAACCGTAAGGTCATAGTTGATCGTGGGCGGAGTCCTCTTCCGATTTTATTTAGCTGCCCCATTACTTAGGCAGACTGTGGCCGCCATAGGTTGTAATGGCGGAGTGAAGCTCACTTTGACAACGGGAACCTTTATCCGGTCTGCTCTGCTGTGCCAAAAATTGACGATTACCGCGCAAAAATACTGCAATCCACCCTTCTCTCACCTATTTTACGTCTAAAAAACGCATTTTGAGGGGCATCTACGGCAGTTCTCTTTCCAGAGTATATTACATAGGAAACTTCACTTTTACATTCAAGCGGCGATAAACATACGATAAACATATCAGCAGACTGCCTTTGGAGCGAGGCAGTCTGCTGAATAAAAACGCTTATTCAATGGTTTGCTTTTCGGCGGCGATGCGTGCGCTCTTGCTGGAGAACGCAAGCCCGTATTTAATAATTGACTTGATTCCCAACGCCTGCATCTCGGCGCTGTAGGAACGGTCATTGATTTGCTGAAGTGCAGTTTGGGCAAGCGCTTCAAGCTGTTCTTCGGAGCAGCCCTTCGCTGCTTTTATCTCGATTAAGAAACCGGGAAAATGCTTTGTCAACGGGAGCATCTGAACATCATATCGCCCATTTCCGGATTCGCGATTGGATGTGATGCGGAAACTGTTGATCATCATAGCGCACAGACCTACGATCATGCCATGATAGTACGACTCATTTGCGGCATCGTAGAAGCTGATCGTCTGCATCAGATATTTTTCCAAACCTCTTTGTAAGGCATCAACATCCATTTTATAAAGAGCCTCTTGGATTTCGATCGCAAGACTGCGAGGGATAACATGCTCAAGCTGAGAGAGGATCTCTTTGCTGTAGACGAAAGAAATCTCTTTGTTGGGCAGAGCCACTTCGCACATATAATCCTCGCCGTAAGACTGGCCGCAGCTCACAGCCTTCAAATAACCTGCCACCAGCAGGAAACTGTAAACAGAGGACGGATCATTCTGGATCTGCGGATAAATGACGCCAGTATCGATGTGCGTAACGAAGGATTCGCCCTTCATCAACAGCTCCAGACGCTCCATAATATCCGGCGTTGCAGAAGCCAGCACCTCACGAATGATGTCATTGCTTCCGGTAGACTGCCAGAACGCTTTGGGTCGGCAGTTATTATTGAAGTATCCAATGACAGACCAGGGATTAAAAATCTCGGTATTGCCGAAAAGGTAACCATCATACCAATCGCAGAGCTCCTGATATTTATCAGAAGCATGATAGTAGTCCGCCATCTCGTGTACTTCGCTTGAAGTGAAGCCGAAATATTCACTGTAGCGCTCGTCTAAAATCGAGTTGATCTTCAGGTTGTTCAGGCCGCTGAAGATACTTTCCTTGGCAACACGCAGAATGCCGGTCAGGAAACCATAACTCAGATGCGGATTATCTTTCAGACCACCGGAGAACAGGTTTCGCATGAATCCGATGATCGTGTCGTAGAAGCCGCTCACATGACCTTGCTGAATGGGAGTATCATATTCGTCAATGATGACGATAGGTGCAGCGTCGTGGTGCTTATGGAGAAGCAGCGTCAGTGTCCGCAGAGACATTTGATATTCCACTTCGTCAGCGGCTTCTGTTGCAAGAAGAGAATATTCCTCTTTTTCGTAATCACTAAGCGCGGAGCTGGATGCCAACTCGTCGTGGCGGCGGAATTCCTGCGCGATCAGCTTTTGGAGCGTCTGATAAGTTTCTTCCCAAGAGGTGTATTTGACATCCTTGAAGGACAGGAAGATCACAGGGTACTTTCTATGGTGGGCAAGATAGGATTCTCCGCAGGACCAGATTTTCTTATCTCTGAAGTAAACGGAAGTGTCCTCGGTCGTCTTTTCGAAGAAAGTGCGGAGCATATCCATGTTCAGCGTTTTTCCAAAGCGTCTGGGGCGGGTAAATAGGGATACTTTGGGGCGCTCGTCCAGAAACTCCTTGATCATTAAGGTCTTGTCTACATAGTAGTAGTTTTTGCAGGCGTCCCGGTAATCAGATACGCCAATGGGCAACGGCTTGCGCACAGATGATACTGCGGGCTTCACCACACTCCGGTGACCACGCTTATCCACCGGCTTTTGAGCGCTGTCCGGGATAAACCACTGCCTGCCCTCCTTATACGCGCCGGAAATGCGTCCGGCTTTGCAGAGTGCATTGACCCGCCGTTCGGTAATCCCCCAAGCGGCAGCCGCTTCTTTGATCGTCATATTGGAACACCTCCATTGCACTTCGTCAAGAACATTATAACCACTATTCCGAATAAAATCAACCATATTGTTCCGAATAATATTAGCATTATTCGGAACAGTTGCTTCCCCTGCAAATATTCCGCCCTTTCCGGTAACTATTTCCTGCTTTCTGTGATATTGTTCGTTCACCAAAAAGGCGGTGGTATGCAAGAAGATAACATGACAGTCGTGCAATGGTGCGGCCAGTGGTTCACCGCCAATCGGCACAAATGGAACGGCAACACCAAGGGCGGATACCGCAATCTGATTTGCAGCCACCTCCTCCCTAACATTGAAAACGCGGCACTCTCCGGCCTGACAGAGCAGGCAGTCACGGATTTCTACGACAACCTGCGAAGCCATGGACCCGGAGTCAGAAGCATCTGGTGCATCCACCTGCTTCTGCGGCGCCCCGCTCTCCGCCTTTATCCCCGGAGCATGACCCTTGCGCGGAATACGCCGTCCTGATAGGTAAACGTGCTTGCCCCGCCGGAGCGCTCCGCGATGTGGCGGACAGATTGAAGGCCCACACCGTCTCCCTTCCGCTTGGAGGAGCGAAAGACGCCGTCTTTTTCCTTCACCGTACCGTCGAATGGGTTTTCGACCTCGATGAGCAGCAGACGCGCGGCGTGAAGATAGGCAGTCACCGTGATCTGCCGCCGAACGGCCGCAGTGCGCAGGCTGGCCTCCAGCGCGTTTTCCAGCAGGTTTGAAAGCACCAGGCACAGGTCCATCTCATCCACTGGCAGCGTTTCCGGCAGATCCAGCCGCACATGGATGGGGATCTCCTCGCGCCCGCACAGCCCGCAGTAGTAGCCGACCACGCTGTCCGCCGCGCTGTTTTCGCAAAAGCGCGTCTCCAGACTTGGGATCCGTGATACGCTCCGCGCCAGAAATCCACGCAGGCCCTCCATGTCGCCTTCTTCGACCAGCACGGAGATCTGATTGAGCTGGTGACGCAGATCGTGCCGCGCCTGTCTCGCCTCCTCGATGGCGGCTTTCAGGCTTTCGTACCGCTGCCGCTGCATGACAAGAAGCTGGTTTTCCTGCCGGAGCCTTGCGTTGCGGTTCAGGCTGACGGCCATCAGCAGGAAGATCGCATAGAAACAAAGCAGCAGCATCAGCAGCGCGATGCTGAACACGATGTAGACCTGTAAGACACGCCCGGTCTGGAGCGTTGCCTGATAGCGTGGGGTCATAACGATATTGAGCAGGATAAATATCAGGGGCAGTACCCAGAACACATACCACGTCTGCGCGAAATGGTCGTCCTCCACCATCGTGCGTACAGCGCGGGTGGATGGGTAGTACGCCGCCGCTGTGAACAGCCAGCAGGCCGCGTTGTAAAAAATGCCCGCGCTCAGGCAGAGCCACGGCTCCAGCCATGGAGCCCGCGCGTAGATCAGGAGCGCCGCGCTGACGGCGCGGGAGATGCTGTTGATGCAGGCGAATACCGCGCATACGCTCAGGGCGATGGTTCCCGATTTCCAGGGGGAAATACGCAGCGTTTTGATATAGATCAGCGCTGCCGCCAGCGCGAGGACCGCCTGCGCCGCCACCGTGGGGCACTGAAAACGGAGGCAGAGCAGTCCGCCTCCGACACACGCCCCCGCCATCAGGGGCAGCAGCCGCGCGGCAAGCTGCCCCGGTGACTGATTCAGATAGGATCTCACCGGAAAATACGCAAGCAGCAGGCCGGGGAACACGACCAGAAGCTCTAAGACCGGACGCAGCGCAGCTTTCATACCGTGCGCCCCCTTTCCAGCAGATATTCCATAAAGGACTGCCGTACGCTTTTTTGAAGCTCCTGACTGACAAATACGCGGCTGCCGTCCTCCATGCGAAAAGCGGCATCCTCAAAGTCCTCCGCGTGTTCGAGATTGACGATCACGCCCCGGCCGCACACGAAAAAGCGGGGGTCCTCCTTCAGCGGCGCGGTAAACGCCTTGAAGGACTGCCGCGTGGCCAGCGTCTTTCCCGCGGTGGTGTGGACATAGATCACATGGGCGAAGTGCTCGGCGCGGATGATGTCCCGATAGCGCAGACGGATCTCTCCTCCCTCTACCCGCAGCTCCATGAATTTCTCCGGCTGGGGAATACGGGTGAGAAGCTCATCCGTCAGCGCGTCGATCTCCCCTTCGGCAAAGGGCTTGACCAGATAGTGCAGCGCGCGGACCTGAAATCCCTCCAGCGCATGATCGGTGGAAGTCGTGGTAAACACCAGAAGGCAGTCCGTGTCGGTTTTCCGCAGCGCCCTTGCCGCCTCCATGCCGGTCATGCCCTCCATATAAATATCCAGAAAAGCGGCGGTGAAACGCCGCTCTTTTTCTGCCGCGAGAAACGCCTCGCCGCTGTCAAATTCCAAAAGCTCCGCCTCCGCGCCCCGCCGCGCCAGCTGCCGTGCCAGCTGCTCCCGCAGCAGCGCCCGCTCGCCGGAAAGGTCGTCCACAATAGCGATCCGCATGCGCCGTCCCCTCCTCCATGTCCCGGTTTTAAGCTGATTATACCACAAAGAACCGTGGGCGGCGAGACGCGAATGGTGGAATTCGTGCCGAAATCCCGCCATTCGTGCCGCGGCACTTGAAAGCGGCGGGCCGCCTTTTTTATACTGGTCGCAGGCAAGACGTTCCATCAGAACCAAAAAGAAGGGAGGCAGGCTGTGTACCGTATCGCCGTGGTGGCGGAACAGGAAAGGGAGGCTTTTCACTATGCGGAGCAGATCGCCCGATTCTGCGGGGAAAAGGGGATGTTCCCCAAAATCGAACCTTATGATGATCCGGAACGCTTTTTTGACGCCGTGGGGAGGGATGCTCCCACCAACGCCGTCATCGCGCTTTCCGGGGTGGCGGGACTGAACACGGCGGAGCACCTGCGTTCGCTCTGCCCCGCCTGCCGGATCATCTGGTGCAGCGATCTGGACTTTTCGCTCCACGCTTTCCGCCTGCGGGCGGACTATTTCCTGCTCAAGCCGGTGACTGACGAGGCGTTCCGCCAAGGCCTGAGGGTCTGGGGGGAATGAACCGTCAGTGAATGAACGTATAAAATATAGGAGGAACTCTATGAAAAAACGGATCATCTGTCTGCTGCTCTGCGCGGTCACGCTGCTGCCGAGCCTGACTGCCCCGGTCTCGGCGGCCCCCACCGATGAGACCGCCCAAACTCCCGCCAGCGAAGCGGCCAATTATCTGCAACAGGGGGATTACTTCGTGATCTCCCCCGCTGAAAAGTGGCAGGCCTTCCTGGATCTCTCCAAGCCCGGTTTCAATGCGGAAATAAAGCGCGTGGCCGTCGCCACCACCGAGTGGGAGCTGACAGCGCAGCACAGCGGCACCGCCAACGGCAATGACATCCAGACATGGAAATACGGCGTCAGCGATAAGTTTTACGTGGAGAGACATGACGTAAGAGGGCCTGACGGCGCGGGCTGCTTCCGCATCCAGAACAAGAGCTTCCGCGAGTCCGGCAACGGGCGCTACTGGGACATCGAAGGCCGCAACTTAAAGCCCGGTGGCAACGTGCACGTCTGGGATTTCAAAAAAGGGACGCTCTCTCAGTGGTTCTATCTGGAGGAGGACGGGGACGGCGATCCCGAGACCTTTTTCCTGAAAAACAGAAATTCCGATCTCTACATCGTGCCGAGGCACTACTTCAAGGATCCCAAAAAGGACTGCGGGCCGGGAAAAGCATCCTGGTCGGAGGAGGGCTGTAATCTGGAGCAGAGCGAATTCTCCTTCCGCTGGCGGATCCAGGTGCTGAACCGGGACGCGGCAAACGACATGGGCAAAACGGATAAATACGCCAACTGGATGAGCCTGCTGCCGGACGGCCGCTATCTCTCTGAACTCAACATCCCCGGCACCCACGATTCCGCCACCGCCAACGTGGAGGGCAGCTGGAACGCCAGCTACAACAAAGTGGCCTGCCAGAAATATTTCATTGAACAGCAGCTCTACGCCGGCGTCCGCGCACTGGATCTGCGCACAAGATGGCACGGAGACGATATGGTCATGGTGCATGGCGACTTTATCTGCCATACGCCCGACCACAACAACAGATCCAAAAACAAGACCTTCCGCTCCGTGCTGGATACCGTCATTGCGTATCTGGATAAGCACCCTTCCGAAGCCGTGATCGTGACGCTGAAGATCGACAGCGGCAATCAGGATACGGGCAGACAGGCGCTGATAAATATCCTCAATCAGTATACCACCAGGCGTCCCGACCGCTTTTACTGCTGGACGGGTGACGCTTTTGAAAACACCCTCGTGGCTGCGCAGAGCCGGATGACCAGTCCGACGCTGGGGCAGGCGCGTGGCAAGATCGTCCTGATGACCCGGGTGGACATGAGCGGAGCCGGAGAAAGCAGCCTTTACAGCTACACGGGGCCGGATCTCACAAAATGGGACGACAGCTACAAGGACAGGAACCACTACGCCCAGAGGATCGAATCTGAAAGCAAGGTCGCGGTCTACATTCAGGACGATTATTCCAGCCCTGACGGCAATAAGAAAAAGCAGGTGTTCAACACCGTCTATCAGCTCAATGGAAATCTCGATCAGGGCGATTCGATCCGACCGCAGGATTTTGCGTTCAACTACACCAGCAAAACCGGCAGCGACCACTATGGCAGCACGCCCCTTGGTGCCGCCAAGTACATGAATGACCTGATTTACAATGACGGCCTGTTTACACCCGGCAGCAAGACGGCGAAGGAAAACCCCCGGCTCGGCATCGTGGTGATGGACTTCGTCAACAAGCAGCTCTGCCGCCGTATCATCGACCGCAACGCCTTCCCCAGCAGCGCGGCAATGAAGGTCGGAACAGTGACCGCCGACGGAGAAACGCAGACTGCGGAGCAAACGCCCTTCCTGTCGGCTTTCGCCGAAATGCCGCTCTCGGATGGGCTTACGGCCACAACCGCGCCTGCGGAAAACGTGTCCGCTCCGCCTGTTCCCGCGGAAGATGCGCCTGCTCCCACGGAAAACGTGACCGTTCCCCCCGCACCCACGGAAGGCGCGTCCGCTCCTGCGGAAAACGTGACCGCTCCCCCCGCTCCCACGGAAGGTACGCCTACGCCCACGGAGGGCGTGACCGTTCCCCCCTCCTCTGAGGAAAACGTGAACGTTCCCCCCTCCCCCACCGTGTCCGAAGAGATCGTCTGGCCAGTGGCGGCAGAGCTGACCTACGGCTATGTGCTGGGCGAGGCGGCACTGCGCTTTGCGGGTAATGCGTCCGGCGGCAAGGAGGGACGCTTTGAGTTTGAAAATGCCGCGGAGATCCTTCCTGCCACAAAGGACGGGGAAACGCCCGGACTCCGGACGCTGAAATTCCTTCCCGCGGACGGCTCCGCCGGGGAGACAAAGGAGATCCCCGTCACCGTCCGCAGACGCTATCTGCCCATCAAGATCAGCAATTTTGAGGTGGAATACGGCGATGACTTCTCTCGCGAAGCGCTTACCAGAGATGTCACCGTCACAGCCGGCGGGTATCTTCTGCCGGAGCATCTGGCCAGCCTGAATGAGATCATACAGCAGTATGAGATCCAGTGGCTGCTCAGGGACGGCGAGGGAAATGAGATCCCATGGCCTGCGACACCGGAAACAGACAATCTTGCGTCCGGAACCATCGACCTGAGAGCAAGCGTAGGGATCACCCCGGAGACGGAATTCCCCAATTACAATGCCCGTGTGGAGCGGGGTGTCTGGAAGATCGTTCCCCGTACCGTCACCGTCAGCTGGCGGTGGGACAACGGAGCATGGCGCGCGGTTCTGGGCAACATCCTCCCCGGCGACGATGTCGCCCCCGTCCTGACGGACGGGACCTTGACCCTTACCGGTGAACAGGCCGCATACTATCAGGTCGCGGACGAGGATCAGACCGCCCCTCCGATCCCCTCGGAAGATTCGGACAGAGATCCTTCGGAGCCGCCTGCCGGCCATCCGCTCCGCACCGTGGAAGCGGCTCACGGAAAAGTGGCGGTCAGCAAGGGCCGCGTGAGCCCCGGCGAAGCCGTGACCCTCTCCGTCACGCCGGACAAGGGCTATGTACTGGAAACGCTTGTCGTGACGGATGCGCTGGGCAAGGCCCTTCCTCTCACCCCGCTTGGCAAGGGCAGATATTCCTTTATCATGCCGGATTCCGAAGTGACGATCAAGGCGGCCTTTCTGAACGCAGCCGACGTGCCGGTCTCCTTCGTGGACGTGTCGGCGGACGATTATTACTATGAAGCGGTCCTCTGGGCCGTAAGCCAAGGGATCACCCTCGGAACGGACGACGCGCATTTCTCTCCGGACGCGGACTGCGCCCGCGGTCAGCTGGTGACCTTCCTGTGGCGGGCGGCCGGAAAGCCCAAGGCGGAGCAGGCGGCGCTCTTTTCCGATGTGGGAGCCGACGCCTACTATGGAGAGGCTGTCCGCTGGGCGGCGGCCCTTGGCATCGTCACCGGCTACAGCGACGGCTGTTTCGGCCCCGGCGATCCCATCACCCGTCAGCAGATGGCGGTCATGCTCTACCGCTTTGCCAGGGCACTGGGTATGGAGACAGCGCAAAGCGGCGCGGACGCGCGGGGATTTGACGATTTTGAACAGGTGTCCGCGTATGCGGAGGAAGCCATCGCATGGGCGGCGAATGCCGCTATCCTCAGAGGCGCGGATAACCGGCTGATGCCGCAGGCCCCCTGCACCCGCGCCCAGATGGTCACGATGCTGAACCGTCTGCTGGGCGAGTAAGCGGCTCTGACCCCACGGAAACGGCTTTTCCGATACGCTGAGGCTCCCGCCGGGAAACCGGCGGGAGCTTTTCCCGCGTCCGGCAGCACCGTGATGTCAATTTTGGGCATCAATTTTTGACATCAATTCGACCATTTTCCTCTTGACCTCATGACATTATGATGTCATAATAGTTTTCAGAAACTACCATCAAAACGTCGCAATTACGGAGGATTTGTCGATGGATGAGAAAAGCAATAAGGTCAAGCTGTTGGTCTACGCCACGGAGGATGACCGCGCCCGCATCAAAATGGCGGCGGCCAAGCTGCACATGAGCATGAGCCAGCTGATTTTGGACAGCGTTTTGGAGCAGGTGGCCAGCATCGAGGAGCTGGAAAAGAACGGAGGTGCGCGGGAATGAAGACCATCGCCGTGATGAACCAGAAGGGCGGCACCGGCAAGACCACCTCCGCCATCAATCTGGCGGGCGAACTGGTGCGCCGTGGCAAAAAGGTTTTGATCGTGGACATGGATACTCAGGGCAACGCCACCAGCAACCTGTCCCTGACGGAGATCCCCGCCGCCACGCTGACGGACGTCATCGTGTCCAAGACCGCCACGCTGGCGGACACCGTCTGCCATACCTCTACTGAAAACCTCGACCTGATCCGGGGCGGCAGTCTGCTGGCTCCGGCGCTGGCCACCATGCAGGAGATGCCCTTTGGCCGGGATACCACCCTGCGCCGCCTCCTGCCCCAGATCCCCGATACTTACGATTTCGTGTTTTTCGACTGCTCCCCCTCTCTGGAGAGCCTGTTCAATATCAACGTGCTGGTGGCCGTTCAGTACGTCCTCATCCCCATCAAGGTGGATAAAAACTCCATCGAGGGCTACGACGTCATGCTGGAGACCATCCAGTCCGTCCGCGAGATCGCCAACCCGGACATCCGGGCCTTGGGCATCTTCATGACCGCCGTGGAGACCGGCTCCAGCCTTGACCGGGAAATGATCGCCAACTTCCCCGCCATGCTGCCGGGTCTGGCCTTCCAGACGTACATCCGCAAGAATATCGACGTGAAGAAGGCCCCGCTGGCCCTCCAGCCCCTGTGCTTCTTCTCCCCCCGCTGCACCGCCACCGGCGATTACGCCGCCCTGTGCGACGAAATGCTGGCAAGAATGGAGGGCTGATCCATGGCAGGTAAAAAGAGCCCCTCCATCTTCTCCACCCTGCAAAAGACCACGGAAAACGCCAGCGCCGTCAACGGTGAGCTGACCCGCCAGCTGCCCGTGGCATCTCTGGTGGATAACCCCATGAACCGCTTCTCCATGGCGGAGGATGACGAGTTCCTCTCCACCATGCGCTCCGTGGAGCAGGACGGCTTTTTGGAGGACATCGTGGTCACGCCCGACGGCGAGAACACATGGCGCATCATCAGCGGACACCGCCGGGTGATGGCCGCCCGGAAGCTGGGCAAGACCGCCGTCCCCTGCAAAGTCCGCCGGTATCCGGACAAGCTCTCCGAGCTGCGGGCGCTGATGGGCGCCAACGTCCACCGGCGCAGCCTCTCCCCCTTCGACATGGCCCGCCAGCTGGAAACGCTGCGGGAAGTTCTCTCGGAAAGCGGGCAGCTCCCCGAGGGAACCAAGGAGCAGGCGGAGCTGATGGCCGCCCAGAGCGATCTGAGCCGGGCCACGGTGGAGCGGTATCTGGATCTTCTGAATCTGGACGAGACCATGACCGGCTGGGCCGAGCGGGGCGAGATGACCATGACGGATGCCTATGAAATGGCCCGCCGGAAGAACGTCCACCTCCAAGCCGCCGTGGAAGAATATGTCGCTCACAACAACGCCAACGGGGACTTCCCCGGCCTTGTCCACCGGGCAATCGCCTGGGCGAAAGCCGCCGAGCTGCCCCCGCCTCCGCCCAAGCCCGCCCCGGCCGCCAATCCTCTGCGGACGGTGGATTCCTTTGGCCGGGCCGTCCGCCGCTCCACCGCCCAACTGAAAGCTCTGGATCTCTCCGCCGACGTGGACCGCACCACCGCCCGGAAAAAGCTGGACACCTGCCTTGCCAATTTGGAGGAGCTGCGGCGAACGGTGGAGGCCCTGAAAGCCGGTCTGGACGGCTGATCCCCTCCCCTGCCCCGCGCCGTCCGCGCCGCGCAAAACCGCATAGAGTCAAAACCTCCGGCTAAGCCGGAGGCTTGAGTAAGCCCTATAAGGGCTTTATGCGGACAAAGCCCCTTAAGGGGCCCGAAAAGATTTGCCGATCGCATTGCTTTCTCGGGCTACCCCTTAAGGGGTTTTTGTTATGCCTTGGTATTCTTGCTACCCGTAAACGGGTCTACGAATTCCTTGATGCTTATCTGGTCGGCTATTTGGTCCTCTTGCAGTTGATTTTGGATGTAAGCTTTAATTGCTTTTTTGTTTCGCCCTACTGTATCTACGAAATACCCTCTGGCCCAGAAATGTCTGTTTCCATACTTGTACTTGAGATTTGCGTGTCGATCGAATATCATCAGGCTGCTTTTTCCCTTTAGATACCCCATGATCTGCGATACGCTATACTTTGGAGGGATACTGATTAGCATATGGATATGATCCGGACACGCATTTGCTTCTATAATCTCTACTCCCTTTTGTTGGCATAATTTTCTTATGATTACACCTATGTCTGCTCGAATTTCCCGATAGATTTCCATCCTTCGATACTTAGGCGCAAATACTACATGGTATTGACACCGCCAACTGGTATGTTCTAAACTACTGATATCTGGATTTTTCATGAATCAGTCTCCTTGTTTTTGTGAATTTGGTCGGCAAACCTTTCATTCACTCTAACTTGGAGACTTTTTCTTGTCACGAGGTGCAGCCCGGCCAGTCTATGAGCTATCATTTCTCCGGAATCGCCAACACCTCCAATGTAGCCCTCAACAGTTTCTTCTGGCATGATCGCATTCCCACAGATGCGACTCGCGCAATGAGCATCTCCACAGGCACCTACAACCAGCGGCTTTACTACAAGGTCACCTTCAAGACCAACTTGAATGACTACCGGACGCTGGCCAGCAATCTGCTGACTGCCAACAACTACTCCCTGAGCCTGAATGCCGCTACATTGGGTCTGGTCCAGGGCGAATATGTTACGGATGTCCGCTTCGAGTTTGGCACTGTCCCCAGCGGCTTCTCTTCTGTTGTGAAGCCTACCATGCGTGTGCAGGTGCTTGGCACCGTGAGCAATGGCTATCAGATCATCAATCGAGCCGATGTTGGTGGCCAATATCTCAATGAGTGGCAGACGGCCAAGTCCCCTTGGGTCACGACCGTCCGCCGTTTCCAGAGTATCTCTCTGCCGAAGACCGGCTATTAAGCTGGCCCCAGCTAAAAAAGTCCGGGGATAACCGGCATAGCTCCGGGGCAGTATCGAACAACTGCCCCCGGAGCTGATTTTTCAAAAAGTAAGGAGAACAATAAATATGAAACAGTTTTTGACGATCAACGACAATGGCGACATGCTCAATATTGACATGATTGCCGCCATCACCCCCACCCGCAATGGCTGCACCATCCTCACCAAGGATGGGCGCGAATTCCACAGTGTCTTCAATCTTGCTAAAGAACTTGAAGATGATGCCGAAATCCGTGCCGTGGTTCCCTGCCACGGTGTTGCCGCACTCTACTACCTCGGCGACAACCAGACGGAAATCAGGCCCTGCCCGCTGGTGTATCTCCTGTCCGACGGTTCTCTTGAGCCGGTCGAGTTTGCCAGTGCGTATGACATTGAAGAATGTGCGTCCGCAAACAGAGTCGGCTTTGTCGGCTTCGTGCCGGCACTGTGAGAATACGAATGGCCGCTGCGTTTGCAGCGGCCATTTACTAAAGTGCGCCGTAAAACCCGGCTTTCAACCGTAATCATTATTGTAGGAGGGAAAAGGTGATGGAAATTCACAGCACGATTCAGTTCAGGCTTATTCTTCCGCACATTCCCGGCTTTCAGCAGATGCCGCTGCCGACGCCTGTTTGCAGCCATTCTCTGGAGTGTAACGGCTGTCCTTATCCCCGCCACGGTTTTCTCTGTTGGAGCACGGACGGGACCTGCCTGCGGACACGGATGAACAAAATCAACAAACTGGAGAAAAAGCCAACTGCTGTAAGCACTTTTGAGTAACCCAGCCACGCGGAATATGGCGCGGTGACCACTCCGTTCCCCATCCCCCACGGTCCCATTGGGGAAGTGTAACAGGGAGAAACACACTGTGCCAAATAGGGAAAAGGAAATGAGAGTACATCAACAGTGATACATTTTCATTTTCTTTTATGTAGTTTGGAGCTTCAAATAGCCAAATCGTTCCGGAAAATCGATAGTTGAAAAATCTATCTTTTTGGCCTTGTAAGTTAGTTCTTCATATATCGGGGCAGTAAGATCTTTCCTATATACTGCAATCACTCGCAACGTTTTTGCAGTAAGCTCACGGATATCTTCCTTCACAACGGTATTCGGTACATATTGCTGCATATCCTGATCCAGAACAAATCCGATACAGGCGTTCGTGCTTCCAGCAACCTTTTCTGTGTATAGGCGTGGCTTAATGGAATCATAGTTACCAATCATCTTGGCCTGCAAGTTTTTAGAGATAACGGTCAGCAGCACATCCAACTTCATGTGTGTTGTTCCATCTTCTGCAAAATCAAAATCCGTTGGACTCAGCTTATGATCCAAACATTTCTGGTAAAAATCATTTGCAAATAATTCGACTGCAATATCCCCGTTTTCGCTCTTAGGTGCCTTCAGGCCAGTTAAGTGCAGGTAATTATTTCCGTAGAACGATAGTTCAATAGGGATCGTCTTTTTATGCTTATCCGTGCAGATAAAGAGCAAATTCTTTCCGTCCAATTCCTGCTTGTATGTCTGTGCGCATCGGACAACAATGCCGATTGCTTCAGCCTTTGTATATTTTCTCGTCATTAAGATATCATTCCTTAAACAGCAAAAAAAGAGAAGACTGCGACACCGCAGTGTCACGCGCCTTCTCTTCATGACTGGTTTTTCTGTCGTCCGCCGACGCTCAGTTCCATCTGGTCAAAGACCATTCTACTGCATCTATATCGGGTTTTTCTGTTGCCCGCCAACGCTCCGGCCCAAAGTCCGGCATCTATTTCGGATTTTAGGTGCCAGTCGCACCAGAGGGATGACGCCCTCTATCCATTTTTATTATATGTAGATTTGTCAAAAATGTCAATAGAATATAATGGAATCCAGTTTGAGTTTAATCGCATTTTTCTGAGCTCAGAATAGCATTTTATGATATTTCTGTCTACTTTGAGCCAGCGAATACCCACGACAGCAAAACTGAGAGTTGTAAAGCAAAGGTGTAATCTCAGCTGCTACATGGCAGCCTTCTCCGACTTCTCCGATGGATAGGCTCGTCTACGCACCAAATAACACCGGCCGATAAAGACCGTCAGTAATAAATGGGCCGGCTTTGTCGGCTTCGTGCTGGCACTGTGAGGAAATGAATGGCCGCTGCAAATGCAGTGACCATTCACTTGAAACCAATGGAGGTAAATGAAACATGGCTAAATTCATTGATTTGGGAACTGCCATTGTCAATACTAACTTTATTATTCGCGTGGAAATGGCATCCAATGGCAGAGCGGAAATCTACATGTCTGACGGTACCATGTTCCCCTGCAATCACTTCAACATCTCCGATCTGTGTGAAACAAGTACACATTTATCGAATCAAAAGTAACGGCTGCTCAATCAAAACCATTTGCGGGTGCACATTTTTCAAATGTACCTCCGCTTCAGTCTGTCAAAAAACTATTCAAACGCCCTTGTTTCCTGTATAATAATGGAAACGGGGGTGTTTTTGTGGAAGAGTGGAAAAAGGATGCACGGAAAGAACCAGTAATAACGGATCTGGATACATTGGTGCCCGGAGATCATCTTCTGCGAAAAAAAGAAAAAGTAATGGATTATGAATGGCTGTATGAAAAGCTGTCGCCGTTATATTGTCACGACAACGGAAGACCGGGAACGGATCCGGTAGTACTGATCAAGATGGTGCTTATTCAGCATTTGTATGGCATCCCTTCCCTGCGGCAGACATACCGAGAAATCCAAGTAAACCTCGCATACCGTTGGTTTCTGGGCTATGGCTTGCTGGATGATATTCCGCACTTTGCCACGGTGAGTTATGCCTTCTGCAAGCGCTTTCCGGCGGAATTGAGCAGCGAAATCTTTGAGCATATCCTAAATAAAGCTCTGAATAACTGAATGGTAGATCCCAGTGTAATTTTTATAGACGGAACGCACATCAAAGCAAGCGCCAATAAAAAGAAATACCAGAAACAAAAAGTGGCGAAGACAGCAAAGGTTTACACGGAACAGCTTCACCAAGAGGTAAATCAGGAACGGGAAAAGCTCGGAAAAAAGCCCATAGAAGATGACGATGATCATGATTTGCCCAAAGGCGGCGGAACGAAAGAAAAGACGGTGTCCACAACCGATCCGGAGTGCGGTATGTTTGTGAAAGGCGAGCATGAACGGCAGTTTGCCTATGAAGCACATACAGCCTGCGATAAGCATGGTATGGTATAGTGACAGAGGATTCCAATACACCAACCGCGCTTTCCACAACAAGCTCGTGCAGGTGGGAATGACGCAGAGTATGTCCCGCGTAGCGCACTGCATTGATAACGGCCCCATGGAGGGCTTCTGGGGCATTTTGAAGAGGGAACGCTATTACGGCAGACGGTTTACCTGCAAGCGGGAGCTTGTGCAGATGATTGAGACCTATATCCATTATTACAACACCAGACGGGTGCAGCGTAATCTGGGCGTGTTGACCCCGATGTAAAAACACGAACTTGGTCTCGCTGCATAAAAAGCGGCCAGCAGCACATGGCTGCTGAC
>ENA-UEPV01001120-UEPV01001120.1-human-gut-metagenome-genome-assembly--contig:-NODE-1120-length-17447-cov-7.355440_pt1 | contig 17447 bp, 9 predicted proteins | sample MGYA00242942_ERZ507925 | MGnify/ENA primary metagenome ERZ507925 (study PRJEB26167, sample SAMN06115453) | human gut metagenome | host: Homo sapiens | place: China:Fujian | collected 2015-08-26... | reverse complement strand
TTAATATTTGCGACAAACATACGAAAAAACTTCTAACTTCCTAACCAAACAACAATTTAAATTCGAGGTGTGAAGGAATGGCAAATAAGATTGCTTCCGGGCAATTTTATGTATAATATGGTCTGTGATTAATAATTCGACGGCTCTTTATTTGTTATCTAGCCATAATCTTTTATCTTTGTTTCCCGTCATGGAATAAAATAAAAAGGTTATTATGAAAACAAAAGGATGGATTTTAACTGTAATTTGTAGTATGTTGTTATTGGTGGCGGGTATCACTTTTGCATCAATGGTGCTTGTCGGGCAACCGGCTTTGGCAAACGAATCATTGTGGTGGTGGATCTTGATAAATCTTGGTGTGATGGTTTTATTATTCGGGTATGGCGTGAAACGGGGAATCCAGATATTGCGTATCTTCAGCATACCGAAAAGCAAACTGACACGGGAACCAGGTGTCGTGGTTTGTGATTATAATATCAGCCTGAAAAAGTATGCTTTGTATAAATTGTGGGACATCCGTCATTTCAGTTTTTCTTTGTTGTTTATCATTTATATTTGTATTGCATTGTGTACAGGGCACTATATTGTTCCCGAAGAGCAAAGCCTGTTCAGCCCACTGCTGATTTGGTTCTTGTGTCTTATCTATATCTTGATTATGCTGCCTGTCAGACTAAATAAGATTTATAAGCGGAGTATTGCGGGGCAGACTTGGGTGGAAATAACTCCGGAAGGGCTGACATATGATAAGGCGGAACTGAAACAGACATTCCCTTGGGAGGAGATAGCAGGTATAGCTCTTTATAAGACTTATTGCTTTCTGTATGATAAAAGAGGCGGTGAATTTTTGATTGTAACTTCGGATGAAAAGGTGAAAGAATCCCTTCTTTACTATTTAAATACGAAAAAATAATGAATTAAAGCTAAGTGTTTTTTATAATAAGGTTGTTCATATTATTATAATGTGTATTTTTGTAACAAAGTAATAATGAAAAACCTCTTAAGTATGAAAACACCTGTTCTCGCGCTATTCATTTCTTTAGTGGCATTTGGAGCCTGTGTGTCCAATAAACAAACCCAGCCGTCAACCGATTATACCCAATTGGTGAATCCGTTTATCGGAACCGATTTTACCGGCAATACTTATCCGGGAGCGCAAGCGCCTTTCGGAATGGTACAACTTAGTCCGGATAACGGTTTGCCCGGATGGGACCGTATTTCCGGTTATTTTTATCCGGACAGTACGATTGCCGGATTCAGTCATACCCATTTGTCGGGGACGGGAGCCGGAGACTTGTATGATATCTCTTTTATGCCTGTTACTTTGCCTTATCAGGAAGCGGAAGCTCCTTTAGGCATCTATTCCAAATTCTCTCATGCGGATGAAGAGGCTTCAGCAGGTTACTATCGCGTGTTGCTGAAAGATTATGATATCAATGTGGAATTAACTGCTACAGAGCGTTGCGGCATCCAGCGTTATACGTTTCCTGAAGGGGAGTCGGCTGTCTTTCTGAATCTGAAGAAAGCGATGAATTGGGATTTTACCAATGATTCTTATATTGAAATAATTGACTCATGCACTATTCAGGGATATCGTTTTTCTGAAGGATGGGCAAGAGACCAGCATGTGTATTTTCGTACTCGTTTCTCCAAACCGTTTGCTTCGGTAGAGATGGATACTACTGCCATTACTTTGAAAGGTAAACGTGTAGGTACGGCTTATATCGCCCGCTTTAATTTTGATACGGAAAAAGGAGAGCAGATTGTTCTGAGTACTGCTCTTTCGGGAGTAAGCATGGAAGGTGCTGCTAAAAACATGGCGGCTGAAGCACCTCACAATGATTTCGATAAATATTTGGCTGAAACTAAAGATAATTGGAACCGTCAGTTGGGAAAAATAGAGGTAACAGGTGATAACAAGGACGATAAGGTTAATTTTTATACAGCATTGTATCATACAATGATTGCCCCGACTATTTACAGTGATGTGGACGGGGCTTATTATGGTCCCGATAAGAAAATTCATCAGACGGATGGTTGGGTGAATTATGGAACTTTTTCATTGTGGGATACTTATCGTGCCGCACATCCGTTATTTACTTATACGGAACCTCAACGTGTCAATGATATGGTGAAATCATTCATTGCTTTTTATGAACAGAACGGACGTTTGCCGGTATGGAATTTTTGGGGAAGTGAAACGGATATGATGATTGGCTACCACGCTGTACCTGTTATTGTCGATGCTTATTTGAAAGGTATTGGTGATTTTGATGCAGAGAAGGCATTGGAGGCTTGTGTGGCTACTGCTAACTTGGATGATTATCGCGGCATTGGTCTGTATAAAAAATTAGGATATATACCTTATAATATAAAGGATGAATATAATGCGGAAAATTGGTCGCTTTCCAAGACATTAGAATATGCTTTTGATGATTATTGCATAGCCGAAATGGCCCGGAAGATGGGGAGGACTCAATTAGCGGACGAATTCTACAAGCGTTCTCAGAATTATCGCAATGTGTTCAATCCGGCGTCAAGCTTCATGCAGCCGATAGATGATAAAGGAGTATTCCAACCTAATTTCAGCCCGGATGACTACACTGCCCACATTTGTGAAAGTAACGGTTGGCAGTACTTTTGGTCTGTACAGCAGGATATTAAGGGGCTAATTGCCTTGACTGGTGGTAAGGATCGTTTTACGGAAAAGTTGGATAGTATGTTTACTTATATCCCGGCTGGTAATGCAGATTTGCCTCTTTTCAGTACAGGTATGATTGGCCAGTATGCTCATGGTAATGAGCCTAGCCATCATGTGATTTATTTGTATAATAAGGTACGTCAGCCTTGGAAAACTCAGAAGTATGCGGCGCAGGTCATGCATGACCTTTATTTCAATGCACCTGCCGGACTGTGTGGTAATGAGGATTGTGGACAGATGTCTGCTTGGTATGTATTCAGTGCTATGGGATTTTATCCTGTCAATCCGGTAAGTGGTGAATATGAGATTGGTACGCCGTTGTTCTCCGAAATACAGATGCATTTGGATAATGGAAAAACGTTCACAGTACTGGCCCCTGGAGTAAGTCGTGAAAATATCTATATCCAGTCGGTGAAAGTAAATGGGCAACCATACGATAAGAGCTATATCACACACCGGCAAATAATGGATGGTGCTACTGTAGAATTTGAAATGGGTCCGGAACCGGGAAATATTTGGTATAGATAGATAATAATTGGTTCAACTTATTAAGAATTGTAATTGTACAGGAGGTGAGTTAAAAGTAATATTTGTTATCGTTTTGCTGTAGAGGCGGTTTGAATCTGCCTGAAAATTGTATGATGAGCGGAAGCTTTCTACCCCTGCAGTGGATGATTGGATCGTTATTTGGAACATTGGCTCCCTCCTCATACAAAGGTGAATTATATAATATGAACGAGGAACTTGATGACACCTATAAGGCCGTCTTTCGTCAATGCTATCCTAAGCTGTTGTTCTATGCGACACGGCTGGTCGGTACCGAAGAAGCCGAAGATGTAGTGCAGGATGTTTTTGTGGAGTTGTGGAGGCGGAGAGATTCAGTCGTCATAGGAGAGCAGATTTTAGCTTTCCTTTATCGTTCTGTATATACCAAGGCTATAAATTTATTGAAGCATCAGGTTATAGAGAATAACTACAGTGCGGCAATGATAGAAATCTATGAACGAAAATTGCAATATTACCAGCCGGATCATGCCGAAGTCATTAAAAAGATAGAGAATCAGGAATTGCGTCAGGAAATTTTTGGAGCGATTAATGAATTGCCGGATAAATGTAAGGAGGTGTTTAAACTGAGCTATCTTCATGATATGAAAAACAAGGAAATCGCTGATACTCTTGGCATTTCTTTACGTACCGTAGAGGCACATATGTATAAGGCCTTGAAATTTTTGCGCGAACGTCTCAGCCATTTATTATTGTCATTGATTATATTTTCAGCAAAACTGCTAAGTGTTTTTACAAGTTGAATTGTTTACTATATGAATAGGGAAAAAGATGAGTAAACTTAACGAAGATATTATTATCAGGTATTTGGAAAACCGATGCTCGGAGGAGGATTTTGTTCTTATCAATGAATGGATGAAAGAATCTGATGAGAATGCCGGAGAGCTGTTCCGTATGGAGGAGATTTATCAGTTAGGTAAATTCCCCTTTGAGGAGGAAAATCTGGTAGTGAGGGCAGAGCGCAGGTTGGGTAGAAGATTGAAACGGGAAAATCAGAAGAAACAAGAGGTGTTCAAGCTTAGAAGTGTGTTGCGTTATGCAGCTGCTATAGTGGGTGTGATGGTGCTGGCTGCGGGATTGGCCTATTGGTTCCGGAATAAAGCGGAGGAATTGGTGGTAGCATCGGCTGCTCATGGACAAGTGCGTGAGATGTTGTTGCCTGACGGGACAAAAGTATGGTTGAACCAGTCGTCTGTTTTAAAATATCCGCGTGCTTTTGAAGGAAAGGAACGTCATGTATATCTGGATGGAGAAGCTTATTTTGAAGTAGCACGTAATCATGAGAAACCTTTCATGGTAAAAAGCCCGGCAATGGATGTCAGGGTCTTGGGAACCTCTTTCAATATAAAATGTCGTCCGGATAACAGTTTTGCGGAAACAACCTTGATAGAGGGTGAAGTTGAGGTAAAAGATAAATCGGACAAAGGAAGAATTACTTTGTTGCCGGGACAAAAAGCCGTTTTAAACAGGGTAACAGGGCGGATGCAAGTAAAACAGGTCGATCCCAAGATGGAGATAGTCTGGCATAATGACTTGATTCCATTTGAAAAGTCATCTATTTTCCAGATTGCGGCAGCATTGGAACGGTTCTATGGAGTGAAGATAATCCTTTCACCGGATGTAGACAGTACTAATACTTATTCAGGTGTACTGAAAAAGAAAGATAATATAGAGTCTGTGCTGAATTCTTTGCGTAACTCTATTCCTTTCAATTATAAGAAAGTAGATGATAACAATATATTTATCTCATCGGAAACAAAATAATTTTTAAATAAAGATCTATGAAAATCAACATGCTCTTAAGCGGCTGTCTTCTAGGGTTATTGTGTTTCACCGCATGTGATTCTGAGGGCAATGAAATGAATGATTACACCCATTATGTCAACTCTTTTATTGGTACAGGAGGCCATGGACATACCCATCCGGGTGCTATGGTTCCCCATGGCATGATACAGCCGGGACCAGATACTCGTATTGACGGTTGGGATTCCTGTTCCGGATATTATTATGAAGATACTACGATCAATGGCTTTGCCCATACACGTCTTAGTGGTACCGGGTGTGCGGATTTCGGAGATTTCCTGTTGATGCCGACTGTAGGTGTGCAACGCACTGATTTTTTGGGAACAGAAAGCCAGAAGCGTCCTTTCGCATCGGCTTTTTCTCATGAAAAGGAATATGCCGAACCGGGATATTATTCTGTTTTTCTGGATACATACGGGGTAAAAGCCGAACTGACTTCGACAGAGCGTGCGGCAATGCATCGGTATACTTTTCCGGAAAGTAAAGAGTCTGGATTTATCTTGGATATGGACTATAATATTCAGCAACAAATCAATCAGGTAATGGAAGTGGAGGCAGTGAATGATACTGTGTTGCGGGGGCGCAAACGCAGTGCCTATTGGGCATACCGACAGGATCTTTATTTTTATGCCGTATTTTCCAAACCCTTTACGTATACCTTGTACACGGATACTGTTCAGGAAAATGACAAACAGATTCCTGTATGTAAAATGCTTTTGCATTTTGAAACGGCGAAAGATGAACAAGTGCTGGCTAAGTTCTCTATCTCTTCTGTTGATGCGGAAGGTGCTTATAAGAACCTCCAGGCTGAGATGCCCGGTTGGAATTTTGATGGAGTGCGTGCCGATGCTAAGAAGAAATGGAATGAATGCTTGTCAAAGATTGCAGTCAAAACCAATGATGAAGACCAGCGTGCCATTTTCTATACGGCTATGTATCATGCTTTCCTAAGTCCCAATCTGTTTACAGATGTAGACGGGCGTTACTTGGGAATGGATTTGAAAGTGCATACCACCGACATGAAACATCCGGTTTATACCATTTTCTCTTTGTGGGATACTTTCCGTGCGTTACATCCGTTACTGACTATTGTCGATCCTCAGTTGAATACGGAGTTTATCCGTTCATTAATAAAGAAGCATCAGGAAGGTGGTATCTTTCCGAAATGGGACTGTGTGTCCAATTATACCGGAACTATGGTGGGATATCATGCGGCTTCGTTGGTAACCGATTCTTATGTGAAGGGATACCGCGATTTTGATGTGCAGGAAGCTTACAAGGCATGTCTGCGTGCAGCGGAATATGACACTACCGGTATTGTAGCTCCCGATTGGCTGATTCCATATGTTATGCCCAAAGCACGTTATTATAAGAATACTCTTGGCTATATTCCATGTGACCGTGAGAATGAATCGGTGGCGAAAGCATTGGAGTATGCGTATGATGACTGGTGTATCTCCGTGCTGGCAGACAGCTTGGGAGATACTGAAACCAAGGAGAAGTATGCCCGTTTTGCAGATGCTTACGAATTTTATTTTGATCCTGCCACCCGTTTCATGCGTGGATTGGATAGTAAAGGTGAATGGCGTACTCCGTTCAATCCCCGTTCTTCCAATCACCGTAATGATGATTATTGCGAGGGTACTGCATGGCAATGGACTTGGTTTGTTCCGCATGATATCCCGGGACTGGTGAATTTGATGGGTGGGGAGGATGCTTTCGTAGGAAAGCTGGACTCCTTGTTTACGGTTTCTTCCCAGTTGGAAGGGGAGGCTACCTCTGCTGATATCACAGGACTGATAGGCCAGTATGCGCATGGTAATGAGCCTAGTCATCACATTACTCATATGTATAACTATGTAAACCGTCCATGGCGTACTCAGGAATTGGTTGACAGTGTGCTGTATAACCAGTATTTCAATGCTCCTGACGGCTTGTCGGGTAATGAAGATTGCGGTCAGATGTCTGCCTGGTATATTTTGAATTCCATGGGCTTCTATCAGGTATGTCCCGGTAAGCCGGTTTATTCTATCGGACGTCCGTTGTTTGAGGAGGTGACGATTAATTTGCCCGACCGCAAGACTTTCGTTATCCGTACCCACAATAATTCGAAGACCAATAAGTATATTGAGTCGGTTTTGTTGAACGGAAAACCGCTGGATGTTCCTTTCTTTACCCATGATGATCTGGTACGTGGAGGAACGATGGAGATTACCATGAGTCCCGTACCGACGGAATGGGGAAAACAGGTGAAGAATTAAAAGTATAACTTAACCCAAATAGCAATATCATGAAAAAACTATTTCTATCAGTTGTAGCGCTGTGTGTCACGCTGTTTGTACAGGCAAAGGATTATGCAGACTATGTGAGTCCGTTGGTAGGTACACAGTCTTCCTTTGAACTCTCTACAGGAAATACTTATCCTGCCATATCCCGCCCGTGGGGTATGAATTTCTGGACTCCCCAGACAGGAAAGATGGGGGACGGATGGCAGTATGTTTATATGGCTAATAAAATCCGTGGTTTCAAACAAACCCATCAGCCCAGTCCGTGGATTAATGACTATGGTCAATTTTCCATCATGCCCGTAACAGGAAAACCGGAATTTGAAGAGGACAAGCGTGCAAGTTGGTTCTCTCATAAAGCTGAAATTGCAAAACCTTATTATTATAAGGTTTATTTGGCAGAACATGATGTCGTAACCGAAATGGTTCCTACGGAGCGTGCCGTAATGTTCCGTTTCACTTTTCCTGAGAATGATTCATATGTAGTGGTGGATGCTTTTGATCGTGGTTCGTCTGTCAAGGTGATTCCCGGAGAAAACAAAATCGTGGGCTATACTACCCGTAACAGTGGTGGTGTTCCTGCCAACTTTAAGAATTATTTCGTTATTGAGTTTGATAAGCCGTTTACTTATGAGGCTACGTTCTCTAATGATGTACAGCCTGAAAAACCGGATGGCAGTGTTCCTGTAACCTTGAAAGAAGGTAAACTGGAGCAGACTGATTTCCATACCGGAGCCGTTATCGGTTTCAAGACAAAGAAAGGTGAAGTAGTTCATGCCCGTGTGGCCTCTTCATTCATCAGTCCTGAACAAGCAATTCGGAACCTGAAGGAATTGGGTGGTGACAGTTTTGAAGTATTGGTACAGAAAGGTAAAGAGGCTTGGAATGAGGCCTTAGGTAAAGTAGAGGTGGAAGGTGGAACATTGGATCAATACCGCACTTTCTATTCCTGCTTGTACCGTTCCTTGTTGTTTCCGCGTAAATTCTATGAACTGGATGCCAACGGACAACCTGTTCATTACAGTCCTTACAATGGCGAAACGCTGCCGGGATATATGTATACGGATACAGGTTTCTGGGATACATTCCGTTGCTTGTTCCCTTTCTTGAACCTGATGTATCCTTCGGTAAATAAGGAGATACAGGAAGGTTTGGTTAATACTTATAAGGAAAGCGGTTTCTTCCCCGAATGGGCCAGCCCCGGTCATCGTGGTTGCATGGTCGGCAATAATTCAGCTTCTATCTTGGTCGATGCTTATCTGAAAGGAGTACGTGTGGAAGATGTGGAAACATTATACAAAGGACTGATTCATGGAACGGAAGCCGTACATCCTGAAGTTTCTTCTACCGGACGTCTGGGATATGAATATTATAACAAGCTGGGCTATGTGCCTTGTGATGTGAAGATTCATGAGAATGCAGCCCGTACATTGGAATATGCATACGATGACTGGTGTATTTATCAGCTGGCGAAAGAGTTGAAGCGTCCGAAGAAGGAAATCGCACTTTTTGCCAAACGTGCCATGAACTATAAGAACCTGTTTGATTCGGAAAGTAAATTGATGCGTGGCAAGCAGAAGGACGGCAAGTTCGCTCCTGAATTCTCGCCGTTGAAATGGGGAGGTGACTTTACGGAAGGAAACAGCTGGCATTATTCCTGGTCTGTATTCCATGACCCTCAGGGATTGATTGATTTGATGGGAGGTAAGGAAATGTTCGTTACCATGCTTGATTCTGTCTTTTCGGTTCCCCCTATCTTTGATGATAGCTATTATGGACAGGTGATTCATGAAATCCGTGAAATGACAGTTATGAATATGGGTAACTATGCACATGGAAACCAGCCCATTCAGCACATGATTTATATGTATGATTATGCGGGTCAGCCTTGGAAAGCCCAATATTGGTTGCGTGAGGTGATGAACCGTATGTATACAGCCGGACCTGACGGATATTGCGGTGACGAGGATAACGGACAGACTTCGGCATGGTATGTATTCTCTGCATTAGGATTCTATCCGGTATGTCCCGGTACGGATGAGTATATTCTGGGTGCTCCGTTGTTCAAGAAGGCGACACTTCATTTTGAAAACGGAAAGAACTTGGTAATAACCGCATCGGATAACAGCGATACCAACCGATATGTAGATGAAATGCGTGTAAACGGTACTGTTTATACCAAGAATTATTTGAAGCATAACGAATTGTTACAAGGCGGTACTATTGACTTCAAGATGACCGACCGTCCGAATATGCAGCGTGGAACACAAGAAAGTGATTTGCCTTATTCATTTTCAAAAGACGAAACAATGAAATAAAAGTTTCACTATGCATCTCCCCCTTTTAAAGGGGGATTTAAGAGGGATGTTCTCTTCTGGCTGAATTGCAAGAGTACATCCCCCTTTTTATTTTTAAGCATTTCCTCAGATTTCTTCTGGAAAATTAGAAAAAAGCACGAGATGGAGTAAGTGTTTTCTTTCGGCTACCTGTTTTTATTCTCGAAAGGGGAATGAGAACCCCTTCACTGGAGAAAAACAAGTCAGTGTTAACGAATTTATAAATTATGAAAGGCAATCAATTAATGAGAAAGCCCAAATTACTCAGGGCGCTTTTGATTCTTTTGTTTGTGGCTGCACCCATACAATGGACCCGCGCGCAAATCGTTCTTTCAACTCCCAAGACAACGCTTGGAGCAGTGATCAAGAACATTAAATCACAGTCTAACTATCAGTTTTTCTATGATGACAAGCTGGCTGAAATGCCGGTGAATGCCATTGATGTGAAGAACGGTTCATTACAGTCTGTACTTGATGCGGCTTTGCAAGGCAAAGGAATTACGTATAAGATAGAGGATAACATTGTCTATCTTTCAGCATCCGGAGAGCCTCAGACACCTCAACAGACAGGACAGGAACATACAGTGACCGGAACAGTGGTTGATGCGACAGGCGAAGCCTTGATTGGTGTAAACGTACAAGTGAAAGGAAATCCCACAGCCGGTACGATTACAGACTTTGAAGGTAACTATTCTTTGTCCGTTCCCGGAAATGGTGAGATTGTGTTCTCATACATTGGTTACCGTTCGGAAACATTGAAGCCCGATGGCAAGAATGTACTGAATGTAACCATGCAGGAAGATACACAGCAGATTGGCGAAGTGGTGGTAACCGCTTTGGGGATCAAACGTGAGAAGAAAATGTTGGGTTATGCGGTTCAGGAACTGAAGAGCGATGAACTGAACAAGACAGGTGACCCCTCGGTAACCAGTGCCTTGCAGGGCAAGGTGGCAGGCCTTCAGATGAATACCTCGGCTACCGGTCTGGGCGGCTCTACGAAGATTACCATCCGTGGAAACTCTTCTCTGACAGACAATAACCAGCCGTTGTGGATTGTGGATGGCGTTCCTTTCAGCGACACTAGCACTTCAAGCGCATCCCGCTATGATGGTGTAGACCGTGGTAGCGCTTCCATGGACATTAATCCGGATGATATCGAGAGTATTTCTGTTTTGAAGGGTCCGAATGCGGCTGCTCTTTACGGTTCACGTGCAGGTAATGGCGTTATCTTGATTACGACAAAGAAAGGTAGTAAGAAGGATGGCTTCGGAATCCGTTATAGTGGTAATTTTACTTGGACAGCTATCGGCGAGACATTGGATATGCAACGCCGTTACGGACAAGGACATATTGATACAAAAGATGCCAAGACTGCGGTGTATGACAAAACGGATAGCGGAAGCTGGGGCCCGGTATTGGATGGAAGCATGAAAGAGGCTTGGAACGGAGAAACTTACGCTTACTCTAACTATGGGGATAAGTTGAAAGATTATTTTGATACCGGTTTCTCGCATACGCATAACGTATCTATCAGCAACGGTACAGAGAAATCACATTTTCGTACTTCTTTCGGATACTCCGACAATGACGGTGTATTCCCCACTGAAAGTTTGAGCCGTGTGAATGCCGATCTGAATGCAGGAACGGAATTGAACAAATGGGTGTCTATGGACGGAAAAATTTCTCTTTCACGTACAAAAGCCGATAACCGTCCACTGTATGGAGATTACGGTGCTATTTCCCAGTTGATGAGAATCCCTAACAACGTCCGTCTGGATGACTTGAAACAATATTCTGATGAAACTCATGCGCATGTGAATTGGACAGGGCCTACTGCCAGTATCCGTAATCCTTATTATGTATTGCATCAGCGTCAGAATTCGGATGAACGTTGGCGTGCTTTCGGATATTATAGCATGAAAATCAATTTCACTGATTGGCTGCATCTATCTGCCAAATACGCTTTTGACTACTACCGCACCAGAGTGCAAAGCACCAATGCGGGGGATGGTATCAATGGAGAAGCCAATACTTCCATGATTACGAATGATTCAATGGACCGTAGTGAAGAAAACTTCTTCGAGTCAAATGCTGAAGTCATTTTGATGGGTGACCGTCAGTTGACTGATAACTTCCGTCTGGGCTTCAATGTCGGTGGTAACTTTATGTACCAGCGTTCGGAAACTTTGGGCGTGGGCGTAGGTAATATGGTGGACAAAGGTAACTGGATGCTGAATGCGGCCAATTTGTTGAGAACCGGTAGTGAGGATGGCTACAAGCGTGCCATGAACTCGGTGTTCGGCTCTGTACAGATGGCGTGGAAGGAATATCTGTCTTTGGATTTGACAGCCCGTAACGACTGGTCATCCACTCTTCCGTCAGGTAACAATTCTTTCTTCTATCCGTCTGCCAACCTCAGTTTCGTAGTGTCGGACTTCTTGCGCTCTATCGACAAACCGTTGCCAAGCTGGGTGACATTTGCCAAGGCACGTCTGTCTGCCGCACAGGTAGGTAAGGATACAAGCCCTTATCAGTTATACAATACCTACTCTTTCAAATTCGATAATGGTGTATTGACCCCGACCAAAGACAATGTGAAGATGAACGACCAGTTGAAGCCTGAAATCGCGACTTCTTACGAAGCGGGTCTGGATATGAAGTTCTTGAACAATCGCCTGGGATTTGATTTTACTTATTATTACAGCAAGACAAAGAACCAGATTATGAAAGTACCCGCAGCAGCTCCCTGGAGTGGAGGACAATGGGTAAATGCAGGTATGGTAACCAATCAAGGCGTGGAACTGATGTTGTATTCCACTCTGGTAGAAACAAAGGATTTTGCTTTTGACTTGAATGTGAATATGGCTCACAACGTATCGAAGGTGAAAGAACTGGCTCCGGAAGAAAATGTGAACTATATGTTCTTTAACGGTGACGGAAACTTCCCTGTAAAAGTAGGTACACGCGCCGGACACAAATTAGGCGAGATTTATGCTACATCGCTTTATAAGCGCAATGAAAACGGTGATATTATCGTAAATGAGAATGGGTTGCCCATGACTGTGACCAATGAGTCCGAATATGTGAACAAACCTATCGGTAATATCCAGCCAAAGCTGACCATGTCTGTATCTCCTACCTTTACTTATAAGGGGATTACACTGTCCGCACTGTTTGATATGAAATTCGGTGGTGATATCTTCTCTTATTCCGAGATGCTGGCTACCGGAAACGGTTTGGCTAAACGTACCTTGAACCGTGGTGAGGGAAACAACTATATGATGGTATTTCCCGGTGTGACAGAGTCAGGCGAGGTGAATACAAAACAGGTGTCCGCTTCAGAATACTATGGTGCATTGCAGGCTGAGGATTTCATCTACGATGCTTCTTTCATTAAGCTGAAAGAATTGTCAATCGGCTATTCATTCCCCTCATCTATGCTGAAGAAGACTCCTGTCAACTCGCTGAATGTTTCATTTGTTGCACGTAACTTGTGCTATCTGATGAAGCACACACCGGGTACAAGCCCCGAAGGTGGCTATGACACTACGATGTTCTCACAAGCCATTGACTATGCATCGTTGCCGTTTACACGTACTTTCGGTATTTCTATCAACTTAGGTTTCTAATTAATTAAAAGGAAAAACTGATTATGAAAATCAAATTATATAAATCCGTAGCCTTATGTTCGTTGCTGGCTTTGGCCGGATGCCATGATTTTGAGGAATTGAATACAAATCCTTACGCACCGATTTACGACCCGACTGTGGAGAATGTATCGGCCGACGGTATAGATATTGATTATACTTTGACGGAACATGCCATGGCAAGTTTGAAAGGGATGGAAGGTGCTATCGGAAGTATTTTTGCCAACTTCACCTACGAAGGTCCTTACAATGATTATCAGACAACAACCAATCTGACTCATGATATCTATGCCGGTTATTGGGGAAACAATGTCAGCGGCTTTGTGAATCAGGCGCCTACCTATTCTTATACGGATGGATGGTCGGCCAGCCGCTGGAAGCATTTCTATGATGACCGCAGCACTTCGGAATACAGCCAGTTGGTCAAGACATTCTATTTCTGCAATAAGGATTATTACCATACGGCATTCTATATCACCCGTATTTATTATGCTTTCTTGTTGTCCATGCAGACGGACACTTACGGAGATATTCCTGTAGCCTACTATGTGAAGGGAGCCATGCCACCGGAAGAAAATGTGACCTATACACCTCAAAAGGAAGTTTATAATATCCTTTTCCAGCTGTTGGATCAGGCAATAACAGAGTTGCATCAGGAAAATCTTCCTGCTGTCAGTCAGTATGATTTAGGTGACAATGACAAATGTTATGGGGGTGATGTGGACAAATGGCGTCGTTTTGCCAATACACTGCGTTTGCGCCTTGCTTTGCGTGTATCCAATGTAGACCCGGCTTTGGCCCAGACTCAGGCAAAGGCGGCTTTGACAGACCCTGCCGGTTTGATGCAAAGTCAGGATGACAATATGAAGCAGACTCCGAAACGTCAGTATATCGCCGGCGGTAATGAAAATATCTACGCGTTGTTGTTCAGTTGGACCGGCAATGCTGTATTGTCGAAAGAAATGGAACGGGCTTATAAGAATCAGGCTTTGAAAGAAGGTGCGGCAGCCGATGCCGTTACTTTCAATGAGAGTTCTGAGAACTGTTATCTCGACCCTCGTTGTGAAGTTTTATGGTTCCGTCCTACTCCGTTTGATTCGTTGACTACCAGTCCGCTTCCTACAGAGAATCTGAAGAGAGATTTCAACGGAGTGATGAATGGAGAAACCAATGTAGGCGGTTCTTATCTGAACAGATATTCTGCCAACCGCTGTATTCTGTCATCTGATGCCATGAACAAGGATTATTGGTGGAATCTGGCTCGTGAAATTGTCTGGATGGGTTATGCTGAAAGCTTGTTCCTGAAAGCGGAAGCGGCATTGCGCTGGCCGTCATTGGTGGATGAAACAGCCGAAGCCCTTTATTTGAAAGGTATCAAGGCATCTATGGATTATTATGAAATTGATGCGGACAAGGCCAATGAATACATCAGTCATCTGGATGGCGTAAAAGCATTTACCGGTGGTAGCAAGGAAGAACAGTTGGAACAGATTATTACTCAGAAGTGGATTGCCGTTTTCCCGAATGGAAATGAGGGATGGGCGGAAGTGCGCCGTACCGACTATCCGCGTTATCTGCTGGCTCCGGTCAATGGAAACAATTCCAATGGAGAAGTGGCGTCCGGCAAGCTTATCAAACGCATCAACTATCCTAACAGCGAGTCCCGTAACCCCAATAAACCGGGCAATGTGAACCAGGGTAGCCGTGTATGGTGGGATGTGGCCGATACGATGAATGATAGAGGTCAGTGGCATACTCCGAATAATTTCCGCTAGAAATTGCTATCTTTGTATCCTAGGGAACATAAAAAGAAACAAAATGAAGCAAATTCTATTTTTATTGGCAGCCGTCCTGTTATTGGGCGGCTGTGCGGAAGAGAAGAAGACCGACGTTCGTTGGGCTACTTTTAATATCCGTTACGACAATCCGCAGGACAGTTTGAACAATTGGCAATATCGGAAAGACCGTGTGTGCCAGTTTATTAAGGACCATGAGCTGGATATTGTCGGTATGCAGGAAGTCTTGCATAACCAGTTTCAGGATCTTCGCGCAGGCTTGCCCGAATACGATGGTATCGGTGTGGGACGTGATGACGGGAAGACAGCAGGTGAATATGCGCCGCTTTTCTATCGTAAGGACAAATATGAGGTGTTGGACTCCAATACTTTCTGGTTGGCCGAAAATCCCGATAGCGTAGGAATGATGGGATGGGATGCGGTTTGTGTCCGTATCGCCACTTGGGCAAAATTTAAGGACAAGGCTACCGGAAAGATATTCATGGCTGTCAATACTCATTTTGACCATGTGGGTGAAGAGGCCCGCCGTCAAAGCGCATTGCTCATTATCCGTAAGATAAAAGAGATCGTAGGCGAACGTCCCGCAGTGGTTACGGGCGACTTTAATGTGACCGATGCGAGCGATGCATACGAAACAATCACCACCAACGAGTTTGTGATGAAGGATGCTTATAAGACGGCTGCCCGTGTGACCGGCGTTGATTATACTTTTCATGATTTTGCCCGTATCCCGGCCGAGGATTGTGAAAAGATTGATTTCATCTTTGTCACTCCGCAAGTTCTGGTGAAGAGTTGTGAAATACCGGCTGAAGTACCGGAAGCTTTACTTTCCGACCATAATCCTCAGTTGGCTGACTTGGAATTCTGATTTTTTAAATAGGTGAACTTACGCCGGTAGAGTCTTTAAAAGGGCTTTATCGGCGTTTGTTATTTTATTCTGTTGATACTTCTCATTATATGTAATCTTCTCCCATTTAAAATAATTTTCCTCCTTCGATAAGTGTGATACCTTACTTAATTGTTCTATATTTGTATCATTAATCCAATTTAATAGTATGAAGACATACAGTTACTATGTATTATTTTTGTTAGTTGTGTTTTGCGGATGTTCCCGGCCCACGGAATTAACATCGCCGGATGGCAATATAAAATTAGTATTCAACCTGAATGAGGCAGGAGCGATGACCTATGGAGTTTCTGTAGGAGGAAAACCGTTCATCACTCCTTCTGTTATGGGCTTTGAAGGCCGTGACGGGCTCAATCTCTCCAAAGATTTTCAGATAGAAAATACTGAGTTTACCACAAAGAATGAAACCTGGACCCAGCCTTGGGGGGAGAATAAATCTATCCGGAACCATTATAACGAGATGGCTGTGCGCCTGAAAGATCCGGCGAATACACGGCTGACCCTCCGTTTCCGCGTGTTCGACGACGGTCTGGGCTTTCGTTATGAATATCAAGTACCCCAAGTGGACAGTGTGTTCGTGATGGACGAGCTCACTTCATTCAATCTGGCGCAGGATGGCAAGTCATGGTCTATTCCCGCCAGTTTTGAAACCTACGAGTTGCTGTATCGTACCCTGCCCGTCAGCAAGGTGGATAATGCCAACACCCCGATGACTTTCAAAACAGATAACGGGGTATATGCCAGTATTCACGAAGCGGCTTTGACCGATTTCCCCGAAATGACTTTGAAGCATACCGAAGGTTGTCACTTCAAATCGGAACTGGCCTCCTGGCCCGATGGGGTAAAAGCCCGTTTTGCCGGAGGAACTTTCGTTACTCCGTGGCGCAGTATCCAGATAGCTCCCAAAGCGGTAGGTCTGATAAACTCCGGCCTGATACTGAATCTGAATGAACCTTGTGCGCTGGAGGGTGATTTGAGCTGGATACGTCCTATGAAATACGTAGGTATCTGGTGGGGAATGCATCTGGGGGTTGAAACGTGGACGATGGATGAACGCCACGGCGCTACCACCGCTAATGCCAAACGATATATAGATTTTGCTGCTGCCAATAACATAGAAGCGGTGATGTTCGAGGGCTGGAATGAAGGCTGGGAAAGTTGGGGCGGTATGCAGACTTTTGACTATACCAAGCCTTATGCCGATTTCGATATGGCAGAGGTGGCACGTTATGCCAAGGAGAAAGGGATTGAAATAATCGGTCACCACGAAACGGGTGGCAATATCTTTAATTACGAACGCCAGCTGGACAATGCTTACAAATGGTATGCAGACCTGGGAGTGCACAGCGTGAAGACCGGTTATGCCGGAGGACTGCCGGGCGGTCACAGCCATCATGGACAGTTCAATGTA
>ENA-UEPV01001108-UEPV01001108.1-human-gut-metagenome-genome-assembly--contig:-NODE-1108-length-17508-cov-8.009523_pt1 | contig 17508 bp, 16 predicted proteins | sample MGYA00242942_ERZ507925 | MGnify/ENA primary metagenome ERZ507925 (study PRJEB26167, sample SAMN06115453) | human gut metagenome | host: Homo sapiens | place: China:Fujian | collected 2015-08-26... | reverse complement strand
TACTATTTGATTTATATGTCAAGACGGATTATTCTATTTTAGAGGTTATTAGTAAATAAAAAGCTTTGAGGAGTATAACAAAAATTCAAAAGAAAGGAACATTCACAATGCAGCATAACAAAAAGGAAAAAAAGAAACACATACTTATGACATTATTTCTGGCAACGTTGTATCTTAGCGCATTTACATTTGGTGGTGGCTACGTCATTGTATCCTTATTAAAGAATAAATTTGTTGATCATTATCATTGGATTGATGAAGAAGAAATGCTGGATTTGGTCGCTATTGCACAGTCCTCCCCTGGTGCCATTGCCGTCAATGGTTCTATTGTTGTGGGCTATAAAATTGCTGGTATACCGGGCGTACTTGTATCTGTTTTCGGTGCAATTATCATTGTATCTGTATTTTACAATTTATTTTCTACTAACAAGATGATTGCCGCGTTGCTGTCTGGTATGAAGGCCGGTGTAGGTGCAGTCATCGCATCCGTTGTTTATGATATGGGGAAAAATGTTGTGAAAACAAAAGATTTGATGAATATTATCATTATGATTATCAGCTTTTGCATCAGCTATTTCCTTGATATTAATGTCATATTCATTATTCTTTCTGTGGGAATATTGGGATTTGTACGAACTCTAATTTATGAAAAGAAAAAGGAGGCACAGGCATGATTTACTTACAATTATTTTTAAGCTTTCTTCAAATTGGTGCTTTTAGTTTTGGTGGCGGATATGCTGCAATGCCACTGATTCAGGAACAAGTCATAACCCTCCATAACTGGCTGACTTTTGATACATTCGCAAACCTTGTCACCATAGCCGAGATGACACCGGGACCCATTGCAGTCAATGCTGCAACCTTTGTTGGCACTCAGGTTGCAGGTCCTCTTGGTGCCATTGTTGCTACTATTGGATGCATCCTGCCTTCCTGTATATTTGTAACCTTGCTTGCTTTCATCTACGGAAAATATAAAAAAATGGCTCTGCTTCAAGGCACTCTAGGTTCCCTGCGTCCTGCTGTAGTTTCTATGATTGCAAAGGCAGGATTAACCATTATAATCTCTGCATTCTTTTTAAGCGGAACCATAACCCTTACAATATCCAATATTTCCTTCCGCATGATTGCATACTTTGTTGTCGCTATCTTCCTGTTACCATTCCGCGACGCTTGTTCTTGCCTTCGCAGTTCATTGTGTTAACTTTGGCAACCTTTGTTCCTTCGAACATTCTCTCTACTGCTTCTTTGATCATAGTCTTGTTTGCATCCGGGTGAACAAGGAATGTGTATTTCTTCTCAGCCATTGCATTCATACTCTTCTCAGTTACTACTGGTTTGAGGATTACATCATAGTACTGTACGTTTGCCATTATGCATATACCTCCTCGATTGTTGCTACAGCAGCCTTTGTAACTACTACTGTGTCATATTTTAATACATCGAATACGTTAAGCTCATTTGTCTGAGTTGTCTTAACTGTCGGGATGTTTGCTGCAGAAGCGATAACCTTCTCGTCCATATCATTTAATACAACGAGTGCCTTCTCAACATTGAGGTTCTTTAATACTTCTACGAATTTCTTTGTCTTAATCTCATCAAGCTTAAGCTCATCTACTACAACGAACTTGTTCTCAACAACTCTTGATGTAAGTGCAGACTTAAGAGCTGCTCTCTTCTCTTTCTTGTTGAGCTTGAATGAGTAATCTCTAGGAGTAGGAGCGAATACAACTCCACCGCCTGTCCACTGTGGAGATCTTGTAGAACCCTGACGTGCATGTCCTGTTCCCTTCTGTCTCCATGGTTTTCTTCCGCCACCACGAACTTCAGAACGTGTCTTAGCTTTCTGAGTTCCCTGACGTTTATTTGCAAGCTGCTGAAGAACAGCCATATGAACTAAATGCTCATTAATTTCTACGCCGAAAATGGAATCATTTAACTCGATCTTGTCGACTTCTTTGCCTTCCATGTTATATACAGCTACGTTAGCCATCGTAAAGTTCCTCCTTTCTTACTTTGCACTATTTACCAGATTTTGTAGTCTCTTTTACTGTAATGAGAGCTTTCTTAGCTCCTGGAACTGCGCCCTTGATTAACAGTAAGTTCTTGTCTGCGTCAACTCTTACAACCTCAAGATTCTGAGTTGTAACCTTTACGCTACCCATGTGTCCAGGCATTCCTTTTCCCTTGAATACCTTACTTGGTGAAGAACAAGCACCGTTAGAACCCTGATGACGATGGAATTTAGAACCATGAGCCATTGGTCCTCTGTGCTGACCTAATCTCTTGATAGCACCCTGGAAACCTTTACCTTTTGAAATAGCAGTTACATCAACCTTGTCACCCTCTGCGAAGATGTCAGCCTTGATCTCATCTGCTAAATTGTACTCATCTGCGTTTTCGAATTTGAACTCGCGAACGAATCTCTTTCCTGAAACACCTGCTTTTTTGAAGTGTCCCATCTGAGCCTTGTTAACACCATGTCTGTGTGCTACGCTCTTTTTACCGTTGGCATCCTTCTCAACGACTTTCTCTTTCTTGTCGCCGAAGCCAACCTGAACTGCGCTGTAACCGTCATTCTCAACAGTTTTGATCTGTGTTACAACACATGGACCAGCCTCTAATACAGTTACAGGTACTAATACACCATCTGCATTGAAGATCTGTGTCATACCGATTTTTGTTGCTAAAATCGCTTTCTTCATTTCTTTACCTCCTGTTTTCTACAGCGGAACGCCTCTTGCCTGTCAACCCAGCCCGCGAAGAATTAGCCGGAACAAGTAGCGGAACCGTTCATCCTAGAGCAGCCTATTAGATCGTTATGCTTTCGCACTGTATCTTCTATATAAACCATTCGGGGATATACTAATTAATTGTCGAAGCTTATTTCTGCTTCATTTTGATATCAATGTAAACACCAGCTGGCATTTCAATCCTTGATAAAGACTCTGTTGTCTTCTGTGTTGGATTGATGATATCGATAAGTCTCTTATGAGTTCTCTGTTCGAACTGTTCACGAGAATCCTTGTACTTGTGAGTAGCTCTAAGAATTGTAACTACTTCCTTCTTTGTTGGAAGAGGTACCGGTCCGCTCACCTGTGATCCATTCTTCTTTACAGTCTCGATGATTTTCTTTGCGCTTGAATCTACTAACTCGTGATCATACGCCTTGAGAGTAATTCTCATTACTTGACTTGCCATAAAAAAAGTCGCCTCCTTTTCGCACTTTTAACTTCAGTACGACAAGCGGTGACTGTACACATCTCCGTGTGTGTCCTGTGGACTTTCACACGTTGTTTCTACATATTGTAGACCATATCTGTTCTGTACAGTGACTTGCCGTCAGTTTCCTAACTTGACATTCGCTCCGCCGAATTCTCTGTCTCACGGACAGTAACTTCAAACTTCATAGCTATCATGCCACAGCAAGTGATATTATACATGACGTTTCCAATAATTGCAATACTTTTTTCAAAAAAAATTTATTTTTTTATTTCGGATAATATTTCATTGAAAAATTATACTTTTGCACTTATATTATTATAGAAGAAACACGATTAAATGCAAGCAACGTGTAGTTTATTTTCTACACGCAGATAAGAAAGGAATATAAACATATGTGGTTAGCAGATAGATGGAAGGATTATGAGGTAATTGACTGCTCATGCGGAGAAAAGCTTGAGCGTTGGTCTAAATATATTTTACTGCGTCCCGATCCTCAGGTAATATGGGACACTCCAAAGACTAATAAGAACTGGAAAAAACTGAATGGTCACTATCACAGAAGCAAGAAGGGTGGCGGTGAATGGGAGTTTTTTGATCTGCCGCAGGAGTGGACCATAAACTACTCTCTTCCTATTAATAAGGAGCTCACGTTTCACTTAAAGCCATTCAGCTTCAAGCACACCGGTCTGTTTCCTGAGCAGGCTGCCAACTGGGACTGGTTTTCAAAGAAGATTTACGATGCAAAAAAAAGCGGTCGTAATGTAAAGGTGTTAAATCTATTTGCATACACCGGAGGTGCCACTCTTGCTGCCGCTGCCGCAGGCGCCGCTGTCACACATGTGGATGCTTCAAAGGGCATGGTCACATGGGCTAAGGAAAACGCTGTTAGCAGTGGTCTTGGTGACGCACCTATCAGATGGCTTGTGGATGACTGTGTGAAGTTTGTTGAGCGTGAAATCCGCCGTGGCAATCATTACGATGCCATCATAATGGATCCTCCGTCATACGGCAGAGGTCCTAAGGGTGAAATCTGGAAAATTGAGGAAAGCGTATATCCGCTTGTGCAGCTTTGTGCAAAGCTCCTTACCGACAAGCCTCTTTTCTTCCTTATTAATTCATATACGACAGGCCTACAGCCTGCAGTGCTCACCTATATGATAAGCACTGCTCTTAAAAAATATGACGGCAAGGTAACCGCAAGCGAAATTGGTCTCCCGGTTTCTTCAAACGGACTCGTGCTGCCTTGTGGCGCAAGCGGACGCTTTGAGGGTGCTGCTAATTAATTCTAAAATAAAATAAGCCGTAGGATTTCATGAAACTCAATGAAATCCTGCGGCTTTTTGCGAATGCGATGAATATCATAATATTCTCTTTTTCTTCAATAAAATCAGTATAAGTACACAGATTATGACCATTACGCCACAGATTATCATAAATCCATGTGCTGTCGTTGCTAGCGGCACCCACTTTGAGCTGACATTCATGCCATAGATTCCTGAGATAACCGTCGGGATAGCCATGATAAGTGTGATGATTGTGAGCATCTTCATGACATTGTTAAGTCTGTTGTCAATGACCGTGCTCATAAGCTCTCTGGTACCATTTATGATGTCCCTGTAAATTCCCGTCATCTCAATAGCCTGCTTATTTTCGACAATTACATCTCCGAGAAGCTCCTTGTCCTCCGGATACTGCTCAAGACGCTTGTATCTGGTCAGTCTCTCCAACACAACTCCATTGGCACGAAGCGATGTGGCAAAGTATACGAGCGTGGATTCCAGCTCATGAAGTGCAATCAAATCGTCCTCTTCTGTATCCTCTCCGACTCTCTCCTCTATCTCTGTACGCATCTTGTCGATGATGCGCAGATCATTCTGATACAGCACGGATATCCTGTAAAGTATCTGGTATACAAAGCGCATCTTTTTCTTGGTGGAAAATTCCTTTACACGGTTATTTAAAAATACCTGAAGCACCGGTGTATCCTCTGTACAGACTGTGACTATCTCATCATCTGTGAGTATGATGCCAAGTGGAATTGTGGTATATGATTCCTTGTCATGCCTCGTCTCTATCGAAGGTATATCCACAAGAATCAGTGTATATCCGTCCTGCAGCTCTATACGGGAGCTCTCCTCCTCATCGAGTGCAGCAAGCACGTCCTCAATATCGACATTCAGCTCATCCGCCACCATCTGTCCCTCTGCAACAGAAGGGTTGACCATCTGTATCCAGGTTCCCCCCTGCAGTGTATCCAGCTCATGTATTAACTTATCATCTGTCCTGTAAAACTTGACCATGGTGCCTCCCTGCGGCTTTTATGACATACATAATGCCACAAAATATTTTAACATCACTAGCGCATTGTCTTTGAAATAAAAGATATTACTTCTCAGCGTATTTCTGACTCTGGCTCTTTATAAGCTCTGCATCCTCAAAGTAATTTATCCTCATGGCGCGCTTGACCTCTGCCATTGTCTGTGCTGCAGCCTCTCTTGCTGTCTCGCTGCCCTTCCTTAGTATCTCATATACAGCCGGAATATCCTTCTCATACTCTGCTCTTCTCGCACGGATAGGTGAAAGCTCCTCCTGCATGATATTGTTCAAGAATTTCTTAATCTTCACATCGCCAAGACCGCCCCTTGTATAGTGGTCCTTAAGCTCCTGAAGGTTAGCATACTCCGGCAGGTACTCCTCAAAATGTCCCGGCTTTGAAAAAGCCTCAAGATATGTGAATACCGTATTGCCCTCGACATGTCCCGGATCTGAAATCTGGATATGTGTCGGATCTGTATACATGCTCATGATTTTCTTCTTAACATCTGCCTCTGTATCGGCCAGATAGATACAATTGCCCAATGATTTGCTCATCTTCTGTCCACCATCTGTACCCGGAAGTCTGCAGCATGCCTCATTCTCAGGTAAAAGCACATCCGGCTCAACAAGCACCTCATCATAGATAGAATTAAACTTTCTGACAATCTCCCTGGTCTGCTCTATCATTGGGAGCTGGTCCTCTCCAACCGGAACAGTTGTAGCCTTGAAGGCAGTGATATCTGCTGCCTGGCTGATTGGATAATTGAAAAAGCCAACCGGTATACTTGCCTCGAAATTTCTAAGCTTAATCTCGTTCTTTACTGTAGGGTTTCTCTGAAGTCTCGATACTGTAACGAGATTTGAGTAGAAAAATGTAAGCTCTGTAAGCTCCGGTATCTGTGACTGCACAAACAGTGTAGACTTGGCCGGGTCAAGTCCTGCTGAGAGGTAATCAAGTGCTACCTCTATGATATTCTGTCTGATTTTCTCAGGGTTGTCAAAATTGTCTGTGAGTGCCTGTGCATCGGCAATCATGATAAATATTTTGTCATACTCTCCTGAATTCTGAAGCTCCACTCTTCTGCGAAGTGAACCAACATAGTGACCTATATGGAGACGTCCTGTAGGTCTGTCACCTGTTAAAATTATTTTTTCCATTTATATTTCCTCTTTTATTCTATATGTTATTTACCTGCTAACCGTGCAGCCCTCTGGCCTGTCTGTCCATATCCTCCACAACGATATCATAGATCTCTCCGAGTGTAGAGCAGTACTCTAATACTTTCCAAGGCTCATTGGTGTGGAAATGAATCTTGATAAGCTCCTCATCACCTACTGCAAGAAGACAATCCCCTTTAAAATGCTCTGTAAAGTAATCATTTATAACATCCTCATCAAGATCTGTTCCCTCGATGAGAAGCTGTGTATCATAACGAAATTCTAACATTATCATTCTCCTTTATTTTCGTCGTAAAAACGCTTTCTTATGTATTATAGCATATCTATTTAAAAATGCCTAGAAAAAACACCGCAGTATCTATCAAAATATACTGCGGTGTCTCTGTATTGATAAAATATTATTTACTTGACGATATCGGCATATGAGCCTTTTGCCGCCCTGCACAAATCATCCGGTGACAGCGTAATCTGAAGCCCAAGCCTGCCTCCGCTGACCGTGATTTTGTCCTGCTCCTTAGCTGCCTCATGGATAAATGTAGGATACTGCTTTTTCATGCCGATTGACGTACAGCCACCTCTTATATAGCCAGTAACCTTTGTCAGATCCTTTAGATGCAGCATCTCTATTGACTTCTCACCTGCTGCCTTTGCGGCTTTTTTGAAATCAATTTCGTCATCTATCGGTACCACAAACACATAGTATCCGCCGCTTTTACCGACTGTCGTGATAGTCTTGTACATGCCGGCATGGTCGAGGCCGAGCTTGTCCGCTATCTGAGCTGCATCCACAAAGTCATCGCACTCGTATGTGCGTGCCTCATATGGAATCTTCATTGTTTCCAGTATTCTTATTGCGTTTGTCTTTGCTTCTTTTTTACCCATTATTATCAGTCCTTAATCATTATTGTTATTGATTGTCCGCACTCTTATCAGCATTTTTGTATGCTTCCTCAAAGAACTGCTCCTGCGAATCTATCGGTGTAGTGTTTATCTTTCTGTCCACATACTCACCATCAGCACGAAGCTCCTTGCCCTTCTCGTCATCTGTCATGATTGTGTCGAAGATATGGCGGATTTTGTCCTTCGCATGTGCATCATATACAGGTGTCGCAACCTCCACACGTTTTACTGTATTTCTGGTCATAAAATCTGCTGATGCAATGTAAATCTTCTCATCATCGCCCACACCAAATCTGTATATTCGTGAGTGCTCAAGATATCTTCCTACAACACTTATTACAGTAATGTTTTCTGTGATGCCCTCAACCTGTGGCTTCACGCAGCAGATTCCTCTGACAATAAGCTCCACCTTCACACCTGCCTTTGATGCATCGATAAGCTTGTCTATAAGCACCTTGTCAGTGAGAGAATTAATCTTTACTCCGATATATGCCGGTTTTCCTGCATTCTTGTTGGCAATCTGCTCATCAATCATGTCAACAATCCTGTTCTGTAAGCATTTTGGTGCAACAAGCAGATGCTTTACATCGCCGTCTGAAACAGTCTCGCCTCTCTGAAGTGCCATAAATACCCTTGATGCATCCGCTCCAATCTCCTGATTTGCAGTGATTAGGGACAAGTCCGTATAAAGACGCGAGGTCTTCTCGTTGTAGTTTCCTGTACCAATCTGAGTGATGTACTCAAAGCCATCGCCCTTTTTCTTTGTGATGAGGCAGAGCTTTGAGTGGACCTTGTAATCACCAAGTCCGTAAAGTATCTGACAACCTGCATCCTCAAGGCGGTGTGACATCTCTATGTTGTTAGCCTCATCAAACCTCGCACGCAGCTCGACAAGCACGATAACCTCCTTGCCGTTTTCTGCAGCCTCTATAAGTGCATCGATAATCTGGCTCTTGTCTGCCACTCTGTAAAGTGTCATCTTGATAGAAACCACATCTGGGTCCTCTGCTGCATCGTTAAGCATCTTGATAAACGGCTTCATGCTCTCAAACGGATATGAAAGAAGCACATCCTTTTTCTCAACCTGACCGAGTATACTCTCCCTAAGCGAAAGCTCAGGTGTGTCACGCGGTGTACGCTTCTCAAAGAAAAGTTCCTGCTTGTCTCGCAGATAGTGCTGAAGCTGGAATACGAATGACATATCAAGCGGAGTTTTTACACTGATAAAATGCTTCTTGCCAATCTCAAGGAAGCTCGAGAGTTCGTCAATCGCCTTGCGGTTGATTTTTCTTGAAAGCTCAACTCTTACAGGATCAAGACGCACTCTCTTCTTGATGAGCTCCTCCATCATATTACGGTAATCCATATCCTCATCATACATGCTCTGCGCATCGATATCCGCATTACGTGTCACACGCATGATTGATTTCTCACGGATTACATACTTTGGATAGAGCTTTGATACAAAGTGTAAAATAAGTTCCTCTGACAGCATAAATGTGCCCGGTCTTGTAGGTATCTCAATCAGACGCTTGAATACGCTGTTTGAGCATGGCACGATACCTGTCTTTTTCTTTCCCTTCTGCGTGGTTAAAAGCACTACCGCATAGAGCTGTTTATTGGCAAGGAATGGGAACGGCTGCTGCTTTCCTATAATCATTGGTGAGAGGAAAGGTGCAATGTGCGCATCAAAATATGCCTCCAGTAAATCCCCCTCATCCTTTGACAGCTTGTTGAAATTGATTATGCGCACGCCCTTTGGCTCAAGCTCGCCCATAAGCTGCTCATAAATCCTTGCTTTTTTCTTCTCAAGCTCGCATACTCTGTCAAGGATTGCCGATACCTGCTCCTCACTCGACATCTTTGTCTTGTTCTCGAAAATCTTTTCCTTTGAATTCATCTGCATCATGAGTGATCCTACTCTTACCATGAAAAACTCATCCAGATTTGTCTGGTATATTGATGCAAATGTCAGTCTCTCTGCAAGCGGTACTCTTGGATTGCCCGCCTCATTTAATACCCGCTCATTGAACTGTAACCATGACAGCTCCCTGTTTGTGTAAACTTCTTCCAGTTTTTTCATCTGCATATATGCTCCTATTCTATATGATATTTTTCCATTCGCGTCTGCGTCTTTTAAGTTCGTTTTATTTTGTGCCCGCTGCATTTCAAGCAGCCTTGCCCGCTCTATCAGTTTATCCTCACGGCGTCTCCTTCTGTCTGCCAGATGAAGCTTATTTTCCACCCCGACAAGCAACTGTGCAAGTGCCTTCAAAACTCTTTCTCTATGCAATATTTACCTCTCCGTTGATATCATCTGATAATATTCCAATTCTCGCTATACCGCACAGCACATAATGCTTCTGCAATGTCCGTGCACTCTTAAGTTCATTTTCGATATTTTTGTCTTTTTTGTCAATACATTCATGCAAATTTACAAACATTTCTTAAACAATATCAGCACATCTGAGTGTTTCCTTTGCAACAAGCTGCATTACCACCTCTGTGACGCATTTTTATATGAATTAAGGCCGTCCACATGGGTAGTTTGTACCTCTTGTGAACAGCCCGTTATCATCGTTGCCATCATTCCTATGACGACCGCTTTCTTTAGTAATTCCAAAACACAGTTATGTAAAATCAAGATAAAAGCTTTACATAAATTAATTTTGTGTGCATTTTATATATCTTTTAGGCATTTTTAACTATTTCAACAGCAATATCCGGATAATTTGTGATAATTGCATCTGCTTCTGCCTTGACAAGTGCCTTCATCTCATGCTTTTCGTTTACAGTCCATACATGAGCTCTAAGTCCTCTTCCGTGCGCCTTGTCAATGTAGTTTTCATCCTGCATATGGTAGGTTGCCGGATGAAGCGCATCCACATGAAGCTCGCTTGCATACTCTGCCGGATTTACTATAATGTCAGAAAAAAGCAGACCGCACCTCATATCAGGGCAAAGCTTTTTCATGCGCACAATCGACTCGTGATTGAATGATGAGCACCAGATTCTGTCAAGCATATCATACTCTTCCACGAGCGCCAGTACCTTTTTCTCCAGATTTTTGTACTGTACGATACCGTTTTTAAGCTCGATATTTATGGTCATCTCTGTGTTTTTGAGCAGGTCAAACACCTCATCGAGTGTTGGTATACGAGTCTTCTTGTCATAGGACGGCATGTGCTTTGACACATTGAGCCGCTTCAGCTCCTTGAGTGTATAGTCCTTTACAAAGCCTTTCTCTCCACTCACTCTGTCCACGGTCTCGTCATGTATGACCACAAGCTCTCCATCCTTTGTGAGCTGCACATCAAGCTCCACGCCGTCAGCCTTCATCTTTTCTGCCTTCTTGAATGCCTCAAGTGTGTTCTCCGGTGCATATCCGGATGCTCCTCTGTGTGCCCAGACCTTTGTCCCCTCTGTGTTTATCATGCTTTAAGCCTTCTTTCGTTACTTTTTATTTTAGTTATTTTCATGCCTCGGTGCATCATATCTGTCTGCAAGCCTTAAAAATACAAATCCTACTGCAAAGAATATTGCCATAGTTGCAACCGCCACATTTATCGTGCCGCCTGCAAGCTTTACTGACGCGATGACAAGTGAGCCTAAAAATGAAGCTCCCTTTGCAAAAATATCATAGATTCCGAAGTACTCTCCCGAGTTCTCAGGAGGAATAATCTTTGAAAAATATGAGCGTGACAGCGCCTGCAATGAGCCCTGGAAGCATCCCACACCAAATGCCATGATTCCAAAGCCAATCAGATCATGCAGTGTAAGTGCATATAGACAAACTGCAAAATATCCCGCAATGCAGACATACAAAAGCGTTGTAGTTTTGTATGTCTGTGACAGTCTTCCAAAAACAAGTGAACCGATGCATGCCACTATCTGTGTAAAAAGTAAAAACACTACCTGTCCCACTGAATCGAGCTTTAAATCAGTTCCTATGTTTATACAATTATCTATTATAGTACCTACACCATCTATGTAAAGGAAAAAAGCAACCAAAAACAGTCCTACTTTTTTATCTTTTGTAGCTATTTTTTTGATTGTTCCAAAAATCTGTGCAAATGCGTCAGCTATAAGTCTTAGGACTCCCGGATTTTTGTTTGTTTTGCTTTTCTCTTTGATATTGTCTCTTATAAATACATCATTTTCAAAATTCTTATGAATATCTTTGTCTGCTGCATCCGATACATAATTCACCTGTTTATAGCTCTTAAACAATGGAATTGTAACAACTAACCACCAAATTCCTGTAACCGCAAAGCCTATTATCATCGACAGGCGGTTTGATATGTATCCAAGCATATCCGGTCCACAGATGTACGCTGCAAGTGAAACAAGAAACGGCACACACGAGCCCAGATATCCCCAGGCATAGCCGTAGGAAGACACCTCGTCCATTCTATCCTTTGTCGTCACATCGACAAGCATCGAGTCATAAAACACCAGCGATGCATTGTAAAATATCTTTGTAAGCACATAAATCGCAAGAAACAGCACCCATGTAGGTGTAAAACCGTTAAGTATGCATGCCGACACTCCAACAACTACGGTCGTTGAAAAAATAGCCTTTTTAATGCGCATATGGTCTGCTATCGCACCACAGACAGGCCCGATAAGTGCTGATACAACTGTCATCACAGCTATTGCCACCGCATAATACGCGGTTGCCCTGTCAGATGAAATCTGCCCTGCACCATCTCCAACGGCAAGGCTTTTGTACCATATCGGTATGAGCGCACACGCAAGCAGTGTGTATGCGGAATTTCCCACATCATATAATACCCATGAGAGCTCCTTTGATGAGAGTTTTTTGGTTTTCTTTTGTGTATTGTCTTCTTTTGATTTCATAAATTATACCTTCCCTGTTTTGTATGTCCCAGATTACGATTTTATTTTTTTTATGTAAAAACCGCTACCACCCATTTGCAAAGTTTATGTAAATAATCCATCCAATATTAAATCAGCGACTCCCTCGCAATCTCCACATAATGCATGGCATTGCGATGATTCTCCTCTATCTCATCAGCGGTCAGTGCCCTGACTACCTTTGCCGGAGAACCAAATGCGAGGCTTCCGTCAGGAATATCGGTGCCCTGGGTGACAAGAGCGCCCGCACCTATTATGCAGTTTTTACCAATCCTTGCTCCATTTAATACGATAGCTCCCATGCCGATGAGTGTATTATCACCTATAGTACACCCATGAACAATTGCGCTGTGTCCTATTGTCACATTATCGCCGATTCTGACACTGTGGCTTAAGTCCACATGTACCACCGCATTGTCCTGTATATTCGAATTTCTGCCGATTTCTATCGGTTCTGAATCGCCTCTTACAGTTGCATTATACCATACGCTTGCTCCGTCAGCCATTGTCACCTGACCCTTAACAACGGCACCTTCTGCTATATAATATGCCATATCTATCCCTCCATCAATTTCAGATAATCACCCTTGTCTATATGCATCATAGAAATCTGATTATTATGCCGCCTGAAGCCATAGACACAGTCCACATTTCGGATAAGCGACTGCAGACGTTCATCCGGTACACAGACAATCAGCTGCAAGTCCATCTTCCTTGCATACTTGAGACACACTGCACTTCGCTCCTGATCCATCTTGGAAAATGCCTCATCCAAAAGCACCAGCTTAATCTTTGAATCACGATTGCTCTGCTGCATATAAAGCATCGCAAAGCCCGCAAGAAGCGCAACATACTTAGGGTTCTGTCCCTCGCCGCCCGAATCACGTCCTGCCATATCATCTACAAAGTTTTCCCTGATGACACGACCGTTTTCGTCCGTTACCTGCTCATACATGCTGAATGACAGATAATTGCGGTAATCCGCATACTGCTCCATTTCCTTGCGCTTCTGCATTCGCAGATGTTCATCCTCATCCCTTGGCGGCATGAACTTGTCTGTCAAAAGTCTAATTTTCTGCTCATATTTCTTATAAAAATCATCTTCACCAAAGCTTATCTGTCCAGCTATTCCGCCATTATCCGGATTTTTACTGTCCAGTTCTTCCGCCATAAGCATATCATAGAACTGACCGTTTTCGTTCTTTGCCGGCTCTATCTTAATCTGATAGGTACTGTCTGAGAAATTAGTCTCCCTGAGAAGCCTGTTTATCTCATAGGCATGGCGCTTTGCAGCCTTGATATCACCGTGGATTGTACCGATGACATTCTCTCTGAGACTTTTGTAAATCACCTTGCACTGCTCCTCAAACTCACTCTCATATTCCGGCTCATAATCCTTCTCGTACTTCTCCAGCAGCTCCTCATATGCCTTATTTGACTTCTCGGCTCCGCTGAACTGACCTGACGGAAACTCCTTTATATACCTGTAGCGGGCAGTCTGCAACGTCTCCACACACGACTGCTGCCTGCCACCATTTCCATCTGCGCCTTGCAGCTCAATAAGCTTCTCACGCTGTTTGCTCTTGACCGATGCTCCTGAGCTATGCTGCAGCATATCCTGCACCTGCTTCTCAAGCTCCTCCCTGGCAACATAGCCCTGTAACATATCTTTCAGCTGTGCTCTCCGCTGTTCATTTGCACCTGTGATTTTCTCATGCTGGCTTATCTTTTCATTTATCTGCTGCTGATTCAGTGAAAAAGCACTCTTAAGTGCATCGATGTTTTTCTCAAGAAGCCTCTTTTTCTCCTTTAGCTCCTTGTACTGCCCATTCTCCATCGTCCTAATAATCTCTTCGAGCTCATTTTTCTGCGAATTAACTGCTTTAAGCTCATCTGACGCCTCAGAAAGGCCCACAAAATACTCCGGCTCCCCCTTTAAGCACTCAAAATCCCTCTGTGCCTTGAGACTTGAAATAATACCCATAAGCTGTATCTGGTCCTTCTCAAGCCTCTCCACATCTGCCTCATACTCGGCAAGTCTTGCCTTGGATACCCTGCCTCCGATGCAGGCATTTGTAGTATAATCGCGCTTCTTCAGATGTCTGAAAATAAAGTTGCTGTATGAGTAGCAGTCCGGTGTAACTCCATCTCGTACCTGCTCAAGCTCGTCAACACTCCGGCACTTTATAATATGTCCCAGATATCTTTTCAGGCAGACATCTACATACTTTTCCTTTGTATCCACTGCCTCATAAAGCGAACCATCCATGGCCTTTGGTTCACTGTCCATGATAGCCTTGGAATTGATGAGGTCGACATCCTCAAACTGCTTCATGTCCCTGAAAATAACAGCAGCAGTATGCGCATAACGCGGCTCTGTGATAAGTGAGAACTTGAGCCTGCCCATACGTCCTTCTATGGCATTCTTCCATTCCTCGTCCTGTACGTCAAACATATCCGCAAATACCTGTACCTTCACAGGCTCGCCAAATCTATCACTTAAGTCTCTCTGCAGCGCAGCTCTTGCCGAACGCAGGCTCTCACTGTACGACTTGCGGTTGTTCTTCATATCATCGACCAGACGTTTTTTCTCTTTAAGCTCTTTTGTTATCTCATTTTTCTGCGAAGTATTGTCCTCGAGCTCATCCTCGATATCCTTCTTTATAGACTCAAGCTTTAGATGAAGTTCCTGACATTTTGCCTCTGTGACGTCGCCATCCACAATCTCTTCAATGAGGTTTAAAACTGCATTGCTCACATAATCTGTGATGACCTCATCCTCATCCCAGGCCTTTAGTCCGTTTGTGATTTTAATCCACTGACGGCTGTTGTCGGTAAGCATGAGACTTCTCTTCTCAAGCTCCCTAAGCTGATCCTTTTTGCTTCCTAAGTCGCTCGATTTCAAATCCGCACATACCTGGATATACTCCTGCTGCACATCTGCCTGCTGCCCGGCTATATCCTCTGCCTTTTCTGAAAGCCTGTCCTGTTCTTCTTCGATACGCTTTTTATCATCCTCAGCTGCCTGAATCTTTGCACGCATATCCTCGATATCTATGCACTTGATCATTGTCTCTGCCATGACAATATCGCTCTGGATATTTACCAGTTCCTGCCCTGACTCCTTTATTTCCTTAAGAAGCTCAATACGCTTGCGCATATCCTCTATTTTTTCCCTGATTTGTCTGTATGCATCAAGCTGCTCACTGATAGTCTCTATCGTGCCCGAGTCACTCTTTGGAAACATATAATCACGTATAAACTGACCTGTTCCATTTGTCATCCTGAGTGCAATAGCACTTTTTTCCATTGTGATAAAACGATTCGGGTCAATATATCCTAAAATCACATCATATAATGTACCAAGGTATGCCTCCTTCGATGCGTAAATACGGTTTACATCCCCTCTGGCGCGTCTGTCAGCTGACTGTGAACAAGTATTTACAAGCTTTTTTATATCATTATTTGAATAGCAAAAGCCGTCCGCTGTCACATATGCATGCTCCGGCATCCTGCCCGAATGGCTGAAGTACACAAACCTCTTAATCTCAGAATCGTTTTTTCGTACCTCAAATGCTATTCCTATACATGTAAATGTATGACTGCCTGTATCCTCTATCTCAAGCGCTATGACCGAACAAAAATCACAGTCGCCACGATTTGCAGAGCCATCCTTCTGCTCACCCCTCAAATAGCTCAGAACACTTCTCCTGTTTTTTGCATCATCTGCCGCCTTGTTCAAAAACGTGGGACTGAAGCTGCCGTAGAGGATTACCTGAATCGCATCCATGACGGTTGATTTTCCCGAGCCGCTCTTACCACTGAACAAATTGACATACTCATTAAATTGCAAAACCTTGTGATTTATTCCGCCCCAGTTGTTTAGACACATTCTGGTAAATATCTTCTTAGACTGACTCAATTGGTAACTCCTCCATTTCACTGTTCTTGGCAAATTCATGGGTATGGTTTACAGAACTGCCTTCTGTATTCAATCCGGCAGCTTCAAGTGTTGCAGCCGACTCGTTATCATACTTAATCAGCTCCACCTCATCACTGTACATGCGCACAAGCTCATTTATATCCATGGCTGAGCAGAATATATTTACTGTACCATAAATATAGATTGGTGTGTTGTCCTCCAGGTTTGCAATAGCCCCCGGCAGTTCAATCATCTGATGTGTTTTCATAAGCAAAAGAGCGTCTGACCATTCCTGATTAGTGAGCTTTCTGGTAATCAGATTGGTATTTCTGCCATACTCACGAATCTCTGCCAGATTCGTTGTTGTCGCATTAAGCCCCTCTCCCATGATTTTATCCCTGTATATCATCTTCATTATAATGACAATCCTTGCAGTAAGAAGAGTCATCTTCTCGAGCATGACACCTTCACCCTTTATCCTGAAAAGATGCTCCTGCTGGTCATGAACCAGCTCACAGTCAAGCACAGCCAGATAATCAGAGATAAACTCTCTGTTTCTAAGACACACCTGATACCTTGGATTGTCTCTTTGAATCAATGTAACGGGGTCACACTTCATTTGCAAAATACAGGTCTGCCTCAACAGATCCTGAATAGTTTTTCTAATATTTTCTGCCTCATTTGGCGAAACATTCTCCATATATTCAAACATACATTGCTCTCTTTTCTATGCTTCTCGTTTAGAGTCCGATTTGGATATTACAAGCCTTGAGTAGCTTACACCATCGCTCTTTGTTATCTCTCCATCCAGACTCACCGTATCCCCACCCATGCGCTCATTGGTCTCCTCCTGCCATAAAAACAGAAGCTTTTCCAGATCCTCCATGGATTCTACAGTCTGTTCATCTGTCACAAACATGCCATCACGCATATTTTTATCTCTGAAGCTTTGAAGCTCCTTTTTAGTATATAATGGCTTTGGCACAAAATCTGCCATATCATCTTCGCCTGCCGAAGCATCGTCAATAACAAACGGAACAAACTCACTTCTTCCTCTCTCTCTTCTTCCCGGAAAACTGTCGTCCGTTACA
>ENA-UEPV01001106-UEPV01001106.1-human-gut-metagenome-genome-assembly--contig:-NODE-1106-length-17513-cov-5.180145_pt1 | contig 17513 bp, 11 predicted proteins | sample MGYA00242942_ERZ507925 | MGnify/ENA primary metagenome ERZ507925 (study PRJEB26167, sample SAMN06115453) | human gut metagenome | host: Homo sapiens | place: China:Fujian | collected 2015-08-26... | reverse complement strand
AAGGGATATTTTACGAGCCGTGAGATTGATGACTTTATGATGTCAATCTACACAGTAGCACCGTCGTACCCCCCTTTCAAAATCTATTATACAGACAGGGAAATACGTATATAAAGACAGGGAAATCCTATATGGATAAGATTCGGGCATCCGGATAATATTGGCAGAAAACACTGAAACAACGCTCCACACAGGGAGTAAACAGGGTGAAGACAGGCTATACAAACGTTACACCTCCTATTTATCTCCTATATAACAACGTCGTAGGAATAAAGCGTGTATAGGGTATAAATAGGAGATGAATAATGGGGTAATCCCTAACCTGACCCTTTTTAGACCGGAAAATCATCCACAACAGGTTAGTTGGTCAAACAGTTAATTGGTTGCCGAAACGGCTTCATCCGAATTTTTTTCTTGATGTATTTCTCTTATTAGAGAAAGAATATATAACTTTGTTTTCCAAAAAGTGTCACATGTGACATAAATTGGTAAAGCATGATAATCGACAGAGACAGGTATATTGACCAGCTGAGCCGTTCCAAAGGCAACGGACTCATCAAGATAATCACAGGACTGCGACGCTCCGGCAAATCGTTCCTGCTGAAGAAACTTTTCCGCCAACATTTATTGGACGAGGGGATAAAGGAAAACCATATCCTTATCATCGATATGGAAAGCAGGAAGAACAAGGAGTTCAAAAATCCGGACCACCTGTTGGATTGGGTGGAGAAGATGATGGAGGATGATGAAACCTACTACATCATTATTGACGAAGTGCAGGAAGTAGATGATTTCGTGGAAGTACTCTCCTCATTGTCCGTCACCGACGGAACGGATATTTATGTCACTGGCTCCAATTCCAGATTCCTCTCATCGGATGTAGTGACAGAGTTCCGCGGCCGAGGAGACGAAATACATGTGTGGCCCCTGTCGTTCAGAGAGTTCATGTCGGTATACAAGGGCACACAAGAAGAGGGTTGGGCGGAATACCGTTTATATGGCGGTTTACCGCAGTTGCTCACGCAGATTGGTGATGACAAGAAGGCGGATTTCCTTCGTCGTCTGTATCGCACGGTTTATCTCCGGGACATCTACGAGCGGAACAGGATAGAGTTGCAAGCCGAGTTTGAGGAAGTGTCGAAGACAGTTGCCTCAAGCATCGGCGCACCGGTCAACGCACTGAATATTGCCAACACATTCAAATCGGTAAGCAATGTTCAAAATATAACAAACAAGACTGTTTCTGCTTATCTGGAATATATGCAGGACGCTTTCCTTGTAGAAAAGTCCGAGAGATACGACATCAAAGGCAGGAAATACATCGGTTCACTGGCCAAATATTACTATCAAGATGTAGGTCTGAGAAATGCCATTCTGTCGTTCCGTCAAAGCGAACCGACGCATATCATGGAGAATGCAATCTACAATGAGATGCGGATGCGTGGATGGCTGGTAGACGTAGGCAACATCTACCACCGGGTACGGAATGCGGAGGGCAAACAGCAACGGGTGACATTAGAGGTGGACTTTGTCTGCAACAAGGGCAGCGAACGGGTATACATCCAATCTGCATGGCGTTTACCCGATGCAGAGAAGATGGTACAGGAGAAACGTTCCCTGTGCTTAGTGAACGACTCTTTCCGCAAACTGCTGATTGTAGGAGAACACACCAAACCATGGAGCGACGAAAACGGCATACAGATAATGAGCATCTATGATTTTCTGCTCAAACTGTCAAGTACAGAAAAATAACGCATCCTCCAACCTGCCCCTTTTCAGACCGGCAAATCATCCACAACAGGTTAGTTGGTCAAACAGTTAATTGGTTGCCAGATCATCGGATCCGTCCGGAAAAAAAGGACGGCCGCCGCTCAGAATATTCAAGCGGGCAAGAAAGCCGGCTCGATAAGAAGGACCGATGGGAAAGTCCTGGTGGGCTATCCGCACGGTGTTGCCGAAAAACGTTTCGATATCGTAGAGGCTGACGACATAGCTGTGGTGAAGACGGACAAACAAATCGCCAGGGAGTCTGCTGATTACGACCGCCAAGGGGAAGGCTACCGTCAGACGGCTTTTATCGCGGAAATACAGGTCGCAATAGCAACCGCTCGCTTTCACCCAAAGCAAATCGCTGTACAGATACTTACGGAAGTAATCTTTGTGACGTATATAAATACCGTCGCAGGTGTGACGGCATACCGGTACGTCCGCCGGGGATTTTAACGCATTCCGATTCATAAGATTTAGGTTTTTGAATCATGAACGACTGCCGGTCTAATGACAAAAAGAGGCTGTATCCAAAAATCCATCTGGAACCAGCCCCTGCAAATTAGGACAATAAATATTCAGACACTTAAAACAAAGTGCAGCAAACTTCAAAACTATTCCGTACCGACCAAAACCTCCGCCACCTCCTGACTTCGTCACTCAAAAAATGTCCATTTTATAATTGATTGATAAACAATATTTTGTATCTTTGTATGCCCTTATTTTGGGGTACGCAAAAGTTTTTTTAACTATGTTTGTCAAAAGAAAGAAGAATCGGTCTGGAACAACAAGTATTGTTGTTGCAGAGAAAACAAAGGGCATTTACAAAGAGTTAATTACTATTGGTGTGGCCAAAGATTCAAACGAAATAGATAGTCTCGTAAATGCAGGTCATGAATGGATTTCAAAAGAAGAATCCCGGCGCCATCCACAACTCGATTTGTATGGTGAGGATCGTGAAGCGTGTGACCGTGAGCGAGAAGAAGTCCGCCGTGTTCTGTCCAATGTCAGCAACATCCTTCTCAACGGATGCGACTTGATATTAGACCGCACGTTTGACAGGATTGGTTTCAATCGTATTGACGATGATGTATTCCGCAAGCTTGTAAAGGCTCGTTTGGCATATCCAACAAGTAAGGCTGCTACGGTGGAATATCTGAAAAACCACTTTGACGAAGATGTGGATCTCTCAGAAATCTATCGCTATCTTGACAAGCTTAGCGACCATCAGCACGAAATAGTACAGGATATAAGCGTGCGCCATACGGCGAAACTGTTCGGTGGAAATATCGGTGTGCTGTTCTATGATGTCACCACACTTTACTTTGAAGCGGATTATGAGGACGAATTACGTAAGGCAGGCTTCTCGAAAGAGGGACGTCACAGTAATCCTCAGATCATACTCGGCCTGCTTGTAAGTTTGGGCGGTTATCCGCTTGCATATTGCATCCATGAGGGCAACAAATATGAAGGCCACACGATGCTGCCGACGATAAATGAGTTTGTTAGTAAATACGGTTTGGAAAACTTCGTTGTGGTGGCTGATTCCGGTCTGATGAACAATGCCAGTATATCGGAACTTGAGACGCACGGTTACAAGTATATAATAGGTGCGAAGATAAAGAATGAAAGTCAGGAAGTCAAGAACTGGATACAGGAACAGCCCAAGCGCGACTGCCAGATGGTTGAATATGACAAAGAAGGCGGACGTCGTCTCTTGATCGGCTATACAGATGACCGTGCAAAGAAAGATGCCTATAACCGGGAGAAGGGAATACGCAGGTTGGAAAAGGCTTACAAGCATGGTGCGCTCACGAAAGGTAACATCAACAAAAGAGGTTACAATAAGTTTTTATCCATGGATGGTGAAGTGAAAGTAGCCATCAACTATGACCGTATTGCCGACGACTCCAAATGGGACGGTCTAAAAGGATATCTCACCAATACTAACATACCAATACAAGATGTTTATGCTGCATACCACAACCTTTGGCACGTAGAACGTGCCTTTCGTATAGCCAAATCAAAGATAGAGATACGCCCCATGTTTCATTTTACACGCAAACGCATCGAGGCTCATATATGCATCTGCTTTGTGGCTTTGAAAGTATACAAGGAATTGGAGCGTATGCTGAAAGTCTCAGAGATTAAGATGAGCGTAGACAAGGTGCTTGCATTGGCTAAGACAATCACAACCATACAAATCAAACTACCTCTGAACAAGGAGGTTTATACGCAAACCATGCTGATGGCAAGGCATCAGAAAATAGCTAAACTCTTTGACGAAGAATTTTGGGGTACGCAATGACGAAGTCAGGAGAACATGAACATCCCGAAAGGGTGAAAAAATTATAGTATTTTTTTTAAGGAAAGTAAAAATAAAATAGTAAGATACATATTATCAGGAGATTTCTGAACCGTATTTTTTAATTTCTTATAAGCAATCTTCACTTGTGACTTTACTGTATTCACCGACACCCCCAATTCCTTGGCCGTATCTGTATAGCTCATTCCCTCAATTACAGACATCACAAATATCTTTCTACATCCTTCCGGCAATGCATCAATTACTTTCTTTATAGTCAATAATTTAGCATCTACATCAATCTCATCGTACGTCAACCCCGCTAACCATTCCTGCTCACGCACAATCTCTTTTTCCTGCCTGATCCGGATATTTTGATGCCGGATATAATTCAACACATAATGCCGCACACAAGAATATAAATAACCCTCTATGGCAATATCAGGCTTCATCTCCTTCCGATGGTTCCACAAATACACAAAACTTTCCTGAACAGCATCTTCTGCCACAGCTGTATCCCGATAAAGTCCTAATGCCACAAGCTGCATACTTCGCGCATATTTCCGGAACAAACGTTCAAAAGCCTTCACATCGCCGGCAATAAACTTATTTATGGTTATCTGATCTAACATGATTTCAATTACAAAATTGAAAAAAATAAATACAAACACAATTCTACCCAACAATTTTTTTCCAAAAAAATAAAAATATCACCAATACCATTATTTTTCAATCACACTTTTTATATACTTTTGTAAGGAAAAACAACAAATACAATTATGGCACAACTTCCTTCTATACCAAAGGGAACAAGAGATTATTCACCTGAAATCATGGTGAAGCGCAATTATATATTCGATACGATCAAGAGTGTTTTTAAACTATACGGTTATATGCCACTGGAAACGCCAGCCATGGAAAACCTGTCCACTTTAATGGGCAAGTACGGAGAGGAAGGGGATAAGCTATTATTCAAAATCTTAAATTCAGGAGATTTTATCGGGAACATCTCCGATCAGGAATTATTAGAAAAGAATAGTATAAAGCTCACCAACAAGATCTCAGAAAAAGGATTACGTTATGACCTGACTGTCCCTTTCGCACGATTTGTCGTACAACATCAAAGCGAATTAACCTTTCCTTTCAAACGTTATCAAATCCAGCCGGTTTGGCGGGCCGATCGGCCTCAGAAAGGACGTTACCGGGAATTTTATCAATGTGACGTAGATGTTGTCGGAAGTGATTCGCTTTTGCATGAAGTAGAGTTGATTCAAATGGTCGACGAAGTATACCGGCGTCTGAAAATCAAGGTGCGTTTATTAATCAATAACCGGAAAATACTGGCAGGAATTGCAGAAATCATAGGTTATCCGGACCAGCTGACAGATATTACAGTAGCCATCGATAAAATGGACAAAATCGGTCTGGACAAGGTTAATGCTGAATTACGGGAAAAAGGAATCACCGAAGAAGCAATCGTCAAATTGCAACCTATTTTGAACCTGGAAGGAAGTAATAGTGAGAAGCTGGAAAAACTCAAAACTATTTTACAGGATAGCCCTATCGGTTTAAAAGGTGTCGAAGAACTATCCATGGTATTCGATTATCTGAAGGATGTGGACATCCGGACCGAAATCAAACTGGACCTTACCCTGGCCCGTGGTTTGAGTTATTATACCGGTGCTATTTTTGAAGTAAAAGCCTTAGATGTCCAGATCGGTAGTATCACCGGAGGTGGACGTTATGATGACCTGACCGGTATTTTCGGATTAAAAAATATGTCGGGAGTCGGTATATCCTTCGGTGCCGACCGTATTTTCGATGTCATGAATCAACTGGATCTGTTTCCCAAAGATAATATGACAACCACTCAGATCCTTTTCGTCAATTTCGGTAAGCAGGAAGAAAGATATTGTTTACCACTTCTCAAACAACTGCGGGAAGCCGGTATCAATGCGGAAATTTATCCGGAAGCCGCTAAAATGAAAAAACAGATGACTTATGCAGATAAAAAAGAGATACCTTTCGTAGCCCTGATCGGCGAAAATGAAATGCAAGAAGGTATTATCTCCCTGAAAAATATGCTATCGGGTGAACAGCATAATGTTACAATGGAAGAGTTAGTCGAAAGACTCAAGCGATAAGACGAATAAAACATTCATCAACCGGTATTTATGCAGATATATAAAAAGGAACATCGTCCCCTGAAAAGTCACGGATACGATTCCAGATGTCCATGATAAAATGAAAAAGAACAGTGAAAACGGGAAACAACTTTCACTACATGTGATGTGTGCATTTTTCAATTTTTAATTTTCAACATTCAATTATCATGGTACATTATATATCTCCAGCACCTCTTTTAAGTAAGAATTACAAACTGGCTCTTTCCGAAGATAGTAAAAAATTAATCAACGATTGTAAAGCCTACCTGGATCATAAAATCGAGAGTTCTGCCAAACCTTTATATGGCATAACGACAGGTTTCGGTTCATTATGCAAAATCAGTATTTCCAAAGAAGACCTCAGCCAATTACAGGCCAACCTGGTGATGTCACACGCTTGTAGTCTTGGAGAACCGATTCATCAGGATATCATTCGTCTGATGTTATTGCTGAAAGCACATGCTTTGTCGCTGGGGAAATCCGGTGTGCAGTTAGTGACCGTCGAACGGATCATCGATATGTTCAATCATAATGTATTGCCGGTAGTTCGTGAATTAGGTTCTTTGGGAGCCTCCGGCGACTTAGCTCCTTTGGCCAATCTATTTTTACCTTTAATTAACGAAGGAGAAGTGTGGTATAAAGGCAAGATTTGCGATGCAAAAGCAATCAATGCCAAATTGGGTTGGGCCCCGATCGAACTCGGAGCTAAAGAAGGATTGGCACTATTAAACGGTACTCAGTTTATGAGTTCTCATGCCGTATATGCTTTATTGAAAGCTTTCAAGATTGCCAAATATGCCGATATCATCGGAGCGCTTTCATTAGAAGCTTACGACGGTCGAATCGATCCTTTCTTACCTCAGATCCAGGCCGCACGTCCTCACCCGGGTCAGATCGAAACAGCACGCAATATCAGAACTTTACTGGAAGGGTCCGAATTCCAGCAAAAAGAAAAAACACATGTTCAGGATCCCTACTCTTTCCGTTGTATGCCACAAGTTCACGGAGCCAGTAAAGACAGTATCATGTATGTCGCTTCTGTTGTAGAACGGGAAATTAATTCCGTAACGGACAATCCCACCATTTTCATGGAAGACGATTTGATTATTTCCGGCGGCAACTTCCACGGTCAACCTCTGGCTTTGGTGATGGACTTCCTGAGTATTGCTTTGGCAGAGTTAGGCAGTATATCCGAGCGGCGTACTTACCGGCTGATTTCAGGTGACCGGGGAAATATTCCTGAATTCCTGGTAGCCAATCCGGGCCTGAACTCCGGTTTTATGATTCCTCAATACGCAGCAGCAGCTATTGTAAGCAAAAATAAACAATTGTGCACTCCCTGTTCTGTAGACTCTATTCCTTCTTCCAACGAACAGGAGGACCATGTCAGCATGGGAGGAAATGCAGCGACGAAAACGGTTAAGGTTGCCGAAAACGTAGAACGTATTTTAGCAATAGAACTGATGAATGCAGCTCAGGCAATCGATTTACAGCGGCCAACCAAAACCTCACCTTACCTGGAAGAGTTCCTGAAAGAATTCCGTAGCATCGTCCCCTTCAACGGGCAAGACAGAGTGATGTATAAAGACATCGATGCCGCCACAGAATTTTTAAAACAAGGTGATTTCGAATAAAGCCCAGCGATTTCTTCAGTAGAATATCCCCCAAGTCAAAAAAGCTTTGGGGATATTCCCGAAGAAATTCTTTCATTCATTACGATGTTTGCGCAGATAACGTGTCAAACTTCTTTCACCAATCAAAAGAAGTATAAAAATCCCCAGCAACACAAGGATACGCATACAAACCCCGGAATACAACGAAAAAGTAAAATGACGCATATCGATCATCATCACACTCAACAAGATCGATAAAACATCCAGATACATCACTCCCCGGATCAGTTTCAATCTTTTACTTTTCAATATCTTATTTCTACTTTCCATATTGCCAATAAAGATAACAATCCTAAAATAAAAGACAAAACTTTTCTTTTCTTACCACAAATTATTTTTAATTTTATGGAATTCCATTCGTTTTTGCATCTCTAAGACGATAAATATTTCGTATGTATCATAAAAATAGAAACAGATGAGACTAAGTAAACTTTTAATCGGCATACTATTATTTATAGGTTCAGCCACTTACGCACAGCACTCCCCGCAGGACACCTTGACGGCCTACTACTATCGATATCCTCAACAAGCCATCAAAGACGCCGAGGCACTATACCGACAAGCCATCAAAAACAACGATACCCCTTTACTGATCAAATCATTGATTTTAAAAACTACTTTTACGTTAGCGATCGATCACGAGGACTATCCGGCAATATTAAGCGAAGTCGAAAAATACCTTTCCCAGGAGACGGATTCTGCCGGTATAGCTGTCATAAATTCCTATTGTGCCCAGCTTTATGCAGAGTACTACAATAACAACAGCTATCTGATCAACCAACGCACCCCCGTAACCGATTATATTCCGGAAGATATAGCAAGCTGGAGCAGTAATATTTTCGCCGAAAAAATCAAAAAATGTGTAGCAGCCTCTCTGCTTCCTGTCCGAAAATTACAAGAAACTCCTTTGAGCACATACAAAGCCATACTGACTTCTTTGACTCCAGCGGATTCATTACGTCCTACACTTTACGACTTTCTTTGTTACCGGGCTATAAATATTCTTTTGCAAACCAATACTCCCGGCTTTGCAGAACCATCTTCCGATTCTCCTTTACTATTCGCTCCGGCCGACGAATTTATCGCCACTCCTATTCCCGCAGAACTAAAAGGGCGGCCGGCTACCATTTTGCAGATATGGCAAGAATTACTCCGGTTCCGGAAAAAACAAGCCAATCTCCCGGCTTTCCTGGCTACCGATCTGGACCGTCTGGAATATGCCAAAAACTTCTTATCTCCCCATGACAGGGATACCCTTTATTTAAAAGCTTTGCAGGAATTGAAACGAACATATATCAATACCCCTTTTGTCATAGAAGTGATGGCCAAAGAAGCCAATGAATATACAACAGACCTACACGCCTCGACCTACGATCGGTCTGTCACGCCACAACAACTCGTTACCAAAAAAGAAAAGATTATCGCACTCTGCGAAAAAGGAATAGACCTGTATCCTAAATACAAACGGACCAACTTATTACGCGCCATTCTCAGCCAAATGAAAGCTCCCAAACTATCCCTCCAACTCCCTGAAATAATCTACCCGGAGGAAACAGTTGCCTTAAAACTTACTTCCCAGAATCTGTATTATGCCATTCTGCAAATTTACCGGATTGACCTGCCCACCGAGACATACGAACAATTAACGGATCAGGAGAAAAACAAAGCCCAACATAAAGTTTACGAAAAACGTTTCACCTTAACTCCCAGTCTGATCGAACGCGATACCATCGTCCACATTCCCCTTCCCCAGGCCGGTCTCTATCAGATTTCACTATATACAACAGGGGCCAAACATAGTGTATCGCAAACCATGATTGCCACCCGCCTGCAATCAAATGTCCAATGTAACCAAAACCAACAGATCTATTCCGTATATGATTCGAAAAGTGGCAAGCCTATTCCAAAAGCTAAAATTCTCCTTTATAAACCGAACTATCCGGGATACACGCTATTGGATTCTTTGTTTACAAATTCCCGGGGAATGGCCTTCTCTTTCCGAAGTTTATCCAAACAAAATCTGGCTTATCAGGTAATCAATCCGGAAAATCCCAACGGCCCCATCAACCCGATCTACAGACAGTACACCTCTCCAACCGCCCAAACCCGTACCGCCTTGATCACCGACAGGAAGATTTACCGGCCAGGGCAGACGGTTTATTACAAAGGTATCAGCTGGTCAACAAGTCCGGATACGCTTTATGCCCTGGAAAACCGAAAATACAAAATCAGCTTTAAGGATGCCAACGACAAGGAAATCGCCCAACAAGAAGTAACATCCAACCGATATGGTTCCTTCACAGGAAGTTTCGTCATTCCAGCCCGCATCCTTAACGGATATTTTACCCTCTATACCGAAAAAGGTCAGACTACCATCGAGGTTGCGGATTACAAACGCCCTGAATTCGAAATCCTCTTTCAAGAACCGACAAGGAGTTATTTTGCCGGTGACGTAGTCTGTCTGAAAGGACAAGTCAAAAGCTTCTCCGGTGTAAAAATGGCCCATACCCCCATCAATTATACCATATCAGTATCATCACCTATAGTCTCTCCATACATAGCTTCCACATTCCATGGAACAACCCACAGCAATACCGAAGGCTGTTTCGAAATTACTTTTAAAGCCCAGGATATCCCGGCCACCTCTGCTTTCCGCAACTCTTACCTCTATGAAATAAAGGTAAAAGTGACGGATACCAAAGGGGAAACAGAAGAAATGAGTACAATGCTCCCCATTTATTCCGGTAAAGCCACTCCGACTTTACAACTTCCGGAACAAGTGAATAAACAACAACGCACCGCTTTTCACATTTCACTAGCGGAAATCGCAAACGACTCCAATGCCTATCCGGTAAAATATACCATACAGAAACTGGTATCTCCCCAACAGCTGCAAACCTATCCGGACATCAAAGACACTATCGTAGAAAAAACCATTCTTGAAGGTCATTTATCCGTTTTCCGGAAAGATTCTGTTTTTCCGGATTTGACCCGGCAAGCCTCCGGTATATATCTGCTCACCGTGACCAGCGGACAATCCGAAGCGAAGCAAATCTTCTACCTCTATTCTCCCCAGGATTCCCAACCGCCTTTCCCTACCTATGAGTGGGTTGTCAGAGAAAAAACCACTTGCCGGCCGGGAGAAACCGCCCGAATTCTTTTCGGTACTTCAGCCAAAGAAGCTTATGTCAGATATGATATTTATACTTCCGATAAATTAATCAAACGCTCTTACCCTATCCTTTCCAACGAAGTCATCCCGATCGATATTCCTTTCCTGGAGGAATACGGACAACAAATCTGGCTGTATATCTCCTACGTAAAAGACAAAAAATTTTTTTCTCAGGTCATTCCCATCCAAAGGGCAAAACCGGATCGTAAGTTAACCGTAGAGACCAAAGTTTTCAGAGACCATCTTATCCCAGGACAATCGGAGACCTGGAAACTTCGGGTTGTCGACGCAACAGGAAAACCGGTGACTGCCGAGTTATTGGCTATGATGTACGATGCCTCTCTCGACAAAATCGTACCGAACCATTTTTATTTCCGGCCGATTTATTTAAATCCTGGCACACCTTACGCCTGGATATGTCCATTCCGTTATAATTTCAACAACCGGATTATTTTGTCGGATCATATTTTCAGACGTCCTTCTTATCCTGTCACACCTCTTTCTTTCAGTGAATTACAGACTTATGTATCTTCACATTCCCATTATCGGTTTTCAACCAAAGCGTTGGGAAATACCTACATGACCGGTTCAGCCAAGTTGGCTGCCAGTGATTTTGCAGAAGCGGCATCAGACGAAGCCGGATCATCCGGAATGCCAACCCCCGAAATAAACTACCGGGAGAACTTCCAGGAGACCGCCTTTTTCTATCCCCAACTACAAACAGATCCGGAAGGATATGTCGATATCAGTTTTACTATACCTGACGCGACAACCCAATGGAAATTCACAGCTCTCGCCACGACACCCGCCTTACGGACCGGGCAATTATCCGAAACGATCGTTACTTCCAAACCGCTGATGGTACGCCCGAATCTGCCCCGTTTCCTCAGAACCGGCGATCAGACGGAATTGCAAGTAACCGTCAGTAACCTGTCGGATACTATTCAGCAAGGCAAAGTAAACTTTGAATTTTTCGATCCGGCAAATCAAAAAGTTTTCATGCAGCAAAATCAGACTTTCCGGACACACCCCCAGGGCAGTCAAACGCTAACTTTCCAGTTCACTGTACCGGCAGATATCGATTTGCTGGGATTCAGAGTATCCGCTCAAAGCGGGCACTTCAGTGATGGCGAGCAACATTTGCTCCCCGTATTGCCGACAGAAACTTTAATCACTCAGACCTTACCGATCTACACGAATCAGACCGGCAAGCATACCTTTACGCTAAAACAACCCAACACCACGATCACTCCTTATCGGCTAACTTTCGAATTAACCGAGAATCCGATCTGGTATGCTGTTTTGGCTATCCCCTCCATACAACAACCTCAGAACGAAAATATCACCGACTTATCAGGTGCCTATTATGTCAACAGCATAACCCAGCGTATTATACATGCCAATCCTCATATCGCCGGAGTTATCCGCAGCTGGCATCTATCCGCAGACGACCCGACTTTATTGTCCAAACTGGAACAGAACCAAGAGCTGAAATCCATTTTGCTGGAAGCTTCACCTTGGGTAATGCAAGCACAATCGGAAACAGAATGTATACAGAGTTTGGTTCAATTATTCGACCAAAACAGATTAGATTACCAACAAAAAAGTATACTCCAAAAGCTTGCAGCATTACAAAATCCGACAGGAGGCTGGAGTTGGTTCAAAGGAATGTATCCGAGTCGTTTTATGACTGCCAATGTTCTTGCGATTATGGCCAGGGCTAATCTTACCGGCCAACGGGCTTTCAATGAGCAAGAGAAAGAGATGCAAATAAAAGCACTTCGTTACCTGGATAATGAAATCCGAAAAGATTTTGAGACAACTCCCCAACGAATCGGATACGAACAAATCCTTTACCTCTATGTCAGGAGTCTATATCGGGATATCCCCTTGGGAGATGCTTTGAAAGCACACAAATATTTTATAGCATTAGCTCAAAAGCAATGGAGCGATTTCACTCTGTATGAAAAAGCTTTAACTGCCGTTACATTAAACCGATACGGTTTTAAGCAAGAAGCACAAAACATACTGAAATCCCTGCGCCAATATGCAGTCACGAATAATGAACAAGGGATGTACTGGCCTAATAACCGGAGACAAATTTACAGAAATTCAGCCATTCAGACTCACGTTGCCTTGATGGAAGCTTTTTACGAGTTAGAAGGGAATACGCCCGAGACCGAATTGATGAAACAATGGTTACTCCGGCAAAAACAAACTCAAAATTGGGGAAACGTTCCTTCTACCGTAGACGCGCTCTATGCCCTGCTGTTAACAGGGAAAGATCGACTGAATCAATCCGAAAAAGTAACTGTCGAATTAGGGAAACAGACATTACCGGTCTCTACTACCGCCAATCCCTTAGGTTATTTAAAGTATACCTATACAGCATCCGAAATCCAACCCGATATGCTGAATGCCGATATCACCAAAACGACCGATTCTCCTAGCTGGGGCGGTTTATATTTGCAATACTTCGAAAAATTCGATCAGGTACAACAACAGAAAGGAATACTCAGTGTCACTAAAAAACTCTTTATTGAAAAAATAGGGTCGGATGGCAAGCAAGAACTCCTTCCTCTCGGAAAGGAAAAACTGAAAACAGGAGATAAAGTGATTACCCGCCTAACGCTTTCTTTAAAACAAGACATGGATTTTCTTTACCTGAAAGATTTCAGAGCTGCCTGTTTCGAACCCATCGGACAGTTATCGGGCAATCAATGGAAATTCGGTACCGTATACTATGAAGAATCTAAAGATGCCGTTACCAATTTCTTTTTCAATTCTCTGGCCAAAGGTACCTACGTATTGGAATACCCGGTATGGGTAAATCAGGCAGGCACCTATCAGGACGGGATCGCAACTTTCCAAAGCATGTACGCCCCGGAATATACGGCCTATAGTGAGGCAGGAAAAATAACCGTAACCAAGTAACAAAAAAAGCTGAGGTTTACCCTCAGCTTTTTTTACTCTTCAATCACCAACCGGAAACCGGAGCCGTGAACGTTCTCTATCTTTATATTCTGATCGTCTTTAAAATATTTCCTCAATTTAGTCACATAAACATCCATACTTCTGGCTGTAAAATAATCATTGGTCCCCCATATCTCGGTCAATGCTTTCTCACGGGGTAACAAGCCATCTTTATAATTATACAGCAATTCCAGCAGACGAGCCTCTTTCGGGGTCAATTTGATTTGTTCCTCATTTTTTGTGATCGTCCGCAATTCGGTATTGAACACATATTCACCGATAGTGATAAATTTCGGTTTAGGCTCGGCTTCTTCGTGTTTACTACGGCTAAGGATCGCTTTAATCTTCAAAATCAGTACTTCAGAATCAAAAGGCTTTACAATATAATCATCCGCCCCGATCTCATAACCTTGTTTCATATCTTCTTTCATACTTTTAGCCGTGATATAAACAAAGGGCACATTTCCATCGATCTCACGAATTTTTTTACCTAAGGTAAAACCGTCCATTTCAGGCATCATAACATCCAGTAAACAGATGTCGAACTTATCTTTCCGGAAAGCCTCCAAACCATCGTTACCATTCACACATAAAGTAACTTCATAATCGGATAATTCCAAATAAGATTTCAATACCGAACCAAAACAGGGGTCATCTTCCACTAACAATATTTTCTGTGCCATACTTTTTGATTTTTGACTTACGATTTACAATTTACGATTTCAACTTTTAATGCAAGGCTTTTCAAAGCTCTTTTCGTAAATCATAAATCTGAAATCTAAATTATTTTATTCTTTTTTAAATTCTATCTCTACCAAAGTTCCTTTATTTTTCCTGGAAGTCAATTTCACACTTCCACCGTGCAACTCTACGATAGACTTCACATAACTCAGCCCCAATCCGAATCCTTTCACGTTATGTAAATTTCCACTCGGGACACGGTAAAAACGTTTGAATACTTTCTTCTGGGCTTCTTTCGATATGCCGATACCATGATCTTGCACTCCGATCAGATAAGCTCCGGTCTTTTCTTGTGTATATACCAATATTTCCGGTTTTCCGCCCGAATATTTAATGGCATTATCGATCAGATTGCATACAGCATTCATCATATGAACTTCATCTACCGAACGGATGAAATGATCGGCTTCAAACTTGCACTCCAAAGTTCCGCCGGCATTTTGGACAATGAGCATAAAATGTTCAGCTGCTTCTCTGACCATTTCATTGATATCTACCTCAGTCTTATTTATTTGCAATTCTCTCCGATCCAACTTCGCTTGTTGCAAGATCCGCTCGACGTACTTATTCATCCGGTCATTTTCACTCTTAATCATGGTATTGAATTTCAGGATCTGTTCCCGGTCGTTCAATACCTTATCTTTCATAATAGCAGAAGTAGCCAGAGATATCGTCGCTATCGGGGTCTTGAATTCGTGCGTCATATTATTGATAAAATCGTTCTTGATGACCGATAATTTCTGTTGACGCATAATGATAACGATCGTAATAATAAATACGAACATCAACCCGAAAATACAGAATCCGGAAGCTAAAAACAGCCACCCCATATTTTCCAGTAAGACCGGCTGCACCGACTCAAAGCTCACCCCCAGATAATATCCTTTTTTGACTAAATCCTGTTGAAACAGTTCCACATAATAAAAATTCTTAGGAGCCCCACCTTTTACCCTGTTCAGCAGTCCCTGTTTAGTCATAATCTCATAAGTGAAAGGCAAATGAATATTATAAGTCCGGAAACCATACAATAATAAATTATCGATATCAATATGAGCCAGACGTTGTTCGGCAGATACATTTTCCGGATCTTTTTCATGAAGCAAACGTATCAGAAATTCTTGCATCTGCTGACTGAGCTGTGCCAGTCTGGCAGCCCGTGCCGTACTATCCCGCTGAGGTAACTCCATCGACCGGATCGTTTGCTCGATAAATTCCTGATCTATTTTCTTCCCGATTCCGGAACGGGCATACGGGACAACCGAAAACAAATAGGAACGCTCACCTTTCAACCGATTGATATCGTTATTCAGAATATTAAACAAATTGTTGGAATACCATTCAGAGGAGGTTCCCCCTTGCTGGGAAGCGATCAGGTCATTGTAGTTTTTAATCTCCCCGATCTGTTCATTCATTTCCTGTTTGTATCTCAGGTAATTGAATTCATCGATCCGGTTGACCACCCGGTTCAATACATCGTATACCTGCGAAGTAAATTTCGTTTCCCGTTCCCGGATAGCATATTTTATCCACAGCCATTGCACAACGACTACTGCCGTAAATGCAGCCATCATCACAACCAAAAGAATTTTAATAATTGTCTTCTTTATCATACTCCAGGAATATCTCCGTAAAAATAGTATTTATTACAAAATAATCAAAATCTGTATGATATGAAAATAAAAAGGGGGTACCGGACAGGTACCCCTAAAAACAACTAAGTAATAAAAACGGGAAAACAAAACCATTTACATGGCTTTACTTTTATTGCAATTTTTCTGCAGTAGTCTTATAAATATTACTTTCCTTATTGGCAATTTCCAATTTTTTGAACAGCTCTCTCTGTAAATCGAGACTATCTTTCAGTTCGTCTTGTAATAAGAAAAGAGACAATTCCATCGTCGGGTTAACTTCGATCAGGTTCTTGACATATTTAGCACGAGCGCGGATATAACGTTGTCTTTGCAACTGATGAACTCCCAACAATACTTCTTCTTCTTTCGATCTTTTGGGTTTTTCCATGATCTTTTTGATTGCTTTGTCGATCGGTTCGATCGGTCCTTCATATTTCTCCTTGAACATTTTTTTCAACTTCGCATATTCCATATCCAGGCCCGAACCTTTCACTTCAATTTGATCGGGGAATTTAATTTTTCCCTGAATCCATATCTGATCTTTACTATCGAGAATAAATTCCAATGTATTTTTTCCTGCCACATCCACCCATACTCTAGCTGGTATTTGCAATGCCTCTGTTTCGAGATCGATATTACCGTCAGTAACATCTTGCTGGGCTAAGATCACCAATCCTTGTTGTCCCGGCATCTCTGCCAACAATTTTACAGTACCCTGTAAACCAATAACTTTCCCTCTGACTTTTACCTTATTAGAATTACATCCGGCTAATAAAAGCGTAAAAGCAATTAAAAATAAACAAATCCTTTTCATTTTCTTATCTCACTTTGTAAATTTTATAGCGCAATTTTCTACAAAGATATAAAAAACTAACAATATACCAAGGAACGATTTCCTTTAATTTTCTACCAGTACCAGCAGACGCCGAAAGAGAACGGATAAAGTTCGGGATCTTGAATACTGATAAAACGGTAGGAAATATCCGTTTAAAGCTTTCCGAGAATCTTGTCCATAACCCAGTTGGTCAGTGTGGCACTTTCACCGTCGCAGGAACAGATGGATTTACCTAATAGATGGTCTACCAC
>ENA-UEPV01001089-UEPV01001089.1-human-gut-metagenome-genome-assembly--contig:-NODE-1089-length-17724-cov-6.617839_pt1 | contig 17724 bp, 14 predicted proteins | sample MGYA00242942_ERZ507925 | MGnify/ENA primary metagenome ERZ507925 (study PRJEB26167, sample SAMN06115453) | human gut metagenome | host: Homo sapiens | place: China:Fujian | collected 2015-08-26... | reverse complement strand
GATGTCTTCGCCTGCGTGCTGGAAGGGGATGATGAAGAGGTGTACTGGTGTTGTGGTTGTTTGGCGGATCGGAGCATTGTGGTGATGGACGGGGAAGGAAACTATTATCATGTGGAGAAAGGAAAGGGGAAGCGGTATATAGCTTGTAATGCTCCTAAGGCGGGCGAAGCGGATTTTGCCTCCGTGGTGGAAGGTCTGAGGAAGGAAGCCGGGCGGCGTGCGGAGAGCGTACAGCGGGAACGGCAACAGAATGAGGAAGAGAAAAGGCGGAAGAGGCTGGAGGAAATAAAAGATGTCCTTCCTTTCCGGATGGGGATGAAGTGGGGGCTGAAATGGGGAGATCGTATCGTAGTGCCTCCTTGTTACCGGAATATCTGTATTCCTGTAGGCGGTTATTGTGCTTTTGAAGGGAATGCCTGCCAGTGGGGGGTGATGGCACTGGATGGAAAAGTGGTGGTGGAGGCCAGATATCAGAAGGTGGAGATAGAAAAGGATGGAACGGTGCATCTGACCATCATTCCGGGTAAGGTAAAGACCATCAACCTTTGAAGGGCCTTGAAGAGAACAGAAAATGAAACGGAACAATGATCCGGAAGTAAGATAATATATTGAAAAAAAGAGAAGCTGTCTCAAACTTGAATTACAAGATGAGACAGCTTCTTTTTTATTGTTTCATTTCACGCAACGCTTTACATAATTGATCCGGGCAGGAGGTGGAGCGGTTTCCGCATTTTACACCTTCCAGTTTCTGTAAGACCTCTTCCACTTTCATTCCTTTCACCAATCGGCTGATACCTTGTAAGTTTCCATTGCATCCGCCCCAAAAGAAAACTTGTTGAATAACGTCATCTTCTACTTCCACTTCGATGTGGCTGCTGCAAGTGCCTTGCGTCTTATAGGTTATTTTCATTTTATTCTTCCTCTTCAGATGCAGGTTTCATGTTTGTATAAACGGTCTGAACATCATCAAATTCTTCCAGACGCTCTACCATCTTGTCTAGAGTTTCACGTTGTTCAGGAGTCACATCTTTTAAGTCATTGGGAATATATGTGAAATCACCACCCACTTCTTCGAAACCACATTCTTCCAAGTGTTTCTGAATTGCTGCGTAGCTCTTCGGATCACCATAGATGGTGATAGTTCCTTCTTCTTCATCTTCGTCGAACTCATCCTCTACATTATAGTCAATCAAATCCAGGATCAGTTCTTCCATATCCATTCCTTCTTTCTTCTTGAAAGTAAATACACATTTATGGTCGAACAAGAAAGCTAAGGAACCGGTAGTACCCAAGTTTCCACCGAATTTGTTGAATACTGAACGCACATCTGCTACGGTACGGGTAGTGTTGTCTGTCAATGTATCAACAAATACAGCTACTCCGTGAGGACCATATCCTTCGTAAGTCATACCTTTGTAGTCACTGGTATCTTTACCCATTGCATTCTTAATGGCGCGTTCAATGTTATCCTTCGGCATGTTTTCACGCTTACAAGTAGCGATCACACCACGTAGGGTCGGGTTATTTTCGGGTTCCGGACCACCTGCTTTTACAGCTATAGCGATTTGTTTACCCAGTCTTGTAAATGTTTTGGCCATGTGGCCCCATCTTTTCAGCTTTGTAGCTTTTCTATATTCAAATGCTCTTCCCATTGGATTGTAGTTTTATAATGGTTATTTTTATTATTATCTTAGTTTTGCACCTAGTTTGTTTTCCAGGTTAGCAATCAGTTTGGACATGATCTTGTCAATCTGTTTGTCGTTCAGTGTTGCGCTTTCATCCTGTAACAAGAAGCTCACTGCATAACTTTTTTTACCCGGTTCCAGATTCTTGCCTTCATAAACATCAAACAATTCTACTTCTTTCAGCAGTTTCTTTTCAGTCTCATAGGCTATTTTTTCGATTTCTGCAAACTGTATGTTCTTGTCAATCAACAAAGCCAAGTCACGTTTCACAGCCGGGAACTTGGAAAGTTCTTTAAAGTTGACTTTAGCCGACTTGATGGCTTTCATCAGTTCTTTCCAGTTGATTTCTGCATAATATACCTCATTGTCTATATCGAATGCTTTTTGAATCTTCTTGCTGATGATGCCGAAGGTGGCCAATAACTTGCCGCCACGTGTGTGTACGCTGATGGCTGTTGAATAGATATCGTTGGTCAGGTTGCCGAATACCACGTTGCCGAAATTCAATCCCAAACGGGTAAAGATGTTCAGCACGTATGCTTTTAATTCGTAAACACTGCTGTTTTCATCGGGATGGGCCCATGAATTGCTGACGCGTTTGCCGGTTACCCACAATCCTAAATGATATTCTTCAGCATAAGCCGCAAGCACTTTTTCCGGGTTCTTCTTTTCTGCGTTATAAAAATAGCAGTTACCGAATTCAAAGAATTTCAAATCGGCGTTCTTACGATTGGCATTGTGCTGGATACTTTCCAAACCACCGAATAACAAAGTTTGACGCATCACGTTCAAATCGTTACTCAATGGGTTCATCAAGTAAACCAAATTTTCGTTCTTGTATGTTTCCGACCCTTCGTAATAGGAAGCGGCGGTCAGTGAATTGTTCAGTATTTCATTGAAACCACAACCTACCAGTTGCTCTGAAATCAGATTTTGTAATTTCTGGGAGTAATCCACTTCACCTTTGGTGGTCAGGCTGGATTTCAAGGTAGTAGGAATCTCCACATTATTATATCCGTAGATACGGAGAATGTCTTCTACTACATCGCAATCACGTTGCACATCCACACGATAGGGGGGAACTTGTAAAGTCAAGCCTTCGGGTGTTTCGTTCACAATCTTCATTTCAAGACTGGTGACAATGCTCTTTATGGTTTCCACCGGTATGGTTTTTCCTATCAGTGAGTGGACTTTCTCATAATTCAGCTCTACTGTAAAATCGGCTATCGGGGCAGGGTAGTTGTCTTTAATTTCAGAAGAAATAGTACCTCCTGCCAGTTCTTGAACCAGTAAAGCCGCTTCTTTCAATGCATAAATAGTTCCGTTGGGGTCAATACCACGTTCGAAACGGAAAGAAGAGTCTGTACTCAATCCATGGCGACGGGCTGTTTTACGTACCCAAGTCGGGTTGAAATAAGCGCTTTCCAAAAATACATCTACTGTCTGCTCGGTTGTTCCCGAATCCAGACCACCGAATACACCGGCAATGCACATCGGTTCTTCTGTGTTGCATATCATCAGGTCCTTGTCGGATAATTTGCGTTCCACTTCGTCCAAAGTAACGAATGTAGTACCTTCGGCAACAGTCTTCACTACAATCTTACCACCTTTAATCTTATCTGCATCAAAACAGTGCAGGGGCTGGCCGTATGCGTGAAGGATGTAGTTGGTGATATCCACGATATTATTGATAGGACGTACTCCAATCAGGCGTAATTTGTTTTGCAGCCATTCGGGACTCTCTTTTACAGTTACCCCTTTTATGGAAACTCCGGCATAACGCGGACATGCTTCCGTATTCTCTACTTCAATGGCGATGTCCATATCATGGTTATCCACTTTAAACGCTTCTACAGACGGACGTTTTAAAGTGGCTTGTTTGCCGTTTTGAATCAGGTAGGCATACAGATCTCGGGCCACGCCGTAATGTGAGCAGGCGTCCGCACGGTTCGGGGTGATATCCACTTCCAGTACGTATTCGCTTTTGATATTGAAATAATCTTTAGCGGGAGTACCCGGAACAGCATCCGCCGGCAATACGATGATACCTTCGTGGCTGTTTCCGATACCGATTTCGTCTTCGGCACAGATCATACCCATAGATTCAATTCCGCGGAGCTTTGATTTCTTGATGGTAAAACATTCTTCGCCATCGTATAGTTTGGTGCCCAATGTGGCAACCACCACTTTCTGTCCGGCAGCTACGTTAGCAGCTCCACAGACAATCTGTACCGGTTCGCCTTGTCCCAAATTCACAGTAGTAACATGCATGTGGTCTGAATTGGGATGAGGTTCGCAAGTCAGCACTTCGCCGATGACAATACCTTCCAGACCACCTTTAATTGTTTGGACTTCTTCTACGCCTCCGGTTTCCAAACCGATGGAAGTCAGCGCTTCGGCCACTTCATCCGGTGTCAAATCGAAGTTGACGTATTCTTTCAGCCAATTATAAGAGATATTCATATATGATATTTTTTATGTATTTCAAAATGACCTGCAAATTTAGTAATTATTTTCTTTTATCCTGTTATTTATCCATCACAGATTACTCAGATTAACACAGATTTTTCTTTGAGGGAAATAATCCGTGTTAATTCTGTGAGGGATAAATAAATGTCAGAACGGTAAAGGTCCTTCGGGAATAGGGGTTCCGAACGGATTATTGTCGGCAGGTGCGGCATCAGGAGATGGGGGAGGTACACTGTTGCCGCCACCGTTCATTTTGGAACGGATAATACCCGGTGCCTCACCCGGCATAGGCACGATGACATCATCGTCCGGATTCTGGAAGCGGGCGAATTCGCCACGGAAACGCAGCAGTACATCACCTACGGCACCGTTACGGTGCTTGGCGATAATGATTTCTGCCATACCGTGCAAGTCGTTCCCTTTTTCATCCGAGTAGATTTTATAGTATTCCGGGCGGTGGATAAAGCATACCATATCGGCATCCTGCTCAATAGCTCCGGATTCACGGAGGTCACTGAGCTGGGGGCGTTTTCCGTCAATACCCTCACGACTTTCCACACCACGGTTCAGCTGGCTCAGTGCGATGATGGGGATGTTCAGTTCTTTGGCTAACCCCTTCAGTGAACGTGAAATGGTACTGACCTCTTCCTGACGGCTACCGAATGACATTCCGCTGGCATTCATTAACTGAAGGTAGTCAATGATAATGATTTTTACTCCATGCTCGCGTACAAGCCGTCGTGCTTTGGTGCGTAATTCAAAGACGGACAAGGATGGTGTGTCATCCACATACATCGGAGCATCGTATAATTCTTTTATTTTATAATCCAGTTGTCCCCATTCATACGGAGCCAACTGACCACTCTTGATTTTCTCACCCGGAATTTCGCACACGTTGACAATCATACGGTTGACCAACTGTACGTTGGACATTTCAAGAGAGAACAAAGCCACAGGGATTTTCGCATTTACCGCCATGTTCTTTGCCATGGAAAGCACAAAAGCCGTTTTACCCATAGCGGGGCGGGCGGCAATAATCACCAGGTCGGAATTTTGCCAGCCCGAGGTCATTTTGTCCAATGCATGGAAACCGCTTTCCAGACCACTCAGCCCGTCCGTTCGTGCCGCCGCTTTTTGAAGCATCTCATACGCTTCCTGGATGACAGGGTTGATTTGCGTATAATCCTTCTTCATGTTCTGCTGCGAGATTTCGAACAGTTTTCCTTCCGCCTCCTGCATCAGGTCGTCCACGTCTTGGGTCTCGTCGAAAGCCTTTGTCTGGATGTTGCTGGTAAAGGTAATCAGTTCGCGTGCAAGAAACTTCTGCGCGATGATACGTGCGTGATATTCTATGTGTGCGGAAGAGGCTACCTTGCCGCTTAGCTGTGTTATGTAAAAAGGACCGCCTGCATCTTCCAGTTCACCGGTGCTGCGTAATTGTTCGGCCACAGTCAAGATATCGACTGGTTGCTGGCGTAAAGCCAAAGAGGTAATAGCCGAATAAATAAGTTGGTGACGGCGTTCATAAAAAGATTCGGGACGAAGAATCTCACTTACTAATGAGTAAGCATCTTTTTCTATCATTAAGGCTCCCAATACAGCTTCCTCCAGCTCAGGTGCCTGGGGCTGTAAATGTCCGTATTCGTCAACAGGCTTTGCTTTCGAAGTTTTGGGAGTACGTGTCATTTTTCTCGTTTCTGCCATTGTCATCTGTTTAAAGTAGGGCAAAGATAGAACTTTTTGCTGAGTTGGGCACTCGTCCATTCCCAAAAATAATAAAAGAAATATGAACCTGAATCTACAGAGAAATGAACAATCTGGACAGTAAATGGTTTTTTTATATGGTAAAATGAAAAGTTTGTTCTATATTTGGCGCTCTGTCCGGATAAAAGATGGCGTGCATCTTTGTAGAACGGGCAACAATCTAACGAAACACACTAAAAATAACTATTTAAAGAACAGAATATGATTACATTTCCTAATGCAAAGATTAATTTGGGACTTAATATTATAGAAAAGCGCCCGGATGGATACCACAATCTGGAAACCATATTTTATCCGATAAACCTGCAAGACGCTCTGGAAGTGACGCGGCGGGAAAACAATGACAAAGAATACACTTTACACATAAGCGGATCTCCTTTGGAGGGTGAACCCGAAGATAATCTGGTAGTACAAGCCTACAAGTTATTAAAAAAAGACTATCCCGGACTGTTGCCGGTAGATATACACATGTACAAGCATATACCGGCGGGTGCCGGACTAGGTGGCGGATCATCAGATGCCGCTTGTATGATAAAGCTTCTGAATGATAAATTTTCATTGGGACTCAGTACGGAACGGATGGAGGAATATGCGGTAAAACTAGGGGCAGACTGTTCTTTTTTCATTCGGAACAAACCTGTTTTCGCTACCGGAATAGGGAATCTGTTCGAGCCTGTGGAATTGTCATTAAAGGGATACCACATAATTTTGATTAAACCTGATATCTTTGTGTCCACCCGGGATGCGTTTGCCGAAATAAAGCCTGTGCGTCCGGCTGTTTCTTTGAAAGAAATTGTAAAGCAACCTATGGAAACATGGAAAAACAGTATGAAGAATGATTTTGAAGATAGTGTCTTCAAAAAGTTCCCTGAGATTGCTGCTATAAAAGATGAATTGTATGATTTGGGGGCAGTGTATGCCGCCATGAGTGGCTCGGGGTCTTCCGTCTATGGTATTTTCAAAGCACCGATAGAGAATGTGGAAGATAAATTCTGTGGATGCTTTTGCAGACAGAGAGCGTTGGAATAGTGTGGCAGATCAGTGGTTAGTGATTAGTGGACTGCGCTGTCATGCCGCAGGTATTAACCACTAACCACTATAGTCTATCTTTTACATAGTGCCTTGAAATCACAATAGGTACATTTTTCTATGATTTCTGTTTGGGTAAATGATTTTTCCGGATTAAATATCTCTTCTAATAATCCTTGAAGTCGTTCACGATATTCTTTTTCATATTTACTGAAATCTTCCACAGCCTCTTTGGGCTTTCGTGGCTCGCCCATTTGTATAACGGGAGAATAGGTTTCTGTAGCGGCCCGATGAATATAGAGAAGGGCCGGAGCTATCTTCATCGTTGGTTGCTTGCGGCACATGATGGCGGCATACAGGAACGTCTGGAATACATAGTTGGAACGTTTCTTGTCCGGAATAAACAGAGATTCCACATGGGGTGGGGTGTCTGCATCACCGCCTGTCTTGTAGTCCACAATACGGAGTGTGCCATCCTTGCTGTCCATACGGTCAATAATTCCCCCGATACGTGATTTTATGACTCCTTTGGGTGTTTGTATGTCGATGGGTTCATCCACTTCCATTTCCGATGCAATAAAAGTGAAGGGAGCGTAACGTAAATCATTTTGTAAAAGTTGTTTTAAATATCTTGCAATAACGGCAGAGTTGATAAGTTGTACGCCGTTATATTCCGGTTTCTCGTTTTGCGGAACATTAAAGAATAATTTCTTGAATGCTGTATCCACATAATCTTGCAGCTTCACTTCATTGCGTAGCAACGTTTCCAATGCTTCCTTATTAATGACTTTGCCATGAGTGGTCAGGTCTTTATAAATATGCTCGGCGGCGTAATGGAAAATACTCCCGAATGTGGCAGAGTCTATTTCCGCACTCACTTCATCGGGGGCGGAGAGACCGGCTACGTACCTATAATAAAATTTTAAAGGACAATCCAGGTAATAGTTCAAGGCTGATGGAGAAAATTTTGCTTTGGGATTGGCACGGACATCAAACAGGCTTTGCATCCGGCGCATGACATCCGGGGTCTTTTCTACAGTGATAGGCGAGGTGCCTTGGGGGGACTGTCCGGCCTCCAGAAACTGACGTGTGATGGGGTGAGGCCATTCAATCAGGAATTGCAGCATGAAACGGCTCCATTCGCCGCGGTTCAGTCCGTCCGAACTGGTATTGTAAATTAAGGTAATCCTTTCTGCCCGTTGCAGCAGACGATAGAAATAGTATGCATATACGGCAATTTTATGCTCTATAGTAGTCATTCCGAAAGCTTTGCGCAGGTTGTAAGGAATAAAGGAAGAGTCTCCTCCCGATTTGGGAAGCTGCCCTTCATTGACCGATAGTAATACCAAGTGGCGGAAATCCAGGTTACGTGTTTCCAATACCCCCATGACCTGCATACCAATGGCCGGTTCGCCATGGAATGGAATATTGGTCGCTGACAAGACCTTGACCAGCAATCGCCGGAATGTTTCGCTCTGTACGGTTAATTCATCTTCTTCTATCAGTGTGCGGAACCGGTTGATGGTGGTATAGGCTTTGAAAAGCGACTCCCGGTAAAGTTGGTTGAATGCATCTGTGTCCTCGGTACCGGAAGTGTTTGCCTGGTAAATGCCTGCCACTTGCTGCAAAGTTTCGGACAGGCGTATGCACAGATTCAGGTTTCCGGAAAGCGGAGTGAAAAGCCGGGTAAGGAATTCATCTTTACCCAATTCGCCGGGTAACGGATAGAAACGGTTGTTCCGGGTCAGTTCTTTTTCCAACAATTCGGCTTGACCGGTGAGTTGCCGGGTATAGGGGTGTTTTAACAGTGTAACAACCGATTGAAACGTGTAGCGGCCGCTTTTGAAATTAAATCCGTGGGTATGCAACTCCAGTAAGGCGATGAGGAAACTATATACAGGAGTTTGCGATAACGGAAATCCCATGGTGATATTGACATGTTTTACTTCTGCCGGCAATGAATGGAGGACCGGCTGAAGCAATGCTTCGTTACACAATACGACTGCGGTTTCCTTTTCCGGTGTAGTCAGATTGTTTCGTATCCATTGAGGCAGGTAACGGGCTTGTGCATTTTCAGTAGAAGATGCGATGTAGTGTACCTCTTTAGGTTTCGAGAGATTTTTGAATAACTCACCGGACAAAGGAGAAGGAAAGTCGCGTAAGTTCCGGCGGATAAACTCTCCGGCTTCATGGGTGACGGCTTGTCTGTTTTCCTTCATATAAAATTCGTCGTAATCCCAATAAAAAACAGCTTTCCCGACATCTTTCAATTGGGTGAACAACGTATGTTCTACTTTGTTCAGTACATTAAATCCTACAAAAACATATTTCTCGTATGGAAGTTTGTCCACATCCAGATGCTCTATGACGTGACGGTACATCATTCCTTCGTAGGCAATGTTTTGAGAAGCTAAGGATTCACGGAACCCTTTGTAGATGTTTCCCAATACGTCCCATAAAGAGATAAACCGTTCTTTCAGCGCTGTTCTCCGTTCGATGGAGAAGTTCTGGAAGAACTGCCGGATAGCTTCTTCCTGCTCATCGTCAATGAAGGTGTAGTCGTCCATTATGTTGCGCAGATCCTGTAAATTGGAAAACAGTTTGTCGGTATCCACTTTATTTTTGTCGGCATCGTCAAAATCACTGATCAGCATTTCTCCCCAAAAATAGAAATCATCCAGTGTTTCCGTACTTTGAGTTTCCCGTCGGAATATCTTATAAAGTTCGCATACCAGTTTTACCGGATCACCCACTTCCCATGGAGAAAGGCTACGGAACAATTCGCTGATGCTGACGTATGCGGGCGACCAAATAGGTGACTCCGACTCTTGGGCGAGATACTCATTAAAGAAAAGTCCGGCACGTTTGTTAGGAAAAACCACGGCTGTATGTGCCAGGTTTCCTTCCGTATGTTTATATAAATCGGCTGCTACCAGTTTCAAAAAGCTTTCCATTATTCTATTTCCTCCAGTTCGTTGTTAAATACATACCATAAATAGCCACGGATATGCTCATATCCCATATCCGATAATAAATCCATATATTCTTTCACCTGCTTGTTGTAAGTTTTCCGCTTTTTACCGAATTTAAAGTCCACCACAATCACCTCTCCGTCTTTCATCATCACGCGGTCCGGACGGCGGGTTTGCAGCACTCCTTTTTCCCGATAAATAATGGCACACTCATTGTATAGTTCCCAGCGGCCCGAATACCATTCTTTGACCAGCGGATGCCTCAAAGCCCATTCGGTGAGTTTTCGTATTTGTTCCTCTTGTTGTGCCGACTCTATGATTCCTTCGAAACGCAGGCGTTCTATGGCGGGAGGCACATCGTCCGTGGTACGGATTACGGAGAACAGATTATGCAACAACTGTCCTTGCCGGATGTATTTGTCTCCCGTCTCCTCTTCTCCCCGGATAAATTCGGCAGAACGATTGGACTGCTTGAATTCGATGTTGGTTTCCAGCGTTTCCAGATGGATAGGCAAACGTCGGGCTACAGTCAGCAGCTTGTTGCCGGACACTTGTTTTTCCTCTTCGTGAGATGAGAGATAGAGCGTTCCCAGTTCGTATATTTCTTCTCCGGTGGCATAGCTCTTTCCGGTCATGTCGGATAAGGCACTTCCCAACAATTCGGATACCGTTCCTTTCTGTTCCGCCTTTCCATATATAATCAAGTTCTTTTTGGCACGGGTAAATGCCACATAAAGCAGGTTCAGATTATCCACCCATAATTGCAAGCGTTCATTCAGGAACTCTTCCCGATAAATGGATTGCTGCATGGCTGTGGAATAGTTGATGGGAACAATGTCAAGATCGCTAAACGGAGCTTGCCGGGGAGCACACCATACCAGATGATTGTAAGTCTCATTCTCCATTTTCCAGTCGCAGAAGGGTAGCAGTACGGTATGGTATTCCAATCCTTTGGACTTGTGGATGGAGAGAATGCGAATTCCTTCCACCTCGCCGGAAGGGATGGTTTTGCTGCCTAGTTTTTCTTCCCAGTAGGTGATAAAAGCGGATAATTCGGAAGAATTGCTTTGCAGATATTCCGTCACGGCATCAAAGAAGGCGCACAGATAGGCATCCTGTTGTTCGATGCAGGACATCTGGAACAGATTGAAAAGTTTTTCCATCAGCTCATACAGTGGCATGAGGCGAAGCTGTTCCGCTTCTTTTATGAAATCGAATGGCAGATAATCATCTATTTCGTTCAGCAATAGAGTGTTGAGGTCTATTCCTTTATGTAATACTTCATTCTGATAGGCAGCAGCCAGTTGTGCCTTGGCAATCCGGTTTTCGGGTTGTGACAAGTAGCGCAGGCCATCCATTATCATACATACCGCCAGTGAGGCATCCAGTCGGAATGCCTCATCGGATACGATTTTGTAAGAGGTGTTCTTGTCGAAGTAATCGGCTATTAAAGGAATGCTTCTGTTCTTGCGCACCAGGATGGCAATATCTTTCAGTTGCACGCCCTGCGCCACAAGTAGCTCCACTTCTTCTCCTAGGTGGTACAGGGTGTTTTCCATATAGGTCATGTCTTCCGTATCCGATAGAAATTCCACTTTGACATACCCTTTTCCGGGATCTTTGTATGTTTCCTGACACACGTCGTTGTAGGCTTCCTTCAGTTCCTTGCATTCCTTTTTTTGTTCTTCCTTATAAATGTTGTTCAACACCTCGCAGGCGGCTGTAAACACTTCGTTGTTGAAGTGAATGATGTTTGCGGCGCTCCGGCGGTTGGTGGTCAGTGTCTTTACTTTGACGGGAAAGGCTTCGATGTTTGTTTTCAATCCGTTCAGTATGCCCCAGTCACCGTTTCTCCAGCGGTAGATGGATTGTTTCACGTCTCCTACAATCAAGCTGTCTGCTCCCTGAGACAAACCTTCGAGCAGCAACAGACGGAAATTGTCCCATTGCATACGCGAAGTATCCTGAAATTCATCAATCATTACGTTGCGTATGGTTGTTCCTATCTTTTCGAATACAAACGAGGAATCTCCTTCTTTTACCAGGTTATGAAGCAACGCGTTGGTATCCGACAGCAGGAAGCGGTTGTTTTCATGGTTCAATTCGCGTACCTCTTCGTCTATATTGGCCAGCAGACGGATATTGTTTACGTGGCGCAGGGAGAGTTGGCAGGAATTGGCCAGCATATTGTTCCGGCTTCTATATTTTTCCGATTCATTCAGCAGGGGAATCAGTTCTTTTTCTGCCAGGCCTATGATAGCGTTGCGTATGGGGGAGGTTTTTTTCACCCATTCGTCGGGGCAGTCCAGACATTTTTCCACTGTTACATTGCGGACACTGTCATCCAGTTTACCCGATTGTAATTTATTAAAATAGCTGGCTATACCTCGGGAGCCGTTTTTCAAATCTTCTACTTTCACCCCGTTTGTATCCAATATTCCGAAGAATTGGTCGGCAAATCCTTTCATTTGTTCCTGCACCTCTTCCAAAATGGCTTGCAGCGTTTCGCGGTAATTCTTGATACAGTCTTTGTCCCGTAATTTTTCCCGTAGTCCGTTTCCTTTTTCTATATATCCTTCATCGAAGATATTTCGTCCGAAATTCTTTATCTCACCGGAAACATTCCACCTCTTGTCATCGGCTATTCTTTCTTCTATGTATTCCAACAGCCAATAGAGTACGGGAGATTGTCGGTCCAGCTTTTCTATCATGGAGTCCACGGCATCACTCAGTACCTCCATATTGTTCAGTTCGATATTCAGATTGGCACCCAATTCCAGCTCCCGTGCCAAATTGCGCATCACCGACTGGAAGAATGAGTCAATGGTTTCCACCCGGAAGCGGCTGTAATCGTGTATCATGTAGTGCAGTGCCGTACCGGCGGCTGTCCTTATGTCTTCTTGGGGCATTTCCAGTTCTTCTGTGATTTTCTGTAAATAGGGATCAGAATCCTTATCCTTTATCCATATTCCGTATAGCTGACTCAGAATCCGCTCTTTCATTTCGGTAGTGGCCTTGTTGGTAAAAGTCACAGCCAGTATATTACGGTATGCCCGTGGGTTCTGTATCAGCAGCTTTATATATTCCACGGCCAGTGTGAATGTTTTTCCCGAACCGGCAGAGGCTTTATAAACTAATAATTCAGGAGAATGTTTCATTTTAAATAATTTGCTAATTTGCTAATGGCTGCGCTGTGTACCGGATGGTAATTGGCTGACACATTAGTACATTTTTATTTTTAATTAAAAACCAGCACAAAAACAGTGGCCTGTCCCTTTTCCTTGTAAGGCAGCAGGGTCAGTGTGCCACCGCTCAGTCTCATGATTTGTTTGCTCAGGCTCAGTCCGATGCCGCTTCCTTCCTCTTTGGTCGTGAAGAAAGGTACAAAAATTTGTCCGGCTGCATCGGGAGGAATGGCGGGACCGTTGTTGGCTATCTCTATACGGATACTTTCTTGCGGATCACAATAAGCTTTCAAGGTGATCTTTCCGTCGGGAGCATTACCTATGGCTTGAATCGCATTTTTCAGCAGATTCGTAACCACTTGGGCTATCAGGTTCTCGTCGGCAAAGACTATCAGGTCTTCCCGGGCTTCGAGGATGGAAAGGGTGATGTTGGGGCATGGATGCTGGTGCTGTGCCAGTCGGATCATCCGTTCCAGGAAAGGACGGACATAGAACAGCGATGGCTCAGGTGATGGCAGTCGTGTCAGCTTGCGATAAGACATGACAAAATTTATCAATCCTTTACCTGTAGAGTGAATCGTTTCCAGCCCTTGTTTCATTTCTTCATTTTCTGCTCCGGGAAGAGCCAGTAGTGTTTCGCTGAGGGAAGTCACCGGAGTGAGTGAATTCATTATTTCATGAGTCAGTACGCGGGTGAGGCGTATCCATGAATCTATTTCCCGTTCATCCAGCTCCCGATTGATATCACTCAAGGCAATAATGCGGAGTTCCTCGTCTTTGATACGGATGCCGGACACCCGTAAGGCAAGATGTACCGTTCCCCGTTCCGTATTGAACTGAATTTGCAGCTTGTCACCCGGAACTGCTTTTTCCAAAGCAGTCATCAGTTCGTCCGAGATGCGGGAGAGTTGTTTGACATGAGTCAAAACATCCAGCCCCAACAGATTCATGGCCTCTTTATTCTTTTGATAAACGGAGCCTTTGCTGTTCAGCACCACAATGCCGGTTTCTACAAAGTCCATGATGAGCTCATAATATTTCTCTCGTTGTGCCGTTTCCTGTTTTACATTGTACAAAATACGTGCGATGCGGTTCAGCATGACATTGACCATGGAAGAATCGCCAGGGGAGGCATGTTCATAAAAACGAACAGCGGGGTCGTCGTTTTCGATGGCGTCGAGCAGAAAGGCTATCTTCCGGGTATTAAAAGTGTACAGGCGGTAAAACCAGCCTATGGAAACGAGGAATGAAGGTACGATTACGCATAGCCACAACCAGTTGCGCTGCTGGATTAGTAAGGTGCAGGCAATGGCTAGAATCAGTACGGTAAATAGGCGGAAGAAGAATTGTTTCACAGCTTAATTATTTATTATTTCGTTTGAATGTTCCTTTAGTTCCTGTTTAAAAATAGATTATTGTTATTTGTTTTGTCATCCTGAACCATCGTGAAGAATGAGATGAGATAATAGGTCATAATCCGAATTTTTTCATCTTATTATAAAGCGTCTGCCGGGTAATTCCCAACTGTGCCGCTACAGCCGAGAGGTTTCCGTTGCATTTCTCTATCGCTTTCTGAATCATTTGCAATTCCATCTCTTCCAGTGTAGAGACACTTGTTTCTGTCGCAGGAGCCGCTATTTTTCGGGGAAAATGAAAATGTTCTTCACTCAATATACCGTCTTCATTGATAATGACCGCTTTCTCTACGGCATGTTCCAGTTCGCGTATGTTTCCATACCACGGATATGTCCGTAACTTTTCTTGCGCACCGGTAGAAAGAAGGATATTTCCTTTGTCATATTGTTTGCAGAATCGGTCTATAAAGCGTTCGGCCAAAGGGATAATATCTTCTTTGCGTTCCCGCAGAGGGGGAATCTCGATGTGGATGGTATTGATGCGGTAAAGCAAATCTTCGCGGAATTTGCCTTTGGCCACCATCTCTTCCAAATCACAATTGGTGGCGCAAATCAAACGTATGTTGACAGGTATCGGTTCGTTGCTTCCTACTCGCACCACGCTCCGGCTCTGAATGGCGGTGAGTAGTTTGGATTGCAGGTGATAGGGCAGGTTGCCTATTTCGTCCAGAAACAAAGTCCCTTCATGGGCGGCTTCGAATTTACCTGCACGGTCGGTATGGGCATCGGTAAACGAGCCTTTTTTATGGCCGAACAGTTCGCTTTCGAACAGGGATTCGGTAATGGCACCCATATCCACCGTTATCATATCCCGTCGGTATCGGGCAGACAAAGCGTGTATTTCCCGTGCCAGCATTTCTTTTCCTGTGCCGTTCTCTCCTGTAATCAGAATATTGGCATCCGTTTGCGCCACTTTCTCTATCAGCGTCCGCAGTTGCTTCATGGCATTGCTTTCTCCCCAATACATAGAAGATACGGTTTTAGGGACTTCCGCTCTCTTCTTGTTCTTGGAGGAATTGCGGCAGGCAGACAGTAAGGTTTCTATCAGCCGGGCATTGTCCCAAGGCTTGACGATGAAGTCTGTTGCTCCTTCCTTGATGCCGCGCACTGCCAGGTCTATGTCAGCATAGGCTGTGAAAAGTACTACGGGCAGGGAGGGGTGTATTTTCTTTATCTCGTGTAACCAGTACAGACCTTCATTCCCGGTATTCAGTCCGCTGCTGAAATTCATATCCAGCAGCACCACTTGCGCATTTTCTTCACGTAACGCAGCGGGCAGTGTGATGGGTGAGGGCAGTGTGACGATATGTTCGAAATGATTTTTCAGCAATAGCTTTACTGCCGACAGCACTCCTTTGTTATCATCTACTACTATGATGGTTCCTTGTTTGCTCATAAATATCTTCTGTTCTTTTTCAGAAGAACAAAGATAACAATTTTCTCTCCTTTCAGAGAAAACTTTTCAAGTTCATGAATTGTTCTATTATAAAATAGCATTTCAAATGAAAACATTTATATTAAGCATAATTGTAACCATGATCACATCGGTAGCTGGTGCACAGCAAAAAAGTTTTTATGACTTTACGGTCAAGGCTATTGACGGGAAGGACTTGCCACTTTCCACGTTCAAAGGTAAGAAAGTATTGGTAGTCAATGTGGCATCTAAATGCGGTTTCACTCCCCAGTACGCCAAGTTGGAGGAGTTGTATGAAAAATATGGAAAAGATGATTTTGTCGTTATCGGATTTCCTGCCAATAATTTCCTGCATCAGGAACCCGGAACGAATGAAGAAATCAAGGAGTTTTGTACGTTGAATTATGGAGTGACTTTTCCTATGATGGCTAAAATATCTGTAAAGGGGAAAGATATAGCTCCCCTCTATCAATGGCTTACGCATAAAAGTGAAAACGGGGTTTCGGATGCTAAGATAGGGTGGAACTTTCATAAGTTTCTGATTGATGAAAATGGTAGATGGGTTGCCTCAATCGGCTCTACTACCAGTCCGCTTTCACAGGAAATTGTAGGATGGATTGAAGAATAAAATGACCAGAAGATAAATAATGCCCTATTGTTATTGCACCAGCTTTCCGTTTTTCAGTTCCGACATCAGCAGGTCATAGACGTATGCCGGGCTTTCGATATACAGGCCGGTGGAGAAGTCTTCCAGTTTGACGAATGTCTCCGAATTGTGGAATGTGGAGATGGCTTCCTGCAAATCCATATCATTACGTTCCACCAAGTAACGGACTACATCGGCGGATATTCCTTCAAAGAGGAATTTTGCGGTATTCGTGTTCATAGTCGTTTCAGCATTTTAATCGCTGCCTCTGAGTGAAAGAAATATTGTGAAGTCACTTTCGAAAATGTCAGTTCGTGCAATAGTTGTTCTTCGTTAATAAAATTCTCGGTGTATAAACGTAGCAAGCGCGCAATGGTATCATCGGCAACAGGGCCAATTACGATATCGTAATCGTGGCAAGGCTGAGTAGTGTTTATATCGCGGTTCGACATGACAAAACGTGCCCATTCCCAGTCTGGCTCCTTGAAAACCTTGACTTTCAATTCGCTCGACTGCGCTTCTTCGAGGTCAAACTCAAACATAGTCAGAGTGGGGTTTCCGCTGAACATCCGCGCTGTTCTTGCGGCCATCCTTTGGGCCTGTTCCCTAATGTCGGTCAGGTAAAATCCTCTGCCGAAATCCTTATAGGGGCGGCATCTGTTGAGGTCGATGCCGTCGATTGCCGTATTTGAACCGTGGTAAAGTATCATCGCAATGTTCCTCCATTGTTTTGGCAGACGATGGTCAGGTCATCCACACAGTCGTTAAAAGAAAGCGTGTGTTCCACATCGTAAAATTCGGTGAGAAAATCAATGCCTTTGAAACGTCTGATATAATTGCTTGCCTCCCGGATTGTCAAATCGTGACGGCGCGCAAATTCGACAATGACCGTCATCACATAATCGATTAGGTTCTTGTCCGCTTTCTTTTTGGACTTGAGCGCCACTATCGGTTCGACACCCAACGCCTCCGCTATGCGGTTGACAGTGCCAAAATTAACACACAGACCGTTTTCCACTTTGGAAACCATTGCTTTTTGGACGCCAATCATCACCCCGACTTCTTCTTGTGTCATTATCCGTGTTTCCGCCATTGTAATCATAGATCGTGTCAAAACCGTCTCCTAAGTTCCAGATGTAGGTATC
>ENA-UEPV01001079-UEPV01001079.1-human-gut-metagenome-genome-assembly--contig:-NODE-1079-length-17805-cov-3.942182_pt1 | contig 17805 bp, 14 predicted proteins | sample MGYA00242942_ERZ507925 | MGnify/ENA primary metagenome ERZ507925 (study PRJEB26167, sample SAMN06115453) | human gut metagenome | host: Homo sapiens | place: China:Fujian | collected 2015-08-26... | reverse complement strand
CACGATTGGCAGTGTGACTCCTCAGTCAAGCCTACGGCTTGCCAGCTCCTCTGCAGAGGAGCCTTATATCGAGATATCGAGTTTTCTAAACAAAAATCCCCCGGAGGGGTCATAGGCAGCTTGCCTGCCGTGACGCTGCCCTTTTTTGAACGTTAAATTGGGGCGAAAGGTCAGCGGCGACTCGCCGCAAAATCCCGCCGCATTCTGAAAGGAAAAAGCCGCTATGCGCCTATTCACCGCTCAGCTCCCCACACATGAAAAATCTCTGGAACACGCCGCCGCCTATGCGCTCCTTACCCATGCAGTAGAGGTCATTTACCATATGCCCTTACCCGATATCGCACGGGATTCTCATGGAAAGCCCTATTTTCCGGCGCACCCGGAGATCTGTTTTAACCTCAGCCACTGCCGTGGACTGGCGGCGTGCGGCATCTCTGATGCCGTCCTGGGGGTGGACTGCGAATCCATCCGTCCTCTGCGGCCCGGCGTGCTGCACCGCTCTTTTTCGCCGGATGAATCCCGGTTTGTGCTGGAAAGCCCCGTGCCGGACGAATCCTTTTTCCGGCTCTGGACGCTGAAAGAATCCTTTGTCAAGGCGCTGGGAATCGGCATTTCCTATCCGCTCCACACGGCGGTTTTTGCCCTGGACGGCGAAACGGTCACGGCACACCCGGACGGCTGGCAGTTCCGGCAGTTCCGGCTGGAAAGCGGTCATGTGGTCTCCTGCTGTGTCTCGCCCGGGGATACGCTCCCGGCATTTCCGGAACATATCGCAATATAACGCCGCCTGTGGGTGTCGCCTTTGTAAAAAGTCACCCGTAGCGGCTTTTTTTCTTTGTGTAGAACGCCAAAAATCGCCAAATACGCTGAATAGAAATGGAAAGTTTACATTTCATTATTTTCAGTATGATATAATGGACAACAAGAGGAAATACCAGTTCTGCCGAAAGAGGCAGATCGTCAGGAAAAGGAGAAGAATGAAGATGGAGAAAACCAAACAAAGACTTGCCGGGGATACCCACAGCGGCGCCGGTCTGCTGAGACGGATGGCGGCGGCAGTGGTGTCCGTGGTTCTGCTGGTCACCGGGCTGTCGCTGCACAGCGTGGTAAATGCGGAAACTTCCCTGCCTGTGCTGGAGACCGACGTGACCCAAGGCACGTCGGACACCACGCTGGTGGGCATACCGGGTACGTATATCCAGCAGATCAGCGAGGCGCTGGAACTGATAAACAGTTACCGGAAAGAGGCGTGCGACAACGGCTATCCCAATCCCAGCACCGGCGCAGCGCTGACCTCCTCGGACTATGTGCCGATCCAGTGGTCGGATGACCTGGAATACATTGCACGAATCCGTGCGGCAGAGAGTTCTCAGACCATGGGTCATGTCCGCACAAACGGAAACAGCTGTTTCAACATCTATTCGCCTAACGGGATGCGCTCGTTCGGCGAGTGTCTGGCGTGGAACTACAGCAAGAACGTGCTGGACGGTATCGAACAGTGGTACGAGGAAAAATCGGACTATCTGAACAACACCGGCGGTGTCACCGGACACTATACCAGCATGATCGACCCGAAAAACACCCGGGTCGGCATCGGCACATTTTATACCAAGCTGGCACGGTATCCGAATACCACCTGTGCGGAGTATAATTCTGTCGGTTCCGGAAATTCCCTGGACTTCACCTATGGGGACTGTGTGCAGAAGATCGAGGTAAAAACTGCGGATCTGACATTTCAGCCGAAGGGGCTGGAGGAAATGACAGTGGGTGAAACACAGACGCTGGAACTGGAAATGTCCTATCAGCAGAAAAAGGGATTCCTTGCGGAAGAACCGATTTCGGCAAGCTGGCGCTCTTCCGATTCCTCTGTTTTGACGGTCAGCGGCAATACCGTGACGGCAGTATCCGCAGGCACTGCATCTGTTATCGCATCGGTAAACGGTACAGATTATGCCGCAGAAGTGACCGTGAAAGAGGCATCTCAGACGACAACACGCCCGGAACTGACGGATGACGAGCTTTACCTGTCATTTCACAATGTAGAATTGTCACTGGAAGAGCTGGAAAAGGCAAATTATATTGTCAATATTCCGGTGTATGCCTCCAGAGATTTTAACAAGATTCAGTTCAGCGTGAACGCAGATGAGCGGCTGGTATTTGACGGCGCAAGATTTGGCGCACTGTCGAGTGTACACAGCAGTCTGATCGGTTCCCGTACCACGTGTGTGGTACAGGGAACCGCCGGAGGTGACATTGCGGCAGGAAACGCAGGCGTTGTCGCTTATCGCCTGCCGGAAGATGCACAGCCGGGCGATGTCTATACGCTGGAGACCACAGCAGAAGAGACGATGCAGTGGTCAGATGCCAGCGGTAATTCCGGCGGCATCCGGTGCAGCGGCAGTGTTTCCATCACCATTACCGGCGGCAGCACCTCTTCTGCAACAGTGACTACCGCTACCTCTGCGCCGGAGACTTCCACCACAGTCACTACCACGACCGCAGAGGCGCAGAAACTCCACGTGGCACTGCTGGATGTACAGATCAGCCGGGAGGATCTGGAGAAGAACCAGTACCGGGTCAAGCTGCCCCTGTATGTGCCGGATTCGTTCTCCTCGCTCCGGTTTGCCGTCCAGACAAACAGCCAGCTGAAACAGGTGGGCTGTGAGATCAAGGGCTGTCACGTAATGTCTGCGTCCAGTGACGGTTATTCCAGCTATTCCGTTTCCAGTCTGACCGGCGAGGATGTTCCCGGCGGCGAGATCGGCTGGATCACCTTCCAGCTGCCGGAGAGTGCGGCTGCCGGGGATACCTATTATGCCGATGTGCTGGCAGGCGCATCCAGCGGCTGGAACCGTTCTGACGGCACTTCCGGCGGCATTACTACCGGCAACGGTTCTATCCAGATCGTAGACCACACCACCACACAGACCACGGAAACTACATCTGTAACAACGTCCACAGAGACCACAACCTCTGCCGCACCGGGAAAGAATCTGACCGTTTCCGTGGGAAATGTTACCGTGACCCCGGAAGAATTGGCGGCAGAAGATAACATCGTAGAGCTGCCCATTTCCGCAGACCGGTCGTATTCTACCATCGCTTTCGGCATCACCTGGGACAGCCGTCTGACCTATGTGGAGAGCGGCGCAGATAAGGGCATGGGCATTGCCGGACAGGGTGACCGCTTTATCTGGTGGGCGAACAGCGCCGGCGGAAATGTGCCTGCCGGAAAGATCGGCTATGTCCGGTTCCGTCTGCCGGAGGATGCAGAGGACGGGGATGTCTATGTGGTGAACCTGTCTGCACGCTCTGCCGGCGGCAAGGATGCCCGCTGGACGGACAATCTCACCGGGCTGTCGGGCGTGCCGCTGACGGTGGGCGGTTCGATCCGGGTCGGTGCATCTGGGCAGACCACCACAGAGACGACAGTCTCCTCGGGGACCACAACCACCACAGCGGCAGTACAGAGCATCCTCTACGGAGATGTGAATGTAGACGGCAGAGTGGATATCACAGACGCTGTACTGCTGAATAAGGCGGTTTCCGGTGCAGTATCGTTCGACAGCCAGCAGCGGAGCAACGGAGACTGCGATGTCAGCGGCGAGATCAACGGTACGGACGCCATTCTGCTGATGCAGTTCCTGGCGCATATCATTGATACGCTGCCGGATCGGGGATAAGGCGTAATACAAACAGAACGAGCGGTTCTTCTCGGAGCGGAAGAGCCGTTTTTTGTATTATCTTGACGTTTCTAAAGAGACATGGTAAGATATATATGTTATCTTTGTGGTAAAAATATTTTGAAAAAAATGAGAGGAAGATCTGACATGAAACAAAACACGATCTGGACAGGCGTCCTTGCCGTGGCATCGGCGTTTGCGCTGCTGCTGACCGGATGCGGAAAGTCACAGACTGCCGCCCGTGACACCTCGGCGAAACAGAACGAGTCGTCTTCGGCGGCTGAAACCTCTGCGGCAGAAGAGACAAGCCCGGCGGTGGAGCAGGCAGACTTTCAGCTGAAACCGTATGCCATGGACGGCGTGGGCTGTGCGGTGGAAGTGCCGGACAGCTTTACGGCGGACAGCAGCAGGGCGGCGATCTCCGGACACCTTTCCTTTAATGGGACGGAGACCGATGACTGCATTGTGGCAGCTGTCTATGATGCCAAGCCGGAAGAGACGTTCGATGCGTTCCAGGAGAACGACCTGTTTGAACTGCTGACCTTTTCGACCACACTGCCCCAGGTGCAGTATTTCCGGGAAACGGAGATCCCCAATGCGGACGGTGTTTCCTGCAAGGCGTATGTGGGAGAGACGCTGGGGACAATTGCCGGGAAAGATGCGTATGTGACCATCCTGGCGGCAAACTGCCCGGAGGAGAACAAGCTGTTCGTCTTTTCCATGCGGGACATGACCGGTGAATTTCAGAACTACCGGGACAAGTTGGCAGACCACATCTATCTGAACCAGAACGGCTATGTGGTGGAAAACGACCAGCTGACAGATGCGCCGGAACCGGAGCCGCTGTCCTATTCCAATGATGCCATCGGCTATCAGATCAGCCTGCCGGAGGGCTGGGAGCGGCTGACGGATACCAGCAGTTCCTACGGGCTGGAGACGATAACCTCCAGTTTCGACAACTACGACCTGTTCTTGAACCGTGACATGGACTATACGCTCATTGCAGCAAAGTCTATGAGCGTTTCGGATACGGAATTCTATGCCGCCATAAAACAGAACCAGTCTGCATGGGTCGGGGCAGGCGGAAATGAACTGGTAACCTCCAAGGAATGCACCGTGCTGGGCTATGCGGCATATCAAATGGTCATCAACCACAACGCCGGCGCTGACAAAACTTCCAGCGTGGCATGGTTCATCAACAAGACCGGCGACAATCCCGAAATGCTGGCGATCCGCTATTGCTACCAGGAGGACAGTGCGGCAGAATTTGCAGATACGCTGATAAACAGCATTACATTGCAGTAACGCTGCGGTCAGAAAGAACGACAAAAGCGGTTTTCCCCATGCAGGGAAAGCCGCTTTTTGGTGGTTGGACTGCCGTGGCGTCTGCGCAAACTATGACAAAGTTCCTTAAAAAGTTACAAAATAGATTTCAAAATTTGCCGGAAAAGGGTGCGGATTTCGTGAGATAGTCCCAGGATTCCACAGGTGATTTTGTGCAGATGTGCAAAAGTTCCGGAAAATCCGGTCGGAAAGTCTTGCAAAACGGTTACAAACGTGGTATAATAGCAATTGTACGGTGACCACCGCCCCGTGGACAAGTACTCGCTGGTCCGTGGGGAATTCACGTCTGCCGTCCGCTTTTGTCCGGTACACACGGACAGGGCGGGTGCAATGCAGGCGGCACACAAGTTCCAAGAGATGGCACATCTCGGGCGGATTGTCCGGACTGCGACAGATCCTCTGATCCGTCAGGACAATGCCGGCAGAGCGCAGTACACCTTTCCGCCTTCGGACCGGACAGGCGTGTGCCGCAAACTGTGTGGAATGGGAAATGGTACTTCCCGTATTCCTGCGGTGCATTGCAGCGGCAGTTCCTTGCCGTACTGCGATGCAGCGACTGCTGTCAGCGCAAACACCACAAAGGAGCGTTTTTATGCGTAAAAAAATCATGGCAGTCGTTTTATCCTGTCTTACTATTATTGGTTTGGTCGTTTCGTCCTTTGCCGTATCGTTTTCGGCATCTGCGGTCTCCGTGGACGAAATGACAAAAGCCGCTGTACAGATCATCTCCCGGAGTGAGGGTACTTATGGTACAATCAACCGGAATGACAACGGTGCGGTCAGCATCGGTATGTTACAGTGGCACGCCGACCGGGCGCTTCAGCTGATGCGTTCTATCGCCAATGCGGACACCGGTTCGGCACAGTCGATTCTGGGCAGCACCTTCTATAACGAAGTGATGACTGCCTCCAGCTGGAATTCCCGGACGTTCTCTGCGGCAGAGGGTACGGCAGCGTCAAACCTGCTGACCACTGCGGCAGGCAAGTCCAAGCAGGATGCGCTGGCGTACAGCGATGTGCAGGGTTATATCAGCGCTGGTCAGAATCTGGGCATTTCCAATGCCGGCGTTCTGGTCTACTATGCAGAGCTGTATAACCGGGGCATGGGCGTAGCGAGACGCATTCTGAATGCGGCTGCAAACGGAGGCGCTTACAGCAGTGTAACGCTGTCCAAGCTGCACAGCACGGCGCTTGCCAACAGTTCCAGCTATTACACCAGCCGTCTGAACAATGCGTACAACACCATTGTTTCTCTGGGCTGGGGCGATGCTGCGGCAACGCCCGGCGGCGACAACGGCAGCAGCGGTGCAGATACCTCTGACTTCTCAGAGAGCTATGCCGGTACATATACGGTAACTGCATCTTCGCTGAACGTGCGCAGCACACCGTCTACTTCCGGCGCAAAGGTCGGCACACTGCCAAGCGGTGCAAAGGTGACCGTATCCTCTGCCAACGGCAGCTGGGCAGCGGTTTCCTACAACGGTATCAGCGGCTACTGCTCTATGGATTACCTCAAGCAGGAGGCTGCACAGACCACAGCGCCGCCGCAGACGACTGCACCGGCAGAGACGACAACTACCGCAGCACCTTCGGATGCCAACTTCAGCGAAAGCTATGCCGGCACTTACAGCGTGACTGCATCTTCTCTGAACATACGCAGTGCGCCGTCTACGTCTGCCTCTAAGGTGGGCAGCATTCCCAACGGTGCAAAGGTAACAGTCACTGCCGCAGACGGCAAGTGGGCGGCGGTTTCTTACAACGGCGTCAGCGGTTACTGCTCCATGGATTACCTCAAGCAGGAGAGTGCGCAGACCACTGCAACTACAACGGCTGCACCGGAAGAGACAACTACAACCACAACGACTACAACTGCCGCACCGGATACAACGGCACCGGCAGAGACCACCGCAGCACCGACAACTACCACTGACATTGACATGGGTCGTGTGGACGAGAGCTATGTTTCGCTCTACGGCGATGTCAACTGCGATGGCACGATCGATATTCTGGATGCCGTTCTGCTGCAAAAGTATCTGAACGGCAGCGTACAGCTGAACTACACGCAGCTCGCCAATGCGGACTGCCAGAAGGACAGCGAACTGGACAACACGGATGTAACGGTGATTATGCAGTATCTGCTGAGAAGTTTCACTTCTCTGCCGGTTGCATAACACGACAAAACAATAAGACAGATAAAACGACAAACGCTGTACCCGGAGTGATCTGGGTACAGCGTTTTTTTGTGTTAGGATGTGTGTGGTTGTGTAGGGGAGTGATAGGATTCGAACTTGCGGGATTTGGGGTGGATTTGACGCAATTTCGGGCTTTTTTGGGGGAGGTTGCCATTTTTGGTTGCCATTGAAAATGTAGAGGGGAATTGATAAAGCTGCAAATTCAGGTTTAATACTTCACCTTTCCCTCAGCCACTGCTCTGAGATGTGCACCGTAGGGACTCTTTCCATAAGCCTCAGCGGATTGGAGCAGGTCATTTTTGCTGATCCAGCCGTTGATGAATGCAATTTCTTCTGGGGCTGAAATGGTGATTCCTTGGCGGTTTTGTATCATTTCTACAAAGTTTGCTGCATCAAGCAGGCTTGAAACGGTTCCAGTGTCAAGCCATGCAAAACCTCTTCCAAGCAGCTGCACATCAAGCAGACCGTCGTTGAGGTACATATCGTTCAGTGTGGTGATCTCCAGTTCTCCACGAGCCGAAGGTTTAACAGTATTTGCTCTTTCGCTGACGCCTGCCGGGTAGAAGTAAAGACCTGTAACTGCATAATTGCTCTTGGGATTTGATGGCTTTTCTTCAATGCTGAGCGCTTTGTTGTTTTCATCAAATTCAATGACGCCAAATCGTTCCGGATCGGGGACATAATAACCAAATACCGTTGCACGGCCGTTCTCTTCTGCATTTTTTACAGCAGATTTGAGCAGTGTTCGGAATCCGTTTCCATAGAAAATGTTGTCGCCCAGAACCATTGCGCCAGCCTCTCCGTTGAGAAATTTCTCGCCGAGAATGAAAGCCTGTGCCAGTCCATCTGGACTGGGCTGGACTTTATAGGACAGATTGATCCCATACTGACTGCCGTCACCGAGAAGTGCCTGAAACCGTGGTGTATCGTCAGGTGTGCTGATAATCAGAATATCCTGGATACCTGCCAGCATCAGTGTGGACAGGGGATAGTAGATCATTGGTTTATCATAGATCGGGAGCAGTTGTTTCGAGGTGACTTTTGTCAGCGGATAAAGCCGTGTGCCGCTGCCGCCTGCAAGAACAATTCCTTTCATATCCGATTACTCCTTTTCAAAACTGAAATGTATCCTTTAATCCAACCCACTTCTGATCCTTATCACTCAGATTCAGCTTCGTGCCATCTTTCAGTGCATAGCCCTCAGCAGAGGCGGAGCCATTATAATTTCCAACCAATTCTGGCCAAACGATCCCGATCTCCGGGTCATTCCAAGCCAGACCACCTTCGTCATTCGGATGCCAGAAGTCATCGCACTTGTAGCAGAATTCCGCAATATCCGAAAGTACCAGAAAGCCGTGGGCGAATCCCTTGGGGATCAGGAACTGCTTTTTGTTTTCTTCTGTCAGTTCCACACCATACCACTTGCCGTAGGTGTCAGAATCCTTTCTCAGGTCAACAGCAACGTCAAAAACACTGCCCTTGATGACTCTGACAAGCTTTGTCTGCGGAAACTGTTTCTGGAAGTGCAGTCCTCTCAGTACGCCCTTGGTGGAGCAGGACTGATTGTCCTGTACAAAGTCAATATGGATCCCAGCCTCTTCCATGTCTCTCTGGGAGTAAGTCTCCATGAAGTATCCACGATTATCGCCGTGAACGGTAGGGGTGATGACGCAAAGCCCTTCAATGCCGCCTACATTCTTTTCTACTGTAATCTGTCCCATTAGTCTGTAATCTCCTTCAGATATCTTTCCAGTGCATTCTTCCAATCCGGCAGGGGAGTGAAACCGTTTTCAATCAGTTTCGATTTGTCCAGTCTGCTGTTAAAGGGTCTTGCTGCCTTGGAAAGACCATATTCTGCTGTTGTGACAGGCACCACCTTGGTGGAATACCCAGCCTGCCGGAAAATCTCACAGGTGAAGTCATACCAGCTGATATAGCCGCCTTCGTTGGTGGCATGGTAATAGCCATACTTCTCGGTCTCCGCCATATCCACCAGCAGCCGTGCCAGGTCGTAGGTATACGTCGGTGTGCCGATCTGGTCATTGACCACTCGCACGGTGTCGTACTTTTTGCCCACGTTCAGCATGGTTTTGATAAAGTTCTTGCCGTTCTTGCCGAATACCCAGGCAATGCGGACAATAAAGTACTTGTCCAGTGTATTGCTTACGGCAAGCTCACCGTCCAGCTTTGTCTGCCCATAGACATTCTGCGGTGCGTAGTCCTTGCAGTCCGGCTGCCACGGCGCTGTGCCTTGTCCATCGAAAACATAGTCGGTGGAAATGTAGATCATCTTGCAGTCCAGCTTTTTGCAGACATTTGCAATATTCTGGGTTCCGTCCACATTGATGGCACGCACCTTGGGGATATTCTCCTCGTCCTCGGCAGCATCTACTGCGGTCCATGCGGCACAGTGGATGACAACGTCCGGGTTCACTTCTGTGATCGCTGTTTCAACGGCGTCTGCGTTGGTGATATCCAGCTTGACATAGGCACAGTCCGCAGCAACTTCATCCAGAATATCGCTGCCGATTGCCTCGTAGCCACGCTTTTTCAGTTCGTTGACCACATTAAAACCAAGCTGTCCGCCGACACCTGTTACAAATACTTTCATCTGTATCCCTCATCGATTGCTGTACATTTTTTCATAGTAGTCCTGATACTCGCCGGAAATAATGTCCTTCCACCATTTCTGATTGTCCAGGTACCACTGAATGGTCTTTTTGATGCCGTCTGCAAACTTTGTCTCCGGCAGCCAGCCCAGTTCGTTGTGGATCTTGGTCGGGTCGATGGCATAGCGCATATCGTGACCCTTACGGTCGGTGACATAGGTAATCAGACTCTCCGGCTTGCCCAGTTCCTTGCAGATCAGCTTGACAATGTCGATGTTCTTCATTTCATTGTGACCGCCTACATTGTAGACTTCGCCGACCTTGCCGTTGTGAATGATGAGGTCGATTGCCTTGCAGTGATCCTCTACATACAGCCAGTCACGCACATTTTCGCCCTTGCCGTAAACCGGCAGCGGCTTGTCTGCCAGGGCATTGGCGATCATCAGCGGAATCAGCTTTTCCGGGAAGTGATACGGGCCGTAGTTGTTGGAGCATCTGGAAACCGTTACCGGGAGACCATAAGTTCTGTGATAAGCCAGTACCAGCAGATCTGCACCTGCTTTAGAAGAGGAGTAGGGGCTGCTGGTGTGGATGGGGGTCTCTTCGGTAAAGAACAGGTCCGGTCTGTCCAACGGCAGATCGCCGTAGACTTCGTCGGTAGAAACCTGGTGATAACGCTGGATGCCATATTTCCGGCAAGCGTCCATCATAACCGCTGTGCCGAGGATATTGGTCTGGAGGAAGATCTCCGGGTTTTCGATAGAGCGGTCTACGTGAGATTCAGCTGCAAAGTTGACAACGATGTCGGGCTTTTCTTCCTCGAAGAGCTTGTACACGCCCTCACGGTCGCAGATGTCCAGCTTGACAAATCGGAAGTGCGGATTGTCCATCACCGGTTCCAGTGTGGACAGATTGCCAGCATAGGTCAGCTTGTCCAGACAAACAATGCGGTAGGCTGAGTGTGCTTTCAGCATATGAAACACGAAATTGGGGCCGATAAAGCCGGCGCCGCCAGTTACGATAATGGTCATGATAGATACTCCTTAGAATGAAGTGTGTTATTTTTATTATATCATACTTTTGGGGGAATTGCAATAAAAAATGTACCGCTGGTGGGCGGTACATTGGGGGAATATGGGGATAGGCAATATCTGAAATGGTATCAATAATTTAGGAGAGTTCTTTCTTTGCTGCGGCGAGGGCGACTTCTATGGTTTTATCCATGTCATAGTATTTGTCTTCGCCGAGGCGCCCACCGAAAATGACATTGTCTTCTGCTTCTGCAAGGGCTTTGTACTGTTCATACAGTGTGCTGTTTTTAGCGTCGTTGACGGGGTAGTAGGGTTCATCTCCAAGTTTCCATTCCGAAGAATACTCTCTCGAAATAACTGTTTTCGGCAGATCGTTTCCGTTTTCATCTTTGCCGAACTCGAACCATTTATGTTCAATGATTCTTGTCCAATAATCTTCCACCTCCTTTGAGGGAGAAAGATGGATAGGTTCTCCGTCAGTTTCCGTTTTCTTCTCACTTGTACCATTCGTCCGATCCTGGAGGCCGGATGATTTTTCCAACATTTCGGGCAACTTGTGCGTCAGGATAATGTCAGAATCATTGATGCCTTGTGTCAAGTCACCAATTTCCGGAATGTCTTTTTTCATGCGCTATGTTATTTGATGGTTACTGATAAATTTAATCTCGTCATTCATATTCCGATTCTTCCTTATCGGTTGTATCAGCAGACAGACCTCCTGCTTCGCGTGCTTCTTCATTTCCATCTTCATCCATGGCAATAGGTGTAACACCCTCTTCCCGATTTTTTTTCTTGCCTATTTTCGGATTAAGATTATCCGTCAGTTGTATTCCGGTAAGCTTTGCCTCCCTCACTGGAGTTACCTTGCCGAAAATGCTGAAATAGATCTTGTCGAAAACATTGCCAACATAACGAATCTGCATATCCAGTGCAGCCACTGTACTGAACCGCTCCATATCAGCCCGCCTCGGTATTTTCCCGGTTACATAACCGTAATTAGAAAAAGTTTCCCGTGTGTTGTCCCAAAGTATCAGTTCTGAGCGCTTTCCTACGCGGTTGTCATTGAGGTTGGGAATGATGAAGAGCTGTGCATTCATACGGTCTCCAACTACCTGACGAAGTCTGTCAAGAAAAAGCAGAAAACTGGCTGTGGAAGGAACGGTCACCAGATCATAGTGGAAAGGAACAACGATAATATCTGAATTGACAAACATGGGGACCAGACCTTCCGCTTTCAAGCTTCCCGGTGAATCCATAAGCACCACATCAATCTCCGGATCATTATGCAACTTTTCAATCAGGGAGGTCATGGCCGTCTTGTCATCCGGTTCATAAGCCCATACTTCGTAAGGAACCTGTTCCTCTCCATATTTTTTAAGGTCTGTCTTACGGCACTTCATAATCGAGTGCTGGAAATCACAGTCGATTACTACCAGACGGACACCTTTCGTCACCAAGTAATTGGCAAAGGTCACACAAAGAGTTGTCTTTCCGACTCCTCCTTTCTGGTTGGCAAAGGTTACTATGACGGGGGTCTGTATCATGTCGTTTTTACTTGAATTAAATTTGCAAGCAAAAATATGTGCAGAGACATTGAAAACCTAAATGCACAACATCAATGTGCTTGAGATTGCAGAAACATGGGTAAATAAGTCGGATGAACCTGAGTTTTTCAATCTATATGCCCGAATTGGTTGCAGTAGGCAGTCCCATGAAAGTCTTTCAAAATAATAGTGGACCCCATTGGTTGTCCGGTTACGGATTATAGCCATATCCTGTTTCACAAAGAGCCGTTTATCTGCATGATCAAAACAATGTTACTTTCCCGTAAGCAAGTGTTTCCTTCTTCCGCAAAGGACCAGAAGTTCCTTACATCTTTAATGAACGTCCATCATCCACCTCATCGTAGTCGGTCTTTTTCCCTACTTCCCATTCGCGGTTGGCGCTGTGACTGCCGATACCTTCTTTCCGTAGCTTGCCCAGTCCTTGATGGGACTTCCGCTGCAAACTCTTGATTGGATTGAGCGTCTTCTTCTTGGACTTCTTAAACGGCACACCCTGGCGCTTCTGCTTTTTGGATTTCTTCTTCACCCGTTCCACATCGAAGCCTTCTTCATTCAGGTTGATGAGAATATGTTCCTTGAAGTTGATGGCATAGTAGGTATCATCGACCTGACGGATGATGAAGCCTTCCTGATACATGGCGCTGCGGGGGGACTTCACTTCGGGATCACTGAAGATTTCATGCAGACGGCCGACGGAATCGGCATACTTGGGAGGACGTTCCGTGGAGATGTCCACCAGGTCTGGCCGGTCCACCTTGAATACCTTGCACAGCATTTCCACTTCGGCTTCGTTCTGCGGACGGAACTTCTCGATGAAGCTGATGCGGTTGTTCCGGTCAATAGCCTTGGCTATGAAAGGCGGCAAGGGTCTGCTTTGGCCATCGTAGTAGATGACGCCTTTCTTTATATAGGCACGCTGTTTCTTGAGTTTCTGGAAGATTTCTCCCTGAGTGGTCTTGGGATTGAGGGTCAGCAGCTGGTCTATGAATGCTTCTATCCGGTCAAAGCGTTGTTCGGGAGTAGCAAAGTCCAGCAGTTCTTCTACGGCAAGGACTCTGGCCCCATGAATGACCGTCTTGTTGGCATGGTCTATCAACATATAGCCATAGGGTTTGTCTTTCTTTCCGAAGAAGACCACATCCACTCCGAAGTTCTTCTTCATTTCCTTCTGTAGTTCCTCTTTGTTAGCGCATACGTCCCGGTATTTTTTCAGATAGGCTCTCAGCTGTCGGTTGCGTGACTTGTCTTGATAACCTTTCTTGAACAGGGCTTCAATCTCTGTCAGGGGGAGTTTCTTTTGGATTCGGCCGCCTTGCTTGACGAAGACGTTTCCGTCTTTCTGGAAGACTTCATAGCCCATGGTTCCCATCACGGCCTTGAACTGGGCAAAGGAGGAGAAGCTGTACTGCTTGGCAGCCTCTATGTCCTTGTCTGTTTTCTGCTGCCGGTCCATACCGAGTATCTTGTCAATGACCGCCTGCGAGCGTCTACGTTCATGGTCATGCTGTATCTTGCGACCGTCGGGCGCCACTCTCGAAGTCACAATGTGCAAGTGAGTGTTGTCTGTATCGTGATGGGCATAGATGAGCCAGGGTTGTCCGGGCTCGGCATACCCCATTTCCTGCAGATATTGGTGCGCGAAATCAAGTAACTGCTGTTCCGACATTTCATGGCCTTTGCAGGAAATGGCTACATGGAACTGCGGTTTCTGAATCCGGCTGTTCTGGGAACTGTAGAACTGGAGAAATTGCACCAGCTGTTTGGCGGTCGGATGTTCCGAGGCTTCCAGTCCACCGAAGTTCTGCATCTCCAGCAGGGGGGCCACTCCTTTATAGACCTTGTGTTCGTTGTAACCGACTGCATGGAAGTCTGCGCTTCCGGGAAGTATGGTTGCTATCATAATTTATCTATTTGTTTGCTGATTCATGAAATTTGGGGTTGCGGACCAGACAGATTAAAAATCCCGGTCGCTTGTAAAACCGGATACAGGTTAGTCTATTCATCACACCCAAATACAAAATATCCGTTTACCTTTACTTAATCAGCCGTGTTCTGTTGTTCAAAGTTTCCAAGTCATCCTTTATCCTTTTCAAGATGTTCTGTACATCCTGAATCGAAGGGAGCAAGACTTCATTCACATAACCGGGTGACAGCAGTCCGGCAACCGCCAGTTCGTTGACCCGTCTGACCGACTGATTCAGGTTGCTGCCTGCCCAGGACAGTTCGTTCTGGAACTTTCGGTAAAATGCACACAAATCCTGCATCATCTCAATCTGTTGTTTGACATCCACATGGGTAAATTCTTCAACTGCTTTGCGGATATAATTGCTCACGGACTGGTAGGGAACGGCTTTTTCCTTCAGATTCAGCAATTCATCGGAGGTAAGCCGTAACTGAAATACTTTGGTACGCTGGTTTTTCATATGCCTTGACTTTAGTTGTTCGGATTCCCGGACACCTCTTTCGCGAAGCGAAACAGCGATGCACATCGCTCCGCTGCACGGCAGTCGGCAAGTGACCCTTGTGAGGACAAAACTTGTTTTGTAATGACAAGGGTACAACTTGCTTGGCTCCATATGCAACGCAGTTCGAAGGCTCCCCGGGTATTTCTCGACCCAAATTACCGCAAAATTTTGCGAAGCGCAAAAATGCACAACATCTTTCTGAGAGAAAATCTTCTGTCAAATTCACCTGTGTATCAAGCATTCTGGGACTTGCATTCAAAGGTTTTCCAAGTTCCTGTTCATTGACTCCTTGTTCATCCATATCATGGTGAAATGTTCACGAAGCATGAAGTAGAAACTGACAGTTGTTCATGTGGCTATAGAAACAAGGTTTGAAGTTTAGCTGTCGGAGGCATGCCAGTTACATGGCTGTATCATCCTGCGCTTGTTTGATTGGTGTTGCACAGTTTTCATAATGAGTGAAACAAGAGACAGAGGAACAACAAATCTGTAAACAGAAGAATGTGCAATCATATTGCCATGTGACCATTAACTGAAAGACAATAGGATATATAGCTATGGCATCAGTCTTTATTCAACCTATGTTTATTTGCTTATCATCCAAATAGCCATGATAGCACAAGGAAAAGAGCATTCAGCAATGAAAATCTGTAAACATGCGTTCTGTGATAGAAGGAGAAAAAGAACAATGGTACCAGCTATTATGGAACTGAACCCAAAGGGAAAAGAAGAATAAGGTGTAATCGTATTGTAAAACCTACACATTCTGGACATTCAAAACTTCGGGCATATCAGCATGGTATTCAAAGTTGCAGGATGACAATGCTTGACAAGCACCGAGTTCATGGTCATAAAATGCAGAAAATGAGGTTGAAAGAACATGTATTTACACGAATAAAATACAGATAATTTCTTGCGTATCTCATTGATTTTTAGTATATTTGATAATAACAATCTACCTCGGCAGGGATTTTTTATAACTAAAAACAGATGACCATGTTTGAAGTGTTACTCCTTATATATATGTTGCCGGTCTGCATTCTTATCGGTTTGCTGATACGGTTGGCACTTTGGCTTATTCGCGTAATGCTGCGGTTGGCATTATGGCTAGTAAAGAAAACTTTCGTCTTGATATGGAAGCTGGTGACGCTTGCGTTTGTGCTGGTTATTTCCGGCAATCTGTTCCGGCAGCATTCGGACGGATAAAAGTGGGATGAGGAAAGGTACAATATGGAAAAAGCCGTATCTTCCTGTTGGAATGATACGGCTTGGTAAAGGTGTAACGGGTCTTTTCCCTCGAAGTAAGGATTGAACTGAAGCAAGTCGGTTAATTGATAAAACAGTTTTTGAAGCCATCAAACTTGTCGGCGACTTGCATCATATCCTGCTCAATTTTCTTGTTGGTGATACGCGCATAGATTTGTGTTGTTTTAATGTTGGTATGTCCCAGCATCTTTGAAACGGACTCAATGGGAACACCCTTGCTGAGCAACATTGTTGCAAACGTATGACGTGCAAGGTGGTAGCTGAGACGTTTCTTGATTCCACAAAGGTCAGCAATCTCTTTGAGATAAGCATTGATCTTTTGATTTGACAGGACTGGAAGCAGCCTGTTGTCTTTAGTCTTTCCTTTATACTTGTCAAGAATCATTTGAGGTATCTCCAACAAAGGGATATTACTCTGCACATTGGTCTTCTGACGGTTGATGATAATCCACGGACGGTTATCAAGGGTGATGATATTTTCCTGAGTCAGGTGAGCCACGTCGATGTAGGCAAGCCCACAGAAACAGGAAAAGATAAAAACGTCCCTTACCATTTCAAGCCGAGGTATCTCAAAATCTTTCTGCATGATGCGCTGTATTTCTTCATCCGTAAGAAAACCCCGATCCACCGGTTCCAGGTGAAAGTGGTGGTTCAAGAAAGGGTCGTGCGTCATCACGCCGCACTTCTGGGCAAAGATGACCACGGTCTTGAAGAATTTGAGCGTCTTGGTAGCCGAATTTGACTTCAGGGAAACTACGGTCTTCAGGTATATTTCAAAATCATGGATAATCAGATGCGTCAGTTCACCCGGCATGAGATCCTTTCTGCCGTATTTGGCATGGAGGAAATTCACAAAATGGCTTCGGGCTGCCGAATATTTGTGATACAAGGCTATGCTTTTACCTGCACCAACCTGTGCTTTGATGTCCTCCAGATACTTGTCGTAGAACTCGACAAACGTAGTCTTGACCTTGTTCTTGCCTAAAAAGATACTCTTGATTTTGTCAAGGGTCAGGTCTTCGTCAAATTCATGCTTCTTGAAAATCATCTGCAGCGAATTTGAGATGTTGTCCAACTGGGCATTCAGATTCAAGGATTCGCTTCCACGCCCCTTTACCCGGTTGGTGGAATTGTTCCATAGCTTCTTGTCAATGTAGATACCGGAAGAACCGACATTCAGCATTTCACCATTCAGGAAAATCCGGATCATCAAGGGAGACTTTCCCTGCTTGTTTTCGTAGTTTGAACGTACATAGTACGACACTTTAAAAATCATTCTCATAACGACTCAAATTTAATGTAGCACCATGGCTACAAAGTTCTACATAATCAGTTATGAATCAATGATTTTATAGGCTTCAAAATGGGCTTCATTTTTCGGTCACTGCTACATTTTTTTGAGGGGTCTTCAAAGTGTAGCAGTAAATGTAGCAAATAATGACCGAACTTTGAAGGCTAAACCCTACATTCAGGCCTTCACCTTGTTGGGGCGCAAAAATAAAAAAGCACCGTAATCAGCTGATATACGGTGCTTTGAATGACTTTTTGAAGGCTTTTGTGAAGTCCTTCGTTTTTGATTCAGCGGAGAGACAGGGATTCGAACCCCGGGTACCTCGCGGTACAACGGTTTTCAAGACCGCCGCAATCGACCACT
>ENA-UEPV01001066-UEPV01001066.1-human-gut-metagenome-genome-assembly--contig:-NODE-1066-length-17943-cov-5.654427_pt1 | contig 17943 bp, 22 predicted proteins | sample MGYA00242942_ERZ507925 | MGnify/ENA primary metagenome ERZ507925 (study PRJEB26167, sample SAMN06115453) | human gut metagenome | host: Homo sapiens | place: China:Fujian | collected 2015-08-26... | reverse complement strand
AACGGGGCGACTTATACGTGATGTACGACAAGCTGCTTACAGAACCGGTTGCCGTAGCCGTCGTAACGGATGTTGGAGCAGGAATTGTCGAGGATGCTTTAAGCGTCTAGTTGATATTTCATCGTGAACTCTTGCCGGCCGGTTTGTTTGTCGGTTTGTTCACTTGTGATCGTAAAGCCTTGGCGTTTGTAGAATGTCAAGGCTTGCGTGTTTTCCGCATAAACATTTAATTCCAATTCGGGGTGTTGTAACTTGATACGAGTCATAAGAGAATGTCCGATTCCTTGGCCTTGTCGGTCGGGAGAGACGAAAAGGGCGGCGATGTAATTGCCGATTAAGGAGATGAATCCCGTGATCTCGTTTGTGTGTTCGTCTTCATTGACGAGGGTTTGGCTTTGTGGCAGATATTCGTTACGCGTATCCGGAACTTTGCTTTCCCAGTAGGAGCGGGGAATGAAGGAGTGGGCGATAGCAGATGCTTCTAGCCATATCCGGATGACGGAGTCTTCGTCTTGTTGTTGGAAGTAGCGGATCATGGTTTTGTATGTTTTTGTGTTTATTTTGTATCTTTATTTCATAAAGAACGCTAAATTATTTTGCACAAAATAAAAATGCCGGTATCTAGCCGACATTTTACTCATATCCTTTATTTAATTTTTTCTTTTTCTAATTCCAAAACCAGCTTTTTCGTTCCGCTGTAAAACGATGCATCTCCCGACATAAGCAACGCTATATTTTCACACTGATTATTACTTTTTATGATTGAAATTATATCGAAAGGCGTAATTGCTGCAAATGTTTTTTTATTACAATATGGCTTTATAAGTCTTTTTGCACCTATTATTATATCAGCATTCTCAATTTTTTCTTCTGATTCTTTTATCAGATACTGTCCGTTTCCGGGTCCCACACCAATTATATATACATTCATTTTTATCTTTCTTTCTGTTATTTTTCAACTATTTCTGTAATATATTTTAAAGCTTCACTCAATCCTATACCGATACATTCATCACTGCCTGTATCCTCTATTATTATTACCTCTGTCCCTGCACGCATTGCTGCATTAATTTTTTCCTGTGTACCGCCCGTATTTCCGGAATTTTTTGTAACCATTACTTCTATTCCATAATTTTTTATCATTTCATAATTCATATTTTCAGAAAAAGGTCCCTGCATGCATATAACATTAGAATTTTTAATTCCGCTTTTAAGCACCTCTCCAAGCATCTGCACATTAGGCAGCATCCTCAAATAATAATTATCTTTAAATCCTTCAAGATGACTGTAAATGCCTACCGTTTTACTTCCTGTTGTAAGCAGAACTTTTTTATTTTTATAGCATGGGGCACTTAATATTATTGCTGCTTCTTCGGCACTGCCCGCACTTCTTACTTTTTCACGATTGACCAGATTATAATTTTCTTTATCTCTCTTTATACGTATGTATTTTGTTGTAGTCTTTTCACAGGCATTTTTAATATTTTCCGTAACCTGCACTGCAAATGGATGTGTCGCGTCAAACACTGCCATCGGATTTATTTTTTCTATTTCTTCTTTAATTTCTGCCTCATCAAGCCTGCCTGTGTGTATTATGCACTTATTCCCATCGAAACTTTTGTCGTCTTTTAATATCATTTCACCATATTCTGTAGCAACAAATATATGTGTGTCTATATTTAACCCGGATGCATAATCTGCAAGGTGTCTGCCTTCTGTTGTTCCGGCAAATATAATAATACTTTTTTCTGACTTATTATTATATCCCCTCGGTGTTACCATTTTTTCACCCATCCTGACAGTTGATTTATTACCGATAAATACTGTAGTAAACATATCTGCATTATATTCTTTTAACTGACCTAGTGTAAGAATCTTCGAGCTTTCCATGTCTCTTCCTATATTTCTTACAACGCCGCATACTGTGTCTTCATCTTTATATTCAAGACATATGCTGCATGCCCATGCAAGATAATCTGCCCTTTTTTTACTAGACGGATTATAAATGCAGATTACCATATCTGACATTGCTGCTGCACGCAGTCTTTTTTCTATCACGCTCTTTTTTGTCAAAAGGTCACTAAGGCTTATAACTGAAAAATCATGTGACAACGGAGCACCTATTATTGCTGCTCCGCTGTTTGCCGCTGTAACTCCCGACACGACCTTAATTTCAGGAGAATTATCCATAGCACCGGCAAGCTCATATGCAAGGCATGCCATGCCATATACGCCGGAATCACCACTGCAGACAAGTGATACCTCTTTGGTCACAGCCTCATTCAACGCATATTCACAACGCTGTCTTTCCTGCATCATGCCATTTTCATAATACTCTTTATCAGGAAAATATTCTCTCATCAAATCTATATATGTCTTAAATCCTACTACAAGTTCAGACTTTTCAATCGTCCTTACCGCTTCTATTGTCATATTCTCATATGAACCACATCCAAAACCAACTATATTAAGCACTTTATCCTCCATAAACCCTGTATCTGTATACAGAAACTGTCACTCCGTTTTCTACAGTCTTAGGTACAAGACATTCACCGTTACAACTTGCCCTGCATGCACTGCGTCCACAGACATTATCCGCACCAACGTGGTTATATACAGTCATTGACGGCTCAAATTCACCTTCAACCTCCATAAGCTCATCTGCCGTATACGTAATGAAATCTGCCTGTAACTCCTCTGCCAGCTCTATTATACCTTTTTCGTCTGCTTTTTTGTTAATTGAAGCGACACAATTCACATTTTCCGCAGATACACCGGCTTTTTCTAATATTGTCATAACAGAACTTTTAATCTTTAAATATTCTGTTCCTCTTCTGCAGCCAACTCCGACAACAATATTACGCGGTATAAGAATTATTTTTGACTGCATATCTTTAATTTCTGATTTATTTTTTAATATAACTATATCAGCATTTTCATAGTCTGTTATTTTTATATTTTTACTGTATTTTTTACACTCGTTCTGTATTACCTTTTCATATTCTTCAGCCTGCATGTATATCCCAAGCTGCTCACCGTTTACAATTCTTGTGCTTATATCTCGTATCATATATGGATTTATCATTTTAAGGTGATTTTTTACTGCAAAAACATCTACAGCAAATGCGTTATTGACATCCGTTGCAGTTGTTATAACTGCATCCGAACCGAACATTCCTGCAACTTTTACACACCATTCATTCCCGCCTCCCACATGCCCGGACAAAAGTGAAATAACATGTATTGCATGATCATCCATGACAAGCACAGCTGGATCTTTGAATTTACTTGTAATATAAGGTGCAATAGAACGTACCGCTATTGCAGCCGCACCAATAAATATGATTCCTTCATATTGATAAAAAATATCTCTGATAAGGGCCGGCGTACTCTTAAATGTTATAATATTTTCTGCATCAATATATTTTGCCGATTTTGCACTGACATATATATCAGTCTCATCATCACTTAAATGTCTTAACTTTTCTGCCAGTATAGCTCCGTTTACCGTATATGCAATTACCGCCGCTCTCATTTACGGTACTCCGTTGTAAATGAAGCATCATAAAGCTTTGAATTATTATATTTTCTGCCTAGAAAATCACCAACAAGAATAAGAGCCGTTTTCGCAATACTGTTCGATACCATATCATTATGCAGATTTTTAATTGTTGTCATTATTATCTTTTCATCAGGCCAGCTTACCTTATAACATATGGCACATGGTGTATCCTCACTATATCCGCCGGTCAGCAGTTCATCCTGTAATTCTTTTGTAAGTCCTGAGCTTAAAAAGACTGCCATGGATGTATTATGTCCTGCAAGTTCTCTCATCTTTTCTTTTTCAGGAACCGGTGTTCTTCCTTCCATTCTTGTAATTATCAATGACTGCGAAATCCCAGGCACCGTATATTCACATCCTGCTGCTGCAGCAGCAGCAAGAAAACTGCTGACTCCTGGACAGATATCCCATGAAATATCATATGAATTTAACTGTTCAATCTGCTCTCTTATTGCACCATATATTGAAGAATCGCCTGTATGCAGACGCACAATATCCTTATTTTCACTATCTGCTGTTTTTATGACATCAATAATCTCTTCAAGCGTCATATATGCACTGTTGTAAATTTCACATGAATCTTCTGCATATTCCAGAAGTTCAGGATTTACAAGTGAGCCGGCGTATATTATTACATCAGCATTTTTTAACAGATTCATTCCTCTCACCGTTATTAAATCTTTGGCTCCTGAACCTGCTCCAACAAAATGAACCATACTTTTCTCCTTATTATCATTTCAATTTTTCAAGCATATTATCTGCATTTTCCGTTTTACATAAAATGCCGTATTCTTCTGAAAATGTTATCATTCCGATTTCAATACTGCCTTTTTCCCGCAGTTTTAATGATCTGTCAATTCTTTTTTCCAGCATTTTAATTGTCTCATCAAAAATACCTTCTTTTTTTAGAATCTCAAGTGCCGCATCAGTAGTTATACATCCAAGTATATTTTCAAGAACTTCTCTTTCTGCCCCACATAAGGCTGCACATAAAGCAAATGCTTCCATTCTTCCATCAGCATATCTTGAATGTGTATTGTATATTGTGCAGCCAAGCTTTGAAAGTTTGCCGATATGGCCGACAAGAAGCATTGATTTAAAGCCTTTTTCAATGCACATATCTATTGTATCTCCTATAAAATTACTGCATTTAACGCATTTATCAACAGCAATACACAGATTATCCCTCAAAAAATCCTGGCCGTAATTTCCCGGTGTGACAATTATAAATTCTTCATTTTGTGCTTTTCTTACATCAAGTTCAACCGATATTGTATCTATAAGTGCCTGTTCACTCATAGGTTCAACTATTCCCGTCGTTCCAAGTATTGATATTCCTCCCTCTATTCCAAGTCTTGGATTGAATGTCTTTTTCGCAATCTGTATTCCCATCGGAACACTTATTACAGCTTTAAGTCCACCATCATATGAATAATCAGACGCAGCCGTTTTTAACTGTTCTTCTATCATTTTCCGTGGTACAGGATTTATTGCAGCTTCACCAATCTGCTGTTTTAAACCCTTTTTTGTAACACGTCCGACGCCTTCTCCTCCATCAACAGTTATTCCACTCTTTTCATATGAAACCGTTGAATATACGAGAATTTTATCTGTCACATCAGGATCATCGCCACTGTCCTTTTGTACCGCACAACTCACATAATCATTTTCTTTTTTTATATCTGTAAGCCCAACAGTAACAGAATTTCCTGATGGAGTTATTACAGTAATATTTTCAATGACTTTTCCTGACAAAAGCATTCTTGCAGCACCGGCGGATGCAGCGGCAGCACATGTTCCTGTTGTAAAACCGCATCTTAATTTTTTGCTGCCTTTACTTACATATTTTTCGAGCATTTATCTTCTCCACTCCCGGTTATCATCCTGACACATATACAAAAGTGCATTTACTATTGATGCGGCAACATTGCTGCCGCCTTTTCTCCCTCTTGCTATAATACATTCCATACCACTATCAATAATTGCCTCCTTTGAATCCACAACATTGACAAATCCAACAGGAACACCAATTACAAGAAGTGGTTTAAACTCATTTTCCCTGTACATTTTTTCTATCTGAATAAGTGCAGTAGGTGCATTTCCTACAACCATAATACATCTTTTATTATTCATAGCTGCTTTTTTTACAGCACATACTGCCCTTGTTATATTCTCTTTTTTCGCCATAACTGCAACATCCTCGTCTGATACATAACACACAGCATTACAGTTAAGTTCTTTCAATGCTTTTTTATTAATACCTGAAAGTGCCATATTCGTATCTGTAACAAATGTCACTCCCGATTTAATTTCACCCAACGCCGTCTTTATGGCATCAGGTGAAAAATACATATTTTCCGCATAAGAAAAATCTGCGGTCGTATGTATTACTCTCTTAACAATCGGTTTAATATCAGATGGGAGTTCAATTTCAAGCTCTTGTTCTATTATTTCAAATGAATGTTTTTCAATATCATTTGGATTCATATATTCATACTTATTATCCAATATTTTCTCCTATCTGTCTTAAATTATAATCGTTTGGTTTATCTAAAATAATTTTGTTATTCTTTAATGCATACTGCCTTAATTCTTTCATTTTCTCATTTACTATACCATACGGGCAGCCTGCATCAATATAATAATCAGCTATATCAACATATTTTTTTGCCATTTCTAATGACTTGCCGCTAAATATTTCAAATGGCTTTTCGCTTATGACTTTTACCGCAAGGGATTCTGCTATCGTATATTCACAGTCATTTTGTGCAATAATTCCTGCCGAAAACGGAATCTCAAAATGCTGCAGACGCCTGTAGACGGAAACGCCGAATCCACCGCCACCAGCGACAAACACCTTTGGAGTACCTGTCTTTTTTTCAAGTTCGGTACTTCCATAAAGGCAGTTATAACTTCCATTTTTAATATCATACAGTTCACGTATTATTTCATCTTGAAATATTTCATCGGGCGTACCATACAGTATTTTTCCATCAGCCCTTACACACATAACCCAGTCAGATATTCTGTTTGCGAGTTCTATCTCATGTAATGACAAAACAACCGTAACATTTTCTTTAACAGCCATATTCTGCAAAATATCAAGAAGCTCTATCTTATGCCTTATATCAAGAAATGACGTAGGTTCGTCGAGCACAATAATCTGCGGTTTCTGACATATTGCACGTGCAAGCATTATACGCTGTCTTTGTCCGTCACTTATCTGTGAAAAATCTTTTTCGGCAATATCAAGAGCCGCCACGCTCTCAAGTGATTCATCGACAATTCGTTCGTCCTCAGGCGTAAGTTTTCCAAAATAATTAGTATATGGATAACGTCCGAAAGAACGATGATTTCTTCCGCCGTTTTACCGAAACAGGTGTACTCTCCGTTCTTTACGGAGAACACGAGCGATTCGGGGTTCTGATTTTCTATTTGCTTGTATTGCCTATAAAGGCTTTCTGTCATTTTTGCTCTCCTTTTTTTAATTTTCTTTGCGGGAGCGGTCGGCTGTTCCCGTATTTGCGGCAACGCCGTATAATTATCGCCCGTTTCCGCTTGTTCGTTTTCTTCTCCGTCGTCGATAACCACCTCGTCGCGCTTGTTCAGGTCAAGTTCGGCGTTAAGCTCGGAAAGTTCCTCATTGAGCAGTATAATCTTCTCTTTATGCTCGAACGGCACGGTTACCTGCTCTTTGGCTACTTCAAAATCGGCTTTTGTGGCTTCCAAGCGCTTTACCGCTCTTTCCTCTCGCTCCGCAAACTCTTTTACGAAGTTCTCCAAACGCGTCAGATTACCGCTTGCGCTTTCGCCGATGTCCATTCGGTACTGTCCTGCGCCCGAAAGCGTTATACTGCGCTCGTTCGTTAAAAGTTCCAACGGGTTCAGACTGATTTTGAACCCGCAATACTCCGCCACGACCGTATCCGTCTTGTTATGGAACAATGCGTCCATAAGGGCAAGTCCGCCGTTCTTTTTTCCGTTTTCCACGCTTTCCGAATACACCGTTCCGCCGACGTTTATCTCAAACGTATCGGGCTTGTAGTTCGCCCGGATCAGTTCGATGTCTTTACGTACCCTTTCAAGATACAGTTCCTGTCTTTGGATCTGTTCGGGAAACTCTTTGCGGATTTTGTCCTGCAATGCGTACAACTCTTTTTTGTATCGGCTCTCTAAATCGCGCAATCTTGCCATTTCCATATCGAGTTCCATTTTTCGCTTAATCTTGGGGTTTGCGGAAGTGATTGCCTTGATTTCTGCATACGACAAAGTTGTTTCGTCGATGTCGTCGGCTTCTCTCACCGTCATATCCCCCTTTTCAATCTGCGAAATGAAACGCTGTTTGTTTTCGAGAATCTGATAGGAATAGCTGTCGAAGGTACGCTCCGTCGCGTAGGTGTAAATGCGGACGCTCTTATTCATATTTCCTTGCCTGATACCTCGCCCGTCGCGTTGCGTAAAGTCGCGCGGACGGTAAGGCGCGTCCAGATGATGCAGAGCCACGAGCCGCTTTTGTACGTTCGTTCCCGCGCCGCACTTCTCGGTGCTGCCGATAAGAACGCGGATTGTGCCTGCGTTTACCTTATCGAAAAGGTCTTGCTTTTGCTTGTCCGTGTTCGCGTCGTGGATAAAGGCAATCTGTTCTTCGGGGATTCCGCGCTCTACGAGCTTGTGCTTTAAGTCGTTGTAGGCGTCGAAGTCCTTGCCGTATTCGTAATCGGAATATGCTTTCTTCGGCGTGGACAAATCACAGAATACAAGTTGCGTGCCTTTGATTTCCGCAGAGCTTTGCCACTCCTCAAACACGTTCTCCGCGCAATAGTTGAGTTTGCTGTCGTTCTCGTCCGCCATCATCGGATCGATACATCTCGGATCGAGGGCGAGTTTCTTGCCGTCGCCCGTGACTTTGAGCATATTGTCGATATGCGGATCGACACCGCCGCCGTATATTCTGTCGGCGCGCTCGGCAATCTGTTCCGTCAGTTCGATAACCGTATCCGTCGGCTTTATCGTTACGACTTTCCGCTCTGCTTCCGGCACTTCGAGTTTTACGTCCGTTTTCACGTCCGCAAACGAGTGATACAGCGTTAAAAGTTCGGGCAGGTTCGTGAATTTTGCAAATCTCGTTCTTGCCCTGTACCCTTTGCCCGACGGCGCAAGTTCAAGCGCCGTTACCGTTTCGCCGAAGTCAGCCGCCCACGCGTCGAAGTAGTTGATACCGAGCCGTTCAAGCGTTTGCTTTTGCAGATACGTCTGCATCGTGAACATTTCCGTCATACTGTTCGATATGGGCGTTCCCGTCGCAAACACTACGCCTTTGTCTCCGCCATGCAATTCGTTGATGTATTCGATTTTGAGTTGCAGATCGCTCGCTCTCGCGCTGGCGGCGTTGGAAATACCCGCTACGTTGTTCATCTTCGTAAACAGGAACAGGTTTTTATACGCGTCCGCTTCGTCCACAAAGAGATAATCAACGCCGAGTTTCTCAAAGATAAGCACGTTGTCTTTCTTCGATTCGTCGAGTAGCTTTTTGAGTTGCGCTTCACGGTTTTTCTTGATGCGCTCCAAGTTCTTGACCGAGCCCGACGGAGCGTTGCTGTTCTCCCACTGCATTTCGATACTGCGTTCGATCGATTCGATTTCTTCCTGAATCTTTCGTATCTGCCGCTCGGAAGAAACGTTGATTTTCGCAAAACTGCTCTGCGCAATGATGACTGCGTCCCAATCGCCCATCGCCACTTTGGAAACGAATTGTTCTCTGTGGTCTTTGTCCAAGTCGTCTTTGGTCGCAATCAGGAGATCCTCCATTCTATCCACAAAACCGTTATCGATCTCTTTTTTCATATTCTCTAATTCGGGTACATATTCTAACAGGATTTTTCTTGCAGATTCCTGGCAGTCACTAAATTCCATTGCTAACTTTCCTGCCAGCATCATAGCTACTTCCTGTGGTTCCATACTGGAAAGTATGGCTTTATTGAAATTTAATTCAATTGCATTAATGACATCGGTTTCCATAGCACCATTATCATTTAAAATTTTTCCCCATGCTTCTTCTAACGTTGGTATAGTATTCATGCTCATTTCTCCTTTAAAAGTAAATATTATATCGAATATATTCTCGTACATCTGCATATAAATCCATGCCTCGATGTAACACTTCGGGTCCAGCATGCAATTGTTCACAACTGTCTCGAAAAATGGTGTAAAATCCCTCCCAGCGTTCCAACAGAGTTGCACCATCCATTGGATCTACTAAAAGTCGAATCGAGTGCATTTCCGCATCTCGAATAACCTTAGATGCATATTCCGGAAATACTTTTAACGAGGTTGATTTTGGATCATCCGGAAGATGATCCAAAAGTTTGTGTACCTCTTGTATGATTCGAGAACGCATTTCAATTTGATATTGTTGCATACAGCTCATAGTAAACCTCCATAAATATTACGACCATTGGAAGAGTGAATTGTACTACAAATAAGAGCATGTGGCTCAAATTTTACTTCAATCGTTCCATTGTTGGTGATGTCGATTAAAGCAGATCGAATGGTTTCCACTTCCAGACTTACAAAATGATGATAGCCTTTGAGGGTTATATCATTCAGTCTACGTAGTTTCATTCGATATTCCTTACTCACAGGTTTTACTGCAACTTCGTTGTCTGGAGACGGGATTCCATAGATCGCCATACTCATCATGCTATTCATCATCCGGCATACCATATTGAAATAATCGAATGTTTCTTTTGTCAATCGTTCCAGATCTTCTTCATAAATGGAGAACTGGTCTTCGGCAACGTGATCACGCGTTCCTGATTGTGATGATCGATACACGGCTGCAGTAGATCTCATTCTCTGAATTAACTCATTTGCGCAAACGGTATAGCGATCAAACACTTCATAATGCTGAAACATTAATGTCCGTTCATTCTCTGTCATTGTCAATGGTTCATTCATCATCGTCAACTTCCTCCTGATCTTTTCCTACTTCCTGTTCTTCTCCAGAAAGAGGGATAGGTTCACTGAACCAGTTTTCGTCTACAATTCTTCCAATTCCATCAGATTCAAATTCTACTAAATAATACGGATTATTTGCAAATTTACCACTGACGATATTATAATCAATCTGCATGGTACGAATCGTACGATATCCGTGTCGAAGCACCTTTTGACACGCTTTCAGTTCTTCTTTTAAATTGAGGTCATCGGATGCTTTTTGTACCGTTTTTGTAAAATCTTTTAATTCACTTAGCAGATCCTCTAATAAATGAACCGTTTCTTTCATATCTGCATCTTCTTCTTGTAAAAATATCCTAGCTTCTTCGTCACTCATATCACCATTCATATATACAAGTGCTCCAGAATCTACAACTCTAATAATATCATCCATGAGATCTTCATGATTAAAGATTAACTCTTTCGTTGTTTCCAGATGATCTGTAATATTGGTTTTAATAGTAGAAAGATCTGTTGTTTTGATACCTAATAGTTTTTTCAGTAAACCCATTTTTGTTTCCTCCTTTGTCATTTCAGTGTGCTTATTAACACTTTGTGGGTATGTAAGTCAATATCCAAATTAACTTGTGTTGAGCCTTTGTATTTCGCATACAATAACTCGGTCTGAATCCGATATACCATAATCTGGTCATATAGTAGTTCAGTGTCTCTTAGCATGCTCTCATAGAAAGTATCAGATACAGTCTCAGATGTACAATCGATCCGTATTTTCTCCAGCTGCTTATTTGCTTTCTCAGCAACTTTTAAAAGACTTTCTTTTGCACTGCTATAATATTGAATTAAATTGTGCTGATATTCAGCATCATCATAGATTAAATTTGGATCATCAAATTTTTCTTGAAATTCTTTCCATAAATCTACGACATCACATTCCGTATTTTCTACCAGGTCCTCCAATTCAGCCAACATACACTGAAATGAAGAACGGTAATCCATTTCGTGTTTAAATTGATTAATCTTTTTAAACTTAAACATGACGAACTTCCTTCCCCTTTTCAACATTTGTCTTCTTAGATTCTGATGCTTTGAAAATTCTAAGTTTTCCTTCCGCGAACCCAACCTCTAATTTATAAAGGTTGATATCTGCTTCGTTTAAGATGTCTCCCCACTTTTCATAAATTGCATCAGAAGCTCGTTCTCCCATTCCCTGATCAGCAGCTTGTAATTCATCAAACTTTACGTCTACCGCATTAGAGAGATTTTTCAGCATATTTAACACATACTCGTTCCCATAAAATGCACGTTCCGGGTATCCTCCTGTGATACCGCATCCAACAGTTGCATATGCAAATTCCGTTGCAGCTCGTCCAAAATCTTTTGCAGCATCTTTAAATCTAGCGGTATCTGGATCCTCATCGGTCACCATCTGAATTCCTGTGTACCAGGAAGAACTATACATCCCAGCTGGATCTGGAACTAGATACTGCATCATTAAAGTTCCACGAATATCTTCTGCCAGTCGGAGTGCTACTGTTCGAAAAAACATTACTTCCGTTTTAAATTCTGGTTTAACACCATCCAAGATGCGGTTAATTTCTTCTACATCCTTATCATAGGAATGTCTCAATAACTCGATCTGCATAAATACCTCTTCATCATTTTCTCCACGCAGTTGCTCACGTAATCGGTTTAACGATTCCCGAGTTCCAAAAATGAGACTTTTCATTGTCATATAAAGAAATTGTCTCCCATCGTGTAATTTTCTTACTACTTACTGGTTCATTGTAAAACCTCCTTTGTTATTTTTTCTACCATGAAGATAATATATCTCCATTTATCATATCAAAAAAAAAGACAACAGACGATTCTGCTGTCTGTTGTCTTTTTGTTTTTAGGATCATACCAAATTAACGAATTTTACTCTACATCCGAATCATCAACAGCTAATCTCTCAGAAGTATTTTCTGTGGTTTCCTTTTCTGATTCTTCCTCTTGATCTGGGACATCGTTTTCTTTTTCTGGTAGTTTCTCCATTGTATTTTTTGCTTGATAATCAATTAAGGTATACATTTTTTTGGTAGCAGTATCATATCTATATCTGAGATAGGTTGATCCTTTTCCGATACTCTGAAGAATCGTCTCAGTATAATTAAAGAGCATGACTCTGGAACCATCTATCATGGACTGTGATGCTCTTAAATAATTAATGCAACGTACCAAAGATTCAATGATTACAGTTTTTTCTAAATCCGTAATTAATGATTTGATACGGTTTGAGGTCTGTAACGTTTCAATACCATCTTCAATTTCTTTGATGTATTGCTGGATCTGTTCGATCTTTTGATCAAACATGAAACCAATATCGTCTCGTACATGTCGTACATAAACATACGCTTCATCACGTTTTTCTTCACTACATAAAGCATAAGAGGTGTTTCCATATGTGCGAATCGTCTTCATTCTAACATTAACATCAGCAATTATCTCATCTACTGAAGTTATAGTTCGAATCACACTCCTCTCATATCTGGCAACAATTCTCTTACTTTCTTTACTTAATAAATCTTCACATGGCATTTTCATTGTATAGCACCCCTCCTCTAAAATAAATTATTGAAACCGTTCACAGCAACAAATCACATATTGCTCTGTACTATACCTCAATGCCTCCAGCTTATATAGATCTACAATTTCTTTACTCAAACGATCATATTGAGCCTCTATGGTATCTTCTAGTAAAGGGTCAGCATACATTTGTTCAACGAACGCCTCTTGAAGATCTTTGCAACCTTGAATTGCATTCTCGATTTTTTCTTTCCATGGATCCAGTTTCGCACAAAGAAAGCTCTCTAAATGCTTTGCCTCCTTTACAATATCATTCGAAGTTCCATTGTCTAAACAAAACTGAAACTCCGGAAGCTGTCTGTCAACCGTACGTCTTACTTTTCGAATCTCCCGATTGACAATTTTTTGAAGTGTTTTCGTCGGTGTCTTCTGGAATAATATCATCTTCGTACCTCCTCTTCTTTTAATGCCATTTTTATAAATTCAACAGTATCGTCACAAAGTGTTAGTAGATAACACTTCATACCTTGAAGTCGGGCATGAAGTTTGAATATGTGATCTGATGTTTCCAGGCATTTTTCCAATTCGGAATCCTTTTCACGGGCATCCTTATACGTGGTCCAAAGATCTGCGATGGCGTTTCGTACAGGTAAATACAAGTTGTTAACTCCACTGCATATACTTTTTCGAATTTCATCACCATACTCCTCTAAACTTTTTACTACCTTCTCATTAAATGAAAGATTTGAGCTTTCATATTTAGAAAGCATCGTGATGGTAAATCCTTCCGGGTCATCAATCGTTAAGTACATATCCATCATTGTTATGAGAAGTTCTTCTGTCGTGGTAACTAAGTTACCGATTGATTGGTCGACGTTCGTCTCAACCTTCTTGTATTTTTCAATCACTACATTATTCCTCCTTTTTCGTATTCATGTGATCAAAGAAATAATATATAGGTATAAAGAGGGAAGTAAACCGAGTAGGTTTACTTCCCATTTTCTTATTTTTTCGGATAATTGTTACAGATAAGTGCTTTCCAAGTTTTTGTTCCACACTCACCTTTACCCTTGATTCCATAGTAAGCCTGTACAAAGGAAACAGCAGTTACCGTATCCTTGTCATAAGAACCCGTAATGCTAATAGTACGTTTGAACTTCGTTACAAGAATTTCCTGTAAAAGTCTTACCAGGGAACCAGATTTACCAGGTTTCAGTTTTACATACGCTTTCTCAGTAGCGTTGTTCCACTTACCATTTACATCCAATTTTTTATTATTGGATACGTTCAGCTGATACTGGTATTTTGCAATCCAGTTGTCTGGAATCTCGTGATAGTCTTCCTTCTTAATTTTCTTACGTGTTGCAGCATTTAACTGACCGTTAGCTTCCAATCCATGATAGGTCTGGAAATCTACGACAGCTTCCAAAAGTGCCTGATCAAAGTCTCCAGTAACGGTTACTTTTTCATACTTCCAAGTATTCTTAAGCATCCTCTGATATGCTTTAACAACTTTACTTCCCTTTACACCATACTTATAGTTGGATGTCGTGGTCTCGGTTGCTGGTTTGTTTACATCATTTGCCTTTTCGGTTGCTTCTGCAGCAGCTTTCAGTTTTGTCTTTGTAGTACTGTCATATTTACCAGTTACATTTAATCCAGCTTTTTTCTGGAATGCTTTTACTGCTGCTTCCGTACCAGATCCAAAGTCACCGTCCGCTCCAGCTGCTCCTACACTATATCCTGCCTTTAAAAGCAGTAACTGCATAGCACGAACTTCTTCACCACTATCTCCATTCTGTAAATAACCACGATTGAATGGTTTCTCCAGTATTGCTCTGGATACTGGACCATACTCTCCATCTGCAGTAATGTTATGGTATCCCTGGAACTGTTTCAGAGCTTCATACGTAGCGCTTCCAAAATCTCCATCTGCTCCATAATCACCTAAGTTGTAACCACGAGTGAGAAGAAGCTCCTGCATTTTCTTAACTTCGGCTCCACTATCTCCTCTACGAAGAACAACAGTTCCCGTATTTGCTGGAACATTTGTAGAACTTCCATCTTCCCAAAGCGGTCTACCATAGCCTGCGATATTATAATAGCTTCTGGAATAAGATTTCTGACGAGTACATCCTCCATTGGCAATCACACCAGATGCAGAGGATGTGTTTCCTTCAATTGTATAAACCGTGGAAGAAGTTACTCGTAAGACAAGTCCTGTGTGGCAAATTCCAGAAGAGTTCTTGAAGAAAATCTGATCTCCTGGAAGTGGTGTTCCGTTTGGTTCAATCCAATGTCCACTACCAAGCTTCTTATACATGTTTGCAGAACTTGGGGTATATGCACTCATGCCACCAAGCGCTTTTGCTGCACGTTTATATGCAGCAGCATCTCCACCTGCACACTCTATGAAGCAGTAGTCTACAAAGCCATCACACCATGGCTGCGCCTGATAATTACCGTATCCGAGACGGTTTAAGGCTACCCAGAACCAAGTATAGTTATTATATCCTGCATTCCAGGTTTTGTTCTTTAACTGTGCATCTGTACCACCAGAAGCCTTCTCATAATAATTATCCCAAGAAAGTGCAACCTTCAGTACATTTTCAGCTGTTAATTTTGCCATAATACAACCTCCTTTCTAGGTTTATAATATTGTGAAGGAAAATAATTAGGAGATACCCCGTATGAGAGTATCTCCTAATTGTATAGTATTTATTTGATGTCACAAATGAAATGAGTCGAGAATATGTCTGATTCAGCCACTTTACGACGAATTGGAAACCGGAGTCCCATTCCGATGTTTCCATTTGTAAGTAGAGAAGCCGAAAGACAAGCCAATGAAATCATTCTGGATTCATTAGCAGCTTTGTCAAATGGCAGATCTGCTTACAATCAGTATGTGGATGATACTCTCTATGATGGAGAGGCATTCTTCACATACTGAGAAGTATGGGGAGTCATTGTACTCCCCGTATTTTTTTATTCTCACCTCTAGTAAATTGTATTTTCTGTATTGATATATCATTTCCTTGAATTTATAAGAAAGGAGGTGAGAATATGAGTGTTTCACATAAAGTTCTTATGAATGGGATTCGTAAATCTCTCATGAATAAGAATCCATACGAATGTATGAAAGTCGCGCAACGACTTTCTCATTCTTGCAAGCAACAAGGGATAAATGAAACTATTCGTTTAGCAGACGAATATCTGGAATCTCATTCATCTGATGCCTGTTTGTCATATTAATCTCAATATGGGGAGTCGCCATACTCCCCATATTTTTTTTTATTCCCACCTCTACTTTTTTGTATCCAAAAAAATAAAAAAGTAAGGGAGGAAATACATTTCCTCCCTTACCCTTACTGAACCTCTGGGACCATTGATAACATTGCTTTTTTAGATCCATTGTCGATAGTAGGATCTCCGACAGTATATGGAATATCAGCAGTTACCCGTTCCAGATCAAAATTTTCTACATCCAATCCATACGTATCCCAGTTGATATTATAATCTTTCTCTGTTAAAAGATCAACACTATCATCGTCACTCATACGATATGGTAATGGAATAATACTATCCTCTCCCAAACAACGTTCCAGAATGTATATAGAACAATTCTTACGTGTTTCCTCTAATTCTGGTCTTTCCTGTAACAGTCGTTGAACAGCAGGTAGTTCAATCTCCATTTCTTCTGGATCTATTGTATAAAGATTTAACGTGTGCATCATACCAGAAAAATTGACATTGGTATGGATCAGACCATCGTTTGGATTTTTCTCTGTTTGAATATCAACTGAGGTGTAATCTACGTTCGGTTCTACTACATAACTGTGTACTAGATGATGAATCATCTTACCATTGGTATCAAGTGGAATCATAACCAGCTCTTTCGGACTATCTGTCGGGATCCTAGAAAAATTTCCCAATTTCTTGATATCACGATAGTCATAAATAACTGCATTATTTTCTTCATCATAGTCTCCAAAGATAAAATACTGATAAGGGTCTCGTGGAAGATCCTTAAGGTCCTGGTAAGTTGCATCTGCATACGTAGCGGGATAATATGGAAGATCCATATAGAAATGCTTCTCAAATGGAATTGGAACTTTGATTGGAGCTGCCTGAAGATTATAACGATATACGAAATGAATGTCTATATGACGTTTCATTCGGCGTTCCGTTCCTTTGTAATACAGAAGCGCTTCTTCTACAGAACTCTTACTGAATCCATACTGTCTCCAATAAGTCGGAGACTGGTTTAAGATAACCGGTCTCGTATCATGACGAATCATCAAATCTCGGTAACGAAGTAAGGTCATAACCATCACTTTTAACTTCCATTTGTATTTAACTGTCGCATCTGCACATCCTGTCATAATACGTTCCACTTCACGCATTACGTTTAGTAAAGCACATTCCACTACTTCTCGGTCAGAATCCAGTTGCCCTTCGTTAAATGCATTATAAAAACAACGATCGATCAAATCAGACGCATGATAGTACAAATCCTTGAGATCTCTAGTTTCTTGGGTATCCTTTAACCCATCTAGTCCAAACCATTTTGGATTTACTTTGTCGGATTTTACGAGTCGATCATCCATCAATAATAAATCTGTCACTTTTTTTACAGTGTTTTCCATCTGTACAGAAAACTGAAAATTGTCTAAATTACCCATGTTTTTATCCTCCTTTTGATCATGGTTTTCTTTACAAGAAAATAATATATATCTGAATGGAAATTCTCGATTCCATTCAGATATATTTAATTTATGAATGTGATGAAGTATTTGTATGTGGTAACAAAAGATGAAGCTCTATTTGTTAGCTAATATGTCCAGCATGTAATTCCAAAA
>ENA-UEPV01001063-UEPV01001063.1-human-gut-metagenome-genome-assembly--contig:-NODE-1063-length-17957-cov-7.959732_pt1 | contig 17957 bp, 15 predicted proteins | sample MGYA00242942_ERZ507925 | MGnify/ENA primary metagenome ERZ507925 (study PRJEB26167, sample SAMN06115453) | human gut metagenome | host: Homo sapiens | place: China:Fujian | collected 2015-08-26... | reverse complement strand
CCAGAAGCCTTAACATAAGGTCACTCCCTTTTCTCCTGCCTCGATGGAGCCGATAATATACGGGGTATCTCCTGCTGCCTTCATGGCTGCCATGGTTGTGCGAACATCTTCCTCTGCGACTGCAACGACCATGCCAATTCCCATGTTAAAGGTGTTGTACATCATCTTCTCATCGATCTCGCCCTTTTTCTGCATCAGCGGGAAGATCGGCGGAATCTGGTAGCTGTCCTTGTGGATCACAGCGCGAACGCCATCTTTTAACATACGCGGAACATTCTCATAGAAGCCGCCGCCGGTGATATGGCTGATGCCCTTGACATCCACCTTTTCCAGCAGAGCCAGAACGCTCTTAACATAGATTTTGGTAGGGGTCAGCAGGGTTTCCAGAACGGACTTGCCTCCCAGGGCTTCACAGGGGTTTTTCAGGTCGGGGTTATGCAGTACGGCGGTGCTGCGAAGCAGATGATATACAAGTTCGCTCAAGACAATTTCCTCTGCACGGTTATGAATGCTATTCATACGGCACACCCATTCCATTTGGTCAGTCGCTTTGAGTGCTTCGGTCACACCCTCCTGCTTTGCCATAGCGGGAATGATGATTTCCGTGCGCTCATTGCATGCTTGGTCGATTTCGGACAGATGCTTGAATAATGTACCCTCCACCGCATAGTTGGTGCAGAGGATTTTTCGGTGTTCTTCCAGATAGCAGCGGCGCATACGCCCGTATTTGCCGATCTGATCATCGCCGTCATCCGGCAAAACAAGGTTGGGAATGAAATAATCGCCCATTTGACGATATGTACCGCCCATTTCCTCAAATAGAGATTTCATAGACAACAGCTCCTTTCTGCGTTGAATTTGTAGCGGCTATAAGGCTTTTTCTGCTCCTTTCCTACAACTGCTTTTCAATTCACCACAAATGAGCCGCAGTCATGTGAAGGCGGTCTATGTGGAAGCACCTGACAAGTCCAGCGGCAAGCGCAGGCAGAAGGTACATATCGAGTACGACCTTGTGGGCTACATTCCCGTGGATGAGCTGCTAAAAGCGGAACAGGCATGACCGAGATCATGCCTGTTCCAAGAAATTTGAGTTTTACTGTCTTACCAGCAGAGAGCCTTACCCGCCCTCTTTTTTGAGCCACGGCGGCAAAATTGGTGTCCAAACGGAACAATTTCGCCCGATGGGGAAAGACAAGCGGCGAAAGCAGTGGTATATTGCCAAATGGTTAGAGACGACTAACTTCAAAGGACAGGAGCGAAAGAGATGACCGCAGAGAAACTATTTGAACATCAGGGCGCTATTTTGCTGGCGCAGAGCGACGGCTGCGCGGTCTGGCAGTTTCGAAACGAGACCAGCGACGGCACGATGACCACCTATGAGATCTTTTCGGGCGTGATGCTCGCGTTCAACGACTTTCACATGGAGCGCTACGAGTGCGATTTTGTGGCCGACCGGCGGATGCTCGCCATCGACCGCTGCCGCGAGGGGCGCATGGATTACGCCGCGAGCGACAACTTGGTCGCCTACACGGCGGCGGGGGATATGAAGCTCGATTTGCGCGAGCAGCACACGGGCACGTTCCACTTTCCGTCCTGCCACTCCCATGGGCTGACGGTCGCGTTCGACCGAAACATTGTGAAAGAGTCGCTGCCGTGCGAGGTCAGGGACTTTCCCGCGACGCCGGAGAAGATTGTCGAGCGCTGGCAGCTCGGCAGCACGCCGCGTGTCGTCCGCGGGGCGGAGCGGATGGAGCACATCTTCGGCGAGATGTACCGCGTGCCGGAAAAGATCCGCATCCCGTACTTCAAGGTCAAGATTTTAGAGCTGCTGCTCTACCTCGACGCGATGACTATTCCGCAGGTGGAAAGCGAGCGTCCGTACTTCTACAAAACGCAGGTCGAAAAGGTCGAGGCCATCAAGCGCTTTTTAACCGAGCATGTGGCGGAAAATTTCACGCAGGAGGAGCTACTCCTACACCGAGTTCGGCACGAACGAAAAGGGCGTGTCCGTCTCCGCGACCGAAACGCTCTACGGCAACGAAAAGGTGACGGAAGCCGACCCGTACCGCGACGCCGAATGGGCGGAAGCGAACAAGAGCGAGCGCACCGGCATTGAAGAGACCGACATCCCGACCATCATCCTGGCCGAGGCCTCCTCCGCGCGCGAGGGCGTGAAGCTGCTGCTCGACATCTACGAGAATTACGGCTGCGTGGCCGCCTCCGGCGTGTTCGTCTGCGACAAGGACGAGGTCTGGTACGTTGAAAATTGCAGCGGCACGCAGTATGTCGCCATCAAGCTCAACGACAACATGATCTTCCTTGAGCCCAACATGGCCGTCATCGGCCGCATCGATCTGGACGATGAGAACGTCATCGCCTCCAAGGACCTGATCGCGGTGGCGAAGAAGGCCGGAACGTTCGTCGGCGACGAGGCGAAGAACATCATCGACTTCCGCGCGTCCTATGCCCGTATCAGCGAGAAGATGGACCAGCGCATGATCGACGGCCTCAACTACCTGAACGCGGCTTACAAATATGACAGCGACGCGCTCGTGGCTGACAACACGAAATTCACCATCTCCAACCTTGACGCAAGCGACAAGCTCGTCGCGCTCTACACCAACATCAAGGCCGACCGCAAGCTCGACAAGGACGATGTGTTCGGCTACTACAAGCTCTCCTCCATCGGCAAGGCCAGCAACCAGGAGATCGAGATCTTCCAGCTCTTCAAGGATCGTCCGGTCGAGACCGCGACCGTGGGCTGGGTCGGCGTCGGCAACATGTCCTACAACGTGTTTGTCCCGTACTATCCCATGCTGATCGACAGCATGTACTCCGGCTATCAGGTCAGCACCGCGTCCGCGAAGTTTACGACTGAAAAGCCCGACACCTTCTGCACCTACGGCACGAGCTGGGCGCAGGATGCCGAGGGCAACTGGCAGCGCGTTTCCGGCTTCAAGGCGTATCCAAGCAACTGGAAGGATTCCTATTACTTCACGTTTGAGGGTCTCGGCGGTTACATCGCCAACGCCGACAAGATCACCGGCAAACCCCTGAAGGCCGAGGCCAAGGCCTACGTCGCCGATCAACTCGCCGCCCTCCAGCAGGAGCTCTACAAGGACTTCGTCACGACCGACCAGCTCGCCAAGGTGGATGATGCCCGCGCCCTTGCCACCGAGAACGGCAAGACCATGGCTGAAAAGACCCACAAGCTGGGCGTTGAGCTCGTCGAGTACATCACGAAGGATGAAGCGCTCCAGCCGAGCGTGTTCACCGATGTCAAGGAAGGCGCCTACTATGTGGACGCTGTGAACTGGGCCGTGGATAAGAAGGTCACCTCCGGTAAGACCGAGACGACCTTCGCCCCCAACGACTCCTGCACCCGCGCGCAGGCCGTCACGTTCCTGTGGCGCGCCGCCGGTAGCCCCGAGCCGACCGCAAGCGAGATGACCTTCACCAACGTGAAGGCGGACAGCTACTACTATAAGGCCGTTTTGTGGGCCGTCGAGAACAAGATCACCTCCGGCATGAGCGACACGCTGTTCGCGCCCGACGCGACCTGCTCGCGCAGCCAGATCGTGACGTTCCTGTACCGCATGCAGAACAGCCCTGAGAGCAAGGCGGAGAATCCGTTCACCGATGTCAAGGCGGACGCCTACTACGCAAACGCCGTCCTGTGGGCCGTGGAAAACGGCGTGACCACCGGTGCGAGCGCGACGACTTTCGACCCCGCGGGCGACTGCACGCGCGGTCAGATCGTCACCTTCCTCTATCGCTGCCTCAGCAAGTAAGCGATAAAAGCAAACAGGAGAGCCCCCGAAGAAAACCTTCGGGGGCCCTTTTTTTGCGGAACGGGTGGGAGAAATATCAACAGAAGTTGATGTTGCGTTGAGAAAGAGTTCATCTGCTTGCGGTAAAAATATAAAATCTGATGTTGCAAGTTCCGGCGGGGATGCCCGCAGATGAGGTTTTTATCTTTCAGGAAGGAAGAAACGAACGATGCGAGTGAAGATTATTTCCGACAGCACGTGCGACCTGTCGCCCGCGCTGCTCGAGCGCTATGATATTGCCGTCACGCCGCTGTGCGTCATCAAGGACGGCAAGGACTTCCACGATGGTGTGGACATCACGCCCGCCGACATTTTTGCCCACGTGGACGGCGGCGGAGACCTTTGCAGCACGTCGGCGGTCAGCCAGTACGAGTACGGCGAGATGTTCGCGCGCTACGCGAACGAGTATGACGCGGTGGTGCAGATCACCATCGGCGCGAATTTCTCCTGCTGCTATCAGAATGCCTGCGCCGCGGCGCAGGAGTACGAGAACGTCTTTGTGGTCGATTCGGAGAATCTGAGCACCGGCCAGGGCCTTCTGGTCGTCGCGGCGGCGAAGCTCGCCGAGCAGGGCCTTTCCGGCGCGGAGATCGCCGAGCGCGTGCGCGCGCTCGCGCCGAAGGTCGAGGCGAGCTTTTTGATCGAGCGCCTCGACTACATGCGAAAGGGCGGCCGCTGCTCGGCTGTGGCCGCGCTGGGCGCGAATCTTCTGCACCTGAAGCCCTGCATCGAGGTGCGAAACGGCAAGATGGCCGTGTGCAAGAAGTACCGCGGCTCGTTTGAAAAGTGCATCCGCCAGTATGTAAAAGAGCGCCTTGACGGGCGCGAGGACATCGCGCCGGAGCTCGCGTTCATCACTCACGCGGCGGCGGACGCGAACGTCGTGGCCGCGGCGAAGGAGGAAGCGGCACAGTACGGATCGTTTGAGACCGTCGAAGAGACGCAGGCGGGCTGCACCGTCTCGTGCCACTGCGGCCCGAACACGCTCGGCATCCTGTTTGTGAGAAAGTAAAGGAGAAACCACCGTATGGCTCGCCATACGGTGGTTCTTTTTCAGCATTTTGCGCTTTTTCGCCAAAAGATGACCGCGAGCGCGGTGCAGACCGCGATGGCGGCGGCGTAGGGGATGACGAGCAGAAACGCGGTGCTCGCCGGTGCGCTGTAAGAAGCGTAGCGGATGCCCCAGAGCATGTCGCAGTAGTTGAATGCGACGGTGGCGCACATCACATCGGAGAGCAGGATCGCCAACGCGGCGAAGGTACAGGACAGAGCTTTCATGGAGAGACCTCCTTATTTGTGTTTGGTGCTTTTGAGCAGCAGCGCCGCGCCCGCGGCGATGGCCGCGACGCAGAGCAGCAGAAAAATGCCACTGCCGTCGATGCGGATCATCGACGATCCGCTGATCTGCGCGGGAACGGACGGGACAAGGATCGACAAAACGCCATAGACGATCAGCGCGGCCGCGCCGCCGAAGCAGAGAATGAGGCTCAAAAGCCGCATCGTCCGGTGCTCCTCCTGCGCTTCGGCGGGCGCGGCATTCGGCGCACCGTCTTTTAGAAGGTAGTCGAGCGAGACGCCGAAGTAATTGCTCAGCGCGAGGAGCTTGTCGCTCTCAGGCATCGCGCTGCCGCCCTCCCATTTAGAGATGGCCTGACGCGAGACGTTCAGCGCCTCTGCAAGCTGCTCCTGCGAAAGACCGCTCTTTTTGCGCAGTGTGTAGAGTTTTTCAGGTAGTGCCATGGTTCCTCCTTTCGCAAAAAGCATAGCGTTAGTGTGCGCAAAATGCCATGTATTGCAGTAGACAATTGCGCAACCGTGGGTAGCAATGAAGACTTTTTGCGGAAAACAGTCCTGTTTTTGCCCATTTTACCATGCGGAGGGGGAAAGCGCCAGCGGAGAGCAAAAAATCGCCCGAACTGGAATTTGTTCGGGCAATTTTGGTTCAGTTCTGTTCCTCGGAGGGGGCGTTCTTCTTTTCAAGCTCCGCGCGCAGCATGCGGTTTTCAGCCTGCAGGGCGTCAAGCTTGTCGTTCAGCGGGGCGAGCTGCTTTTTGAGCTCGCGCGCGACGATGCCCTGATAGAATTTGTACCGGCTCGCTGTGCCGGCTGCGGCGCACACGACAGTCACGCCGCCGGCGATGAGGCCGGCCTTTTTCCAGTCGACCTTGCGGACGACTTGCAGCACGGCGCGCTGGTCGAGCTTTTTGCCGCGCAGCGGCGCGGGCGCAGCGCTCTCCGCGCGCACGGGGAGAATGTGGATGGTTTCGAGCATTTTCATCGGATCGTCCTCCTTGATCCATGTTATTTTTCGACTCTAAAGGTATCATGCCGCATGCGGAATGTCAACCGCGGGGATGCGTTGCAATGGATAGAAAAACGTGCTATGATGACCGAAGATTTTTGATTCGAAAGGAAGCGAGGGGAGCGATGCTCCCGCGTTGACATGATCGCGATTCTGCTTGCGCCGGTGTACCTGCTGGCGAATTACTATTTACTGCGCCGCGTGATGGGCTGGGTGAAGGCCTGGTTCCCGTTTTTCCGCACAGCGCGCCACTGGGCGCTGCCCGTGGCTGTGCAGGCGTTTCTGGCCTGCTCCATCGTCATCGCGTTTTTCCTGCCGGAGGGGCGGGCGCGGCGCGTGATGAAGCTCATCGGCAACTACTGGCCCGGCGTACTGCTGTATGTGCTGCTCGCGGTCATCGCGGCGGACCTGCTGCGGCTGCTGCTGGGGTACGTGCTGCCGTTCAAGCACATTTTCGTCACGACACAGATGCACCGCATCGCGGGCTGTGTGTGCGCGCTGGTCATTTTGATCGCATCCATCTGGGGCGTCGTCAACGCGCGCATCATCCACGTGACGCCGTATGACGTGACGGTCGATAAGACTGTTGAGGGCATGGACGAGATGAAGGTTGTGCTCGTGGCCGACCTGCACCTTGGCTACAACATCGGCGAAAAGCAGATGCAGCAGATGGTAGACAGGATCAACGAACAGGACGCCGACCTCGTCGTCATCGCGGGAGACATCTTCGATAACGAGTGGGAGGCGGTGGAAGCCCCTGAGACCATCGCTGCCACGCTGCGCAGCATCCGGTCGAAATACGGCGTTTACGCCTGCTACGGCAACCACGACATCGAAGAGCCGGTGCTCGCAGGCTTCACCTTCCGCCAGAGCGAGAAGAAGGAGAGCGACCCGCGCATGGACGAATTCTTGAAGGACGCGAACATCACGCTCCTGCGTGACGAGGGCATGCTCATCGACGGAAAGTTCTACCTTTATGGCCGCCCCGACGCGCACCGCCCGGGCCGCGGCATCGAGACGCGCAAGACGCCCGATGAGATCACGGCAGGTCTGGACAAGGATAAGCCCATCATCGTCCTCGACCACCAGCCCAAAGAGCTACAGGAGCTCGCGGACGCGGGCGTCGACATAGACCTCTGTGGCCACACACACGATGGACAGATGTTCCCGGGAAATCTCACCATCAAGCTGATGTGGGAAAATGCCTGCGGGTATCTCCAAAAGGGAAAGATGCACAACATCGTCACCTCCGGCGTCGGCCTGTTCGGACCCAACATGCGCGTGGGGACAAAAGCAGAGATTTGTCCGATTACCATTCATTTTGCAAAGAATTAAAGGCTCAGGAAGCCTTTAGAAATTCCCTGCGGCCGCGCAGGGGGAGTGGTTAAGGGGGATATTCTCTTTCCTCGGAAAGAGAATATCCCCCTTTGACCCCCAAGAGAAAGGAATTTGATTGGCAGTCTCGGGCTCGAAGGGGCTTTTTGCCTCCGGAATGCAACTGCCTGCGTGGCGGTATTGCTGACGCTCACCGCCATTGGTTCTGCTATACGACTTGCCTCTGCTTCTATTATCCGCTGCTGCGCAGCCGTTGGCGGCTCTGCCGCCTTACGGATGCGGCACACCCCTTGCGGGTGCCGCTCTGCCAGTCTCGTGGCAGTGCAGCCTGATTTCCGTCTACCGAGGCACTCATCAATGCGGCGAGTGCAATAATGCCGCATTCGGCACGCAGTCTGCCGCCGTGCTGTCGTCACACGCGCCTCACGATAGTAAGGCGCGGTTGCAAACGAAAACGAATCGTAGGGGCTCATGGCGAAGCCATGTACACCGCACTTACATTGCGCAGCGCGTGCAGCTCTTCAAGCCCAGCGCCGACAATGGCGGGGTCAAGGGGCAAGGCCCCTTGCGTTCTCTTGGGGGATCTAAAGGGGGACATTCTCTCACGTGAGAGAATGTCCCCCTTTGCTCGCTTCCCCGCGTCAGGCGGGGAAAACCACAGCCGTTTCGGGCCGCAAAAAAGAAGGGACCACCTTTCGGTGGTCCCCAATTTTTTACAGCTTGCGGAAGCGCTCCGCAATGACCGCCGCCGCGTCAGCGGTCGACAGCGCACCGGTGTCAAGGTAAAGATCATACCCCTCCGGCGCGCCCCAGGCCTTGTGGGTGTAGCTCTCGTAATACTTGCGGCGCTGCTTGTCCATCTTGCGGATTAGGCGGATGGCTTGGTCGCGCGTGAGCTTTTCCTGCGCCATTTTGCGCTGGATGCGGTGCTCGTCCGGCGCGGCGACGAACACGGTGAGAAGCCTCACGTCTTCGCCGCGCAGCACATAGTCTGCGCAGCGCCCCACGAACACACACTCCTCGTGGCGGGCGATGCGGCGGATCTCGTGGCTTTGCAGGGCGAAGAGCACTTCGCTCGTCGGTTTGCCGCGCAGCACATGGTGGTTGCCCTCGTGCACGGTCTGGAAGAGGTAGGGGTTGGTCGCCTTTTCGTCCGAGGGGGAGAGCGTTTTTTCCGAAAGCTCGCCGTACTCGCACGCGAGGCGGATCAGCTCGCGCTCATAGACGCGGATGCCGAGGAGATCCGCTGTTTTCACGGCCACTTCATGGCCGCCGCTGCCGAACTGGCGGCTGATGCTGATGATGCGATTTCCCATAGTATGAATCTCCCTCCGCTTTTCTATTGTTTCAGCGCGTTGAGCGCCGGCTGGGGAATCGAGAATGCACGATCCGCCGGCGTGATGACGGCGGAGAGCGACACCGGAGCGTCGGAGAGGATGAGGTGCAGCGCGCCGCTGCACGAGATGTTGACGGACTGGAGCTCGCCCTGCTCGCTCACATGGACGGAAATGCGTCCGGAGGAGAAGGTCACATCCTGTGCCTTGATATCCGGCGCGATGGCGGCGGCGAGCTCGCTCATCGCGTCGGAGTCGAGCGAAAGACCGTAGAGATAGCCGTCGCTCGCCTTATCGCAGCCCGCGCTGCCGTTCAGAATGGACTGGTAGCAGAGGTCAATGAGCGACGTGGCATCGACGAGCTGCTGGCTCGCGGTGTCGACACTGTTGCCGTCCGCGTCGCAGATCTTGCTGCCGGAGAAGTAGACGGCGAGGGTGTTTTTGCGGATGCTGCCGTAGCTCTGACCGTCGATGCTGCTGCGGTCGTACTGGAGCGTGCTGTTCAGCACGATCGGGCCGCAGTCGGCGGAAAGAGCAATGTCGGCGGACAGATCGTCCGCGGTCAGCTCGCCCCAGGCACCCAGCAGACGGAGCGCGTTGTCCGTCAGCGTGGAAGCGTCGTCATTGCTGCCCGAATGGATGGCGGTGAGCACATCGTCGGGGATCACCGGCGCGAGCGCGTCGGTGAAGTGCGCGGCGGCCTCCACGCGAAGATCTCCGGAGTTTTCCGCCGTGAAGCTTACGTCCATCAGCTCACCGCTCTCGGCGGTGAGATCCACGTGGATCGCGGAAAGCGATGCGGCGTTCGCGATCTCGTCCGAGGTGAGAAGACGCAGCAGTGTGCTCGCGTCGTCGCCCTCGGCGGTGAGGGTGTAGCGCTTTTCCTGCCCGTCAACGGATTTCGTCACCGTGAGCGTGCGGCAGAGCTCGGCGGTCTCATCCATGAGCTCGGCGTAATTTGGGAATGCGCCGCCGACAGCGTAGGACTTGCCGTTTTCAAGGTAGATCGCGCCGTCTGCGTAGTAGAGCGCCGCGCCGTCGCGGTCGATACAGGTGATGGGAGCGCCGTCCTTCTTCGTGCGGGCGACGGAGGCATCCGCGCTCAGGCTGATTTTGCCATAGGAGGCGTCGACCGTGACGTCCATGGTCATCGGGTCCTCTTTGACACGCGCCTCGACAAGGCGGTAGGCTTCGAGGTCCTTCTTAAAGTCGGAGTGGAGGAAGAACGCCGCAGCCGCGCCGAGCAAGACTAAAATCGTGATGAGAATAGGGAGGAAGCGGCGGTGCCTGCGCTTTTTCGGCGCAGGCGGTACTGCGGGCTGCGTGAGCACGTTTTCGCGTGCCTCGCGCTCCTCGCGAAGAAGCCGAAGTTCCTCTTCCGCGCGCGCAAGGCGCGCCTCGATGGAGCCGGGATCGGCTGCGGGAGCGGGTTCGGAAGTGGGAACGCTTTCTGCGCCCTCGACCGCGGCGGTGACGACCGGCGCAGCGGTCGCCGCTACTGCCACGGCGGCGGGGACTGCCGTAGATTCAGCGGACACAGGCGCATCCGCCTGAGTGGCATCTTCGACCGCTGCGGGGGCGGCTGCATCTGCCCTGGCAGGGGCTTCGTCCGCTGTGGACGCATCGGCGTCCTCGCCGCGGACGATCTGTTCGGCCTGCGAGACGGCGCTCGCGCTGCGCGCCAGCGCTTCGGCGCGTCTGCGCGCTTTGCGCTTGTGGCGGTGGACGAGCAGAACGATGATAAGGATCAGAACAGCCAGCACGGCGAGCGCGCCGAGCCAGATGCCCAAGACGTCGAGCGTCCGCACGGCGGCAAACTCAACGCTGTCGCCGCTCGTGGAGAAGGTGAGGTAGCTGCCCATCGTGCCGCAGTCGGCCTCCTGCCAGCTGCCGCCGTCTTCACGGGTGTAGATGCGCAGCTCCTTTTGCCCGTCGGGCGGGAGATAGCGCACGGTGTGCGTGTCCTGCCCGTCGTCGGCAAGGTCGATGCGCCACTGCTCAAGAACTTCGGCGTTGGCAACCATCGAAGGCATCTCGCCGCGGCTGAGGCAGGCAAAATAGCCCTTCACGCGGTCGAGCACAGTGCCGGACTGCACGTCGAACGCCGCGGGCGTGAGCGGCTGGGCGGTCACGGTGATGGCGTCGCCGTCGTTGTAGTTGCCCTCGACCAAGATGACAGCCTGTCCGCTCTCTCGCGTCTGTTCAGAGGCAAGGCCGGGGGTGTAGGCCTCGTAAACAGCGGTGACGACGGTGTCAAAGTGCAGATTCGTGAGGTCGGTGCGGTCCCAGTGGACGTGACAGCCGCTCTTGGCGGGCGGCTCGGGGATGTCGCTTTCGTCGATGGAGTCGCCGTAGTTGAAAGCGCGGCTAAGCACCGTCTTGTCGTCGGCGACGAAGGTGAGCGTGAAGGACTTCATGCTCTCGGGGAGATCGGGCAGCGTGAGAAGCTCTGCATAGCTGATGGGCTCGGCCCGCCCGGTATAGCCCTGACGGTTGATGCCGGGAAGATCGTCGGAGACATAGTAGTTGTGCTCAAACGTGCCCGTATCGCTGCCGGAGATCGCGCCCTGGTACTGCTGGCAGTCGGTGATATCGACGAGCGAGTAGTTCCAGCTCACGGTACTGCCGCTGCCGTCGACATTTTCCTGTACGCCGGAGCCGACGATGCCGCCGACATACTTCTTGCCGCTGAGCGTGCACTTGGAAAAGCTGCCGTGCACCGTTGCGCCGGTGAGACCGGCGATGCCGCCGGTATAGCTGCCGTTTTCGTTCGTGATGGTGCAGGACGACGTCTCACACGCAGTCAGATAGCCGAGGTCCATGCGGCCGACAATGCCGCCGACATAGCTGCGCTTGCCGGCCACATCGCCGGTGTTGACGCACTTCTGGATGATGGAGCGGTACTCATACTGCTTGCGGTAGATGTTCGAAAGATGGCCCGTGACATCGTCCTCGGGGTCGAGCGTGTATTCAATGGTCATGGAGCCTGTGATGCCGCCGGTATTCACATCGCCGTACACCGCGCCGCTGTTGCGGCAGGAAGAGACTTTACCGAACGTGACGGAATCGATGTCGACATCGGAGGTGTCGACAATGATGTCGCCCGTGCCGCCGCTGAGCGAGGAAATGGCGGAAAACAGCGTTCCTGTCAGCTCGTTGAACTTGTTGTTGATCGAACGAATATCATTTGCCAATGTGCCGACCGTGCCGCTGGCGGCGTTGTTGAGCATTGTGACCTGACTGCTCAGGCCGTTGATCGACGAGGTCAGCCCGCCAAGATCCGGTGCAGCGACAATCTGAGTCGAGCCGGTGACGGTGCCCGAGGCATTGCCCTCGTGGCTCGCGCCCGCGCCTGCGGCACTGCCGCCCCAGATGGTGGTGCTGTGACCGCTGTCGGAATGCTCGTGGTCGATGCCGCCGGCTGCGCCCTTGCCGCCGCCGATCAGAGTGTCGGAGGAATGGGAGCCGTCGCCGGTGATGACGCTGTCAATACTGGCGTTCAGCCGGACGTTGTTCAGCTCGTTGGCGGCGTTATCCACATAGCCGGACATGCTGTTCAGGCGCGAGGCAATCTCATTCGAGCCGCTTTCGGCATGGTTGGTTGCTGTGTTGACAAGACCGCTGAGCTCGTTGAGTTGTGTTTTGAGCTGCTGCAGCAGACCGTCGGAGATCTCCATGCGGATATAGGGCTCCATCTGGCCGGCGATGCCGCCGACGTCCTTTCGCCCGCAGATCGCGCCTTCATTGCTGCACGCGAGCACTTGTCCGCTGCTGCGGCCGACCACGCCGCCAATATTGTAGCCGATGTGCTGATAACCGACGGCGGCGTAGTTTGTGCTCGACGCGATCGCGCCGGAGGAATAGCCTGCAATACCGCCGGTGTCGGTGGCGGTGTTGAGCGTGTCGGCGCGGGAGAGCTTGGCGAGGTCGAGCGAGAATTCGAGGTTCAAATTGCTCAGGTCGATGGAGGGGTCGGTGCTCTCGATGTTTACATAGGCGCGGCCGCGGCAGGAGACGATGGAACCGAGGTTTTCGCCCACGATGCCGCCGGTCATGCTCTGGCCGAAGATCGCGCCCGAGGCGTCGCACGCGCGCACGATGCCCGTGGCGAGGTTGCTGCCCGCGATGCCGCCGACGCTGCGTTTGCCGGAAACGCTTCCGTTGAATGTGCAGCTTTCGATCGTGCCGTGGTTTTCACCCACGATGCCGCCGATATTTTCGCTGTCGCCAGACGGGGTGACCGTGCCCTCAACATTCAGGTTTTTGATGACGGCGTCCTTTTGCAGCACGCCGAAAAGACCGGCGGGGGAGACGCTCTGCGTGATGGAAAGGCCGCTGATGGTGTGGCCGTTGCCGTTGAACGTGCCGCCGAACGTCGGGATGGGGAGCTCGTCATCGTCGGTCAGCTCGATATCGTTGTCAAGCACAACGGTTTTACCGCGCGACCAGGAATCGAGCGTGCAGGAATGCGCGAGGGATCGTAAGTCTTCTGCGCTCTTGATGTGGATGGCGCCGTCCCCGTCTGCCAAGACCTGCGTGACAGGGAGAAGCGAGATGAGCAGCAGGCACGAGAGTGCAAGCGCGCAGAAGCGATAGAAATGATTAGTCTTCTTCATCGTCTTGCTCCTCATTTGCAGATCCGGAGATCAGATTCAGGTCAATGTCGCCCTCGACCGTGGCGTGCATGATGCCATGCACCGTACCATTGATGTTGCCGCGCACCATGCCGTTGACGGAGACCTTACCGTGACCCGATTTCTTTTCCGTGATGGACGGGACGGAGAACGAGGTCTTGTCGACGATGCCGCTGCCGATGAGCAAGATCTGCGGCAGGGCGAACATGACCATGATGATGGAGATGACCGTGCCGCGGCCAAGGCTCTCGCCGATGCCCGCGATGACGGGCTCAGATGTCATGCTGCCGATCAAAAAGCCGCAGATCGAGAGGATCGAGCCGGAGGTGATGATCGTCGGGAAGGCGAAGTTCAGCGTCTCGACGATGGCGTCGCGGTGGTGCATTTTGGATTTGAGCTCCTGATAGCGGCTGGCGATGACGATGGCGTAGTCGATATTCGCGCCCATCTGGATGGAAGAAACAATTAGATATCCTAAGAAGAAGATGTACTTGCCCGTGATGGTCGGGAACGAGAAGTTGAGCCAGATGCAGCCCTGAATCACGAGGATCAGCAGCACCGGCATACCGGCGGAGTTGAACGTGAAGAGCAGCACCAGCATAACCACGAGCACCGACACGATGCTGACGACCTTGTTATCCACGGCGAAGGACTTTTCGAATTCGTATTCGTTCGTCGATTCGCCCGCGAGGTAGACGTTTTCATCGGGGTAATACTTTTCGGCAATTTCGAGAATTTTGTCGGTGAAGGCGTAGGTCTCGTCGCTGCTTTCGGGCAGCGTGAGGTAGATGAGCATGCGGTCGTAATCCGTACCTTGAAGCTGGGCCTTGGCGCTGTTCATCTGGACCTCGGCATCCTGGAGTATCTGCGTCTGCTCGTCGCTGAGCGTGACGATGCCGGCGTCCACCTGCTCGCAGACAAAGAGGAACATATCGATGAGCGGGACTTTGTAGGTGGCGAGATTGCCCGCAAGCTTGCCGTATTCTGAATGCTGCGCGGCGTAGGCGGCGTAGACGACCTGCGCGGCCTCGTAATCGAGACCCGCGAGCTCGGCGAACTGGCGCGGCGTCAGCTTGTCGGCCAGCATGTAGCCGTCGAGTGCTTCGATGTTGGTAAGACCCATCGTGGAGTCGACCTCGTCGTACTGGCCGAGCTCGTCTAAGATGGCGGACTCCTTGTCGTAGTCGCCCGTGGGGACGATGAGCGCCAGCATGTTCTTCGAGGTGAAGTTATCCTCGATCATCTGCTGGGCAAACTGCGTCTCATTCTGCTTGGGGGCGGAGATGAGGCCATAGCCGTAGGCGTAGGGGCAGTCGGACGACAGGCGGTAGCCGATGACGGCCAGCACCACGAAGACGATGGGGATGATGTAGCGCGTGGCATAGTCGAGCTTGCCGACGAACGGGATCTTCGGCACGAAGCTGCGGTGCTGCGTGCGGTCGATCAGCGGGCCGAAAAGCATCAGAAGGCCTGGCATCACGATGAACGCCGCGAGCAGCGCGAACAAAATCGACTTGATGAGGCAAAGCGCCATATCGGGACCGAGCTTGAACCGCATGAAGAGCATCGCGACAAGACCGCCGATGGTCGTGAGGCTGCTCGCACCGATCTCGGGGATCGACTTGCTCAGCGAGACGATGACGGCCTCACGCAGCGGCAGCAGCCGGTGCTCCTCTTTAAATCGGTTGCAGAAGATGATGGCGTAGTCGATGGACAGCGCCAACTGCAAGATGCTTGTGACCGAGTTTGAAATGAACGAGATTTTGCCCATCAGGAAGTTCGTGCCCTGATTCAGCACAAGTGCGACCACGAACGTCAGAATGAGCACCGGCACCTCGCCATAGGTCTCGGACGTGAAGAGCAGCACGATGACAATGACGATGGCGACATACACCATGATGACGCTGATCTCGTGGTCAATGGTCTCCTGCTGCGTGTTGCCAAGGTCCGTGTCGACATATAGATCGTAGTCGGACAGGTATTCCTTCACGGCTTCGAGCGAGTCGAGGCAGGCCTCGTCATCCTCACTGTAGGCAAAGGTGATGGAATAGAGGGCGGAGAGGTTATTATAATGTGCGGTGGTCTCGTCGTAGTCCACGCTCTGCACGCCCTTGATCTCCTTGATCTTGGGCTCGAGCGCGGCGGCCTGCTCTGGTGTGATGTTGGCCACCATGACCTCGGCCGTGCCATAGGTCGTGAACTGCTCGTCCATGATGTCGAGCGCCTGCTTCGTCTCGGAATCAGACGGCAGGTAGTACGTCAGGTCGCTCTCGACCTCGACCCAGTTGCGGGAAAAGGCGGAGAATACGAGCAGAATGATCGTGAGCAGAAAGATGAGATTTCGCTTGTCGACGATGACCGTCGACAGCTTTTCCATAAAGCTGGAGCCGGTCTTCTTGGTTTCGTTACTCATGGCGGTACGCATTGCCTCCTTTCTCGTGGGTGGGTCTTCGCTTCTTCATGCGCTCAAGGCCGCTTTTGATCGGCGGCTCGGGCGGGGCCAGCTGCACCACGTCGCCGAGCGAACAGTCGAGCTGGCGGCAGATGCGCACAAGCACCTCGAGCGAGACGAGCTCATTTTTCGAGAGCTTGGCGAGCGTGTTGGAGCTGATGCCGACCTCGCGCGCAAATTCCGTTTTATTTAAGCCCTTGTCGATGAGGAGCTTAAAAAGGTTGTTGTAGGTAACATACATGGTGGTACCTCCTGTTCAGTTGTCAACATTATATGAAAATATCCGGAAGAAGCAAGATTAAATTTGCAAAAGCAGATTTTTTTTGAACAAATCTGGCGAAGTGACAAAAACAGGCCAGTACAGATGAACAATGCGCAGCCCCTTTTGAAGCGGGGATTTGTTGATCGAGTGAAGGAGAAGATGAAAAAGGGCAAGGAAGCACCGGAGAGCGGTAAAAAGACATCTTGACTTTTGCACTGTCAGTTGCTATGTTTCAGTTAGAGATGACTAACTGACGTAAAATGAAAGAAAATCGGAACGAGAGCATAGCGAGACGAGGCAGAACGAAGGAAACAGGTATTTTTAGGATAAGAGGAGACTTGGCTATGAAAATTTTAGTATTCGGCGCGGGCGTGCTCGGCTGCAATCTGGCGCGGAATTTCTTCCGCGCGGGAAAGGACGTCACGCTGCTGACGCGGGGAGCATGGGGCGAGAGCATCCCAAAAAACGGCCTTCGGATCAAGGATAAGTTTTCGCCCCGCATGTCGGTCAGCCGCATTCCGGTCACGGCGGAGCTGAAAGCGGAGGACAAGTACGACGTGATCTTCATCGTCCTGCGCTATACACAGCTCGACGCGATCCTCGATACCCTGCGGACGAATCCGACAAAGAATATCGTCTTTGTGGGAAACGACATGCGCGCAAGTGCGCTGAGCGCTTCGCTGCCGGAGAAAAACGTGATGTTTGCCTTTGCGGCCTCGGCAGGCCATCGGGAGCGGGAGTATGTGGCGTCCGTCGACCTCAAAAAGCTCAAGGGCAACACGGCCTATTTAAGCCGACTGATCGACGCTAATATCGAGAGCTACCGCGCGATCAAAAACGCGGGACATGAAATTTTGCCGAAGGACAACGTGGAGTTTGAAGGCGCGGCGTACCACAAGACCTGTCTGCGCTTTTTTAAGCTCATGTCCGCCACGAGCCTCGGAAAGATCTGCGCGTCCGACCATGCGATGAACGCGGTCGACGAAATGAGCGCGCTGAACCGCGATTTGAAGGCTTTCTTCGACGAGCACGGCGCGAAATATTCCGTGTGGCAGGAGCTTGAGCAGGAAGTCGCAAAATACCTGAAGTGAACAAAGGGGAAGCGCCCGTCATTTGGCGGGCGCTTTTTTTGCCCGCTCACGGAAAAATCAGACTCCGGCGAGGCGTCGGTGAATTTTTCGACAGATATTGCCAAAGCGGATGATCCATGACTGATACTGAGAGCGCCCGGACAAAAAATGTTTGGGCACTCTTACTGTATGAATAAATTGTAATTTTCCCATGATTAAGAAGTAAATATTGTAAAGGAAACTTGACAAGATGGGCGCGTCATGCTATAGTAAGTTTGTAAAGGAAACTTGTCATGCAAGGAGGCGTTTTTTTGAAGAATAAAGTTGAGCAGTTACGAAAGGAGCGAGGATTAAATCAAGATGATTTTGCAAAAATGCTTCGTGTTTCAAGACAAACCATTAGTTCAATCGAAACAGGAAAGTATAATCCATCATTGGAATTAGCTTTTGCAATTTCAGACTTTTTTGGTAAACGGATTGAAGAAATCTTTATCTATGAAAGAGGTGCAGAAAATGAAAAAGAGTAATTTGATAACCGGGATACTATATGTGCTTTTCGGTGTGGTTTGTTTGATTGTTGCGCTATTGATTGAAACAAAGTTAGAGGGCATTTTATGGGGCTTTGCTGGCGCAGGTATCTTCCCTGGAATTATGATGATATGCAAAGAAAGGTTTCACTTATGCATTGCTGGCTGCTACACAAGAAGATGATTCCAAATTCATTCCTCCTATGCGTGG
>ENA-UEPV01001052-UEPV01001052.1-human-gut-metagenome-genome-assembly--contig:-NODE-1052-length-18056-cov-7.233606_pt1 | contig 18056 bp, 26 predicted proteins | sample MGYA00242942_ERZ507925 | MGnify/ENA primary metagenome ERZ507925 (study PRJEB26167, sample SAMN06115453) | human gut metagenome | host: Homo sapiens | place: China:Fujian | collected 2015-08-26... | reverse complement strand
CGGAGCCTATGCGGTGATCGACCACGGCAATGGCCTTGCCACGCTGTACGGCCACTGCTCCAAGCTGCTGGCAAAAGTGGGACAGACGGTGGAGGCGGGAGACATCATCGCCCTCTCCGGCAGCACCGGGCGCTCCACCGGTCCGCACCTCCACTTCGAGACGCGCGTCAACGGGGAGCGGACGAATCCAAGGGCATATCTGCCAAAAGGCTGAAAGGAAGGAAATGATTATGAATATAACAGCAACGCAAATCACGCCGGAGCGCAAGCAGGAACTGGTGGAGCAGCTCGTGGATCTTCTCAGCAGCCGCTATGACGCTGGGAATCTTTATGACGTCCTGCGTCACGGGCTCGGCATGGATCACAGCGACATGGAGGCGCTGGGCTTCCAGCTCCGCGACTACTACGAGGAGGTTGAGTAATATGGCATACCAAAAAGTATCCAGACCGTCCACGGTCTATCATTTGACGCAAAAAGGCAATCTCGACAGCATTCTGGATGACGGCGTGATCCGCCGCTTTGGTGATACGGAATGTTGGTTCTGCGAGAGTCTCGACAAAATGAAAGCGTACATGGAGCAGACCGTGATGTGCGAAGGCAAACCGTATCGCACCGCAGATGGACAGCTCTGCCATTACTCCAAATTCAACCCGGAAGCATACATTCTTCTCAAGCTTGCTCCCATCCGGCAGGAAAATGCCTGGTATCGCCGGACTCAGGAACAGCCTTCAAGCAGTTCCGATGAAGTAATGCAGGCAGAAAGAGAATTCTTCCCACTGAGTATTGGATATCGCGGTGATATGGCATTTCAAAATGCGGAAGTGATTGATGTGCCAAAATTCCTTGCCGGCGAAATAGTCAGCCACAAGGAACTGACCTCCAGTGAACTGTGGGGCCTGTTATTTGAGCGAACCGAGGTGGAAATGGCTGCCTATATGCGTGGGCTGGATCATCTGGAACGTGACGAACTGATCCAGTCCGCGGCGGAGATCTCCGCCATGCAGGTGTGCCGCAGAGGACTGATGGCGGAGAGGAAAAAACTGACAAGGAGAAACGTTCTATTTTTGCTGCAGGTGGAAAAGCCGCTGGGAATGATTTCTGAAGTGTGGATGGAGCAGCAGAATGCCGAAGAAGGTAATGCTTTTTCCCGATTGCTTGCGGAACTGTACAAGCAGAAAGGAAATGGGTATCTGATCGATGATGAACAGCCAGAAACCGTGAAGCAGATGCTGGAATCCTGTCCAAACAATTGCTTCATGCTTCTGATGCCGCAAGGTATTTTAAAGCTTGCCTCCGATGAAGCTGAAAAGGCTCTGCGCGGTGAAGAATACACTGTACTTCTGGACTATTCCGGAGATTCAGAACCGATTAAGACAGCAGACTTGCTGGAAATGGTAGTCATTGATATGAGGAAGGATGAGCAGGGCTGCTGGTATGTCCTGGTTGTCCATCCAAAGCTGTTGGAGGCGCTTAGACGGGAAAAGAAAATGACCTGATGTCCTCATTACCGACGAACACATCGGAGCCTATGCGGTGATCGACCACGGCAATGGCCTTGCCACGCTGTACGGCCACTGCTCCAAGCTGCTGGCAAAAGCAGGCCAGACGGTGGAGGCGGGAGACATCATCGCTCTCTCCGGCAGCACCGGGCGCTCCACCGGTCCGCATCTTCATTTCGAGGTGCGTGTCAACGGGGAGCGGACGAATCCAAGGGCATATCTGCCAAAAAGTTAAAAAGGACAACAGTCAAAGGAACAGAAATGGAGGCAAGCGATGTCAGATAAAAACTCGCTATTGGAATTCCCAACGGACGAAACCAAGGAAAAAGTACAATGGACAAAAGGACACGACTTCATGGACGGCACGCCGCGGTATACCTTTGAGGGACGCGATCCCGCTACGACCTATGAGCGCTTTCAAGTCGTAATCTACACAGAGTGGGAACACCGGTACGCACATGATCCCGGCAACCGGTGCAAACACTATTACGGCTATGTGCGTGATAATGAACAGGAATGGTCAGAAACCATCGGACCGTTCTTCTCTGTGAGGGAAGCGAAGAAGGAAACGCTGGCGCTATTCAATTCCTTTATGGAGCGGTTCGTTGCAATAGAGTCGGCTACGCAGAAGCACAATATGAAAATGGGAGGAATCTGAGTATGGCGTATGTAAAAGTCAGGCCGCCGGTCAAGATTTATCACCTGACGGGGAAGGACGATCTCAACAGCATTCTGGACGACGGCGTGATCCGCCGCTTCAACGATACGGAATGCTGGTTCTGCGAAAGCCTCGATAAGATGCGGGCATACATGGAGCAGACCGTGATGTGCGAGGGCAAGCCCTACTACGCCGTAGGCGGTCAGCTCTGTCGCTATCCCAAGTTCGTGCCGGAGGACTATGTTCTCCTCAAGCTCACGCCCAGTCACGCAAAGGATAACTGGTACCGCTGGGATCAGGAGATCCCTCCCGGCAGCCCCAGAGGACTGGTGCAAGCAGCTAAAGAATTCTCTATGCTGAAGATCGGCTACCGCGGCGATATGGCGTTCCGCAACGCGGAGGTCATCGATGTGCCGCTGTTTCTTACGGATGGGATCACGCAGGGAGAGCCGGTGCAGACCACATCGGAACTGCGGGAGCTCCTGTTTGAACATGTCGAGCGCGAGCAGAGGGAATACACAGATTCCCTCTACCGCATGACGCAGGGTCAGCTCATCGCTAACGCAGGAGAGATCGAGGCGAACCGTTTTTGCTATAATGCCTTGCTGACCATGCGTTTAGACCGCGAACAGTTGAAAGTGCTGGCGACTATGGATGACCCGCTGGAGGCGGTGCGCGGCGTATGGGCCTCGGCGCAGGAGGTGGGTCAAGAGGAAGATTTCTCTCATACGCTGTTTGAAATCTGTGAGCAGACGGCGCAAGAACAGACGATGCGGATGAAATAGGAGGAACATACCAATCATGAAAAAGGAAAATGTCACGATCTCATTCGAGAGCGAGCAGCTTGCCGCTCTCGAATTTTCTCTCAAAAAGAAGAACACCAGCGTACAGGCGCAGTTGGAGGAGCTGCTCAAATGCCTCTACGAATCTGAGGTGCCGGAGCCGGTGCGGGAGTATCTGGACAGCCGCGCGGCGCCCGCTGCCCGTCCCCGCCGTCCGGCAAGACCGGCGAAGCCGCAGCCGCGGGAGGAGCCTCCCTCCGCGTTGGCGCAGCCCACTGACGAAAGGAATGGTGAGTGAGATGGCAGATCATGTAGACATCACACTGTGGATCGACCGGCGATGGAAGGATGCCATTGAAAAGCATCTCAAGGATGAAACCTTGGAGGAACATCTGGAGGATGTGCTGGATGAGCTGTGCAACCATCTCCCGGAGCGTGAGTATGAGCGCATCAGTGCCGAAATCTACGCGGAGGACGCCGCGGAGCGTGAAGCGAGGGAGGCTGCCCGTACCTACGCCGCCTACCATGTGACCGAGCGTGGACAGGAGTGGTACTTCAAGACCTCCCCCGGTGAGGAACTGCTGGATGCCGCAGTAAAGCTGCGCGGCTATGTCACTGCGGAGAAAGGCTCCGCGCCGGATCTGTTCATTAAGCTGTTCGCGGACGGGCATCCCATCACGGTGCAGGAGTACAACGCGCTCACCGCCCTTCGCATGGAGAACACCGGCAAGGTGCGCGGCGTGTTTGATCTCAACTTCGACAAGCGGGAGTTCTCCGCCGTTCACATCATGGACGGTTGGCAGACCTGGGCGATGCGGGATGTATCCGTGGCGGCGTACCATGCCACCCGGTCACAATTCGCGTCGAGCGATGATCAGTGGCGCAAGTTGCTGGATCATCTGAGCGGTAAGGAAATCACCTCGGCGGGACACCTCTCCGCGCGGATTTTTTCTTTCGGTGATGAGATCATCGAGATGGACGGCAAGCTCAATTTTTATGTGCGGACGGAGTTCGATGTGGATGCAGCCTTCGGCACCTTCGTCTGCACGGATAAAAACGATGACTGGCTCAACATCTACGCCAACTACGATCTCGCACAGGGCAAGCCCTGCGACACATTGGAGCTGACACTCTGCAAGGGCGACGGTTCCGAGGAGAGCTGGAGCTACCGGCTCAACGCGGCGGAGCAGGATGTTCTGCTGCGGAAGATGGAGGAATACTGTCAACAGCAGACTGGTATAAGCCTCCGTGTCTACGCGCAGCAGCTCCGAGAGGAACCGGAACAGCGGCAGGGTCCGGTGATGAAACTGTAGGTACAAACTCAGCAAGGCTGAAACGCTCACGGCTACGGAAACAACAGCGTCCAGGCTGCGCAGCCCAGCGGGGCCGCGGCGCCGGCGAAAGCGGACACACGCCATAAGGCGTGCATCCACTTCCTCCGGCTGTTCTTTCGGTGGCAATTTCGCTGACAGCACAAAGCCACGCTGTGGCCGATGGAGAGAAGGCCCCGTGTTTCGCCGTGTGAGCCGCTGTGTGCGCGGTTATGGGCTGGGGTGGCGTGTGTACCCGCCGCAGCCTCTTGAAACGAACGTTGCGGCGTTTGTGGGCGATGTGCGAAAAGGCCCGGCGAATCCCGCTCCGGCGATGGGAAACTGAGCCTTTTGGGATGGGGGTTCCCCTCCCGGCCATGCCCCATTTCGGAGGGTTTCGCCCCTTATTTGCCCGTTCGATAAAAGCACAAGATAAAGAGAGGTGCCCCTAACTGGGCCCCTCTCAGCCACAAAGCCCCGCAGTGCGGGGCTTTCAGAGGTTTGGACAAGGTGCACCTTTTGCGGGTTTTGATGGAAAACAGGTGCACCTTACCCGCAAAAACGCAGGCGTGACAAGAGGTTGCGCCTTTTCAGAAAGGAGTGCTGCAAAAATGCAGGAAAATGACGAAAAGCGGATCGAGCGCACAGTGGTATGGCTGGATGCCAAGCTGGTTCCCCGTATGGACGGCTGGCTGGCCGCGGATAATTGCAAAAACCGCAGTGAATTTATCAACAAGGCCCTGCGGTTTTACATGGGCTATCTCGGCACGGAGGACAACACCGCCTACCTCTCCCAAGCCATCCTCACCGCCATTCAGGGTACGCTGGACGACAACAACAATCGGCTCTGCCGCATTCTTTTCAAGTGCGCGGTGGAGTTGAATATGCTGTGCCACACCATCGCCGCCCACTTCCGTACCGATCCCATCCACACGCGGGAGCTGCGGGCCTACGCCGTGGATGAGGTGAAGCGCACCAACGGTCAGGTGAGTTTTGAAAACGCGGTGCGGAGCCAGCGGCGCATAGAGCCGGATGACGCATGGCCCGGATCGTACTGATCTCCCCCTACCTCAAGGGCGGACAGAACGCCGCGAAGCTGGCCCAGCGCACCCGCTACGTCGCTACCCGTCCCGGCGTGGAGCTGCTGGCGGATGAGCGCAGTACGCTCCCCGCCACAAAAAAGCAGCAGGACTTTATCGCACGGCTGCTGAAGTCCTTTCCCTCCTGTTGGGAACTCATTGAGTACGAGGAGTATCTGGAGCATCCCACCCAGGGCAATGCCTCTGCGTTCATCCAGCAGGTGCGGGAAGACTACATGGAGGCGCTGGATCAAAAGGAAAATTTCATCGACTACATCTCCCACCGCCCCGGCGTCCAGAAGGACGGCGAACACGGGCTGTGGGACGCTCACGGCAAGGTACAAAATCTCGCGCAGGCGGTACGGGAGGTGGCGGAGCATTCGGGAAATGTGTGGACACCGGTGATTGCGCTGCGCCGTGAGGACGCGGAGCGGCTTGGCTATGACAACGCGGAAAACTGGCAGGCTCTGGTGAACGCCTCCGTCTGCGACATCGCCGCGGCGTATAAGATCCAGCCGAACAACCTGCACTGGTATGCCGCCTTCCACCGAAAGCCGAATCAGGTGCATATCCACATGATCATCTTCTCCGCAAATCCCAAGGAGGGCTACCTCACCAAAGATGGTATCCGGGAAATGAAATCCGTCTTCGCCAGACGGATCTACCACGCGGATCGGATGCACATCTACCAGCAAAAGGATACCGCGCGGCAAGAGTTGCAGGCGCAGACTCGCAAGGCAATGGTGGAGTGCATCGCGCAGCTGGAGCATGGCACATCGGATAACCCGCGTCTGGAGCAGCTCACCGAGGAGCTGGCGGAACGCCTGCTGACGGTCAAGGGCCGAAAGGTCTACGGCTACCTGCCGCCAAGGGTCAAGGCCATCGTGGACGCCATCGTGGAGGAGTTGGCGAAGGACGAGCGGGTGTCCGCCGCCTATGAAACGTGGCAGACGCTCTACGAGCAGGTGTGCCTGGACTACGATCAGCAGCCGCCCAAGCGACTGCCGCTCTCCCGGCAAAAGGAGTTCCGGAGTGTCCGCAACATGGTCATTCAGGAAACACTGCAATGGATGGCTGAGCGGCAGCGGTGTGCGGACGTGCGGAAATTTTCTGCCATGCCAACGGAATCCATTTCGCCTGAGAATTCCGCGGCAGCCACAAAAGCCAAAGTAGAATCCACAGCACCAGCCGTTCCCGCGCAGCCCAAAGCTGCCCGTGCAGCGAGTGCCACAACAGAAGATCCCGGCTCCGCTGACGCTGCCGCCTCCAAAGACACCGCACCGCCCGTGGGCGAAATGACTCCGACGCACTCACAGTCATCCGGTCAAGCAGGGCAAACCGCACCGGCAGGATCAGATTATCGTGCTCCCACGGTGGGCGAAACCGTTGTGCGGATGCTGCATCACATGAGCAGAATTTTTGAAGACAACAGCAAGCTCGATCAGATCCACTGCGGCTTGCAGATCGACCGCAAGCGCCGTCAGGAATTGCAGCGCAAGCGGCTGGCGATGGGACACAAGCCGGACGATCACGAGGAACAGACATTCAGGTAGCGCAAAGCAGAATTTTGAAAGGAAATATCATGAGCAAATATATTTATTTTACGCCGGAGGAAAAGGCGCGGGCGCAAAACACGGACCTCGTGTCTCTGCTGCGTGCCCAGGGCGAACGGCCCGTGCGCTCCGGCCGGGAGTTCCGCACGCCCAACGATCCCAGCATCACCGTCCGGGGCAACAAGTGGTTCGACCACTCCAAGCGCGAGGGCGGCTATGCCGTCAGCTTTGTCCAGCGTTATTACCGTCTCCCTTATCAGGAGGCGGTTTTGCTTTTGCTGGGCAGAAAGAATGGAAAATCGTATGAGCAGGCAAAGCCCGCAAAGGAGGCTCCGAAGCCCTTCGCGCTGCCGGAGCCTTACGGGACCATGCGGCGTATGTACGCCTACCTCATGCGCCAGCGGCACATCGACCGGGAGGTCATCTCCTATTTCGTACACGAAAAGCTGCTCTACGAGGACAAGCACCACAACTGTGTTTTCGTGGGGCTGGATGGCAGCGGCGAGGCAAAGCACGCCCACATCCGCAGCACCAACAGTGAGGGACGGGTGTTCCGCATGAACATTGAGAGCAGCGCCAGCGAACACTGCTTTCATAAGGACGGCACGGACAAGTCCCTCTATGTGTTCGAGGCCCCCATCGATCTCCTGTCCCACATCACCCTCTACCCATACGGCTGGCAGGAGCACAGCTACGTCGCCTGCTGCGGGACATCCATCCAGCCGGTGCTGGAACGGCTGCGGCAGAATCCCAAGCTGGACACGGTGTACCTCTGCCTCGACAACGATGACGCGGGCAATGACGCCTGCGACCGCATGACGGATACGCTGGAGGACATGGGCTTGGAGGTGGAGCGGCTCTGTCCGGTACGCAAGGACTGGAACGACGATCTGTGCGCCAAATTTGAGAGAAAGGAGAACTAACCATGAACGGGGATACATGGATCTTCCTCGCCCTCTGCGGCGCTCTGCTGGTGTTTTTGCTCATGGCATCCTTCCTCTCCAAGAGCTACTCCCTCAACAACATCAAGAGCAAGACGGTGGGCGACGGTCAGCACGGCACGGCGCGGTGGGCGACGCCCAAGGAGATCGGCAAGACCTATCACACCGTACCCTTCCGCCCCCGCCGCTGGCGCAAGGGGAAGGAGCTGCCCACGGAGCAGGGGCTCATCCTCGGCAGCGTGGGCGGCGGAAAACGTAAAAGTAAGGGAGGTTTCCTGCGGAAAACCTCCCGCAAGCTGCTGGAAAAGCTGCGCCGTCCTGTGGCGGGAAAGCAGAAACGGAAGCCGAAGAAAAAATCAAAGGCGCTTTCAAAAGTCATAAAGATGATTGAGGAGCAGGGGGATATCCGGGCGCTGGTGGACAGCGACGACATCCACTGTCTGATGATCGGCGCCTCCGGCGTGGGCAAGACGGCGTTTTTCTTGTACCCCAATCTGGAATACGCCTGCGCCTGCGGCATGAGCTATCTGGCGTTGGATACCAAGGGGGATCTGGCGCGGAACTACGGCGCCATCGCCTCCCGGTACTATGGCTACCGGGTATCCGTCATCGACCTGCGGAATCCCACCCGCTCGGACGGCTTCAACTTTCTGACGCTGATGAATCACTACATGGATCTGGCGAGAGCAGATCCGTCCAACTTGGCGGCGCGGGCCAAGGCGGAGAAGTACGCCAAGATCCTTGCCAAGACCATCATCAGCCCGGACGGTGACGCCTCCCAATACGGTGATAACGCCTACTTCTATGACAGCGCCGAGGGATTGCTGACGGCCGTTGTGCTGCTGCTGGCGGAATTCGTGCCGCCAAAGGACGGAGAGCCGGAAAAGCGGCATATCGTGTCGGCCTTCAAGCTGGTGCAGGATCTGCTGGCGATGCCGAGCTCACGGGGCAGGAACGGCTTTCAGCTGCTGGTGGACATTCTGCCGCCGGAGCATAAAGCACGGTGGCTGGCGGGCGCGGCGCTGACGGCGGCGGATCAGGCGATGGCCTCGGTCATGTCCACCGTCCTCTCCCGCCTGAACGCCTTCCTGGACACGGAGTTGGAGCAGGTCATCTGCTACGACAGCCCCATCAACGCGGAGATGTTCGCCTCGGAGAAGTGCGCCATTTTTCTCATTCTGCCGGAGGAAGACCCCGCCAAGAATTTCATCGCGGGCCTTATGATCCAGAACCTCTCCCGTGAGCTGTTCTCCGTGGCGGACGAGCATGACGGCAGGCTCAAGAACCGCGTGGTGCTGTTCTGCGATGAGCTGGGCACCATGCCGCCCTTCGACATCCTGCCCCTGTTCAGTGCGGGCCGCTCCCGCGGGCTGACGCTGGTGCCTATCATCCAGAGCCTTGCCCAACTGGAGAAGAACTATGGTAAAGAAGGTGCGGAAATTATATGTGACAACTGCCAGGACACCATCTTCGGCGGCTTTTCGCCCCAGAGCAAAACCGCCGAAGCACTCTCCGCCGCCCTTGGCAGCCGCACGGTGCTCTCCGGCTCCGTCAGCCAGGGCAAGGAGAGCAGCCAGTCCTTGCAGATGATGGAGCGCCCGCTCATGACGCCAGACGAATTGAAGTCCATCCCCAAGGGCGAATTTGTGGTGATGAAAACAGGAACACATCCCATGCGGACGAGACTGCGCCTGTTTTTGGATTGGGGCATCACCTTCGATCCAGACGGCTACCGGATGCCGGAGCGGGCGGCCAGAAAAATCGCCTATGTGAACCGCGACGAGCTGGCCCACAATATTCAGAACCGCCGCGAAAACAGCCCTTACAACACGGAGGATAGCAAATGAGCAAATTTAACTTTATTTACGCCGAGGATCTGAGCCACCGGGAAAAGACGGTCTACATCTACCTCCGGGATCGCGCGGATGCCTCCGGCGTCTGCTGGCCGGGGATCAAGACCATCGCCGGTGAGTTGGGCCTCTCACCCCGCACCGTCCAGCGGGCCTTGGCAGATCTGGAACACAGGCAGCTCATTGAGAAGCGGCAGCGCCACCGCGCCAACGGCAGCCTTACCAGCAATCTGTACCGCCTGACAGCGGCAAAAAAGTCACAGCCTCCCGCCAAGGGGGGACTGTGACCTTTTCTCTCCTAAAAATCTGTCCATAGGGTGGCGTCATCATGGCGCATCCAGAAGAACCTACTCTACCGGAGGATATACCAGTACAGAGAAAGAACAAGAATATAAACAATGTTCTTCATGATATAGGTCCATTTGTTGTTGGCATGGTCTTTTCTGAAAATCCACTATAGTTATTCCTGCGGCCACTGAGGTCCTATCTCTGTGGCCGCTGGAGAGGGCTCTATACACTATAGCTATTAGAGCCTGAAACATCTGCACACTCTCTATTCAGCTGGTCTTAGAACTCTATATATTAAGGTAATAGAAATACTATGCATTGCTATTACAAAGAACAAAATATAGAGTGGTAGATTAGATTCATTCATTGCATCGACATTTGAGGAAACATCTTCTAAAAGAGTATTAAAAATAAGATAAAGGCAATAAAAACCATAGCAAATACCAGTATCGGCATAAAAAAATGTTGCGCTTTTCTTCCCCTATCTGACAAAGGAATGTGTCGATAAGCTGCTCGATGCGCCGATTTTCTGCTTCACTTTCAACATACTCCTTGCCAGAAACACAGTCACCAAGTTCTTCAAATGAACAAATCGCCTCTGGCTTTCGCTTTTCTGCGGAGAGGTATTCATACTTTTTCAGGGCAAGATTTCTGGTAATTCTACTTGCGAATACGGAAAACGGTGACGGCCTTTCTTTGGGAATGGCATTCCATAAGCCTAAATATGTATCGTTCACACATTCCTCGCTGTCCTCATGGTTTAGTAGGATATTACTGGCAATGCGAAAAAAGAGCTTTCCGTATTTTGAGGAGGTTTCTGTAATGGCATCCTCGTTCCTCTCCCAATATAGCCCAATGATTTTTTCATCTTCCATAGGCGACCTCCATTGTGGTACCGCGGTCTAAAAGCGCTTTCACTACCGTCTATATCCTGGGCGATATGGCCATGCGGGGTAAGAACAGTGCACTACTCGCGCTGGTTGCCCAGTTGAAGGGCAAGAAGATTTTGTTTCGCGGTAACCACGATGACCTGTCCGACTATCGCTATCAGCGGCTCTTTGAGGAAATCACTGACTACCGGGAGATTGCCGATTCCTTTGATGGAAAGACATACAAGCTCTGCTTGATGCACTATCCCATCCTGATGTGGAACGGCCAGCATCGCGGATCGATTCTTCTCTACGCCCATACTCATAATACTGTGGAAGAGGCATTCTTCCAGAAATGCGTCAAAGAGCTCAACGAGAACAAGAAACTGAATGTTCAACAAGGAAAGCCCATTCGCGCCATCAATGTCGGCTGCATGATGCCTTACATGGGCTACGAGCCGAGAACGCTGAAAGAAATCCTATCCGCGCATGAATAAGAAAGGAGTGCTGCCTGTGCTGCCAAAAGCACTGTTTTTGAGCACGATTGAGAAGATACGCCAGCAGGAGGCTCGTATTGATGAGTTCGATAAGGCCCTCAGTAAAATGTGCGATGGTTTTCCTGCCTTCGACAAGGACAATCTCTACCTGCTCGCACTGCGCGATTTGCTGAAGTACACTATGCAAGACCAGTATGACAATATCGGCTGGTGGTTATACGAAGCGCCGGATGCCGGTTACACCGTATCCTGGGAAGAAGCCGGCAAGGAAGTCTCTGTTGATTTGACTGAGGCCGGCGCCCTCGAAGTAAAGAAGTCGGGATGCGAGTTTTTAATTTATAAACAAAATGACGATAATTTAAATCGAAACCAAAGAAAAATCGAATATAACAAAACGAATACTCAAAAATAGCAGGAAAGTGTGAACAAAGATCGCTGATTTTGTAAACGTTGGCACTCGTATATTGACATTGCTAAAAACGGGGTTATAATGAACACGATCTTAGGGAGAGGGATAAAGAGATCCCCCCCAAGAAATCAAATCAAATTATAAATACTCAAGCTCCGGACCGGGAGCTTCTCCCGGAACCGAGAGCGGGAATTGAATGGAGGAACAATTTATGTTACCCAGTATTTTTAGTGAGAACCTGTTTGATGATTTCTTTAATAGCGCAATGTTCCCGAAGGCCGAACATGAGCTGTACGGCAAGCATGCGAAGAACCTGATGAACACCGATGTGCGGGAGGTCGAGAACGGTTACGAGATCGACATGAACCTGCCCGGTTTTAAGAAGGACGAGGTAGAGATCCAGCTGCAGGACGGCTGCCTGACCGTCAGCGCCGCCAAGGGACTGGACAAGGACGAGGAGGATAAGAAGGGCCGTTATATCCGCCAGGAGCGTTACGCCGGTTCCCTCAGCCGCAGCTTCTATGTGGGCGAGGATGTGGAGCCTCAGGATGTGAAGGCCAAGTATGAGAACGGCGTTCTGAAGCTGTTCGTCCCCAAGGCCGAGGTCAAGCAGGTGCCTGCTCAGACCGCTATCGCCATTGAGTGACCAAATGGCCGGGGCCCGCAAGGACGGGTCCCGGCCGGTTTCTTTTAACGGCGGTCCTGCGTCGTATTTCCGTCCGGGTTCCGGGCGGGGATACGAAACAAGATCGAATGGATCGACGGGAGGAAAGTTGGATCCCCCTCTTTTTCCTTAGGAGGCATGATGTATGAATAAAACCGTTTCCCGCGTGCTGTGGATCGTGGCAGGTGTGCTGCTGATCGTGGCGGGTGGTGCGTGTATGCTCCATCCCGGCGCTACCCTGAGCGGGCTGTCCTTCCTGTTAGGAATGGCCATGTTATTTTCCGGTGTGGTAGATATTATGATTTTTGCCACGGCGGGCAGCAGTATTTACGGTTCCGGATGGTTTTTGGTGGATGGCATCCTTACGGTGCTGCTGTCCATCTTCCTGCTGTGCAACCAGATGTTCACCATGATGACTCTGCCCTATATTCTGGGTATGTGGCTGTTGTTCTCCGGCATCACGAAATTTGTAAACTCCTTTGATCTGCGCCGGTTTGGAGTGCGGGGATGGGGCTGGGTGACAGCCTTCGGCCTGCTGATGGCGGCGGCTGGATTCCTCTCCTTTATGGACCCCTTGGCTGCGGCGGTGACGCTGTCCGTTCTGGCGGGGCTGTTCCTGATGATCCAGGGCGTGGTTTCCATCGCGTTCGGGTGTCTGTCCGGACGGTTCTGGATGTAAAGCTTAACAACAAAAATCCACGGTCGCACAGGCTGACTATCTTGTTGAAGAGGTTGCGCATAGAGATGCCTTGAAGGCAGTGCACGGCAGTCATGACTCATGGGAGGAAACACAATGAGTACGCAATATGAATTTATGAAACGACAGGTCGTTGAAGAAGTGGCTGCTCTTCAGGAAAAGCTAATCGCAATCCAGGCGGATTGCATCAACCGGATCAAAGAAATCCCCGTCACTTCTGACCTGGAGGACACCATGGATGAACTGCTTAATAAAATCTCAAATCAGTTCCTCTTTCAGATTGAGGAACCGGAAAGTGCGTCCGTCGTGATCGGCACAGCAAGAGCCGGTCATTTTTCCTGGAGAGTCGAGAATGGGTTTCGAGACATTTTCTCCGTAGAGCAGTGGCTCCGCGACAATCCCGAGTTCAGCATCTATGATGAATACGGTACAGCTATTACATGGGAGCAATTCAAAGAGGCTGTAGCCTGGTGTAATGGGTGAAAACTGCACTTGAAACGGTTTGTGCATTCTGACATATTGGGACCGCATTTTTTTGTACAAGGAGTCGATGACCATGGAGTACAGGGGCCTTTATGTTTCTGCAACACCAGATTGTGAGCCTAATGAAGGCGGATACTATTGTCAGGTATATGCCGACGAGGATTATGGCGACCAGATCGACGACTTTTGTATCCATCCAGATGAGCTTGAAGAGAATGATGATATTAAGCACTGGGGCAAGGTCAATATCGACGGCAGCTACCGATACTATGTTGAGAATGGTGTCATCTCTCCAGAAAACAGCGATATTTAACCACAAGTTGAATGACAAACCGAAAGAGTTGTGGTATAGTACAGTCAGAAACCAAGAACAAATCTCTACAGAAAGGACGCAGAACTATGAAGACTATTTCTTCCGCTATCTTCTATATGAGCGAATGGCAGGCTATCTTCCAGTGCGAGGAATATAGCTTTTGCGAAGCACGCCCATATCAAGATAAGCAGAAGAATATGATCGGATTGAGTACCTGTTGACCTGAAAGAATCGGTCTATCAGGATCTCCTTCTCTGAATTATTGAAGCCGCTTGTCTTGAGTGCAGACAAGCGGCTTTTTCATGCCCATGAGGCCAAATAATTCAGATAGGAGGTGTATTTGAGAATGAACATTCCAACGATCAACCTTGCTCGCACAGGCACCAATATTGTGATGCTTCGCAAAGCAGCGGGGCTGACGGTGCATGACCTACAAATGGCATTCGGCTTCAATTCCCCGCAGGCCATTTACAAGTGGCAAAACGGCACTGCGCTGCCGACTGTAGATAATCTTATCGCCCTTGCTGCACTGCTGCATGTGCGTATTGATGATATCCTCATTACCGATCACTCGGTTGCTTAATATGCAGGGAGAACTTCTCCCTGCCATACGGTCCGCTCGTCTAAATGGTTAGGACACAGCCCTTTCACGGCTGCAATGACCGGTTCGAGTCCGGCGCGGATCTCCATAATACTGGGATATTGCTAAGCGGCTAAGGCACCGGCCTTTGATGCCGGCCACTGTTGGTTTGAATCCAACTATCCCAGCCATGATACGGTACTCAAGAGGTTGAAGAGGACAGCCTGCAAAGCTGTTAATCGTCGGTTCGAATCCGACCCGTATCTCCATCTGGTGCCTTCGTCTAATTGGTTAGGACGCAAGCCTCTCAAGCTTGTAATGCTGGGTTCAAATCCCGCAGGCATCACCATCATCATACAGGGGTATAGTTTAACCGGAAGAACAGCGGTCCCCAAAACCGCCCGTGGGTGTTCGAGTCGCCCTATCCCTGCCAATATACTGGGGTGTCGCCAAATGGTCAAGGCACCGGTCTCTGACACCGGCATTTGTTGGTTCAAGTCCAGCCACCCCAGCCATATTTGGAGAGTGAACCCGGAAGGCCCGGGGACCGCCCGCTAAGCGGATCGTATCAGAAGTGATATCAGATTCGAGTTCTGCGCTCTCCGCCATATGGGTCAGTGCGCGTAGTTGGCGATCGCAGCGGTCTGTAAAACCGTGACATCTGAAACATCGTTGGTTCAATTCCAACCTGACCCACCAAAATAGAGGGGTACCCGCTTCTGGGTGCCCCTCTTTCATAATGGTCACATCATTGGCCGGGTGGTCGTAAAACAGTAAAATGAAAAAATGGTGAAAACCTTGAGTTTTCAAAGGGTGCGGCGTGACTTCGGTCACGCCGTTTCCTCTTTCATCAGCTCATTCAGCGGGATGAAGCCCAGCCCATCGTACTGGATGTGAATGTGCTGCACACGCTTCCCGCTGGATTTGTCCGGTGCGTCCACATAGATGGCGGACACCAGTTCCCGCAGAGCGTAGCCGTCCAGCTTATCGATGCCCACATACTTGTGCGCCGTCTGAATGAACTTCTCAACGTTTTCGTTCTGTCGTTCCTGTACTTCAATTTCCTGTCGCAAAGTTACGCACTCGGTCTCCAACTGCTTCTGCTCCGTTTCATAGGTCAGGCTCAGCATATCGAAGCGCTCATCACTCAGCCGTCCGCAGGCGTTGTCCTCGTAAATCCGGATGAACAGCCGTTTCAGTTCAGCGATGCGGTTTTCGTTCCGTTCCAGCCGTTTCCTTCGGATGCGGATCTGCTCACTGCTTTCCAGCCGGAGTTGTTCCTCCATCACTGCACGGAAATGTGCCTCATGCCGCAGAATGTAGCCCGTCACAGCCTGAATGTGTTTCAGGACTATGTGGCTGAGTACGGTTTCCCGGATGTAATGAGTACCGCACTTGTCCTTGTGCTTCTAATGGAGAGAACAGTCAAAGAACGCGCCCTCCGGTCGGTAATTGTTCGTCGCCCCTTAATACAGCTTCTCACCGCAGTCGGCACAGTACACCAGCCCGGAAAAGATGCTGCTTCGGCCTGTACGGGTATTGCGATGCCGCTGCTGGCGCACCTGCTGTACCTTCTCAAACACGGCTTCCTCGATGATGACCTCATGTGTATTGGGGAAGATGGCTTGCTTCTCAAGGGGATTGTCCCGCTGCTTCTTGTCCCAGATGGAGTTGGTATAGGTCTTGAAGTTCACCGTACAGCCCGTGTACTCCCGCCGTTCCAGAATCGCCACAACGGTACTGCTGTGCCAGTCGCAGGGGTCCTCCGGTTTCTTGTTTGGGGTCTTGATGCCCTGCAAGGCCCTGTATGCGCTGGGCGTTAGCACCTTGTCCGCTTTCAGTTGGTTGGCGATCTGCATGGGACCACGGCCCTTCATACACAGGTCGAAGATGCGTTTCACCACATCAGCGGCTACCGGGTCAACCACCCAGCGGCGGGGGTTCTCCAGGTCTTTTACATAGCCATAGGGCACATTGGTGGTCAGGGGTACGCCTCGCTCACCCTTGGCTTTCTGGACGGCTCTGATCTTGCGGCTGGTGTCCCGGGCATAGAACTCGTTGAACCAGTTTTTGATGCCCGCAAAATCGTTGTCCACACGGTTAGGGTCAATGGTGTCGTAGTTGTCGTTGATGGCGATGAAACGAACACCGTTCTGCGGAAAGGTGAAGTTGGTGTAAAGCCCGGTCAGCGCGGAGTTGCGGCCCAGTCTGGAAAGGTCTTTGGCGATCGCCACGGCCACCCGTCCCGCCTCGATTTCGGCCAGCATGGCCTGAAAGCCGGGACGGTCATAGGTCACACCGCTTACACCGTCATCCACGAAAAAGGTTGGGTTGGGGAAGTGATGCTCCCTGGCATACTGCAAAAGCATGGCCTTCTGAGACGAGATTTGTCAAGGTTATTTTCTCCCGCTGAATACAAATGTCCAACTTTACTGTGAATAGCTCAGATATAATAAACACAGAGCCGCAGAATGGCCAGGGTTGCCATCACCGCCGCAATGATTAGGATGGTGTTTCGGTTTTCTCCGGCCACTCCGATGTCAATCATACTGGCCAGGGCAGTAGGCAGCAGCATGGCTGTCACAGCGGAGAGCAGCATCAGCGCCAAGAGGGCGGCCACATGCTTTCCGCTGAGTTTTACACGGGAAAAAATCGTACCCATAGTTTTCCTTTCTGCTCGTCGTACTCGCATTTTAGCTTGACAGGGCAAATAGCAAATGATAGTATAAATGAAACGATAGTATCATAGATGCTATGAATATCACAGAAGCAGGCGTTGTCAATAGTCCGAGCGAAAGTGGAACAAATGACAATCCTTGTTTCAATGATACGCAATTAAAGGAGACGTTTCTTATGCGAAGGACAACGGCTACAACAGACTATCTGAAAGAATGTATGGGTACAGCGTTGCTGGAACTAATGAAAGAAAAACCCATTGAAAAAATCAGTATTGAGGAGATGACTGCCAAGGCAGATGTAGGTCGCTCCACTTATTTCCGTTATTTCAAAAGTAAAGATGAAGTTCTGTCTTTCAAAATCACATGTCTGTGGAAGCGCTTTTCCGACGAACACGGTGCTACCAACTTCGCCACTGGTAGTTATGACGGCATCAGGCTGTTTTTTGAATTTTGCCTTTCCACTCGTCCTATTTGGGATCTGCTCTACTCAGTTGATCGCCAATATGTGATTCTAAACTTCTATTTACAAGAAGCGGCATCCATTGTCGCTAATGCCGATGCCAAAACGCACTACTTTATCCAATTTATTACATATGGATTGTTTGGGCTTATGAATGCGTGGGTATTACGAGGCTATAAAGAAACCCCACAGGAAATGGCACAAATAGTTTGCGATTGGGAAGCATCTTCGGAGGAGAAATAACATAGAGGGGGGTAAACATATGGGAAAAATCATTCGACGCATTCTAACAATTATTCCAGCGGTGGCTTTACAATCGCTCTGGCTTTTGCTGTTGATGAAATGGCTGACCCCTTACGCACCGATTATTGTGTCACTGCTTTCCGTTGCAGCGTTTTTCTTGGTGGTATTTATTATTATAAAGAGAGATGAAACCGCTTATAAA
>ENA-UEPV01001037-UEPV01001037.1-human-gut-metagenome-genome-assembly--contig:-NODE-1037-length-18202-cov-3.359228_pt1 | contig 18202 bp, 16 predicted proteins | sample MGYA00242942_ERZ507925 | MGnify/ENA primary metagenome ERZ507925 (study PRJEB26167, sample SAMN06115453) | human gut metagenome | host: Homo sapiens | place: China:Fujian | collected 2015-08-26... | reverse complement strand
ATATGTTTATAATTATGGTGAGACAGGTTTGCCTATTTTAAAATATACTTTTCAGAATGACAAGGAGATGGGATTCCTGCACATCATATAACAGGACAAAAGCATGGGAGGTTTTCTATGAACGAATATATAAATAATGATAATGGAACCGTCAGTCTGGATGAGAATGTGGTTGCACAGGTAGCAGGTATGACAGCACTCGATTGCTTTGGCATTGTTGGTATGGGTATTGTCAGTGTAAAAGACGGAATCGTAAAACAGTTAAAAGGAAACAATATCACGCAGGGAATTCATGTTATGTTTGATGAGAATGGAGATATTGTGGTAGAGCTTCATATTGTTGTGGCATATGGTGTCAGCATCAAGGCTGTAACAGATAATCTGATGCAGTCTGTAAAATATAAAGTAGAAGATTTTACATCTCTTAAGGTCAGTCAGGTAAATGTATTTGTTGAAGATGTAAAGATTCTGGATTAGACGGAGGAACTGTAGAAGTGAAAAATACGATTGATGCACTTGCACTGAAGAAAGCATTTATAGCCGGTGCGAATAACCTTGATAATAAAAAAGATTATATTAATGAGCTGAATGTGTTTCCTGTACCGGATGGAGATACCGGTACAAATATGACAATGACGATTATGTCAGCAAAAAGGGAAGTTGAATCCTGTAAGGCGACAATGAGTGAAATCGCAAAGGCAATGTCAACCGGTTCCCTTCGTGGAGCCAGAGGTAATTCAGGTGTAATCCTTTCTCAGCTTCTTCGTGGTTTCAGCAAGAAGATCGGGGATAAAACAGAGATCGGAGTAATCGAGATTGCTGATGCATTCCAGAAGGCGGTTGAGACAGCTTATAAGGCTGTTATGAAGCCAAAGGAAGGAACGATCCTTACAGTTGCCAGAGGTATTGCTACTAAGGCCAGAGAATGTGCAGGTACAGATATTACATTGGAGGAATTCTGCGAAACCATCATTAAGCATGGAGATGAAGTGCTTGCTTCCACACCGGAGTTGCTTCCGGTATTAAAAGAAGCCGGTGTTGTGGATTCCGGCGGACAGGGCCTGATGGAAGTATTAAAAGGTGCAGTTGACTGTATTCTCGGACGTGTCGTAATTGCAGATACAAAGCCTTCCGGAGCAGGAGTATCAGGTGTTGACAATCCAAAGTATTCTGAAGATCTGTCAGCCGATATCAAGTTCGGATATTGTACAGAATTTATTATTAATCTGGAAAAACCATACGGCATAAAAGAAGAAGACGATCTGAAACAGTTCTTAGAGTCGATCGGTGATTCCATTGTCTGCGTATCAGATGATGAGATCGTTAAGATCCATGTTCACACAAACCATCCGGGTCAGGCATTTGAAAAAGGTCTTACCCTTGGTTATTTGTCAAATATGAAGGTCGATAATATGAGACTGGAGCATCATGAGAAGGTCATCAAGCAGGCAGAACGGGAAGAAGCAGCCAGACAGGAAGCTGCAAGACAGGCAGAGAAAGAAAAACAGCAGCCAAAGAAACAATATGGTTTTATCGCAGTATCCATGGGTGATGGATTAAAGGAGTTCTTTACGGAGCTTGGAGTTGATTATGTGATCGAAGGTGGTCAGACGATGAATCCAAGCACTGAGGATATGCTGAATGCGATCGAGAAGGTTCATGCCGAGAATATATTTATATTCCCAAATAATAAAAATGTTGTTCTTGCAGCCAATCAGGCAGCCGGCTTATGTGAAGATAAGAATATCATCGTCCTTGCAACGGCAAATGCGCCACAGGGTATCAGTGCAATGATAGCGTTTGACAGTACGATGACATTAGAGGATAACAAAAACAATATGTTAGAAGCTGTATCAAATGTAAAGAGCGGACAGGTAACATATGCGGTCAGAGATACCTCCATCGATGGAAAAGCCATCCATGAGGGAGATATCATGGGTATCGGTGATAAGGGACTGGTATCCGTTGGTAATGACATTTCGGATGTTACATTCGATCTGATCAAAGATGCAGTAGATGAAGACAGCGAACTGATCAGTATTTATTACGGAGCAGATGTAAAGAAGGAGGATGCAGAGACATTTGCGGCAAGAGTGGAAGAAAACTTCCCAGACTGCGATGTACAGAACTACTATGGTGGTCAGCCGATCTATTATTACATTGTTTCTGTAGAATAAAGGGAGAAAAGCTACATGGAATTAAAGGATAAGGTAACTTGCATTAAAGGTATAGGAGAAAAAACAGCCGGTAATCTGGCGAAGCTTGGTATCTCTACAGTGAGTGACCTTATCCATTATTATCCAAGAACTTATATTACATATATGGATCCTGTTGACATTCAGGATATACAGGCAGATGAGCGTCAGGCAGTAAGTGTGACGATCAACAGTCGGGTGGAAGTGAAGAAGCTTCGCGGATTCTCGATTGCGACTGCCTATGCTAAAGATTATACCGGGACAATTAAACTGACATGGTTTAATTGTCCTTTTCTGCGTAATTATTTTCATATTGGAGATCGTTATATCTTTGTCGGAGAAGTGAAATATAAGAATGGCATGTATACGATGAGCCAGCCGGAGTACTATACAGTGCCCCAATATCAGGAAATTTTAAAAGAATGGCAGCCTGTATATGGTTGTACGGCGGGTATTACAAGCAAGACGATCCAGAAAGCGGTAAAGGGAACGCTTCCTCTGATTCAGACGCTTTCAGATTATATACCGGAGGACATTCGGGATGAATATGATCTGATGAGGGCAAATGAAGCCGTAACCCATATCCATTTCCCGGATACGGAGGATCACTTAAGAGCTGCGATCAAGCGGGTTGCCTTTGATGAATTTTATGAATTTATAGAGAATATGCATAGTTTGAAAGAAAATGATACGGTGAAATACAATCAGGCGAAGATACCATTTACGGAGCAGGTGACAGGGTTTATCGAGAGCCTTCCGTATCGTCTGACTGGGGCACAGATGGATGCGGTTCGAGATATCATGGCAGATATGAATTCAGAGCATGTGATGAACCGTCTTGTGCAGGGGGATGTCGGTTCCGGTAAAACGATCGTTGCTGCGATCGCTTTATTTGCCTGTGCGACGCAGGGTTATCAGGGTGTGATCATGGCGCCGACCGAGGTACTTGCAAATCAGCACTTTAAAGAACTGACCGGCTTATTTGAGCCATATGGAATCCATGTTACGCTGTTGACCGGTTCGATGACGGCAAAGGAGAAACGGGAAGCGTATCAGGAGATTGCAGAGCATCGTGCGGATGTGATCGTAGGAACGCATGCGTTGATACAGGACAAGGTGGAATATGATAATCTGGCGCTTGTTGTGACGGATGAGCAGCATCGGTTTGGCGTAAGACAGAGAGAAAAATTATCGTTAAAAGGGGGAATGCCACATGTTCTTGTTATGAGTGCGACACCGATTCCGAGAACCCTTGCGATCATTATGTACGGAGATCTTGATATTTCGGTAATTAATGAACTGCCGGCAGGACGGATTCCGATCAAAAACTGTGTAGTGGATGAGAGCTACCGCCCGAAAGCACAGGCGTTTATCCGGGCAGAGGTTAAAAAAGGACATCAGGTCTATGTGGTATGCCCGATGGTGGAGGAAAGCGAAGCCTTAGATGATGTGGCAAATGTAGTTGAGTATTCGGAAGATCTGTCACAGAAGCTTGACAGCAGCATACATGTGGCCTATCTGCATGGCAAGATGACAGGGGATGAGAAGAACCGTATCCTGACGGATTTTTATGAAAAAAAGGTTGATGTACTGGTATCTACAACGGTTATCGAGGTAGGAATCAATAATCCGAATGCCACGGTTATGATGGTAGAAAATGCAGAACGGTTTGGACTGGCAGCCCTGCATCAGCTCCGTGGGCGTGTGGGACGTGGAAATCTGCAGTCTTATTGTGTCTTTATCAGTGGAAAGAAAAATAAAGAAGTGATGGAACGGTTAAATGTACTTGCAGATTCAAACGATGGCTTTTATATTGCGGGAGAAGATCTGAAACGGAGAGGACCGGGAGATTTCTTTGGTATCAGACAGAGCGGAGATGTGCTGTTTAAGATGGGAGATATCTATAAACATGCCGACATGTTAAAGGCAGCATCGGATGTCTATGAGAAATATGGTAGTCGTATACGGACGGAATTTGACCGAAGTGTCGCAGCAAGAAATGAGATGTATGGAAAAACGATATTATAAGGAGATTAGAACGATGGAGATAACAGAGGTAAAAGAACAGGCAGATAAGATCTGTGAGAATATATCGAGAGTACTGATCGGCAGAGAGAAGGAGATACGTGTGATACTGGCGGCACTTTTTGCGGGAGGTCATGTACTGGTGGAGGACAGACCAGGAACCGGTAAGACACTTTTAGCAAAGACATTTGCCAAAAGCATCGGAGGGCAGTTTAAGAGAGTTCAGTTCACACCTGATCTTATGCCATCCGACATTACAGGCTTAAGTATTTATAATCGTAAATCAGAAGATTTTGTATTGGTGAAGGGACCTGTATTTACAAATATCCTGCTTGCAGATGAGATCAACCGTGCAACACCGAGAACACAATCCAGTTTGCTTGAGGCAATGGAAGAGCAGCAGGTGACGATCGATGGAGAAAGTCATAGGCTTGAAGCACCGTTTTTTGTTATTGCAACAGAGAATCCGATCGAGACTACCGGTACATACCCGCTTCCGGAAGCCCAGCTTGACCGTTTTCTTATAAAGATCTCCATGAGAGATAATTCAAAGGCTACAGAGGTTTCGATCATGGATCGTTTTATGTCTGAGAATCCGTTTGATACACTTCAGACGGTCTGTGATACAGATCATATAAAGACGATGCAGGAAGCAGTCAGAGAAGTTTTTGTTCATTCTTGCGTAAAGGAATATATTGCAGACATAATCCTTGCAACCAGGAATAACAGCCGGATACAGGTTGGTGCAAGCTCCAGAGGCACGATAGGGCTTCTTCGTCTGTCGCAGGCATATGCTGCTATGGAGGGCAGAACCTTTGTCCGTCCAGATGATGTCCGTTATATGGCACCATATGTCCTTGCACATCGTGTGATCATGGCAGGACACATGGATGAGAAAAAGGAAAAGACAGTGATTAGGGAACTGGTCGATCAGATCGCTGTTCCGGTTGAAGATTGGGAGAATTAATATGGAGATACTGATAGCAGTATTGTGTTTTCTGGTGATCTATCTCGGACAGACTGTTATTTACCGCAAATACTGGGATCAGGGGCTTTCTCTTGATCTGGATTTTGATGACAAGTATCTGGAGATTGGCGATAAATCAGGGATAACAGAGACAATTACAAATCGAAAGAAGCTGCCTCTTACAACATTACATGTGAAGTTTTCCACAGCGAGATCCTTACAGTTTCAGGAAAATGAGAATGCGGTTGTTACGGATTTTTATCATAGAAATGATCCGTTTTCGATTATGGGAAACCGGAAGGTAGTCAGAAAGCTTTCATTTACGGCGAAAGAGCGAGGCTTGTTTTTTATCAGTGCTGTAAAGCTGATGGCAAAGGATTTTCTGATGTCGAAGACATTTGCGCTGTCTGTAGAAAATCATGCATTTCTGTATGTTTTCCCTGAAAAACTTTCTAATATACAGCTTGATACGGTCCTAGATGGTATGTTGTGTGATCTGACATCAAGGAGAAGTCTTTTTCCGGATCCGTTTGCTTTTTCCGGCCTGCGGACTTACAGCGTGGGAGACCCGAGAAAGAGCATTAACTGGAAAGCAACAGCCAGATGCGACGACCTGATGGTAAATGTATATGAGCACACGGCAGAACAGAGGGTGAAGATACTTGTCTGTCTGGAGCCGAACACCATGATAAGAGTTCATTATATACAGGAAATGTGTATCAGTATAGCATCCACGGCAGCATCTTACTTTCTGGATAACCGGATTCCTGTCATGATACGGGCAAATGGATATGATCTGTTATCCGGTGAGATGGAATGGGTGGATTTTGGTTCTTCCGGAGAACATCGATTTACGGTTGATAAATATCTGGCACGAATAACGGAAAATGCCGGGATCGATAGATTTGTTGAAGTCTTGAAGCAGGAAGTGACAGATGTAGACAGCAATACAACATATCTCATCGTATCTGCATACCATAAAAAGGATTTGCTGGATGAGCTTGATCATATGGCTGAAAAAGGAAAAAACATTTATATGATAGTTCCATATCTGGATATACAGAGGTGCGATGATATCAGACCTTATCTTCATGGAATGGAGGTAGAGTTAAATGACACATAAGATATATTGGGCAGAGCGAGGATTGCGTTATCTTTATGAGGTGGTAACGGCGGAATTGTTCATGTATACATTCTGCATGATATTTATGAGACAAGATCCGCGGTTTGTGGATGCCATTTGGATCGCAGGAATATTTCTGTTGTCCTATCTGATCAGAGATTTTGCACCGAATCATATATTACTTACCGTTGGACATCTGGTGCTTGCGGGACTTTTATTTATCTTGCCGGGCACAGTATGGATCCGAACGGTTACAGGGATTTATGATATCGGGTATCTGCTGCCATGTGCGGTAGCTTATGCAAAGAGAGGTTCCAGACTTACAGATATGAGTGAACCATGGCCATCGATCTTAGCAGGAATTATTGTTTATTTTGCAAGTATCGGCATGGAGCTTCCTGTTTTGTCGAACCTGTCTTATATTGCAGTTGCATTACTTATGGCTATATATATGATGATCCGGTATATACAGGGGTTGGAACGCTATATCTCACAGACAACAGAAGTATCGGAGCAATCCATCCGGGATATCGCATTTATAAATGGCAGGGTTGTATTATTCCTTGCAGTGCTTGTGTTGTTATTAATGGGAGCCTGTCGTTTCCTTGATCTGTCCGGGTTTGTAAATGTACTTGCGCGTGCATTTGCAAAGGTTGTTCAGACAGTATTTGGTGCGATCATGGTCATATGGGTATTTGTGCTGACGCTGCTTACGAAGGGAGGACCGGCAGCAACCGATCTCGATTATCAGAATACTTTAAATGAATATTATCAGAACAGTGTAAAGGGATATGATGTATTTACTTTAATATTAAAGGTAGTTGTAGTTCTTCTTCTGATATTCTTTCTGGTACGGATATTGTTGAAGGTGATCCGTTTCCTTTTGAAACCGAGAAGCTATGCAGATGATGTGATCGAGTTTATCGCCGAAGAACCGAATCAACATAAAGAACGTATAACAAACAGCCGTATAATGCACAGGTTGACAGCTGAAGAAAGGGCAAGAAAAATTTATAAGAAATCAATCCTGCGATATAAGGATGTGATCACACTTAACAAACGGATGACCTGTGAAGATATCAGGCAGGAGATAACAGAGACGGAGGTTGGAAATGTAGAGGGTATTTCTGCCATATATGAACAGATTCGATATGGAGCAGGAGAGGTGGACAACTATGTTATACGAGAAATGAAAGCAGCATCCGGACAGAATAAAAGGGTGAATAAAAAAGAAAATAAAAAGGGAGTAGTGCAAAAATGAACCAGAAGAAAAAGACGATCGTATTATGGGGAGTCATCATAGTACTTGCAGCGGCTGTTGTGGCAATGTCAGTTATACTGGTGACAAAAAGTCGGAAAAATAATGATCCGGACGGACAGAAGAATGCCGGAACAGAAGCTGTGATAGAGGGATTTGGGCAGGATGCGGAGCAAAAGGCTGAGGATGGCGCTGATCAAAAGAAGGAAAAGGGTGCATCCGATACTCAGAAGTCGACAGATGACAAGAAGACCTTATATGCAGAAGTAACGGTTGGAAGTACATGGGAAAATAACGGAATGACAGCCGCTACAGAGACGGTCACGATCTATAATAAGACCGATAAAGCTGCAACGGATTGGAGCGTTGATCTGGAATTTTCAGGGAAAGTAACGATCGACCAGCTCTGGAATGGAAAGTATACGGCAGATGGATCGGTGGTTCATGTAACCGCAGAAAGTTATAATGAGGAGATACCGGCTGGTGGCAGCATTGATTTTGGATATAATTTATCAGCATCGGATGTGAAGCCTGTTCGTTGTACATTGATGATCGCAGGAAAAGAAGTAACAACTGTCACTGGTGAGAAGGCAGCTCAGACAGATGGGCAGTCCGTTAACAGTGATAAAAAAGATCAGTCCGGCAGTGATAAGGTCACCGACAGCAAAATCGGTAAAAAAGAAGATGATCCGTATAAGACACATGGAAAGCTTGCAGTATCGGGAACGGATCTGGTGGATGCATCAGGCTGTAAATTCCAGTTAAAAGGTGTCAGTACACACGGACTTACCTGGTTTGCTGATTTTGTAAGTAAGGACACTTATCAGTATTTCAAAGATTCCTTTGGTATCAATCTGGTACGTTTTGCTATGTATACAGATACAGGAGATTCCTATGGATATTGTTCCGGCGGAAATAAGTCAGAGATCGAGGAGCTTCTGGGAAAAGGTGTTGATGCAGCAACGGATCTTGGACTGTATGCGATCATTGACTGGCATATTTTAAATGACAATGACCCAAATATGCATATAGATGATGCAAAGGATTTCTTTGACCGGATATCAAAGAAATATGCTTCTTACGGAAATGTGATCTATGAGATCGCAAATGAACCAAATGGTGGTACAACCTGGGATTCTGTAAAGAGCTATGCGGAAACGATCATCCCGATCATACGAAAAAATGCACCGGATGCCATTATCATTGTCGGAACACCAACCTGGAGTCAGGATGTGGATGTGGCAGCCGCAGATCCGATCACAGATCAGACCAATCTGATGTATGCGGTTCATTTCTATGCCGCAACCCATAAGGATGGTCTGAGAAATAAGGTTCAGTCGGCACTTGATTCCGGACTCCCGATTTTTGTATCAGAGTTTGGCTTGTGTGATGCATCAGGAAACGGTTCGATTGATTATGATCAGTCCGATGCATGGTTTGATCTGATTAATGATAAGAACTTAAGCTATGCGGCATGGAATATCTCGAACAAAGCTGAAACGTCATCATTATTTGATTCCTCCTGTACAAAGACAAGCGGCTTTACAGATGATGATCTGTCGGACAGCGGAAGGTATATTAAGGAAAAAATTGAGAGTTCCTATTGACAAAAGGAACGAAATATATACAATAAAAAAAGATTTTAACAACCTATGGGAGATCATGATTTATGAGAGTAATAGCGGGAACTGCCAGAAGTCTTCGGCTGGAAACGATCGACACGATGGATACCAGACCGACAACCGATCGGATCAAAGAGACCTTATTTAATATCATATCGAGAGAATTGCCGGATTGTACATTCCTGGATCTGTTCAGCGGAAGCGGTGCGATTGCGATCGAAGCATTGAGTCGTGGAGCAAAACAGGCAGTCCTTGTAGAACAGAACCGGAAAGCGGTTGACTGCATTAACCGGAATCTGGAATTTACGAAATTGAAAGATAAGGCAAGAGTCATCACAGGAGACTGTGTTGCAGCGATCGACAGTCTGGAACGGTCAGGACTTGTGTTTGATATTATATTTATGTATCCGCCATATGGAAAATTATTGGAAAAACAGGTGCTGAACCGTCTTGCATCATCCGGCATTGTTGATAAGAATACCTGGATCATTGTAGAATCAGATCTGGATACGGAATACGATTATCTGACCGATATAGGATATGAGATCGATCGTGTGAAGAAATACAAGACAAATAAGCATACATTTATACAGGAGATTCTATAAAAATGAGCAGTGCAATATATCCGGGAAGCTTTGATCCCGTAACATTAGGACATCTTGATATTATCAGACGCTCTGCGGAGATGTTTGACGAAGTTATAATCGGTGTTTTGAATAATACTTCAAAAACTCCATTGTTTTCTGTAGAAGAACGTGTTAATATGTTGTCTGAAGTGGTGTCAGACATACCGAATGTTCGTGTTGAGAGTTTTGGAGGTCTGCTGATTGATTTTGCCAGACAGAATGGGGTGAAGACGATCATCAGAGGCTTAAGGGCTGTAACCGATTTTGAATATGAATTACAGATCGCGCAGAGTAATCGCAAGGTTGCTCCTGAGATAGACACCGTATTTTTGACAACCAGTATTGATTATGCATATCTGAGTTCCAGTATCGTAAAAGAGTATGCCAGCTTTGGTGTAGATGTGGAACAGTTTGTACCAGCAGGAGTTGTCGATCGGATAAAAGAAAAATATAGCAGATAGTATTAGGAGGAAATAAGTCATGGCAAAAAAAGGCATTGAGGAAATGATTTCCGAGATTGAGATTTTTATAGATAATTGTAAGTATAAACCATTGTCATCCAGTATGATTATTGTTCCAAAGGATGATCTGGAACAGATGCTGAATGAATTAAAATTAAAGCTTCCAAATGAAATTGAGCGTTGCAAGAAGATCATGCGTAACAAGGAAGCCATACTTGCAGATGCCAGAACAAGGGCAGATTCCATTATTACAGAATCTGTTGCAGAGGCAAATAAGCTGGTTGATCAGAGTCAGATCGTAGAACTTGCAAATATCCGTGCGAATGAGATTTTAGATATGGCAAGAAGTCAGGCTGATCAGATTGTAAACGAAGCAAATGCAGATGCAAACGAGATTCGTCTGGGTTCTATGTATTACACGAAGGATAAGCTTACAGAGGTCAGCAATTATATTAATGCAACATTAGAGGCTGAAAAGACAAATTACGATAACCTGATTCAGTCCTTACAGTCAAATCTGGATATTGTATTGAATAATACAAATGAGATTAATGGAGATATTGCAAATATGACCGGAGCAGCACAGCAGGCTGTAGCTCCTGAAGAAGCTACACAGACAGCATCAGAGGAGAATAATACAACTGTAGAAAATGAGCAGGATTATAACGTATATGGTAAGACAGAATACTCCAATGATGACGAAGATGACGAGGATGATGATTTTGACGATGATTTTTTAGATGATTAGGAATTTATATCCTGTAATTTAAGAATAAAAGCGTCATTAGATAACTGAATACAGCGCAGATACATTTACCGAATGTATAGCGTACAAAAGACAGCTTTGTATCTTTTAAAATGTGCATGGACTGGAAGAGGGATGAGACTCCTCCGAACGATGTAACAGAAAGGATCAGAGCTGTTTTTTGTATGGAAGAAAGTGGAAAAACGGATAATTCGGACAGACCTTTTGTTATCTCCAGGTAGCATGCCAGAATATGGAAAGTTGGTATATTTCCTCCACATGCAATCGCAAGGTTATACAAAACGGAGAAAACAGCGACATAGATTCCTATAACGGTGATGGTTGTTATACTGTTTTCGATAACAGATGGTGCATTGCTTTCATTCCGTGTTGCGGCGTATTCGGACATAGTGCCCGTAGTTTCAGAGAGAGGTATTTGGAGATCTTTCGCATCATTAGGAGATCTGTGAACTGTTTTTTTATTTTGTTTAAAAAGCGAAATATGTAAAGAATTTTTTGATAGCAGATAGTACAGGATAGCATAGCAGATCTGTGGCAGGTAGATGATTGCCAGTACGGTGATAGTATTTATCTGTCCGTTCAGATATTGGTTACAGACATATCCCATCAGAAACATAGGACTGATGTTGTTGCAGAGGGGCATAATGGCATGGGCGAAATTTTTTGATATGACTTGATTTTTGTAGAGCCTGCCTATAGCAATCGCGCCGACCGGGTAGCCGCAGAACAGACCGCATAAGAATAACAGAATCAGACAGCCTGCCCGGTTTGGATGGTTCCAGTCGATCATCGAGAGAAAGAAGCCGGAGATTAGAAGAAATGGGAGCAGAAGGGGCACCAGATTGTTATACCACAACACAAGACCCTCTGCGAAACTTTTGGAAACTAAGGAAGAATTCAGGCAAAGGACGATAATAAGCAGGATGAAAGCCGGATATAAGAAGAATGAGCGGACCGATAAGACAGAAGGATGCTTCATAAGGAAAACTCCAGTTCATGTATTCATCAGTATTTTATGAAAAAAGCGTGATTACTATGAATTATAAATTGAAAGAAGTAGACATTAATTAATATAAATCAGCCGGGCAGGCTGGTGGCAGGAATTTTAAATAAGAGAATATCTTTTCAAATAAAAATAGTTGAAAAAGAGAAGAAAACTGAGTATAGTTAAGCTGCTATTACAGGAGGTAGATAAAATGATAAAAACATGTTTTGAAAATGTAAAGATGAAAACTCCACTGGTGCATAATATCACGAATTATGTAACAGTAAACGATGTTGCAAATGTGCTTCTGGCATGTGGAGGAAGTCCGATCATGGCAGATGATATTGACGATGTAGAGGATATCACCAGTATCTGTGGTGGCTTAAATATTAATATTGGAACCTTAAATAAGAATACGATCCCATCTATGCTTGCCGCCGGCAAAAAGGCAAATGAGCTGGGACATGCCGTGCTGCTTGATCCGGTGGGCGCAGGTGCCAGCAGACTTCGTACGGAGACAGCGATAAAGCTTTTAAATGAAATAAAATTTGATGTGATTCGTGGAAATATATCCGAGATCAAGACACTTGCATTTGGTTCCGGCAGTACAAAAGGCGTAGATGCAGATGTGGCAGATGCAGTCACAGAAGATACTCTCGATCCGGCAGTTACTTTTGTGAAGAAACTTGCGGGAAAACTTGGCTGTATCATCGCTGTTACAGGTGCAATCGATCTGGTAGCAGATGCAGATACCTGTTATGTGATCCGGAACGGAAGACCGGAGATGGGTAAGATCACAGGAACCGGATGCCAGTTGTCCGGTCTTATGACAGCTTATCTGACAGCAAATCCGGATAACAAACTGGAAGCTGCTGCAACTGCCGTTATACTGATGGGAGTTGCCGGAGAAGTCGGATTTGCGAATATGGAGTCTACAGATGGCAATTCAACTTATAGAAACCGCATTATTGACGCAATCTATAATATGGATGCAGATAAGCTTTGCAGTATGGCAAAGTGTGAGATCAGATAAGGAGTGAATGAGGCTATGAGTAAGCAGACAAATACAAAACCGGAGGAGCTTCTGCTATATGCAGTAACAGACAGACACTGGTTGAACGGTGCAACTCTGATCAGTCAGGTAGAGGCAGCATTAAAAGGCGGAGCGACCTTTATCCAGCTTCGTGAGAAAAATCTGGATGATGAAGCATTTTATAAAGAAGCGCTTGAGATCCAGAAATTATGTAGAAACTATAAGGTTCCTTTTGTGATCAATGACAATGTAGAGCTTGCAAAGAAGATCGGAGCGGATGGTGTTCATGTCGGACAGTCTGATATGGAGGCCTTAGATGTCAGAAAGGTGCTGGGAGACGATAAGATCATCGGTGTATCTGCACAGACAGTGGAACAGGCAGAACTGGCTGAAGAGCATGGAGCGGATTATCTGGGCGTTGGTGCGGTATTTCCAACCGGATCCAAGGATGATGCAACAGAAGTCAGTTTTGAGACGTTAAAGGAAATCTGTGAGCATGTGCATATCCCGGTTATTGCAATCGGCGGCATAACCAGAGATAATGTTGTGAAATTAAATCAAAGTGGAATTTGTGGTATCGCAGTTATCAGCGCGATCTTTGGTCAGACAGATATTGAGGCTGCCACGGCAGATCTAAAAAAACAGACAAAGAAGATGTTAGGAGAATAAGGATGATAAAAGGTGCGATCTTTGATATAGACGGAACACTGATCGATTCTATGGAAATGTGGGAACATGCGGCAGAACGATATCTGGCAGGAATGGGTATCGAAGCAGAACCCCATCTCCAGAAAAAACTGTATACCTTTACGATTACAGAATCGGCAGAATACCTTAAGAAGAATTACAGTTTATCAAAAACGATTCTTGAGATCATAGATGGGATCAATGAAACGATTGGTGCATTTTACAGAAATGAAGCAGAACCAAAGCCGGGGATCATAGAGTTCTTATCTGCCTTACAGGAGCGGAAGATCCCAATGACAGTAGCGACTGCGACAGACAGGGTTCATATCGAAGCCGTACTGAAGCATAATCATATGGATCAGTTTTTCAAAAAGATCCTTACCTGCTCGGAGGTAGGAATTGGGAAAGAACATCCGGATATTTATATTCAGGCAGCAAAGTGTATGCAGACGAACATTGCTGAGACATGGGTGTTTGAAGATGCTTATCATGGCGCAAGAACAGCATTTGATGCAGGTTTCAAAGTATGTGGCATCTATGATGCTGCAAGTGCGGAGCATATAAATGAGTTGAAAAAATATAGTACGCTGTATGTTGACAATACAAAGGAATTATATAATATTTTCTTCCTTTAAAGAAACCGGTATGATACAGAATTGATAAAAATGTACAGCAGACAGGAACAGACCGGTAACGAAAGTATTTGTAAAAGTAAAGGAGACAAAAGGGTTGAAGACAGTTCTTACAATAGCCGGAAGTGATTCCAGCGGCGGTGCGGGAATCCAGGCAGATATAAAGACCATTATGGCAAATGGTTGTTATGCCATGAGTGCGATCACTGCATTAACCGCCCAGAATACGCTGGGGGTAACAGGAATCCAGGAAACGACACCGGAGATGCTCGCCTTACAGCTTGATGCCGTATTTACGGATATTCGGCCGGATGCGATTAAGATCGGTATGGTCGCTTCCGAGAAGTTGATCCGTGTGATCGCAGATAAAATAAAGGAATATCAGGCAGAACATGTGGTAGTGGATACTGTTATGATATCAACCAGTGGACACCGGCTGATCGACGAAGATGCGATCGGTGCTTTAAAAGAATGTCTGCTTCCAATCGCAGAGGTCATTACTCCGAATATTCCAGAAGCAGAGGTATTGGCCGAAATGACGATCCGTGATGAACAGGATATGGTTCGTGCAGCTGAAAAAATATCAAAAGTCTATGGCTGTGCGGTTCTCTGCAAGGGAGGACACAGTATCAACGATGCAAATGATGTCTTATATTCGGACGGAAAAGTCAACTGGTATTATGGAAAACGGATCGATAATCCGAATACTCATGGAACCGGATGCACACTATCAAGTGCAATCGCATCAAATCTTGCAAAAGGGTATAAGATCGATGAGGCGATAAGAAACGCAAAAGATTATATATCCGGTGCGCTTGCGGATGGCATGGATCTGGGACATGGAAGCGGACCTATGAATCATGGCTTTGATCTGAAAAGCAGATTTGCAGAATCATGAAAAAAGTGGTTGCGAATCTCAAATGACTATGTTATTATGGACAAAGTTGGTGTAAAAGCGCATTTGACACCAGAACACTTGGAATGGAGGTGGCAATATGGTAAAGACAATTATCATGGTCGTATATGTAATTATATGTATAGCATTAACAATTATTGTCCTGTCACAGGAAGGTAAATCAGCCAGTCTGACAAGTTCAATTACCGGCGGTAATTATGATAATTCATACTGGGGCAAGAATAAAGGAAGTTCAAAAGATGCTGTTCTCAGAAAGATTACAACAGTGCTTGGTATTCTTTTTATAGTAATTGCATTGCTTCTTGATTCTAAGCTGTTCTAGTTCATATACAGAATTTATCAGTGCTTACATATATCCTATATGTAAGCACTTTTTAGATATACGGAGAGGTATTTATGACAGAAGAATTAAAGAATGAAAGAAAAGAGAATATATATACCCTGATCAATGACGATGATTACAGACCGTTGAAATTTAAAGAGCTTTGTTATCTGCTTCAGATCGGAGGACGCGATAAGGATGATCTGTTAGAAATCTTAAATGATCTTGTCGATGATGGCATGATTTAGAAAACCTCCAAAGGTAAGTATCAGAAGCTTGGAAAGGGTGTCCTTGTCGGTACATTCATCAGCAATCAGAGAGGATTTGGATTTGTCCGTGTGGAAGGATATAAGGAAGATTTCTTTGTGCCACAGAAGTATACGATGGGAGCATTCCATAATGATAAAGTGCTGATCCGTGTTGCATCCGGCAACCGGGGCAGATCAACAGAAGCGCATGTAGAACGGATTCTGGAACGAGGTTTAAAACAGTTGGTCGGAACCTATCAGAAGAACCGGAACTTTGGTTTTGTGATTCCGGATAACGGTAAATTAGACAGTGACATCTTTATACCGGAGAAGAAATCCATGGGAGCAGTAACCGGACATAAGGTTGTTGTGGAGATCACAAATTATGGAGAAAAGTCTAAATCTGCAGAGGGACGTGTCGTTGAGATACTTGGACATATTAATGATCCGGAGACGGATGTATTATCGGTTGTAAGAGATCTTGATATTCCGGTTGATTTTCCGGATGTTGTTATGGCAGAGGTGAAGAATATACCGGATGAGGTAACAACGAAAGAGATGGCAGGAAGAACCGATCTCAGACAGTTGCAGACCGTTACAATCGATGGAGAGGATGCAAAGGATCTGGATGATGCGATCACACTCTATGAGGAAAACGGGTTATATAAGCTTGGCGTTCATATTGCAGATGTTACACATTATGTAAGGGAGAATTCTCCACTTGATAAAGAAGCGTTGAAGCGTGGAACAAGCTGTTATCTGATCGATAAGGTCATACCGATGCTGCCGCATAAGCTGTCAAACGGTATCTGTTCACTGAATGAGGGAAAAGACCGTCTGACGCTTAGCTGCCTGATGGATATAGATGCAAACGGCAAGATCATCAATCATAAGATCTGTGAATCGGTGATCAATGTTGACCGCAGAATGTCATATACAAGTGTATCTGCGATCGTAGAGGATCATGATCCGACAGAAACAGAAAAATATAAAGAACTGGTTCCGATGTTTGAATTAATGCTTCATGTGTCAGAGTTGTTAAGAACGATCCGACATGAGCGAGGTTCGATTGATTTTGATTTTGATGAGTCTAAGATCACAGTTGATGAAGACGGTCAGGTATCTTATATCGGAGTGTATGAGAGAAGACGTTCGAATCAGATCATTGAAGACTTTATGCTGGCTGCAAATGAGACAATCGCTGAGGACTATTTCTGGCAACAGATTCCATTTGAATATCGTATCCATGAAGCACCGGATACGGAGCGTGTAAAGCAGTTATCCATTCTGATCAGCAAGTTTGGATATTACTTTAAGGCATCCAAAGAGAATATTCATCCGAAGGAGTTCCAGAAGCTGTTATCAAAGATCGAGGGTGAGCCATGTGAGAATCTGATCAGCCGTATGACACTTCGTACGATGAGGCAGGCGAGATATTCGACGGAATGTGAAGGACATTTTGGATTGTCTTGTAAATATTACTGCCATTTTACATCGCCGATCCGAAGATATCCGGATCTTCAGATCCACAGGATCATCAAGGATAATATTCATGGAAGATTGGATGACAGGAGACTTTCGCATTATGATGCGATCCTTCCAAAGGTTAGCGATGATAATTCCAGAAAAGAACGCCGCGCAGAAGAAGCAGAACGTCAGGTCGAGCGTTTAAAGAAAGTGGAATACATGGAGCATCATATCGGAGAAGAATTTGAAGGTATCATATCAGGAGTCATCAACCGTGGTATCTTTGTAGAGCTTCCAAATACTATTGAGGGATTTGTAGATGTGTCGACACTTTATGACGATTTTTATGTGTATTCGCAGGATGAATATGCTATGATCGGAGAATCAACCGGAAAGAAATATTCGATCGGTGATACCGTTAAGGTAAAAGTAAAGCTGGCAGACAAACAGAGCAGACGGATCGAATTCGTGATCCGGTCAGATGCCAAAGAAGGAGATGAAACAGGACATGGCAAAGGAAAGAGGAAACAAACTCATCGCAAATAACAAAAAGGCATATTTTGATTATTTCATAGAAGAAAAGTACGAGGCAGGGATCGCACTGGCCGGAACAGAAGTAAAATCAGTCAGACAGGGACATTGTAGTATCAAAGAATCCTTTATCAGTATCGATAAGGGAGAAATCTACATTTACCGTATGAATATCAGCCCATATGAAAAGGGTAATATATTTAATAAAGACCCGCTTCGTACCAGAAAGCTGCTACTTCACAAATACGAGATCAATAAGCTGATGGGAGCCCAGCAGGTGAAGGGATACACAATCGTTCCTTTAAAGGTTTATATCCGTGACGGTCTGGTTAAGATGG